>SXGU01346524.1_pt1 | contig 13851 bp, 9 predicted proteins | sample 3174531 | NCBI WGS metagenome assembly SXGU01 (sample SAMN11356863, study PRJNA531348) | freshwater metagenome | isolation source: freshwater sample F1-140 | place: China: Fuxian Lake, Yuxi | collected 2017-12-25 | reverse complement strand
GGAACAAAACCGATCGAAGGTCCTCTGTCTTTCCCGCTTTCTGCTCCGTCCAGGAGTGTCGTGCGCCAACCTGGCCAGCCGGTGTTATAAGTTGGTGTTGAAGCGGATTCGAGCCGATTGGCAGGAACGTTACGGCATCCTCCCGCTCCTCGTCGAAACCTATGTCGATCGCAGCACCCACACCGGCCGTTCTTTGGTGGCCGCTAACTGGCTGCGGATTGGAACCACTCAAGGCCGGGGACGGACCAGTCCCAACCGACAGAGCCGTCCCAAGAGCCCCAAGGATCTTTGGGTCTGGTAATGAGGATGCATATATTAAGTGACAAGTGACAGGTATTTTATAAAAATAAACGTTGCTCGAATTTGAGAGTTTTGCAACAGTTTGGCCATGCGACAGGCGCGATTGTTGATCTCTGAGGATAGTCCACTCGGGCATTATCATTGCATTTCACGGGTGGTGGATCGGCGGTTTATCTTCAATACCGCCGAGAAGGAGCATTTCGCCCACTTATTGCGCGAAGTGGAGGCTTTCTGCGAGGTGAAGGTCCTCACCTATTGCCTCATGTCCAATCACTTCCACCTTCTCGTGGAGGTGCCCAAACCGCCCGAGGTTCTCCCGAATGCCGAAGAGATTCTCCAAAAGTTGAAGCGGTTGTCCGGTCATCAGAACGTTGGCGCCGTCCGCCAGCGCTGTGAGATGTATCGCGCAGCCAAGGACGCACAGGCCGAGGCCGAGTACTTGGCCACCTTTCACCAACGGATGTGGGATTTGAGTGCGTTCATGAAACTGCTCAAGCAACGCTTCACCCAGTGGTATAACGGGCGCACCGGACGCAAAGGCACCTTGTGGGAAGAACGTTTCAAGAGCGTGTTGGTCGAGGGAATCGGCCAGGGGTTGAGTGCCATGGCCGCGTACATCGACCTGAATCCGGTCCGGGCGGGATTGGTGACGGATCCGAAGGATTATCGATGGAGCGGTTACGGCGAAGCGATGGCGGGCAAGAAGCGGGCGCGCCTGGGATTACAGCGGGTTGTGCAAGCGCTGTTGCGAGGGGAAGAAGAGACGTTGAGTCGTTCGATGGAGATCTACCGGATGCACGTGTACCGAGAAGGAACGGAAGAGAGGGAAGCCGTCGGGATCGACGGGAAAACGGAGCGGGGGGCTTTGAAGCGGGAAGACGTGTTGGCGGTGATCAACGCCAAGGGTCGGTTGCCGCTCTCGGAGTATATGAAATGTCGGGTGCGGTATTTTTGCGATGGCGCTGTTTTCGGGAGTTCCGAATTTGTGGAGGTAGTTTTCCAAGCCAACCGGAAGCGATTTGGTGCGAAGCGCCAGAGCGGGGCCCGCCGGATGCGCGGAGTGGAGGACGCGTTGTTTTCACTCCGAGACTTGAAGGTGGGCGTGTTTGGGTAGCGGACGAGGCCAGACTACCGAAATGGCGCGTGGATATCGGTGCTATCGGACATTTCCACTATCCCCAAACAGTCCCTCACCTACAACCGGTTGCTGGGAATTGGCGGCGCTTCAGTGGCACCCTATTCTTGGTGGATTGTCGGAATCCGAGTAGTAGAGGGTTTGTGGGGTTGCTTGACCTCATGCGGGCACTTCGTACTGTCCCGACGTATGTTGTTTCGCCATCGATTGGCGGTGTTCCTCCTACTTCTCGCACTAGGGATGGACTGGGTGGGTGCCCAAGCTGTCCCGACGGATTGGCCGACGAAGCCGTTATCATTGTCCGATGCCCTGGAAATCGCGTTGCGGCAGAACAATGCGATCCTGAAGGGCAAGCAGGACATTGAGGAATCGCAAGGATTGGCTCTCCAACTTAAAGGAGTTTACACGCCAAAGATTCGTTCTACTGGACGTTATACCGCCGTGGAGTTAGCCAAGATTGAGGTGGCCAGTTTTGGTGCTCCCGGTCAGGCGACCAATGGTTTCCGATTCCAAGGCGACCAAAACTGGAACGCCGACGTCCAAATCACACAACCCATTTACGCCGGTGGTCGTCTGAAGTCAGCTCAACGACAATCCAAACTCACTTTGGAAGCAATCGTGGCGAACTATCATGCTGTGGTTGCGGACGCGTTGCTTCAGGTTCGGGTCACCTTTCAAGATCTCCTATTGGCTGCAGAAACCATTCAAGTGAATGAAGCCTCGATCCAGTTGTTGGAGAAAGAATTGGCCGACACGCGGCGCCGTTTTGAGGCTGGTGTGGTGCCCCGATTCAATGTCTTGCGCGCCGAAGTGGAATTGGCGAATGCAAAGCCCCGGCTCTTTCGGGCTCGCAATGCTCAGCGGACGGCACGGAACACGTTGGCGATGGTTCTGGGATATACGGTTCCAAAGGAGGCCGGCCTGGATGTTCCATTGGAAATTTCCGGATCGCTGATTCAGGAAACGCATGATCTGTCGCTTTCTGATGCCCTGCTGCGTGCCATGTCGCAACGGACCGAACTCAAGGCGTTGCGAACTGGAGAAAAGATTCGAGATGAGGAAGTCATCCAAGCCAAGGCTGGGCTCTATCCCAACCTTGGGTTGTTTGGTGGATACGGTTGGCAGAACAAGAACTTTCCGCATGCGTTGAATCGCAGTGTGGATGGATGGCTTACTGGCGCCCAGTTGCAATGGGATGTGTGGGACTTTGGAACGACACGCGGCAAAGTTCAGTCGGCCAAGGCCCGCAAGGAACGTTCCCAATTGGAGACTCAAGACGCCTATCGACAGATAGAGCTTCAGGTGCGGACCGCGCATTCCAACTTTCTCGAAGCACGCGATGTGCTGGAATCGCAGGCTCGCGTGATTGAACAAGCTGAAGAGGCTTTGCGGTTGGCCACTGCCCGCGCGGAGGCAGGGACAGGGACCCAATTGGATGTGCTGGGCGCCCAGACCGCATTGACGCAAGCCCGGAATACGTATGCCCAAGCCTTGCGTGACCATACCGTCGCGTGGGATCGGTTGCAACGCGCCGTGGGAGGGGGCGTGAAGATCTCCAAGTGAGACGGGTGGGGCACCCTGTTTTTATTCCCTGGCTGAAGCGCGACAGCGACGATGGATGGCTTGATTGGTTGGGTTTTCATTAAGGCCAAACGCGGAACCGTTGCGTCAGTGTTTCCGAAGCCCATTCGAAGCGGATGTTGATCGCTTGGCAGAGCGGCAGGGCTCGGCGTACAGTCTTCCCGATGCTCGCATTCTTAAAGTTTGTCGGTTTGTTGAACTCCGCCATTTGGCTTGGCGCACTGCTTTTTGCGAGTTTCGTCGTTTTGCCCGTGTTCTTTTCCCCCGAAGTGACTCCGGCGCTGATGCACCGTTATTACTCAGGTCGCATTGCCGAAATCGTTCTGCGCCGCTTAGTGTGGTTACAATTAGTTTGCGGGGGAATCGCCCTGCTGCATTACTTTGGGGAATGGCTCTACGCCGGGAAGCCCTTGCCGCGATTCGCGGCGGGTTCTGTGGTCGCGATGTTACTCCTCGTTTCGATCGGTGGATTCTGGCTCCAGCCTCAAATGGAACGATGGCATTTGGTGAAGTACGCATCCAACACCCCTCCGGTCCAGCGTGCGGATGCGGTGAAGAAATTCTCCCGCTGGCATGGAGTTTCTCAAGTGATCAACTTGCTGGTGGTGGCGGGGGTGATCGTCCATTTTGTCCGCCACGCAAACATGCCTGCGGCTACAAAATTCTCACGGGGCGGTCGCGGCGCCAATTAAAGGGCTGACAATTCCCGATTGGACAGATGCGCGATGGACTGGGAGGCTATCGGAACCTTAACTTATGGCAGCACGCACACTCTTGATTGGAATTGACTCTGGAACTCAGTCGACGAAGGCGCTGGTTGTGGATGCTCGGAATGGCAAGGTGTTGGGCTCCGGTTCCGCTAGTTATGAGTTGCTCCCGGATTTGCCTCCGGGCGCCAAGGAGCAGCATCCGGAAACTTGGACTTCCGCAACGGCAAAAGCCATTAAGCAGGCCCTCAGAGTGGCCAAGGCTCAGGCGGGTGAGGTCGTGGCTATGGGCGTGAGTGGTCAGCAACATGGGTTCGTCCCGTTGGACGCCTCGGGGGACGTGATTCGGCCAGCCAAGCTGTGGTGCGACACCGCTACAGCGACGGAATGTGACGAAATGACGGCGGCGATGGGCGGGTCGAAGGCGGTGATGAAGTCCCTGGGCAATGCCATCCTTCCTGGTTTCACCGCCAGTAAGATCCTTTGGCTCAAGAAGCATGAACCCAAAAATTTTGCCCGACTCAAGACCGTTTTGCTCCCCCACGATTACCTAAATTTCTGGCTCACTGGCGATCGATTCATGGAATATGGAGATGCCTCAGGGACGGCGCTAATGGATGTCCGCCGCCGCCGGTGGTGCGATGCGGCGATCCGAGCCATCGACAGCGATCTGGGTGAAAAGCTGCCGCCGCTCTCGGGCAGTGATCGTCCGGCAGGAGCCTTGTGCGCGGCGACGGCGAGGACGCTGGGGTTAAGTGCCGGGGTACTGGTAAGTGCTGGAGGTGGCGACAACATGATGGGTGCGATCGGCACTGGGAACACCCGTAGCGGTGTGGTGACGGCTAGTTTCGGAACGAGCGGGACCATTTATGCGTGCGCCGAAAAACCGGTGATCGATCCGCGCGGTGAGATTGCGGCGTTCTGTGATTCCACCAATCGCTGGCTGCCGCTGCTGTGCACCATGAACGTGACCGTTGCGACGGAAATGGTTCGGAAGGATTTCGGGATGACCCATGAAGCCTTCGAGAAGGTTGCATCCAAAGCCCCTCCTGGATCGGACGGGCTTGTCTTGGTTCCCTATCTCGAGGGTGAGCGGACACCGAATGTCGCTGACGGCACCGGTGTGTATTTGGGAGTGCGTCCGAAGACGTTTACGGCATCCCACGTTGCGCGAGCCACGCTGGAGGGCGTGACGCTCGGGATGAACTATGGCCTGCAGCGACTGAAGGAACTGGGTGTGACTGCGACTCAAGTCCGCGCGACGGGTGGTGGGGCAAAATCGAAACTGTGGCGGCAGATCATGGCCGACGTATTCAACGTTGAAGTCGTCACTCTGAAGGTTTCTGAGGGCGCTGCGTATGGCGCTGCGCTGCAAGCATTGTGGAGTTGGCGGTTACAGCGGGGTGACCGCGTGCGTATCGACGAAATCACCGATCAGTTTGTCACCTTGAACCGTGCAGAACGGGCAGAGCCCAATTCTAAGGCATCCGCAGCGTATGCGTCGCTGCAACTGATTCAGGACGAAGCGAGTCGTGGTTTAAGAAACACGTTCGGGTTGCATCGCCGGTTTGTCCTGGCGTGATCTCCTCGAGGGATCCCGGCACTCAATTAGGCTGAGGTTTCACGAGGCTGAACCGGGCTAATACACGCTTCGTCCTTTTGCGTTCTCCAGACTCCCCGCTACATAGCGGGGGTATGAAACGAGCCAAAGCGAGGATTGTGGTGCTTGGCGGTGGATTTGGAGGCCTGGCATTTTGCAAAACGTTCCGGCATGCCGGTGCGGAAGTTACCCTTGTCGACCGCCAAAACCACCATTTGTTTCAACCCTTGTTGTACCAAGTGGCCACAGCGGGATTGTCGGCACCGGAGATCGCTCAGCCGATTCGTTCAATCCTAAACGACTGTCCGCAGGTGCGGGTGCGAATGGATACCGTGCGGGAGGTGAAATTGGCGGCGCGGCAGGTGGTGCTCGAGGGGTGCACGCTGGAATACGATTACCTCGTTCTCGCCCTGGGTGGTGTCACCAGTTATTTTGGCCATCCTGAGTGGGAAGAATTCGCTCCTGGATTGAAGTCTCTGGACGACGCTCAACGAATTCGTCGGGAGCTCCTGTTTGCGTTTGAGCGCGCAGAGAATGAAACAGGCCTGGAAGAGCGGCGGCGTTTGATGACGATTGTCGTGGTGGGTGGAGGGCCGACTGGCGTCGAATTAGCCGGGGCGTGTGCGGAATTGACTCGCCATGTCTTGCGCCGTGATTTTGCACATATTGACTCCGGCCAATCCCGAGTGATCCTGATTGAAGGCAGTCCGCGCCTTTTGGGCCAGTTTCCGGAACACCTTTCTGCGGATGCGGCGGATCGGTTGACCACGATGGGCGTCGAGGTGCGGGTTAGCGCGAAAGTGGCGACTATTTCGAAAAGTCGTTTGGTCTTGCATGGCGGCGAGGTGATCGATGCCGAGAACATCCTGTGGGCCGCGGGCGTGGGCGCGTCGCCACTCACCAAAGAGTTGGGTGTCGAGTTGGATCGAGGCGGGCGAGTGAAGGTGCTCCCTGATCTGAGTTTACCTGGGTATCCAACTGTGTTTGCCATTGGGGATATGGCATCGGTGGTTGACAAAAATGGGCAAGCGGTCCCTGGAGTGTCGCCCGCGGCCATCCAGGAGGCGCAACATGTGGCCAGGATCCTAGAGGACGAGTTGGACGGTCAAACGGAGCGTCCGGCGTTCAGCTATTGGGACAAGGGCAGTATGGCCACGATTGGCCGAAGTGCGGCGGTCGCGAAAATGGGTGCCTTGGAATTCACTGGCTTCCCGGCCTGGTTGGCCTGGTTGGCGGTCCACTTGTTGTTCTTGATTGGGTTCCGCAACAAGTTAGCCGTATTACTGCAATGGGCTTACAGCTATTTCACCTACAAACGCGGTGCCCGAATTATCACTGGGCTGCGGCGTCACTGAGCGTTGTCAGATTGTCGGCCGAGCGGAGCGTCCTAGAGCTAGTCTCGGCGACGCAAGTACGACGGGGGATGTCGGTTGGTGAGCGTCCTTTCCAAGGATGGGGTTTGCGACTAAAGTCGTGTGAATGACCGTAGCTGGACAGCGAAGTATTTGGACAGTAGACCGATTGACCCCGACGGGTGCTTGGCTCGATGGTGAGGACCTTGGACCCGTTTGGTTGCCCTTGGTCGAATTGCCGGAGAAAGTTCGGATGGGGGATGCATTGGAAGTGATGCCGCGTCGTGGAGTGAACAACGAGTGGGTTGCGACGACGGTGTTACCCCGTGCGTGCGTGGGCGAATTTGCGAGTCTCAACGTGGTTGGGTTCAGTCCAAGGATTGGGGCGTATCTGGATTGGGGTAATGGGGAAGAACTTCTGCTGCCAGTACCCGAGGCTCCAACTCGTGTTCGCGTGGGCAGTTCCATGATTGTGGGGGTGATTTCACAGCCTGGCACAGGGCGAGTGATCGCTACATTGCGACTCGAAACGTTATTGCACAGAACTCCACCGCCCTACGTGACTGGGCAGCGGGTACGTCTGTTGATCACGGCTCCAACTCCGCTCGGCTACAATGCCATCGTCGAGAATGCTCACTGGGGATTGGTTTACAAATCCACGGTGGGGTCCCCTCTGGCGGTTGGTATGGAACTCGATGGTTATGTGCGTGGGGTGCGTCCGGATGGTAAAATTGATTTGGGGTTAGACGCCTCAGGATACCGTCGGGTTCCGGTACTGGCTGAAACTATTTTGGATGCCCTCCGTGCCAATGGCGGGAAATTGGCGATGGGGGATCACAGTTCGCCGGCGGAAATTCGGGCACGATTTGGCGTGAGCAAAAAGGCGGTTAAACAGGCGATCGGGGCGCTCTACCGGGATCGTCGAATCGCATTGGGTGATGGGTGCATCGAGTGGATTGAGCCCCCCGCCGAGCCTCCCTCTTCCGCCTATTGGGCAAGGCATGATCCAGAGGGTCAATAGCGTGATTGGCACTCGCGCGCTGCTTTTCAGTTTTGGAGTGCGCGCGGTCCACCGCCGCTTTTCCGCGGGTTCGACTTCCACCGTCCTTTTTCCATCGCCAGAAACGGCCCGCCCGCCCAACCTCTGCGCTTTCACCCGACTCATGAACCTCATTAAACATCTCATCTGGATCCTCACGGCGGCCTTTGTCATGGGCTCGCGTTGCCTCGCTCAAACCAACGAATTCTCCAACGAAACCATCTCCATTGGAGTGGTGGTCAGCGACCTCAACAAGTCCTTGAACTTCTATACGAACGTCATCGGCATGAAAAAGGTTGGGGGATTCTCAGTGAACGGGGATTTTGGCAAGCGCACCGGGCTAACCGACAACCTCCCGGTCAGCGTCACGATCCTGAAACTGGGCGATAGCAAGACTGCCACGGAATGGAAGCTGATGAGCTTCGGAAAATCCGCAGCTCATCCCAAGCAGAATCACCTCCATGACGATACCGGCATGCAGTACATCACAATTTTTGTGAAGTCGCTCAAACCGGTCTTGCAGCGGATCAAGGAGCACCAGATCAAGTTGCTGGGTGAGACACCGATTGCTTTGGGCGGCAAAAACCACTTTGCCTTGGTACAGGATCCGGATGGCACCTTTGTCGAACTGATTGGACCGATGGAGTGACGTCGCAGGACCCATCCCATTTTTCAGATAGGCTCTTACTCCACGACCAGCTCCCCTCGCATGAGTTTCCAGTGCCCGGGAAAGGTGCATAGGTAGGGATAACGCCCCGGGACGCTCGGCGCCTTGAACAGCAGTTCGGCGTGGCTCTTCGGGTGGACCAAGGGTGTGGCGTGGAGGATTTTGGGGCTGACCGGGATGTAGCCTTTCGACATGCCCTGGGGATTGGCTGCCATCAGGTCGGCGAGTGCTCCGACATCCTCCCCGGCTCCTGCGGCCACCAGCACGAAGTTGTGAACCATGAGGTCGGGATTCTCGAAGATCAGTCGCACGTTGGCGCCGGCTTTCACTCGCAGAATCTTCGGAACGAATTGCAGACCAGGGGCAGCCCGCACTCGGAGCGCGTCGCCCAATGCCGCATTGGCCTGATTCCAGGCGGTGGCGAGTTCCTGGAGTGAGGCCGCGTCGACCGGCAGACGGACACTCGCCAATGGTTGACCGAGCGAATCGTATAAATGAACTGCGGGCGATCGGCCGCGAAGCTGGCGGAACTCAACCTCAAGGGTGTTCAAGCCCGGTTTCAACTCGAATGGCACCTGGTGTTCACTGCTCCATTGCGAATCGTGCGACAGCACCTGCACGCCGTTCACGGTGACATCCAGAAAACTGTATTTCACCGCCAAGGTTGCAGGTTGAGCGATCTCGCTGCGCACGAAGCTTCGATAAATACCGCTTCCAATATTTCTTCCAACCTCCGCCTGGACATCCAACGCCACGGGAGTGTTGGTTCCTTGGGTTCCTAACCATTGCCAATGATTGACCCGAGTCCCCGGAGCGATTTCCAACACCGGCACACTGCGTCCCTTCGCTGGCTGAGTGCCGTGGCGCAGATCATTCAGCATGTTCTGGACATCGGCATGGTCCGAGTGCAGCGCGTGCAGGGCATGTTCCACTGAAGGCAAACCGGCACGCAAATGTGCCACAGCGTCCACCACCTCCATCTGGACTCGCGGGTGGGGGTCGGCAGCCAACGCGTGGAGACGATCCGGCACATTGGTCAAACGGTCGGCTTGATACCGAATCATTCGAACGGCAGCAGCCCGATAGATCGGAGATTCAGACTTGCTCAAAGCCTCGAGAAACTTGGGACGTATCTCGCCGAAACTTTCGACCACAAACAGGGCTTCGAGCACCGCCTGGGCGTCGGTCATTCGCTGAGAGACCCAGCGATCCAGTTCACTCAACACGCCACGGCCTCGCTTGTGCAACTCGATGCGCGCATGTTTCCGCACGATATCTTGGGAATGCGCAAGCAGTGACAGGAGGTTCGACGTGGGGGCTCCTTCAATCTGGGCCCAGTCTTTGACGATGGGTTTGGCCTTGTGGACCACCCGCCAGATGCGGCCTTTGACGTGATTCCATCGAACGTCGCGCATCGGGTGTTGGGCGTGCCCAATGATGGCACTGCTGAAGTCGGAGACATAGAGCGCGCCATCAAAACCAAATTCCACGTCCACCGGGCGAAATGCCGCGTTCTTGGATGTGATCAAATCCTGGCGTCCGCTGCCTCGCACCATTCCCTGGCTGAAATCGTACTTCGTGATGGAGACCACATACGGACCGACGCAGGCGGCCGAGGCCATGCCTTGTTGATAGGCGTCGGGAAAATTGGGACTGGAGATGCTCGCTGCGGCGCTGCCTTTGCCATAACCAACGGTTTTGGCGTAAGCGAACGGATGGTAAATTCCCAAGGGAGTCCAGGTCAGCGCGAGGCCATCGAGCACCAGGCCGTCGCCATACATTTGGAAGATGTTGCCGGTGCGGTCGAACGTCACTTTCCAGGGGTTCGGCGTGATGCTTTGCCACTCGGGTTGGATGCGCCCGCTGTGAGGGCTGAGTCGGTAGGTTGTAGAATCGACCCCGCGCACGACGCCGTACGGAGTTTCCAGTTGGGAGCGATGGAAAACACCATCTGAGAACCACACACCGCCCATGGGGTCGGTGGCAATCATCCCGCCGTGATGGGAATCGGTGAGGTCCAGTCCCCGCATGGCTTCGCGCCGAGTGTCGGCCACTCCATCGCCGTTCGTATCCTGGAGCAACCAATGACGTGACTGCTCCGAGATCAATGCCCCATCTGCGGTAAATGCAATGCCATCGAGCGCATCAAAGCCGCCGGCGAAGGTCGTGAGCTTATCCGCCTTGCCGTCGCGGTCGGTATCTTCGAGCACCACGAGTTTATCCTCTTGCGGTTGGCCGGGAATGGTGTGTGGAAAACTGGGCATGGTTACCACCCACAGACGACCCCGTGCGTCGAAGGCGATCTGCACGGGCGCTCGCAGTTCGGGGAATTGTTCTTCGGAGGCGAAGAGATTCACTTCAAATTCATCGCCGATCTGAAACTCGGCCTGCATCTCCGCCGGAGATTTCACGGTGCCAATACTGTGGGTGGAACCGCCCGAGGGAGGGACCGGCGGCGGTGCCAGCGAAATAAATGGAGCGCTGGCGAAGGTGGCGCGGGATCCGGAAACCAATTCCTGCACGAGGGCGTCGGCTTTGTCGATGCGCTGAAGATACAATGGAATTTCGGCCTGGCGTTCTTCGGCGCGTTTGCGCTGGCCGTAATAGAGAATCCCGTTCTTTGGTCTCACCACTTCGTCCACAAAATGGGCCAACTGGGCTGCGGCGGGCGCTACTTCTCGAAGCCGGGCGTTGTCCACACGTTCGGTTGCGGAATCGCCCACCATGGCGGTTGCTACGACCCGAGCCATGGCGCGGTTGCCAGCGTCATTGAGGTGCAGTCCATTCGAGGTCAGTCGTTCCGGACTTTTGGCATAAGCTGCTTGGCTTGTGTCAAAGAGATCCACAAATATCGCTTCGCGCGCCCGAGCGATCTCGCCGATTGCCTGTGCATACAGGGCGACATCGCGATTGCGTTGGGTGGCTTCTGGACCCTGACCTCCAGGTTCCACTGCGGTTGGCGAGAGTAGAACGACCTTGGCACCTGCATGTAACCGCGACAGTTGATCGAGCAGGACGCCGAGTTGCGCACGGAAATCTTTCAAACCAGTCGGCCCGGAGAAAGCTTCGTTCATTCCATAACCGACCACGACCACCTTCGCAGGCCAGAGTTGAAGGAGGGACTTCATGTGGTCGGCGTAGCCCTCGGCCCGCAGACGGTGTCCCACTTCATCACCCGTCCAGGCGAAACTCCGGAAGTGGAGTTTCCTGGAAGGGTTTGCCAATTGGACGACGCCAGCCAATTCACCCTGTTCCAGCAGTCGTTCTACCATGGAATTGCCATGGAAAATGATGTAATCGCCGTCCTGGAGCGGGATTTCCGCCCGGGTAATATGAGTTGATGTCAGCGGGAGCAGGAGCGCGAGCCAAAGCCGCCAGAATCGCGTTGGAAAATGCATCGCGCGAAGTCTAGGACAAGATCAGGCCCGTTGTCACACCTCAGTGTGCGGTCGACTTATGGAGACCCGCGCTCCGGAAATTAGAGACTTCGTCACACCAAACGGAACGGATGTCAAACAAGCGCCTTGTTTGTGCAGGCTGAATTTCCCGCGAACGACGCATTGCGGTTGGCGCAATGGCTGATGGATTGCACCTGCCGTTCAGTTTTCGTCCTCCGAGAATTACCTCGGAATCACTGGAAGCACCAAATGCGAGGGGCGCATCCCGTCATGCCACACGGTCTGTTTTGCAGGCTTCAGGACCAGGTCGCTCCCAAATTCCGCGCCCGTATTCGGATTGCGGTCGAATCGAGGGAAATTGCTGCTGGCAATTTCCACTCGGATGCGATGCCCACGCCGGAACTGGTTGCTGGTGACCCACAGATCAATTTCGAATCGCGACGGCTTCCCAGGTTCCAAAAAGGTGGGTTTGTCCAACCCGTTCCGAAAGCGCGCCCGAATGATCCCATCACACAGGTTGATGGCCTTGCCGTCCGGGAACACGTCCACCAACTTCGCCGTAAAGTCGGTATCCGGCGCATCCGAGGCCGCGTGAAGAATCATCCGAACAGGGCCTGTAACTTCCACGGGCTGCTCGAGTGGCGTCGTTGTGTAAATCAAGACATCGTCACGTCGTTCGACTTCGGCTTGATCATAAGGACCCGCAGGGGCACCGACCAGATTGTTGCCACCTTTCGTCGGCACGGGTTGGTTGGGATCACTCACATAATTATCTGGGGGTTCGTCCGATGGTTTGTCGAGTGAGAGGAATCCATCGCCTCGGACTGAGTTGGCGTGACCTTGGCCGCGCAAGTAGTAAGGTGTGTACCGGGTGCGTTGGAGCGGCCATTCGTTTTCACCGCGCCAGCGGTTTTCGCCCATGACAAAGAGCTGGTAGGCCGGCCAATTCTGAACACCGGTCTCATGACCTTTCAGCCAGTATTCCATCCATTGAAATTGGAGGTCGCCCATGCTGCGTTTGGCGTCCGGACCGAAATCCACGTCGCCCACTTTTTGGACGCCGACTCCATGCGCCCAGGGACCCATGACTACGAATTGATTCCGGCGCGCCAGTCGGTCGCGTGAGTGCGCCCTAACTTCAGTGCAGAGGTCCAGGGTGGTCTTGGAGAAGATGTCATACCAGCCGCCGACATTCAGGATAGGCACCGTCACGTCTCGATACCGTTGAGCTATACCCCGTTGTTTCCAGTAATCGTCGTAGGTCGAGTGGGTGATCCAATCATTCAAGAACGGAACCTTGGGGGTGAACTGATTGCCAAAAGAACGGAGCGGGAGATGCAGAAAGGCCCGTTCCAGTTGTTCCGGTTTGAGGGGCACACCGCCCACAGCCACTCCCCAGCCCATGAGCAACGAGAGTTGAAATGCCCCACCAGGATACGCCAAGTCATGAAAAACATCAGCGAAGGGCACGACGGGCATCATGCACTTGACATGTTTAGAGGCACCGGCGGCGGAGGCCCACTGGGTCCAACCGCCGTATGAACCGCCCGCAGTACCGATCTCACCATTACACCATGCCTGTCGCCCCAGCCATTCTTGAGTGTCGAAACCATCATTGGGTTCTGAAGCGAACGGATCCCAGGTGCCGCTGGATTTGCCGCGTCCACGACAATCTTGAACCACGATGACATAACCAGCGGACGTGTATTTGCGAGCATCACCCCAATCGGCCCCGGGCTTTCCATACGGTGTGCGCAATAAGACGGCGGGAAAACGGCCTTCTTGCTTGGGACGGTAAACATTGGCGGCGAGTGCGGTGCCATCGCGCATGGGGATTGGGACGTCCAATTCCGCGGTAAAAGAGAGGTCTTCAGCAGCATTCGAGAGCCAGCACGATGCCAGAAGTGTGATTGAACGAAGCCGCTGCGCGGTGGGCTTCGCCGAAGTAGACGCCCGGGGTGGTCTGGAGCACACGCTCCGGACCTATGATCAAAACCTCGTTCATATCCAGATCGAAATCCACTACAGCTCCCGCGCAGCTGCCGAGACCAACCATTGCTCCAGATCCATCT
>SXGU01190187.1_pt1 | contig 13854 bp, 13 predicted proteins | sample 3174531 | NCBI WGS metagenome assembly SXGU01 (sample SAMN11356863, study PRJNA531348) | freshwater metagenome | isolation source: freshwater sample F1-140 | place: China: Fuxian Lake, Yuxi | collected 2017-12-25 | reverse complement strand
GCCGATGCCGAGGATGGCCTCGTTGTCGGTCACCACCATCAGCCGGATGTCACGGCCGCTGGCAGCGTCCTTCAGCACGTCGACCATCCGGCCCTTGTGGGCCGGCGTGATCCAGACCCCGCGTGGACGGCGGAACACGCGGCTGAAGCGGCGAGTCGCCAGCCCCACCGTGGGCGTGTAGATGATCGGCATGAGCGTCTCGAGATGGTCGCTCAGCACGCGATAGAACAGGTACTCGTTGCGGTCCTGCAGCTGGCTCAGCTCGCTGTAGCGCTGCAGCGGTTCCGGCAGTGCCGTGATCTCGGAAACGATCCGGCGTGCCTGCTGTTCGATCGTGTTGTGCTGCGACGGCAGCAACCCATCGAGACCGAATACCTTGCGTTCGTCCGCGGTGTACGCCGAACCCTTGTTGAGGAGCGGATCACGCAGCAGCTCGGCGCCACGTGCCGTCACCTTCATGTGCAACCGGCCGTCGGCCCCGCGAGTGGAACGATAAGAGGTCATGAGTGCATTGCCGCAGTTTTTTTCGAGGCGCGCTTTATAGCACGCGACCTTCGCGCTGACCCCCTCCCCGCCAGCCGCCGAATTGCATGGAAATGCGGGCCTGCGGGTTCGCGTGCCGGCCATCGCGAACCATGCCGCCACGGCAACAGGCCGGCATGGCCGCTTGCGCCGGACCGAGGGCATCGGGCGCCGAACACCTGACAGGGACGCTGGGCGGCGGTGATACTCGACCGATCGCGGGGGTGGGTCGGGCCATGACGAGATCAGACAGGATTGCCTGGGCAGCCGCGTGCGCGCGCAGGATCACTGGCGGGGGGTGCCGGCTGTCCGGCTGGAGCTTCCTGCTGCTGGCAAGCACGCTTGCCATCGCCGCACCGGGCGATGCGGGTCCGCCACCGTCGGTCGACTGGCGGGTGGCGGGTCTCGAGGCCCCTGCGGAGATACTCGTCGATCGCTGGGGCGTGCCACACATCCATGCAGCGTCGCAGTACGACGCGTTCTTCGTGCAGGGCTTCAATGCCGCGCGCGACCGGCTGTGGCAGATCGACCTGTGGCGCCGGCGTGGCCTCGGCCAGCTGGCCGAGGTGTTCGGGGCGGAGTACGTCGCCCAGGACACTGCCGCACGGCTGTTCCTGTACCGCGGCAGCATGCGCGAGGAATGGCTCGCCTACGGCTCGGATGCCAAACGCATTGCCGAACGGTTCGTCGATGGCATCAATGCGTACATCGAACTCACGCGCCTGCAACCCGATCTGCTCCCGCCAGAGTTCGAACTGCTGGACTATGTGCCCGCGAGATGGCGTGCCGAGGACGTGGTGCGCGTGCGCAGCCATGGACTTTGGCGCAACCTGACTTCCGAGGTCGCGCGCGCCCAGGTGGCGTGCCGGCATGGACTGGCCGCGGACGCGGTACGCAAGCAGCTGCGTCCTGCATGGTCGACACGGGTGCCAGCGGGCCTGGACCCCTGCGTGGTGACCGACGACGTGCTGGCCACCTATCGGCTCGCCACGGCCGGCGTGACGTTCAGGGCCGGCAAGCTGGTTGCAGAAGTGACACCGCATGCGGTGCGCGATGGTCTGGGCAGCAACAACTGGGTGGTCGCGCCGTCACGCACCGCAACCGGCCGGCCACTGCTTGCCAACGACCCCCATCGTGCACACGCGGTGCCGGCGCTGCGCTATATCGCCCACCTGGCCGCGCCCGGTCTGAACGTGATTGGCGCAGGCGAAGCTGCCCTCCCCGGCATCTCGATCGGCCACAACGAGCGCATCGCCTTCGGGCTCACGATCTTCGGCCTGGACCAGGAGGACCTCTACGTCTACCGCCAGGCGTCGGCGCGGCCTGATCGCTACGTCTACGGGAGTGGCAGCGAGCTCGTGCGCGTGCTCGAGGAGCAGGTTGCGGTCCGCGGCGAACCTCCCCGCATGGTGCAGCTGCGATTCACGCGCCATGGCCCCATCGTGCATGAGGATGCCGCGGGGAACCTGTTCGCGGTGCGTGCTGCGTGGCTCCTGCCGGGGATGGCGCCCTACTTCGGCAGTGTCGAGTACATGCGCGCGCAGAACTGGGACCAGTTCCTTGCAGCGCTCAACCGCTGGGGCGCGCCTGCGGAAAACCAGGTATATGCCGACGTCGACGGCAACATCGGTTATCGCGCGGTTGGCTACTTCCCACGTCGCGAGACCTTCGACGGGCTTCTGCCGGTGCCTGGGGACGGCAGTCACGAATGGCAGGACGCATTCGACATGGATGCCCTGCCCTATCTGTACAACCCGCCGAAGGGCTGGGTTGCGACCGCGAACGCACTGACGCTGCCGCCCGACTATCCGATCGAGACGCGCCGCGTGGGCTTCGAGTGGACGCCGCCCTGGCGGCAGGGACGGCTCGAGCAGGTACTGGGTGAAGACCGAACCGTGACGATCGACGACGCGCTGGCATTGCAGCGCGACTACGGCTCGCTGCCAGCGCAGCGGCTGCTGCCCGTGCTCCGCGGCCTCCAGGCCGAGGATGCCGATGCGCGCTCAGCAATTCGCCTGCTTGCATCATGGCCGATGCCGGCGAGCATGGATCGCGAGTCTGCGCCTGCGGCATTGTTCAACGTCTGGTGGCAACGCCACCTCCTGCCGGGCCAGGCGCGGCTGCTGCTGCCGGACGCGGCGGCGCTCGTGCCGGAGGTCGACAGCGAGCTGCTCATCGAGCACGTCACCGCCCAACCGCTGTCGAAGCCGCAGCGTGACCTCCTGTTGCGCACGCTCGGCGCAGCGTGGCGCGAGACGACGCAACTGCTCGGCGCGGACTCGGGCGCATGGCGCTGGGGCGACCTGCACCAGATGCGCTTCGAACATCCGCTGCACGGAGTCGCGCCGCCCGCATTGCAGGCGCGACTGGCCCTGCCTGCGTGGCCGCGCGGCGGCAACACCGACACGCCCAACAACACGACCTACGACGGCCGCAGCTTCGACGTGCGCAGCGGCGCCTCGTGTCGCATGGTGCTCGACGGCGGCAACTGGGATGCGGCGCGGATGACCAATGCGCCGGGCCAGTCCGGGGATCCCCGCAGCCCCTTCTATGCCAACCTGCTCGCCGGCTGGGCCAACGACGAGAGCTTCCCTCTCATCTACAGCCGTGCGGCGATCGACGCAGCGACGGTGCAGCGCATTCGCCTGTTTCCCCTCGAGGCTCCACCGGCGTCCGGCCCGCCGCGCAGGTGATCGCCAGCGGCGCTGCTAGATTTCAGGCAACGGTGCAATCGCGCCGAGCACGAGATCGACGGCATGCCCGGCATAACAGCGCGCCAAGACGAAGGCCGTCGCCTGCATGGCGGGCGACCACGGTCGAGCCTGTGCTCGCTTGGCCGGACCGCGATCGTTCGTGCTGCCTCGATTGCGCTCGTCCTGTGCGCGACCGCCCATGCGCCACACGTGGTTGCGCAGCCGGCACCCGCTGCGCGCCCGCCTGTTGCGGCCGCGCCCGCACGAAATGTGCCTGCTGCCGGCGCCGGGGACACCCAGGGTGGCCCGGCCGCCGCTGTTTCCACTCGAGCCGCACCGTCTCCGCCCGTCGTGCCCGGCACCGCGGCAGCCGCAACGCCCAGGACTGGCAAGGACCGCGTTCCGAACCCTGTCGATGGCGCGTTCGGCATCCGGTTCGACAGCGTGCTGCCAAGACACGTGCGCGGCGGCACGATTCCTGGCATCCCGCTGCCGCTGCCGGCAAGCGTCGGGGCCGCCGCCGTGGAGACTCGCCCCGGCGTGCAGCAGTTGTGGATGCCGGTGCGCCCCCCGACGATCCCGCAACTGCTGGTTGCCCTTCGTCCCCAGCCCTTGCACGCCGTGCTGCTGGACGACGCGGAAGTGCCCGTCCGGATTCTCACCGAGGCGCGCACCCCAGGCTGCCAGTCGCTGTTCGTCGCGCTCGGCAAGCGACTCGCGGAACGCTATGGCGCGGCCGTGGACACACCACGCCCCCCCGGCGTCGAGCACTACTCGCTGTTCGAGAGTGCAAGGCGCCTTGTGCAGATCGGCTGCAGCGGCGACCGGCTGCGGCTGGACTACATCGACGTGCGCGGCCTGTTGCGCTGGCAGGCCGAGCATCAGGGGCGGATCGCGGCCTACGACCGGCGACAGCGGCTGGCGCTGGCCGCGCGGGTCGCGCCTTCGCGTGGCGATCACATGGGCAGCGCCTTCGGGATCGAGTTCGGCCGACCCTGCGCGATCGAGGGCGTGCTCCCGGACATCAACGCCGACGTCCTGCCGCCCGTGCCGTTCGCGGCCTGGCCAGGTGCACGCTACGAGCTGATGGTCGATCCCGACGGCTTCCCCATCCGCGTCGGTGCCGTCGCGCAGTTCATCGACAGCGCAGCCGCGGCGGCGGAACGGCAACGGCTGATCGCGGCACTCGCGGAGCGGTACGGTGCACCAAGGCGCAACAAGCCCATGCATGCGGTGATCACGCGCAACGGCCGTCACGCAGTGATCATCCAGGACGGCGCGCAGGTGTCGCTCGTGTTCATGGACTCCGAGCGCCTGCAATCCCAGCGCGCCCGCCTGCAGCGCCGCCAGAGCGAGCTCGCCGAGGCTGCCGACCGCCAGCGCGCTGCGGAGCGTGCGGGTCTGTGAGTCGCCGCCGCCCGGGCGTCGGGCGGCGCGTGCGCCTGGTGACGCACGGCGCGCGCTCGTCAACGGACGTTCGTCATCGCACAGGAACGCTGGCCAAGGCCGCGAAACACTTCTATTTTCCGGTTCGACATGTTCGACTCCGCCCTGGCTACCCGGCCCGTGCGCGACGCCACGCGGAACCGCGCTGGCCGGATTGCAATGCGCCCCGCACGATTGGCACACTGACAAGAACGAGATGGGGAGACCACACGAGGTGAACGCAACCAGGCCCCTGCACCTAGCCGTCCTGCCGTTGCTTCTGGCGCTCGCTGCATGCAGCACGACCCCGCCCGCGGCCCTGCCCGTCAACCTGTCCGGGACGGGCGATGCTGCAATCTCTGGCTACCAGCAGGAAACCTGGGTGTACGACCGCGTGATCATCACGTACGACAAGGTGCCTGCCCTGTCTGCGCGCCTGCGGGTGCTGGATCGTGGTGCGGCGCTGGAAGGCAGGCTCGGTGAGCGGGACGTCAGCGGCACCTGTTCGACGTTCAACGGACTCACCCTCGAGCTCGACTGCCGTATCTGTGCCGCGGGCACCGAGGAGCAAGCCTGCAAGAACAGCTCTGAACCCATCGCCCATCTGCGCATCCCGCTGCACTGACAGCGCGCGCCGATGCTCGTCACCTTCTATGGTGTTCGCGGAACGATTCCCGCGCCGGGGTCGAGTACCGCGCGCTATGGCGGCAATACCTCGTGCGTGCACGTGCGCACGGGCGGCGGGGCGGACTACGTATTCGATGCGGGCACCGGACTGCGGCCGCTGGGTGACCGGCTGATCGGCGCGGAGAACCCCGTCACGCTGCTCGTGACCCACGCCCACTGGGACCACATCCACGGCCTCCCCTTCTTCACTCCCATCCACCAGCGTGATCGCGAGATTCGCGTGTTCGCGCCGAGCGACACCCGTGGCAGCGTGATGGAGCAGATCAACGGCAGGAACTACCCGCTGACCCTGCAGATGCTGCCGGCCAACCTCCATGCGGTGGATGACCCGGAGGTGCTGGCATCCGCGGACCAGCTCGTGCTGACGCGCAAGGCGCTCAACCACCCGGGCGGTGGCTGGGCCTACAAGCTCGCGGAGCAGGGCGCGTCGGTCGCCTACGTGACCGACAACGAGCTCGACCCGCCCTACCCCCAGACGACGCTCTACGAGCAGTGGGTGGAATATCTGAAGGGCGTGGACGTGCTCATACACGACTCCCAGTACCGCGAGACCGACATGCCGGCAAAGCACGGCTGGGGTCACTCGCTGATCTCGCAGGTTCGGCAGCTCGCGCTCGACGCCCAGGTAGGCACGCTCGTGATCTATCACCACGACCCGATGCGCAGCGATGCCGAACTCGACGAGGTGCGCATCGAGTCGGAGCACTTCTTCCGCCGCAAGGGCGCGCCTACCGAGACGCTGATCGCCTTCGAAGGGCTCTCGTTCGAGGTGCAGCCCAGGCTCAGTGGCAAGCGCGCGAAGCTCAGCGTGCTGTCGAGCGCACGCCCGATCTAGGCACAGGCTGCGCGATCAGGGTCCGGCAGCATCCTGGGTCAGCACGGCCAGCGCGTCGCCGTAGATGTGGCCGAGTCGATCCACGACGTAGCGCACGAACAGTGCGTCCATGTAGGGCGCGGCCTCCGGATGGACGGCGACGATGGCCGCGCGGGACTCGATGTAGGCAGCCCCGACGCAGGTTGGCGAAATCGGCAGCGCCTCGGGATCCTCGATGTCGACGTCCAGGAGCCGGCCCACATGGGCCGCAACGGAGGTGAGCAAGGGGCCGAAGTGCAGCCGCACGTTCGCGCCAAGGCGTCGCGCCTCGGCCCAGGACGCGTCGTCCGCCTGGGCGCGGAAGTCTCGCTTCTGCCACAGGCGGTCAGCGCGGTTCATTGCCCGGCAGAAGTTCTCGATGAGTTCGTTGCGCTGCTGGCGCAGCAGGCGGGCAAGGTCGAAGCAACGCCGCCGATCCTCATCGTGGACGCACCGTGCCGCGAGCTCGAACAGCGCGTCGTCCGCGTTGACCAGCAGGCCGAGCAGGTGCTCGCGCACACCTTCCACGACCAGCCGTTGGGCTGCCGTGATCGCGGCCGGCACCTCTTCGACCGACTGTCGTGGCGTTGCAGTCATCGGACTCCGCACTCGAGGATGAGTACAACCTGAGTCTAGGCGGCGACGATCGCGCAACGAGTCAGTGCAACCCAACGAAGCGTGCGGGGCATCGCAGTTCCGACGCCAGCGCGGCCCGCGCCGGACCAGCCTGTGCGGCAACGCACGGATGGCGGCCATGCCGTACCCGAAGCGGGGTCGCGCGGCTACCTGATGACCAGCCGCGCTGACGCGCGGCTACCTGATGACCAGCCGCGCTGACGCGCGGCCGGGGGCCTTGCGGTCGATGGTGACCTGGCGCATCGCCAGACCATGTTCGCGCTCGAGCACGTCGATGAACCGGACGATGTTATCGAACGCCTCGTCGTCCATGACCACGGTGATGCTGCCTTCCCCTTCCGGCTGCAGACGGCTCAGGCGCAGCTGCTGGCCGCGTGCCACATCTCCCACGATGGTCAGCAGTGACTGCGCCCCGCCGGACGCCGGGCTGCCACCTGCCTGCAGGCGCCGCGCGTTGTCCGACATGTAGGTCATCAACTCCGCCTGACGGTCGAACTGTGCCTGACTCTGCGTCCGCCAGTCCCGCGCCGGACCCCAGAGAAGCACAAGGTAGATTGCGAACACGGCCAGCGCCGCGACGGCAACGAGGATCGCCTGATCGCGTGTGGACTGCGCACGGTAGTACTCGCCAACCGGCGAGCGGGCCCACCATCCTCGCAGTGCGTTCACGAGCCGCCCCCCCCATCTCCATGTATCCGCAAGCGGGCGCGCACGCGCTCCTTCTCCTGTTCCGCGGAACTGACTTCGGCCACCACGCGATGGGCGGCGAAACCGTTCTTGAATCGCTCGAGATCGGCCAGGCTGCCCGCGAGAACCTGTACCGCGAGTTCATCACGTTCGCGCTGATAGCTCACGCTCTGCAGCTCGAAGCCCCTGGCCTTGCCGACGCCATCGGCAAGTGCAGCGAGCAGCGGCCGGAACCCCACCGCGGCCCCATCGTCCTCACCGAGCCGCGACTCGAAGCTGCGACGCAGGTCGCGTGGCACCGCCTCGCCAGGGAAGTACTGCCTGTACAACGCAGCGTTCGCGTCTTCGAGTAGCGCCGCTGCACGTCCATAGCGCCATGCCTTGCCGGCCTCCAGCATGGGCAAGAGCAACAGCAGCACGGCCGCGGCCAGCGCAACGGGCTTCCATGGCCGCCAGTCGATGTTCAGCGCGCGCCGGACGGCAAAGCGTCCCTGCAGCAGGTCGATGGCAACGGGTCGGCCATGAAGGGGTAGCACCGCGCCCGCGCGTGACGCTGCTTCCGCAGGTGCCGCCAGCAGCGCAAGCGGGTCAATGACGGGCTCGACGTCCAGGTTGCCGGCCTGTCCCGGGCTGCCGATGGCCGCCTCGATCGCACTGCGTTCCGCGCTGCTGAGCGGTGCCTCGGCAAGCACGAACGCGGTTGCCACCAGCGGCGCACCGGCCGAGTCTTTCAGTGCCGGACAGATGCGATCGAGGGTGAAGCCGAGCGCCCGGCGATCGACCGCCAGCATCCGGCCACCGCGCGTGCGCAGCAGGGCGCGTGTCGTGTCCAGGTACAGCGACAGGTCGCCGCGAACCGGCACGCAGTCCGCGTCGACATGCACCGCATCCACGGCAAGGCCAAGGGCGCGCACCTGCGCGAGCACCGCCTCGAACCATGCGAGTTCAACGGCGCGCACCTGCGTGCGTTCGTTGGGGCGCAGCGCGGCGTGGGCGATGTGCACGGTATCCAGGTCGATCGCGAGCCGCTCCTCCACGGCGAACGGCAGTGCCCGCAGCAGTTGCCGCCGGCTCCGTGCGGGAACGGTCACCTCGGCCGACAGCACACGTGCGGCCGGCAACAGCAGCGTCACGCGTGGCAGGGCGTCCTCGTCCACTCCTTCGGCATCAGCGTGCCCGATGCTCGCCGCAAGTTCAGTGGCACCGCTGCCGGACAAGCCACCCGTGCGGCTTCCCGGCATGCGCTCGCGCCGGAACTGCCAGTGTTCCGCATCATCGAACCAGAGCGTGAGATCAGCCGTCATCTTCTTCCCGAGGGTTGTCCCGTGGGGCACTGTTGTCACCGTCGCTGCCATCACCGTCCGCGACGTCGGCACTATTGAACCAGATACGGCCGAAATTGCGACGAAGCACGCGCGTCGCGCCACTGCCAGGGTCACGGTGCACGAGGCTCTGCAGGTGCAGGGTGGTGTCAGCGCAGTCCACGCGAACGCGAACCTCGAAGAAGTCGCTGGTGACCGCGAGCGCATCGATGGCGGGGCCGAAACGCGGATGCGCCGTGATGAACTGGGCAGGATCCTGATAGTCGCGCGGCTCGGCCGCGATGGCCTCGGCCTCGTCCAGCCCGAGCTCCGGCACCAGGGCAAGCAGCGCATAGGGTCCGGCCGTGTTCACGTTCACCCGCGCGCGCGGCACCGGCAGGGCATCGAATGCCTCGGCGAGCCGGCCGCGCTGTTCGTCGTCCAGCGCTCCTATCAGCGCGATCTCGCTGACGTCCGCCAACGGCGCATTCGCGGTGCGATAGCCCGGCTCACGCAGCAGGTAGTCACCATCCTCGCCGCCGATGCCACTCACGTCCTGGTCGCCGTCGATCCAGTCCTTCAGCAGGTCCGCGAACTGGGGATCCACCTGGAGCGCCGTCAGCAGCGTGCGCAGGCGCGTGAGTGCCGGATTCGTGCCACCGAGGGCAATCGCGTTGAGGTTGAACCCACGCTGCGCATCGAGCACGCGCAACTGCATTGAGCCGCACTCGACCTCGAAGGGTGCCACCGGCCTGGCCCAGGCGTCGGCGAGGCTGTCAGTGCGCGGCGGTTCCCTGTCGTCGCGAAAGTCGCGTGCGAGCGCCTCACGCGCAAAGGTCTCGGCGCCGAGCGCGTAGGCCCGCGCCTGGGCGATCGAGGACATCTGGAGCGTGCGCTCGATCGCGTGCTGCTGGCGCGTCAGCATGGCCACGGCAACGATGGTCACGAGCGCCGTCACGAGCAGGACCGTCAGCAGCGCGACACCCCGGGACCGCTTCACTGGCCGCCCTCCGCACCGTCGTTGGTCGCCCCGGCGGCGCCTGATTCCGGCACACCGTCGCCACTGCCGCCGGCTCGGCCCGAGTCTCCATCGCCTGTACCGCCGCCTTCGCCGTTGCCCGCTCCACCCGCCGCGCCGGAAACGCTGGCGAAGCGTGCGGGCAGCGTGTCAGGCAGCAGGAACAGGCGCTCAATCTCGCCCCAGGGTGCCACCACGAGCCGAATGCGCAGTGCGCGCGGCAATGCGGCGCCAGCGGCGTCGGCAGGGTCACCTTCCTGCGGCCAGAACTGCCGTGCTTCGCCGTTCGCAGCGATGAACTCCACTTCGGCCTGCTCCACATCACGCAGCAGCACCTGGCGTAGCGGTTCGCTGCCTTCCGCGCGATCGAGGACCGGCCAGTAGAAGCGCAGGAGTTCCTCGTTCTCCACGACGTAGGCAACGCGCTGCAGTTCCGAACGCGGCACGCCGGTGGGATTGCGCCAGCCAGCGCGCGTGAACTCGAGCATCGAGCGAACGCCGCCACTCACTGCCGGCAACGACTCACCGAGTTCGTCGCGCACCGGCCGTGCGACGACCTGCAGCGCATCACGTTCGAGGATTCCCATCGCTCGCTGCACCTCGCCGAGGCGCTCGCTGCGCGCGCGCGATGCCTCGTCGGCACGGAGTACCTGCCCGAGCAGCTGGCTCGCCGCGAGCCCAAGCACCGCGAAGATCGCGATGGCCACAAGGATCTCGAGCAGCGTGAAGCCGTTGCGGCGGCTCATCGCTCCGCCCCGACGAAGCCCACGAGACGCGCTGCGGGTGCTGCATCCGCGGCGGCATCGGCGGCGAACACGCGAACGTCGACGCGCTTGAAGGTCGTCACGCTGGTGTCGACATACTCGAGCTCGATGCGCCAGTCGCGCCCGCCGAGCCGGGTTTCCTCAGTGGCGCGACCCGAAGGCAGCGACCGGTTCTCGTCGGGTGGCACGAGCCGCAATGCCGTGAGCGCGTTCTCGGCCACCCAGGTCGCAAGCGTCCGCTCCTCGATGCGCCCCGCCTGGTCCAGCACATCCCCCGTGCGGCCAAGCACCACGACGGCGACGATCGCGAGCACCGCCACGGCGATGAGGATCTCGAGCAGGGTGAAGCCCGAGGCACGCGCACGGCCGCCGTCGCATGGCTTTCGTCGCTGCGGTCGGGCTGGAATGTCGCGCGTCATCGCCCACTTTCCGGTGCCACGACGCGCACCATCGCAAGGCCGTCAGTCTGCAGCGACCAGCTCCGTTGCGGCATCTCGCGCCGGCCGATGCGCAGCTCGAACTGCGAGGACTCGCCGGACGAGAGCAGCAGGATGTCGGGTACGCGCTCGGCAGTGCGGGAATCGCGGCGCCCGCGCGAGGCCCTGCCGCCGAGGGCATCCCTCGCGTCGACCTCGACACCGAGGTTCAGCACATCCGGCAGCGAACGCTCGCGGAAGCGCTCATCCTCAGCGAGCTCCCAGCGTCGGGCGCGCTGGTCGTAGACGAGGAACGCATACCCGGTTTCGGCGACGTCCAGCCCCCACTCCTGCGCACTCGACTCCGCCCGTTCACGCGCAAGCTCGATCAGTGCGGCCAGGCGATGCGCCTCCTCCTCCAGCACCGCATCGCCGTCCCGATTGCCGATGCCGGCCACGGCCACAGCCATGACCACCGCGATGAGCACGATGACGATGAGCAGTTCGACCAGCGTGAATCCCGCCGCAGGACGGTGGGTGCGCAGGGTCACGACATGACCACGCAGCTATCCGGACTCATCGGCGACGGGACATCGGATTGCAGCGCCGTGCACGCCGGATCCGGCTTCGACACCTAGCCTTCCTGGTAACGGATGTCGGCATCAAGGCCCTCGCCTTCGGGCTCGCCGTCCGCACCATAGGAAACGATGTCGAAGCTTCCGTTCTCGAACACGTAGTCGTAGGGATTGCCCCAGGGATCCTCGGGCGGCTTCTTCTTCGACAGGTAGCCCTCGGGATTCCAGTTTTTCGCTTCGGGCGCGCCACTCGGCTGCTCGACGAGCGCCTGCAGCCCCTGTTCCGTCGACGGGTAGTAGGAGTTGTCGAGCTTGTAGATCTTCAGGGCGTTGGCAATGCCCTCCATGTCCGCCTTCACGACGCCCACCTTCGCCTGGTCGTCACGCCCCATGAGGTTCGGCACGACCACCGCTGCGAGCATCGCCATGATGACCACCACGATCATGATCTCGATCAGCGTGAAACCGGAGGCTGCCCTGAAACCGGGAACGGCCCTGAAACGAGACACTGTGGAACGACGGATTCGCATCGGGACTCCCTGCAAGGACTGTTCTGGACTGCGTGCTCGCCGACCCCGGCTGGATGCCATGCGACGGCGGCTCGTGCCGGCGCACATCACTGACCGACCATGTTGTTCATTTCCATGATGGGCATGAGGATCGACATCACGATCGTGAGCACCACGACGCCCATCACCACGAGCATCAGTGGCTCGAAGAGTCGGACCGCGGTGGTCACGAGACGTTCGATCTCCATCTCCTGCTGGTGGGCGATGCGCGCCAGCATGTTGTCGAGTTCGCCGCTTGCCTCACCGCTCGCGATCATGTGCAGCATCAGCGGCGGGAAGTGCCCCACTTCCTGCAGTGCCGAATGCAGGCTCGTGCCCTCGCTCACCCGTTGCGCCGCCTCGGTGACGCGCTCGCGCAGGTAGCGGTTGCCGATGACCTCGGAGCCGATGCGCATCGCCTCGACGAGCGGCACGCCGCTGCTGGTCATCATCGCCAGCGTGCTCGACAGCTGCGCCGAGTTGCGGCCGCGGGCCACGCGACCGATGAAGGGCAGCCGCAGCAGCGTCCGGTGCCAGCGCCGCTGTACATCAGGCTGGCGCAGCAGCGACAACGCGCCTGCAATCGCGCCTGCGATCGCCACCAGCAGCAACGGCCACCAGGTCGACAGGAAGCTGGACGTCGCCATCACGACGCGTGTCACGAGAGGCAGCGGGCGATCGCTGTCCTCGAACACCTCCGCCATCTGCGGCACGACGTAGGTCATGAGCGCCACGCCGATGACCGTTGCAAGCACGCTGAGGATGATCGGGTAGAGCATCGCCATCTGGATGTTCTGCTGCGACTGCTGCTGCCGCTCCGTGTAGTCGGACAGCCCGTCGAGCACCTTGTCGAGATGGCCCGAGTGCTCGCCTGCGGCGATGGCGGCGCGGTACATCCCGGGGAACGAGGCGCCATGCTCCGCGAGCGCGCCAGCCAGCGAATGACCTTCGAGCACGCGCGCGCGCACCGTCATCAGCGTGCTGCGCACGCGCCGGCTCTCCGACTGCTGCGCCACCGCGCCGAGCGCTTCCTCGATCGGGATGGCGGCGCCGATAAGCGTTGCCAGCTGGCGTGTCATCAGCGCCCGTTCGAGGGCGCCCATGCCGCGCATGCCCGCCAGCAAGGCGCCAACGCCACCCTCGGCATCGGCCTGGCGAGTTGACTCGACCTTCAGCGGTGCCAGCCCGCGGTCACGCAGGAGCTGCCGCAGCTGCCGCACGCTGTCGGCTTCCAGCACGCCGCGGCGTTCGCGACCCTGGCCGTCGAGGGCGACGTATTCGAAGGCAGCCATGCCCGGACCTCGCTCAGTCGTCCATGGTCACGCGCAGGACTTCCTGCATCGTGCTGATGCCGGCGAGCACCTTGCGCCGGCCGTCGTCGCGGATGCTGGGCGTGCGCAGGCGCGCAGCCTTCGTCAGTTCCTGCTCGGACGCCCGGTCGTGGATGAGCTGGCGCATGTGGTCGTCGATCAGCACCAGCTCGTAGATGCCGGTGCGGCCGCGGTAGCCCGAGTGACCGCAGTCGTCGCAGCCGACGGGATCGTGGATGACGGCATCCTCGCTGGCGAGCTCGCGCAGGAAGGTGCGCGAGATGGCATCCAGCGGCCGGGCGCGGCGGCAAGTCGGGCACAGCACCCGCACGAGGCGCTGGGCGATCACGCCCACGAGGCTCGACGACAGCAGGAACGGCTCGACGCCCATGTCGTCGAGTCGCGTCACGGCACCGACG
>SXGU01148839.1_pt1 | contig 13855 bp, 13 predicted proteins | sample 3174531 | NCBI WGS metagenome assembly SXGU01 (sample SAMN11356863, study PRJNA531348) | freshwater metagenome | isolation source: freshwater sample F1-140 | place: China: Fuxian Lake, Yuxi | collected 2017-12-25 | reverse complement strand
CGACGATCTCACCGACCCGGCCCCGGCCAACACCTTCGCCCACCTCGATTCCACGATCGTGCTGGAGCGCTCCATCGCCGAGCTCGGCATTTACCCGGCCGTCGATCCGCTGTCGTCCGTCTCCAAGGCGCTGCAGGCCGACATCGTCGGGGAGGAACACTATCGCGTCGCGCGCGAAGTCCAGCGCGTGTTGCAGCGCTACAAGGATCTCCAGGACATCATCGCCAGTCTCGGGCTCGACGAGCTTTCCCCCGAGGACAAGCAGATGGTCTATCGCGCGCGCAAGATTCAGCGCTTCCTCTCGCAGCCGTTTGCGGTCGCCGAGGTCTTCACCGGCTCGCCGGGCAAATACGTTTCCGTCAAGGAGACGGTCCGCGGTTTCAAGATGATCCTCGACGGCGAACTCGACGATGTGGCCGAGGGCGACTTCTACATGAAGGGCGGCATCGACGAGGTGATCGCCGCTTCCAAAAAGGCCTGAAAGACGGAACGTCTGAAGGACTGAAATCCCGAGCGTCTTTCGCGCCGCATCAAAAATCAGCTCTTCGCCCTTCCAGCTCTTTCCTCAAACATGCCGCTCACTCTCGAAATTGTCACCCCGGATGCCCGGGTCTTTTCCGACACAATCGACACCGTGGTCATTCCGACGGTGGAAGGCGAGGTGGGCATTTTGCCGGGACATATCCCGCTGCTCACCCAGGTGGAAGACGGTGAACTGCGCGTAACCAAGGGCGGCGTGACGCAGTTGCTCGCCGTGAGCGGCGGTTTCGCCGAAGTGGAAGGCGATCGCGTCAGTGTACTGGCCGAGCATGCGATCAGCGAAGACAAGATCGACGAGAAGGCCGTTGAGGACGCCCTCCGGCGTGCCCAGGAACAACTTACCGCAGCCAAGGATCTGGATCCTCAACAATACGAGCGTCTGCAGGGCCTTGTGCGTTATTCGGGCGTCCAACTCGCGGTCAAGCGGCGCAAACGCTGAGAAGCGCGGGCTGCTGGCTCGCCCGGGTGCCGCGGTTTTTTCGCAGAAAATCCAAATCCCGCTCGCCAACCCCGCTAGGTAAGGTTTCCCTGTCACTTACTGATACCGGGTCTCACTCCAATGTCTTCCTCTCCGTTACCGCTTTCCCCGTTGTGCCAGCTCCCCGCCGGCACGACGGCCCGAGTCTTCCGGTTGACCGGTGACGACGGATTTTGCCAGCGGATCCGCGAGATGGGATTTGGCGAGGCCGCGCTCGTCACCAAGATTTCCGGCACCACGACCAGTCTGTGCATGGTCAACGGAATGCGGATCGCGCTTAACCATGGCGCGGCCATGAGCATCTTGGTCGAACACCTGCCGGCTGGGGCGCGCTAAAGTCGCCCGCGCCCGCCATGGCTGTCGATCCACGTCCCGGCGGGGCAGGGAATGATCCGCGGACGGGCCTGCCGCCGCACATCGCCGCAGCCCCCGCGCGCAAGCGCCCCGCGGCCGAACGCGCTCCGGTCTACGCGATGGTGGGAAATCCCAACTGCGGAAAGACGACCTTGTTCAATGCCTTGACCGGGCTGCGCCAGAAGGTCGGCAACTATCCGGGAGTCACGGTCGAAAAGAAAATCGGCGAGGCCTTCTCCCAACACGGGCGGCCGATGAAAATCATCGATCTGCCCGGCGCTTATTCCCTGGCCGCGCGTTCACCCGACGAGGCCGTTACGCGCGACGTCCTCCTTGGCCGTCGCGCCGACACGCCACAGCCCGACCGCATCATCTGTGTGCTCGATGCCTCCAACCTCGAGCGCAATCTCTACCTCGTTCACCAGCTCCTCGATCTGGGCCGCCCCGTCATCGTGGTGCTCAACATGATGGACCTCGCGCAACGCGCCGGCATCGAAGTCCGGGCCGGCCGGCTCGAGGAGCAGCTCGGGGTTTCGGTCATCCCGTGCGAAGCGGTCAACGGCAAAGGTCTCGTCGAATTGCGCCTCGCGATGAGCCGCGCCGAATTACCGCTCGCCAAACACCGTTGGGACGTGCCGGCCGCGGTCGCTCCCGCCGTCGCTGAATTGCAGGCCGCATTGATTGCCGCGGACGGCCGGCCGCCCCTTGTCGCTCGCGCCGAGGCCCTGCTCCTGCTCACCAATTTTGACGCCGTGGTCGTGGCGGACTCCACGCGGCTCAGTGAACGCACCGCTTCCCTCCTGGCCGGTTGGCGCAAACGTTGGGCCGGGCAGGGGACCGACTGGTCCGCCACGCTCATCAAGAGCCGTTACGAGGCGATTGACCAACTCTGTCGCAACGTCATCCGCCGCACGCGCGAGCAGGGCCCGTCCCTTTCCGATCGGGTTGACGCCGTCCTCGTTCACTCGATCTGGGGCTGGGTGACGTTTGCCGCCATCATGGCGGCGCTGTTTTTCTCCATCTTCACCCTCGCCGAGTATCCGATGAATTGGATCGATGGACAGATCGCCGCCCTCGGCACCTGGATCAAGGGCGCGATGGCCCCGGGTGATTTGCGTGATCTATTCACGGACGGCGTCATCGGCGGCGTGGGTGGAATTGTCGTCTTCCTGCCGCAGATCCTAATCCTGTTTTTCTTTGTCGGCCTGCTGGAAAGCACCGGCTACATGGCGCGGGCCGCCTTCCTCATGGATCGGCCGATGAGCAAGGTCGGACTCCACGGCAAATCCTTCATCCCCCTCCTCGGTTCCTTCGCCTGTGCCATCCCCGGGATCATGGCGACCCGGACGATCGAGGACGCCAAGGACCGGCTCGTCACGATTCTCGTCGCCCCGCTCATGAGCTGTTCGGCGCGGCTGCCGGTTTACCTGCTGATGATCGCCACCCTGTTGCCCGCCGATGACGTCCCCACGATTACCAAGACCGGCCTCATGCTCCTGATGTATGCGCTCGGCACCCTGGGAGCCTTCGGCTTCGCCTGGTTGTTCAAACGCACGCTGCTCCAGAGCGTGCCGCCGATGATGATTCTCGAGCTGCCCTCCTATCAGCCCCCGCGCCTCGGGGAGATTCTCCGCCAGATGTTTGAGCGCGGTTGGCTGTTCCTGAAAAACGCCGGCACGATTATTCTCGGGATCTCGATCGTGCTCTGGTTTCTTACGACGTATCCCAAACATCCTGACACTGCGGCGGCCCCCGACGCGCAAATCGCCCACAGCTTCGCCGGCCAGGCCGGCCAGTTGCTTGAGCCCACCATCAAACCGCTCGGGTTCGACTGGCGCATCGGCATCGGGCTCTTCACGTCTTTCGCCGCCCGCGAGGTGTTCGTCAGCTCGATGGGCGTAATCTTCGGCGTGCAGTCTGAAAAGGAAGACACCGCCCCCATCCGCGACGCGCTGCGCCAGGCCACCTGGCCCGATGGCACGCGGCTGTTCACCCCGCTCGTTTGCCTCGTGCTGATGATCTACTATGTTTTCGCCATGCAATGCATGAGCACCGTCGCCATTGTGAAACGCGAAACCAACTCCTGGCGCTGGCCGCTCTTCCAGATCGCCTATATGACCGGCACCGCGTGGGTCGTCAGTTTTCTGGTCTACCAGGGCGGCCGCGCCCTCGGCTTCTGATCGCCTCATGAGTGCGGACCTGCAGCAAATCATCGCGCTCGTCATCGTCGCCCTCGCCGCGACCCTGCTGCTCGTGCGCCAGTGGCTGCGCCGGAAAAAACCGGGTTGCGGCGGTGCCTGCGCCTGTCCGGCGGAAAAAATGCGCCGTTGATCCTGGAGTTGTCGGAGGGGCGCTTGCCCAAGCGCCCGCAGCGAGGGGCCGCGTGTCGGCGGTAGGGCAACCGCCGCTCCGTGGGAAGCGACCGCCACGGTCGGGAAAGAGATTCGCCCCGCCAGCCGCGGGCACGTTTATCCATTGCCGCAGCCTTTTCGTCCCGTAACGTCCCGCGCATGCTTTCCCGTCTCCTTGCCGTAACCACGGCCTGCCTCGGCCTTGCCGTCGCGGCGCTCGCCCAGGAAAACCCCCTCGTCTTCACCGGCGCGCAGATCCTCCCCATCGTCGGCGAGCCCATCGCCAACGGCGTCCTCGTCGTCCAGCGCGGCAAGATTCTCGCAGTGGGTTCCGCCGGCTCCGTCACCATCCCGTCCGGCGCCGAAACCCGCGACGCCCGGGGCAAGATCATCATGCCCGGACTGGTCGATTCTCACAGCCACATCGGGGGCGCACAGGGTGCCGATGGATCCACTCCGATTCAACCCGAAGTCCGCGTGCTCGATGCGGTCGATGTCCGTCATCCGTCGATCCAGAAAGCCCAGGCCGGCGGACTTACGACCGCCAATGTCATGCCGGGATCCGGCCATCTCATCAGTGGCCAGACGCTCTACCTGAAGCTCCGCGACGGCCGGGTGATTGACGATCTGCTTATCAAGCTGGCCGACGGCACCATCGCCGGCGGTCTGAAAATGGCCAACGGCACCAATTCCATTCGCACGCCCGGCGGACCTTTCCCCGGCTCGCGGGCGAAGTCCGCCGCCCTCGTTCGCGAGCAGTATATCAAAGCCCAGGAATACAAGGCGAAGATCGAACGGGCCAGGGGCGACCCGGAAAAACTCCCCGCGCGCGACCTCGCGCTCGAGATGCTGGTGGAGGTGCTCGATGGCAAACGCATCGTCCAGCATCACACCCACCGGCACGACGACATCCTCACCGTCCTCCGCCTGCAAAAGGAATTTGGTTTCAAGGTTGTGCTGCACCACGTGAGCGAGGCCGCCAAGGTCGCCGCCGAAATTGCCGCCGCAGGCGTCCCGTCATCCGTCATCATCGTCGATTCCCCCGGTGGCAAACTCGAGGCCCGCGATCTCACGATGGAAAACTGCGCGGCGCTGGAAAAAGCCGGCGCCGCCGTCGGTCTGCATACGGACGATGGCGTCACGGATTCGCGGCACTTCCTCCGCTCCGCCGCGCTCGCGGTGCGCGCGGGCATGACCCGCGCCGGGGCTCTGCGCGCCGTGACGATCGCCAACGCCAGGATGCTCGGCCTCGACGCGCGCGTGGGCTCGCTCGAACCCGGCAAGGATGCCGATTTCATCGTTCTCTCCGGGGATCCCCTCAGCGTTTACACCCAGGTCGAACAGACCTGGATCGAGGGCACGAAAGTCTTCGACCTCGGCGATCCGAAGGACCGGCTCTATGCCTTTGGCGGAGCCGGGGCCGGTGACCCGCGCCGCGTCCAACTCTGCTGCTTTGGCAGCGCCTGGGACATCATCATCGCAGCCAACGGAGGTGAACAATGAAACCGCTGACCTTTTTCGCCTTTGCCCTCTGCACCGCGGCGGTGGCCGCCGCCGCGACCGCGCCCCTGGCGATTCACGGTGAGACCATCCACTCCATGGCCGGTCCCGCGATCAAGGACGGGCTCATTCTCGTCCGCGATGGCAAGATCGCGTACGTCGGTCCCGCCACCGGGCAGACCGTCGCCGCCGACCATCAGATCATCCGCGCCAAAGTCGTCACCCCCGGCCTCATCGACGCGCGGACCACCGTGGGGCTTTCGGGCCTGCTCAACCAGCCGCACGATCAGGACATGCTGGAAAAGTCCGCGCCGCTGCAGCCCGAACTGCGGGCGATCGACGCGTACAACGCCCGCGATCCGCTCGTGGCGTGGGTGCGCTCATTCGGTGTCACCACTTTGAATACGGGCCACGCTCCCGGAGCGCTGATTTCCGGCCAGACGATGATCATCAAGACCGGGGGACACTCGGTGGAGAGCGATCTCGTCAACCCCGCGTCCATGATCGCGGTTTCACTCGGCAGCAGCGGAGTCATTCGCGCCGAGGGCCCCGCCGCCGCCAAGTCGCCTGGCACGCGTTCCAAAGCCGTCGCCATGCTCCGCGCGGATCTGATCAAGGCGCAGGAATATGGGAAAAAGCGCGGGACCCAGGACGAAACCAAACGCCCCAACCGCGACCTCCGACTGGAGGCGCTCCTGCGCGGCCTCGACGGCACGCAACGGTTTCTCGTCACGGCGCACCGGCAGCAGGACATCCTCGCGGCGCTCCGCCTCGCCCGGGAGTTTAGCCTGCAGCTCGTGCTCGACGGCTGTGCCGACGCCCACCTCGTGCTCGCCGAGATCAAGGCCAGCGGATTTCCCGTCATCTTGCATCCGACGATGGCGCGGGCCAACGAGGACACCGAGAATCTCGCGATGGACACCGCAGGCAAACTCGCCGCCGCCGGGATCCCGTTTGCGTTTCAGAGTGGCTATGAATCCTACGTGCCGAAGACGCGCGTCGTGCTTTTCGAGGCGGCGGTGGCCGCGGGCAAGGGTCTCGGCTTCGATCGGGCGCTCGCCGCAGTGACGATCGATGCCGCGCGCATCCTCGGCGTGGCCGATCGCACCGGTTCGCTGGCGCCCGGCAAGGATGCCGACCTCGCGCTCTTCGACGGGGATCCTTTCGAGTACACGACCCACGCGATCGGCACCGTCGTCAACGGCCGCCTCTTCGCCGACGGTCCGCACTGAGCGCTTACCTCGAGCAAAATGAGTGATGTGGGCTACGGCCGCACTTCGCTCATCAGTTCGATGATGTTGCCTTCGGGATCCCTGACCGCCGAGAGCCACAGATCGTGGTCGGGCATCTTCACGAGAAAATGCGGCTCGTTTTCACTTTTCGCCCCGCGCGCGACGATCGCCGCATGCGCCGCCGCGATATCGCCCACCTTGAAAAACAGAATCGAGTTTTTCCCGACCTCACCCGCGCCCTGCGGCGTCGACAGCATCAACCGCACGCTGCCCGCGGCGAAAAACGCCAGGTTGGGACCGGCGGCGAAGAGGAACTTCAAGCCGAGCACGTCGCGATAAAACGCGGTGGCTTTCGCCACGTCGCCGACGGTAATCGCGATCTGGCCGATTTCCGAAAGGGCGGGGGAGGGGGTGGAATTCATGGGGTGGCTGGTTTTTCGCTGCGATTCGAATGGATCTACTTTCCGCGCTGGGTGCCGAGGCAAATGTGAAAGTGGGCAAAGGTCATCTGAAATCTGCCAAGTCGGATCGGCAGGCCTAACTCAGCCACCGCCAGATGACGTCAACGGCCTCCACCCCAAAGATCGCAATCGCCGCGAAAAACGCGATCGCCACCAGCGCGGCCGCATGGCCGGCGAGGATGAAAATCCCATCCCGTTCGAGCAGGCCGCCAGCCATCAGCAGCACGGCCCACGCCGGAATGACATTGCTGAACGGCACCGGCAAAGGCAGCAGCAGGCACAAGGCGCAAATCACAATCGGCACGGCATGCAGCTGTTCCAGCCGCGCCGATCCCGTCACCCAGAGCAAGCGCGGTCGGAGCAATTTTTCAAATCCCAGGACCAGCTTGCGGGTCAGCGCGAAGACCTTTCGAAAGGTCGCCGGGGGCAGGCGCGTGTCGAGGAGCCGCGCGGGCAGCCATGGTTTTTCACCCAGCGAGAGACGCACGCCGATCAAGGCGATCACTAATCCGAGTGGGGTCGACAATCCTGGCAGCGGCACCGGCGTGCAGAAGGGCAGGGCAAGCAGCATCACCAGCAAAACGTAGCCCCGGCCGTGCAGCACGCCGATTACTTCACGGAGCGTGACGGTTTCCAGCTCAAACTCCCGCAGGATCAGCTCCAGCTCCTCCGACAGCCGCCGCCGCGGGTCCGGTCCAGCTGCGGCAATCGGGCTGACGCCGGCGGCCACCGGCGGTTCAGAGTCAGGTGCCACGCCGGTTCCCATAGAGCTCGATGTGCAGGCGGTGAGCGTAGCGGTAACCGCGCGCCTTGCAAAGTTCGGCCAGCCACGCCGCACGCGTTCGCATTTTTTCCAACGAAGTAGCCTCGGGCATCAAGAGCACGTGGTGCCGCGGAATCTCGCGATCGAGCGCCACCAACATGTGTTCCATTTCCTCGATGTCCTCGGGCCGCGATACGACAAACTTGAGCTGATACGGATAGCGATCGATCCAGGCCCGGACGACCTCCGGCTGCCAGCGCGTGGCTTCATGTTTCCGGCGCCACGCCATGTGCTCGACCGGATCGGGCACGGAGTTGAGCAGCTTCGGCGAAAGCGACGCGAGATCGCACGCGATGCCGGCGGGCGCGACGGTCGCCGCCGTCTCGATCGTGATGTGCCGGCCGGTCAGCCTGATTTCGGCGGCCAGCGCGCCAATGTCCTTGGCGATCATCGGCTCCCCGCCGGTGATGACAACGTGCCGGGTGGCCGGGTGGTTTTCGATTTCCGCGACGATCTGCGGCACGGTGCGCAGCGTGCCCTCGGGATTCCAGGAGGCGTAGGGCGTGTCGCACCACGCGCAGCGCAGGTTGCATCCGCTGGTGCGCACAAAGACGGAGGGCACGCCGGTGAGCTGGCCTTCGCCCTGGATCGAGTGGAAAATTTCGGAGATCAACATGCCGGATTTCGTCGGGGCCCGCCGTGGTTCCGACTAGTCATAAAGCGTGGGGTCGGGCAGTCCCGCCAGCGCCATCGCCTCTTTCCGCTCCACGCAGGTGCCGCATTTGCCGCAGTGGCGGGCGCCGCCCTTGTAACACGACCAGGTGTGGGCAAAATCCACGCCGAGCCGGTCGCCGGTCGCGGCGATTTCGCCCTTGGTCATCGCAATGAACGGCCGCAGCAGCGCCACGCCGGCGTACGTGCCGAGCCGCATCGCCTCCCCCATCGCCCGCATGAAATCTTCGCGGCAATCAGGGTAAATCACGTGGTCACCCGCGTGGGCCGCGATCACCAGCCCCTCGGCGCCGGCGCTCTCCGCGAAGCCACACGCAATCGACAGCATGATGGCATTCCTAAAGGGCACCACCGTCTGCTGCATGTTCTCCGCCTGATAGTGACCTTCCGGAACTTCTCCGCCGCCCTTCAAAAGAGCCGAGGAGAACAACCGGTTCACAAAATCGAGCGCGATGATTTCGTGCCGGGCGCCGACGGCCCGGGCGTGTTCCGCCGCAAACGGAATTTCGCGGTGATTATGCTTCGCTCCGTAGTCGAAACTGATCGCCGCCACCACGGCATGCTCGTGCCGCGCCCAATGGAGCGCGGTCACGGAGTCCATCCCGCCGGAACACAGCACAACGACTTTCATCACCCCAAGGTGGAACGGAACCGACGCCGATGCAAAATCGTTCTCGTTCTCTTATTCGTTCTCGTTCTCTCTGTTTCTCCGGCAGCCGAGAAAACATTACGAGCACAAGGAACGAGCACGAATTCATCCCGATGGTCATCCTTCACGACCCGCGTTGTGCCGAATACGGCTCAGCCCTGCGCCCCGAACAGCCCGCCCGGGTCACCCGCGCGGCGGCCCATCTCCGGCGGGCCCATCCGGATTGGATCTGGCGCGAGCCGTCCACGGCGGTGACCGATGAACTGCTGCGGCTCGCGCACACCGCCGGACACCTCAAGCGCCTCGGGGAGGCCCGGGACTTCGATGCCGACACGCCTTATTTCCCGGAGATCGCGGACCATGCGCGCCGGTCGGTTGCGGCAGCCATCGAGGCGGCGCAGCACGCGCTCGCGACGCGGACCGGCGAACCCGTTTTCTCCCTCATGCGGCCGCCCGGCCATCACGCGACGGCCGGGCAGGCCATGGGTTTTTGCTATCTCAACCAAATTGCCGTCGCCGCTCTGGTGGCCCAGCAACGACTCGGGGCCAAGCGGGTCGCGGTTTGGGATTTCGACGCCCACCATGGCAACGGCACCGAGGGCATCCTGCAGGACCGTGAGGGTCTCTTTTTCGCTTCGGTCCATCAATACCCTGGTTATCCCGGAACCGGCACCCGGGACCACGGTTCAAATATCCGCAACTGGCCGGTGGCACCGCATGCCCTCCGGGCCGGGCACATGAAGGTGCTGCGTGAAGCGTTGGATGCCGTGGTGGCATTTGCCCCGGACTTGATCCTCGTTTCAGCGGGTTTCGACGCCTACGAGCACGACCCCATCACCTCGATGACGCTGGAACGCGCCGACTTCGCCACCCTCGGTCGTTGGCTGCGCGGGACCGGCCGGCCGGCGGCCGCGCTCCTGGAAGGTGGATACCACGAAGACCTGCCTTTGTTGATTGATGAATTTCTCTCGGCGTGGAATATTCCCGGGTAGCCCGCCGCATGATTTCACGCTTCCTCCCGACCTCGCTTCGTCGTTTCCTCGGCGTGAAAGTGATCCCTCGTCCGCCTTCCTACCTCCTCCTCGACCAACCTGGTTCGCTTGCACCGCTCCTGAGCGCCATTGAACGCGTTGATGAAGTCGCCTTGGACACCGAGGCGGACAACATGTATCACTACAAGACGCGGGTCTGCCTCTTCCAGTTCTTGGTCGGGGGTGACGTCATTCTTGTCGATGTGCTCGCGCCGGGGATGAAGCTCGACCCGCTCTGGAAAGTGCTCGAGAAAAAACACCTGATCATGCACGGCAGCGATTTCGACCTGCGCCTGCTGCACGATCTCTGTCGCTTCCAGCCGCACAGCCTCTTCGACACGATGCTCGCCGCGCAGTTGCTGGGCCTGCAGCGCATCGGTCTCGCTTCGCTGCTCGAGCAGCATTTCGGCGTCGCGCTCGACAAGGACGGCCAGAAGGCCAACTGGTCCAAGCGCCCCATCACCCAGAAACTGCTCGATTATGCCGCGCTCGATGTCTGGCACCTTCCGGCCCTGCGCGACATTCTCACGCGCGAACTCAAGAGACTCGGCCGGCTCGAATGGCTGGAGCAGCAATGCCGGGCCCAGATCGTCGCCGGTTTCGAGGGCTTTGCGCCCGCCACAGAAAACGACTGGCGCATCGGCCGAAGCGAACGTCTCCGCGGCCCCGGACTTGGTGTGATGCATGCCGTGTGGCACTGGCGGGAATCCCAGGCCCAGCGGTTGGACACGCCGCCGTTCAAGGTCTGTGGCAACGCCCTCCTGGTGAAGATCGCGGAAGCCGCCGAGGCGGGCGAACCCGAGGCGGCCCTCTTTTCCCAGATCTTCCTGGGCAAACGGCATGATCGCATCTTTCCGTCGCTCGCCGCCGCCATCCGCGCCGGATTGGCGCGCGACCCCCGGACGTTGCCCCGCCGTCCCGGCCGCGACCCGAACCATCTCTCGCTGACCCATGCTGAGATTGCGCTGCAGGACCGCATCCGAGCCGACCGCGACCGCGTGGCCAAGAAACTATCCATCGAGGCCACGCTGATCGCCAACCGTGCCCAGCTCGGCATGATTGCCCGTGACCCGCGCCGCATCGAGAAGGTTATCCTGCCGTGGCAGGCCGCGTTGCTGCGCCACGAGCCCACGCTCAAGTCATTGGCGTAAACTCCATCTGATAGGTCGGATGGAGGCGGAGTGCCCTCACCCGCCGTTCTTGGTTTCGCAGCGCACGCCCTGCGCACGCCTGGCCGCAGGGCGCCGCCAAGATGCGCCCCTCTCGGCTCCACAGATTCTCATGCTTGCGAAACTTTTCCCGGCCGCCCAGCGTCCTCCTCCCGCCCCCATGAAAAACATCCTTCCGCTCCTCGCCACGGCCGCCCTTCTGCTGACCACCTCCGGCTGCGCCACTCGCAACACCTCCAGTGGAGGCAAGGAGACCACCATTCTCGGCGGCGCCATCACCGTCGCGAGCGACTCCTTCCAGCCCACGACCCCCGCCACCATCGATGCCGATACCTCGAAAATCATCGGCAAGAACGGCCCATCCGGAAAGAAGGTCACCCTTTTTTGGGGCGTCCTGACGCTGCACGATTACTGAGCGGACCCGTTTCGAACCGGAACCGGGAGGACTATTTCGTAACGATTCCGATCGAGGTGGAGCCCGACGTGCTCAGCGGGCTGGCTTGCGAGCGAACATTTCAAAACCCGATGGGGACATCGGGCTTGCGCGCCGCAGGCGCTTTCCACCATTGAGTGTTGTCGTGATGAGTGTGAAATTGCGCACCGACCGAATGCCTACGGCTATGGAGCAGGACGGTAAGCCATGCCCGCCACCATGACGCCCATCGGTTCTCCAGAGGCTGCGCCCGCGCTGGGCTCCAACATCGCGCGCCATCTCGGCCGCGTCGCCCTCACCCTACCGCAGGCCGTGGCCCTCAAGGTTCCGCGCGGACGAACGCGCGCCGGCGAAATCGACTACCTTGCGCTCTCCTTTCGTGAACTTGATGGCGAGGTGGCCGCTTGGTGCGACCGGCTTACGGCTGCCGGCATTCGCGCCGGCGATCGCACGCTTGTCATGGTCCCGCCGGGGCTTCCGCTGATCGCGGCCGTCTTCGCCCTCTTTAACCGCGGTGCGGTCCCGGTCGTGATCGATCCCGGGATGGGCCTGAAGAGTTTTCTCGCGTGCGTGGCCCGCTCACGCCCGCGCGCTCTCGTCGGCATACCGCTCGCGCGCATCGTCAGCCGGCTGTTTCGCCCGGCCTTTCGCTCCGTGGAGGTGCGCGTCGGGGCCAGCCGCGCGCTCACGGGCAGGCTCACTTCGTCCACGCCCGGCGTCAGGCTGAACGCCGCTCCCGCCGCCGCCCACAGCCGCCCGGGCGATCTCGCCGCCATTCTCTTCACTTCGGGTTCGACCGGCGCACCCAAGGGCGTCTGTTACGAACACGGGATGTTCGCGGCGCAGGTGCGCCTGGTTCGCGAGACCTACGGCATCGAGCCCGGCGAGATCGATCTGCCGATGCTGCCAATCTTCGCGCTCTTTAATCCCGCGCTCGGCATGACGACGATTGTGCCGGAAATCGATCCGCGCCGGCCCGCTGCGCTCGACCCCGCGAAGATCGTCCAGGCGATTCAACAGGAGCAAGTCACCAACTCGTTCGGCTCGCCCACGCTCTGGCGCAAAGTCGCCGCGCATTGCCGGGCGCACAATATCACCCTGCCCACCCTTCGCCGCGTGCTGTGCGCCGGCGCCGCGGTTCCGGCGGATCTCTGGGACGACTCGCGCGTGATTTTGCCCCGCGGCCGGCTGCACAGCCCCTACGGCGCGACCGAGGCCCTGCCCATCGCTTCCGTTTCCGTCGATGAAATCGAACCCGCTTCCGTGCGCGGCGCCTGTGTGGGCCGCCCGGTGCGCGAAATCGCGGTGAAGATCATCGCAATCTCCGACGCGCCGCTCGCCACCCTGGCCGACACGCACGAACTTTCCTCCGGCGAAATCGGTGAAATCATCGTGCGCGGGCCGGTCGTGACGAAAACCTACGACGCGCTCCCGGACGCGACCGCCGCGGCGAAAATCGTGAGTCCTCAAGCGGCAATCGCGCAGGAGACCTGGCACCGCATGGGCGACTGCGGATACCTCGCCGCCGACGGCCGGCTTTGGTTTTGCGGACGCAAGGCGGAGCGGGTGGTGTCCGTATCCGGCACCCTGCACACCGAGCCCTGCGAGCAGGTGTTTCGCCGGCACGCCCGCGCCCTCCGGTGCGCGCTGATCGGTCTGGGGGAGCGCGGCCACCAGCGGGCCGCTCTGGTCGTGGAGACTGCGGTGAAAGACTCGTCCGAGGCCCGCGCCCTGGCGCGTGAACTGCGCGCCCTGGCGTTGCAACACCCTCAGACCGAGCCGATCAAAGTATTCTATTTTCACGACAAATTTCCGGTCGATGTCCGCCACAATGCCAAGATCCACCGGCTCGCGCTGACGCAGTGGGCTCGCACGGCCACGGGTTTCGAGGTCGATCCCAAACGCTAGCCCGCCCGCATCGCACCGCACCGAAAACCCGCCGACCAAAATCATATAACGCCGGCCAACAATCGTGGGGAGTGTGCTGCAATCCGTGCGAACCGTGCACCTTCTTGACGATTTTCCGGCTCCAGGGCACAATTCGTGGGTGAAACGAGTGTATAAGTCGAAAGCGTGAGAGAATTCAAGGCAGCTGGGAAAGGGGCGGGTTGGGCAACTATCGCACCCACGTCCTCGCTCGCTCGGGGGCGGCCGGCGTGCTT
>SXGU01199345.1_pt1 | contig 13857 bp, 10 predicted proteins | sample 3174531 | NCBI WGS metagenome assembly SXGU01 (sample SAMN11356863, study PRJNA531348) | freshwater metagenome | isolation source: freshwater sample F1-140 | place: China: Fuxian Lake, Yuxi | collected 2017-12-25 | reverse complement strand
GCGACGGGTCATTTCACGGGCTTTACGAGCGGCTTCTCTTGCTCGCGCGGCATCAATGATCTTGCCGACGATGGCTTTGGCGATTTGCGGCTTTTCCAGCAGAAATTCCTGCAATTTTTCATTCATCGTCGACTCCACCAGCGGCTTTACCTCCGAAGAAACCAGTTTGTCTTTTGTTTGCGATGAAAATTTCGGATCAGGCACTTTGACTGAAAGCACCGCAGTTAAACCTTCTCTGGCATCATCGCCGGTTGTGGTGACCTTTTCTTTCTTAGCCAAACCACTGGAGTCGATGTATTGATTGATGGTACGCGTTAAAGCCCCCCTGAATCCGGCTAAATGGCTGCCGCCGTCGCGCTGGGGAATGTTATTGGTATAACAAAATACGTTTTCTTGATAGGAATCATTCCATTGCATGGCGACTTCTACGGTAACCCCTTCTTTTTCCGCTATAAAATAAAATACCTCGGGAAACAACGGCGTTTTATTTTTATTAAGATGACTCACAAAAGCACTGATGCCGCCCTGAAATTCAAATACATCCTGTTTACCGCTAATTTCATCTTCCAGACTAATGCGCACACCCGAATTCAAGAAAGATAACTCCCTGAGTCTTTTCGCCAGTATGTCATAGTGAAATTCTACGTCGGTAAAGGTCTGGGTGCTGGGTTTAAAATTGATTGAGGTACCCGACCCTTCGGTAAACCCAACTACTGCTAGCGGCTCAACAGGGTTTCCCATCAGATATTTTTGTCTATATAACTGACCATTCTTGCGAATTTCAAGATTCAGTTCTTCAGATAAGGCATTGACAACCGACACACCCACACCATGCAAACCGCCGGATACCTTGTAAGCGTTATCATCAAACTTACCGCCGGCATGGAGTACTGTCATAATGACTTCCGCCGCAGATCTGCCCTCCTCTTCATGAATATCGACAGGAATACCCCGGCCATCATCAGAAACTGTCACCGAGCCGTTATTGTGGATGATAACCTTCACTTCTTTGCAGTATCCCGCCAGTGCTTCATCAATGGAATTATCAACCACTTCAAAAACCATGTGATGCAACCCTGAACCATCATCCGTATCGCCAATATACATGCCGGGTCGTTTTCTTACCGCATCGAGTCCTTTTAAAACCTGGATATTAGAACTATCGTATTGGTCTTTATTTTTATCTTTGTCGTTACCCATAACTGTTTCTGCTTTTCCTGTTGATACATGAATGTTCCACATGGAACATTACACCGGTTTTATATTTCCATGTTCCACATGGAACATTTTGTAATTATTTGTATGGCTTAAATCACCAAAATCTGCGATTTCAGTGGCCGTTATAAATACCTGGCACGCCATTTCAGATAGATAGGTCAATAACTTCGCACGATTAGTGCTGTCAAGTTCAGCGGAGAAATCATCTATCAGGATACAGCCTTTATTATGTTGCTCATTAACAAGCAACTGGATCTGTGCGAGCTTTAAACTGATGACCAATAATTTTAATTGACCGCGTGAAACAAAATCCCTGGCCAATCTGTTATTGAGCAATAATTGGAAATCCCCACGATGCGGCCCGCTATGGGTAAATCCATAGCGCAAATCTTTATCGAGATTTTCAACTAAGACTTGATGAAACTCTTTTGAAGTATCCCAACCCGATATTAATTTTAGATCAAGGCCATCAATCGTAAAAAACCGCTTAATCGTTTCAATAAAAACCGGCTTGAATTTTTCCAGGTATTGCTTGCGGTAATTGTCGACTATTGTACCGTAATAAATAAGTTCATTATCCCAAACATGGATTTGTTTACTGTTCCTGGTCTTTAACAATACATTTCGCTGGGATAACGCTTTTTTGAAATGTCGCCAGGCGGGCAAGAAATTCTTATCATCGTTAAAAACTCCCCAATCCAGAAACTCTCTTCTGATTTGCGAACCCGCATCCAGCAATTCATAACTTTTGGGGTGAATAAGTTGTAACGGCAAGGCATAAGCCAAATCCGATTTTTTTTGTTTCGGCAATTGATTGATATGAATCTCGACACCTTTGCCGTCAAGTTGTATGCCTAAATGAAGATTGTTGCCGTTTGCCTGCACAGTTTGCGCGGCAACAATCAAATGATCGCGTGCAAAATTAATAACCGGTTTTATCGATGCAGAGCGAAAAGACTTGGCTCTTCCTAAAATAAAAATGGCTTCAATAAATGCACTTTTTCCACTCGTATTTTCTCCAACAATAAAATTAATCGCCGGAGACGGATGAATGGATAGCTTTTCAATATTTCTTACCGCATAAATATCCAGTTTCAACAAAGTCATGGATTTACTTTTTAGAGCCTCATCGGCATGACAATAAATTTGTAAACACAATTTTCAGGTTCATCTATAAAACAACTGCTGGCGTTACTTGCTATCGTTAAAACAGCCTGTTCAGAATCAAGATTGGAAACAGCATCCAATAAATATTGTGCATTAAAAGCAATAGATAAAGGTTCTGCACTATATTCAATGAAAAGTTCTTCTTCAGCTTCATCATGGTCGGGATTATGCGTACTAATCCTCAAGCTGCCCGACGTAAAATCAAAAGTGACGCCTTTAAATTTTTCATTAGACAAAATGGCGACACGGGTTAATGCGTCTTTCAGGATTTGTTTCTGAATATAAATAGGGCTAAAAAATTCCTGCTGAAAAACTTTACTGAAATCAGGATATTTCGAATCAACCAGTTTGGCTGAAAAAATCAGGTTCTTAATAAAAATCCTGATATTGTTGTTAGAGAACTCGACTTTTAACTCACTGTCCGGGTCATCCAGCAAACGTCCTAATTCCAGAACACCTTTTCTGGGAAGGATAATTCGGGCTTCATAGCCGGTAGCCTGATCCAGAAGATCTTCGTAAATCGATAATCGATGTCCATCCGACGCAACTAGTTTTAATTTGCTGTTTGAAATATTCAGTAACAAGCCGTTCAGATAATAACGGACATCCTGATTAGCCATGCAAAAAACGGTTTTTTCAAGTGCTTTCTTGAATTTACCGGCATTAATGAAAAACTGGTTTTCTAATTCGGATTCTGCAAATTCAGGATAATTTTCTGCCGGTAAACAACTTAAAGAAAATCGACTGCGATTGGAGGTTATTTTTACTTTATCGCCTTGTTGCTCAAATTTAATTTCAGCGCCATTAGGTAATAATCGGCAAATATCCAGAAACTTTCTCGCGGGAACGGTAATTGAACCGGAATTTGCTGTTGGCATATTTATCCTTGCAACAATCTGAATTTCCAGATCAGTGCCGGTTAGAATCAATTGATCGTCCTCTATCACAATCAAGACATTTGAAAGAATAGGCATTGTCTGCCTTTTTTCTATCACACTGACGATTTGCTGTAACGGCGTTAAGAGTTCTTCTCTATTAATTATAAATTTCATATAGTTTAGTTCTATTACTATTAGCTTTGTAAAAAGCTGTGGAAAACATGGTTTTTTATTTTAATTTCAATTAGATAGCAGATAAATAGACTTGTTGATAACAACAAAACAGGTTGTGTATAACTTAAATGCCCCAAATGCACTGTTTTTTATACACAGCGTTATGCATAGAAATTGTGCAATTTACCCACAGACTTATCCCCATGAATTGATTGGCTATGGCCCGTAAATTCAAATACTGTCAGGCAATTTTTAATATCGTTTCGACTAATTTGACATCAAAAATTTTTTGTAAAAACCAATCATGAATCTGAAAATTTTTGCGTAATAACAAATTATCTATTTTATTCTATTTATTACTATTAGTTTAATAAAAAACAGTGTAAAAGCATTTATTTTTTATTAAAATCAATGAGATATTGATAAAATAAAGGTGTGTTTTAATTGTGGATAAGTTGTGTGTAACTTAAAGGCATTATCAACAGCCTAATTTATACACAGGAATAACTACAGAAATTGCGGGCTTTATACACAAACTTATCCACAGTTAATGCGATAATGTTCTTAACAGGTTGGAATAATCTTCTGCAATCTTATGGTCGGCTTCTTTTAATTCATTAATTCTTTTGCAGGCATTCATAACCGTTGTGTGATCACGCCCGCCAAAAGCTCCACCTATTTCAGGAAAGCTGTGAGAGGTTAATTCCCTGGCTAAACACATGGCAATTTGTCGCGGTCGGGTAATCGTTTGTTTTCTGTTTTTTGACGATAAATCGGATACTCGGATCTTGAAATATTCAGCTACTGTTTTTTGAATATTATCGATATTGACGAGTTTGTCCTGGAGAGAAATCAGGTCGTGAAGCGCTTCTTTAGTAAAGTCGATAGTAATTTCCCTGCCGGTAAATTGTGCATTCGCTATCACACGCCTTAGAGCGCCTTCAAGATCGCGGACATTGGAAGGAATGCGTTTGGCGATAAAAAATGCAACTTCCTGGGAGAGCTCGACATTAACCAAGGCGGCTTTTTTCATTAAAATGGCCGCCCTGGTTTCCATGTCTGGGGGTTCTATTGAAACCGGAAGCCCCCAGCCAAACCTTGATTTTAAGCGGTCTTCAAGACCTACAATTTCTTTTGGGTATTTGTCGCAGGTTAAAACAACTTGGTGTTTTTTTTCCAATAAAGTATTAAACGTATGGAAAAATTCTTCCTGGGAACGTTCTTTACCGGCAAAAAATTGAATATCGTCAATTAAAAGCACATCAATGCCCCGGTAAAAATTTTTAAACGCATCAATGGCGTTTTGCTGTAATGCTCTCACCATGTCCTGGACAAATTTTTCAGAATGCAGATAAACAATGGTTGCCGATGGTTTTTTTTGTAATACGGCATTACCGATTGCGTGCATCAAATGTGTTTTGCCCAGGCCGGAACTGCCGTAAATAAGTAAGGGGTTGTAGGCTTTGCCGCTATTTTCGGAAACCTGGATAGATGCTGCTCTTGCCAGTTGGTTCGATTTACCCTCGACAAAATTATCAAAAGTAAACGCTTTATTCAGAAAATTCGGAATGGATTTTTTCGGCTCGCTGGGTTTTGCGCTGTTTAATACGGCAGGCGGGGTCGATTTTTTTGAACCGATCTCCAGGATTAAAGTGAGTGTTCCGTTGGAAAACTCATGAACGGAGGCTTCAATTTTTGCAAAATAATGTTGCTTTACCCAATCCAGTACAAATCGGTTAGGCGCCAGTAATTTTATTTGGCCCTCGCTTTCAATAGCCTGAAGAGGCCGTATCCATGTACTGAAATCGGTATTGGAGATTTCATTTTCAAGTTTAGAAAGGCAGTTATCCCAAATTGAGCTCATTGAATTTAGATTATATCGAGTGTGTATGGAGAGAATTAAGTTGATTTGTCATTTACACAGCAAGAAATGATTGCTATGCGGAATTGACAGGCTATGCGCTTTATTTTATCATCCGTAGTCTTTTTTATCCGTTTTTGTTAACACTCATCAGTAGGCCTTAGTAAAATGAAAAGAACATATCAACCGAGTAAGATTAAACGCGCCAGAACTCACGGCTTCCGTGCAAGAATGGCGACTGTAGGCGGTCGTAAGGTATTGAGCGCCCGTAGAGCAAAAGGTCGTGCCAAATTGACTGTTTAATTGACAGTAGTGTGACTGACAACGATTTTAGTTTTCCCCCGCAGAGTCGGTTAAAAAAACCAGCTGAATATAAAAAAGTTTTTGCTAAACCGGTAAAATCCAGTGATCAGTATTTTACCTTGTTAGCTATAAAAAATGATTTTAATCATCCGCGCTTGGGTTTGGCAATTGCGAAAAAGAATATAAGAAAGGCAGTACACCGAAACGTAATTAAACGAACTGTCCGGGAAAATTTTAGAATGCAGCAAAATTTAGGAAATATAGATGTTGTTGTTTTGGCGCGCAGGGAAGCGGTTGATGCTCCGCTGGAATTATTAAGAAAGTCATTGGAAAAGCACTGGCTCAAGTTGGTAACCCGATGCGCTCCATGCTCATAGCAATTATAAAGTTTTACAGATACTTTATTAGCCCCTTGCTTGGCCCTCACTGTCGTTTTTATCCAAGCTGTTCAAGTTATTCCCTGGAAGCGCTTCAGCGTCACGGCGCCATTATCGGCTCCTATCTCACTCTCAGAAGATTATTAAAATGCCACCCGTTTCATGAAGGTGGCATTGATCCCGTTCCAGAAAAATTTGGTAATAAGAATGGATAATATAAGATTTGTACTGATCGTTACTTTTGCAATGCTCGTCTTTATGCTGTGGCAGGCTTGGCAATTGGATTACGGTCCGAAGCCTCAAGTAGCCGCTGTTTTAAATTCCACAACCGGCAATGCTAAAGAAGATCTCCCGACTACCTCTGGTGTTCCTGCTCCGGCAGAAACCGCCGCGCAAAATCCGGTGACTGCAAACGCTGTACAACAACCGACAGCAAAAATAATAACAATTAAAACCGATGTCATCGCCCTTGAAATTGATACGCAGGGCGGCACTATCCGTAATCTGGATTTGCTTGCCTATCCGGTAGAAAAAGACAATTCAGTTGTCAATAAAGTCCGTAACATGATTGGCTTGCCGGTTGCTGAAAAAAACCATGCGCCAATACGCCTGTTTAACAGCGACCAGGAAAAATTCTTTGTTGCACAAAGCGGCTTGATTGCCGGTAGCGGCTTTGCGGCAGCACCTGATCATTACACGACTTTTAGCAATGAACAGGATAGTTACAGTTTACAACCCGGACAAGACAGTTTAACCGTTCCTTTAACCTGGACAGATAATAACGGTCTGGTTATTAAAAAATTGTTTACCTTTAAACGCGGCAGTTATCAAATAACGCTGGAACAAAAAGTCCAGAATAATTCCGGAAACCCATGGTCGGGCAGACAATACAGTCAATTGTTAAGAGTGCCCGATACCTCAGGCAAAAGTAATATGATGACGGGTCTGAGAGCTTATGATGGCGGTGTCATTTATACTGAAAAGAATAAATACCAGAAGATAAGCTTTGATGACATGAGCGAAAATAATCTTGATGTCGCAACAAAAGGCGGTTGGACGGCAATGATCCAGCATTATTTCGCCTCAGCCTGGGTGCCGCCGGTTGATCAGGAAAATCATTTCTATACCAAAAAACTCGAAGATGGCCGTTATGTCATCGGTTCTTATTCTCCACCGGTGACCGTTAATCCGGCATCAGAAGCGCAATTTGTCACCCAGTTGTTTGCGGGCCCCAAAATTCAGCCTATGATGGAAAAAATTGCAAAAGGCCTGGAGCTTACCGTCGATTACAGCGTATTAACGTTTATCGGTAAACCCATCTACTGGTTGTTAAACCAAATCCATGATCTGGTCGGCAATTGGGGTGTGGCGATTATGGGTGTCACTTTCTGTATTAAATTACTGTTTTTCCCGTTATCACAAGCCAGCTTCAGATCGATGGCCAATATGCGTAAAGTGCAGCCGCGCCTTGTCGAACTGAAAGAACGTTTTGCCGATGACAGACAGCGTTTCAATAATGAAATGATGGCCCTGTATAAAAAGGAAAAGGTCAATCCATTGGGCGGCTGTTTACCGCTTTTGGTGCAGATTCCGGTATTTATGTGTCTGTATTGGGTATTGAGTGAAACCGTTGAGTTTCGTCAGTCGCCGTTTATATTGTGGATACAGGATTTATCGGTACAGGATCCGTTTTTCATCATGCCTGTCATCATGGGTATTACCATGAAAATTCAGCAAGGCCTGAACCCTACACCGGTTGATCCTATACAGGCAAGGGTTATGAAGATGTTCCCTATCGTCTTTACTGTGTTCTTCCTGTTTTTCCCGGCTGGCCTGGTTTTATACTGGATTATGAACAACACGTTGTCCATCATCCAGCAATGGTATATCACCAAGAAAATAGCTGAAGCACCTTAATTGCCTAAGTGAATTTTGAGACTATAAAAACCGTTACAGTCGATACCATTGCAGCCATTGCAACACCGCCAGGGAACGGCGGTGTCGGTATCATCCGCATTTCAGGTCGATTGGTTGAAGAAATAGCCAATCACCTTCTTAACAAATCGATTCAACCCCGATTAGCACAGTATTCATCGTTCCTTGACAGCGACGGTACAGTCATCGACTCCGGCATTGTTCTGTATTTCCCCGCTCCCGCTTCCTACACCGGTGAAGACATCCTGGAACTGCAAGGCCACGGCGGTTCCGTCGTTCTAGACATGCTGTTGCGGCGGGTCTTATCGCTGGGTGCAAGACTCGCCAATCCGGGTGAATTTACCGAACGCGCATTTCTCAATAACAAACTGGATTTGGCGCAGGCCGAAGCCGTTGCCGACTTAATTGAAAGCAGCACGGAGCAATCCGTACGTTCAGCGCAAAAATCCATGCAGGGCGTTTTTTCGGAACAGATTAATGAATTGGTCGAAAACCTGACCGAACTCAGGACTTATGTCGAAGCGGCCATTGATTTTGTCGATGAAGAAATAGATTTTCTGACCGATGGTGTCGTCGAAAACCGGATCGTCAAAATACTGCACAAGATTGAGGAAATCCAAAAAACCGCACAACAAGGGCGCCTGTTACGCGACGGCATGACGGTCGTTTTAGCGGGCAAGCCCAACGCCGGTCAATCCAGCCTGCTCAACGCGCTGGCCGGGCACGAAGCCGCGATTGTCACCGACATAGCCGGAACCACGCGAGACGTGCTGCGAGAGCGTATCCAACTCGACGGCATGCCTTTACACATCATCGATACCGCAGGATTAAGAGAATCCGATAACACGGTAGAAAAAGAAGGCATTCGCAGAGCACACGAAGAAATCCGCAAAGCCGACCTTATCCTGTTACTGATTGATGCTCGTGATTCGGATACTCAATCGCTAGAGGAAACCCTACCTGCTAACAGTCGCATCAGCAAAATTTACAATAAAATCGATTTATTAGGTCTGGCTCCTGAAATCAGCGAATCTGAACAGGGCACACAAATATACCTGTCTATCAAAACAGGTGCAGGCATGGATTTATTGAAACAACACCTCAAACAAAGCGTGGGTTTCAATGCCGCCGCCGATAATGTCTTTATCGCCCGCAGGCGCCACATCGAAGCCCTGAGCAAAAGCCATGAATTTGTTGAAAGCGCATTAAAGCAACTGCAAATTTTTCAGGCCGGTGAATTGGTCGCCGAAGATTTACGGCAAGCGCAAAATCATCTTGCAGAAATCACCGGGCAATTTACATCAGATGATTTACTGGGAAAAATATTTTCCAGTTTCTGTATAGGAAAGTGAATTAAGAAAACAATACCAAATTGAAAGACGGCTTTCTAAGAAACCGTCTGAGAGCTATCTTTGAAAGGCCCCGCGGGCTGCGGGGCCCCTCTATTTTTCGAATAATCATTTAAAACTTAGATCTATCAAGCCTTCAACGGAAATTTTTCAGACGGGTTTTTAGCACCTTTTTCCATGTCGCTTTGTTAGCTTTGGACTCTATAAATGCAGAAACAGATTATGAATCATCAACCTGATCGGCAAGTTTGGTCAGCTTAGCCACCAGTAGCGATAATTGCTCGGTACTTTCGGCTCGTACCGTAGCATGGGCCACTTTGCGGCCTTTGCGCGGCGATTTGTCATACAGATGCAAGTGCGCCTGTTCAATCGCCAGGACTTCTTCACTGGCAGGCAGGCCGCCGATGAAATTAACCATGGCGGCCTTGCCGACCGGCGTCGTTGCGCCTAAAGGCAAATCCAGGATGGCCCGCACATGGTTTTCGAACTGGCTGGTTTCCGCGCCTTCAATAGTCCAGTGGCCGGAATTATGCACCCGTGGCGCGAACTCGTTGGCGATCAGTTTGCCGTCTACTTCGAATAACTCCAGAGCCAGCACGCCGACATAATCCAGCGCTTCCATCAGACGGGCTATATACGCCTCGGCTTGCGCTTGCATGACATCGCCGTAGCGGCTTTCCGATACGCGAAGGATGCCGCCGCGATGCAGGTTCTCCGATAGCGGGTAGAATACGATCGAACCCGACACATTGCGCACGGCGATAATCGATACTTCGCGGGTAAATGGGACGAAAGCCTCGACCACAGCCGGTACGCCTTCCAGCAATTCCCATGCGGCTTTCAGGTCATCCGGCGATTTAAGCAGGGATTGGCCTTTGCCGTCGTAACCCTGGGTGCGACTTTTCAGGATGGCCGGCCAGCCGATGGTATTCATGGCCTGTTGCAGGCTTTCGAAACTGTCCACGGCGGCATAAGCCGGGGTCGGGATGGCGATATCATGGAAGAAGGTTTTTTCAACCAGCCTATCCTGGGCAACCGCCAGGGCTTTGGGAGACGGATGCACCTGGGTATGCGACGCCAGGAATTCGGCGACGTCTGCCGGTACATTTTCAAATTCGTAAGTCACGACATCGGCGCGTTCTGCAAGCTGGGCGAGCAAGCGCGGGTCGTTGTAGTCGCCATGCAGATGTTCGCCGAGTTTGTTGGCGCAAGCGTCTTTTGACGGGTCAAGAAAAATAAATTCCACGCCCAGCGGGAAACCTGCCAAAGCAATCATTCGGGCAAGCTGTCCTGCCCCCAGTACGCCGACTTTCATAACACTCCTCCTGCTGTTATTGCTGACTGTGTCTCAAAAGATGGGGCAGAGATGTCGATTTTTCTTGGATCGGGTTCTCGTGGATCGGGCTGCGCCAAAACGTTTTCGGTTTGTTCCTGTCTGAACTGATGCAAGGGCGCCCTGTATTGGTTGTGCTTGTTGCTGATGATAGCCGCAGCCAGCAATGCCGCGTTGATTGCCCCCGCTTTGCCTATCGCCAGTGTGCCGACCGGAATACCCGCCGGCATTTGCACAATCGACAGTAAGGAATCCATGCCGTTTAACGCTTTGGATTGCACGGGAACGCCCAAAACCGGCACCGCTGTTTTGGCTGCCGTCATACCGGGTAAATGAGCTGCACCGCCGGCGCCGGCAATTATGACTTCCAGGCCCCTGGTTTCAGCGGTTTCAGCATAACGGAACAAAAGGTCTGGGGTTCGATGCGCCGAAACCACTTGAACTTCATGCGGAATGCCAAGCCGCTCCAGTGTTTCTACGGTAAAACGCATGGTTTCCCAGTCAGAGGTTGATCCCATGATGATGCCAACCAGTGCTGTCATAATGTTGCTCCTTTCAGTATCAGAAATGATCCGGACGAATGATTAAAGCGCGAAATTATCGCATAAATGACGCGCAGATGTTTTCTAAAAAGACCGGGCCTTGTAAGCTTACAAACGGATTTGATTTTTATAACCTTTTATCGATCGGGGCGCGGTATCAGAGCACCCGTCCAACAGACCGGCGGCCTTTGTTGACAGTAAACCGGTGAGCTGATATTTTGCCGAGTTGGCACTTATTTTGGTGGGGTGCTGATTTTGTTTGATAGAGGTGCATGTGAGTCAGAATACCCAGGTTTTAAATGAGCGCTCGCTACAATTATTGAAAACGCTGGTTGAACGTTATATCAGTGACGGCCAGCCGGTCGGCTCCAAAGTGCTGTCAAAAGACTCGGAGTTGAATTTAAGCCCGGCAACCATCCGTAATGTTATGGCGGACTTGGAAAGCTTGGGGCTGGTGCATTCACCGCATACATCGGCGGGGCGCGTGCCTACGGTAAGCGGTTATCGTTTGTTTGTCGATAGCCTGCTGACGGTCAAGCCTTTGAATCCTGAAGAATTATCCCGTTTACATGAAGGCTTGTCGGCAACGGAAGATGTGGGCAATGTGATCGGCGTCGCTTCACGATTGCTCGCCGAATTAACCCGGATGGCCGGTGTGGTTACGTTACCCAAACGAGAGATTGTCTATCTGCGGCACATCGAATTCCTGCCTTTATCGCATACCCGCGTTCTGGTCATTTTTGTGACCAATGAACATGAGGTTCACAACAAAATCATTCATACCTCCAAAGTGTTCAGCACCGCTGAATTACAGCAGGCCGCCAACTATCTCAATTCAATTTATAACGGTCGCACGCTGGCTTCGGTACGGGAAGCGGTTTTTAAAGAATTGCAGGATGACCGGGAGCGCATGAACCAGGGCATGCTGGATGCCATAAAAATGGCGCAACTGACTTTTGAATCGGATAATGAAAAAGACGACTATGTATTGGCCGGCGAAACCAATCTGATGGGTTTTTCGGAATTATCCGACACGGATCATTTACGCACATTGTTTGAAGCCTTTAATCAAAAACAGAGTGTTATTCATTTGCTGGACCAATCCATGAAAGCCGAGGGTGTCCAGATCTTTATCGGTGAAGAATCCGGCTATCAGGCATTTGATCATTGCAGCCTAGTCACGTCTTCCTATTCGGTCAGCGACGAAGTCGTCGGCGTACTCGGAGTGATCGGGCCGACCCGAATGGCTTATGAAAAAATTATTCCCTTTGTCGATATGACTGCAAAATTATTGGGCGCAGCCTTGAATCCCAAATCCACATCCCCATTGTAAGTCAGGTAAAGCCATTTTAAATAAATGGTTCGCCGCCAATAATGCGCAGCAAAACAGTAAGCGTATTGCGCGGCGGGTAAAGATGACTCAATTGGCATAACTAACTACATAAATTCATAAATTAAGGAATCATAAAATAATGAGTACCGATCAGGAAACACCTGAATCCCAGGTGACAGCTGAAGATGAAGCAGTGCATGAAGAACCCTCTCACACTGAATTATCCGAGCACGAATACACCATTGACGAGCTGAAAAAAGAACTCGAAGAAACCAAACAAAAAGCCCAGGAAAACTGGGATAAAGCGGTTCGAACCCTTGCGGAAATGGAAAACCTGAAAAGAAGAACGCAAAAAGAATTGGAAGATGCGCATAAATACGCCTTGACCGGTTTTGCCAAGGAAATGCTGTCGGTATTGGACAGTCTGGTGCTGGGTTTGCAAGCAGCAACCGGCGATAGTGAAGAAGTACAGAAATTCCGTGTCGGCAGCGAATTGACCATCAAGCAATTCGAATCGGCGTTTGCAAAGTTTAATGTGGTGACCATCGACCCGATGGGACAGCCCTTTAATGCTGAGCAACATCAGGCGATGGTAATGCAAGAGGTGGACGGCGTAGCGCCGAATACCGTCGTTAATGTATTCCAAAAAGGTTACATGCTGAACGGGCGTTTGCTGCGTCCTGCGATGGTGGTCGTCGCCAAAGCGGCGGAAAAAAAACCGGAAGACGATGCGCAGGCTTGAACACCATAAATTAGCCCCCATATCGGTAATAAATTCTACATTTTTATATAAATTCAAGTCTGGAGCATTCAATGGCTAAAATAATTGGCATAGATTTAGGAACTACCAACTCGTGCGTCGCCGTGTTGGAAAACGGCGTAGCGAAAGTAATCGAAAACAGTGAAGGTGCGCGTACCACGCCTTCCATTATCGCGTTCAGCAACGATGATGAAGTATTGGTCGGACAGTCGGCGAAACGCCAGGCGGTCACCAACCCCAAAAACACGCTGTTTGCTATTAAACGCTTGATCGGTCGTCGTTTTAAAGACGATGTCGTACAAAAAGACATCAAAATGGTGCCTTACAAAATCACCGAAGCGGAAAACGGCGACGCGTGGGTCGAAGTACACGGCAAGAAAATGGCGGCGCCGGAAATTTCCGCTCGCGTGCTGATGAAGCTGAAAAAAGACGCCGAAGCGTTTTTGGGGGAGGAAGTCACCGAAGCGGTTATCACTGTTCCTGCTTATTTCAATGACGCCCAACGTCAGGCTACCAAAGAAGCCGGTGAAATTGCAGGTTTGAAAGTGCGTCGTATCATCAACGAACCCACAGCTGCATCCTTGGCTTATGGTTTGGATAAGAAAAGTCAGGACATGAAAATTGTCG
>SXGU01360079.1_pt1 | contig 13858 bp, 11 predicted proteins | sample 3174531 | NCBI WGS metagenome assembly SXGU01 (sample SAMN11356863, study PRJNA531348) | freshwater metagenome | isolation source: freshwater sample F1-140 | place: China: Fuxian Lake, Yuxi | collected 2017-12-25 | reverse complement strand
TGCTCCAGGCCTTCGGTGCCCAGGTCGCCTATGCCCCAGTGGGCATAGACCCTGACGCGCCGCCGCACCGGACCCCCCAGCAGCTGGTAGACCGGCACCCCGTAGTGTTTACCGGCAATGTCCCATAGGGCTTGGTCTATACCCGAGAGGGCACTCATCAACACATTGCCGCCGCGGAAGAAGGCGGAGCGGTACACGTGTTGCCAGTGGTGTTCGATGAGCAGGGGATCTTTGCCGATGAAGTACTCGGCCAACTCCTCCACCGCGGCCCAGGTGCTTTTGGGTTTGCCCTCCAGGGTGGTCTCGCCCCAGCCGACCAGGCCGTCGTCGGTGCTGATCTTGACCAGGCGCACCCGGGGGAGGGGGTGGAACTGCTCGATGCGGGCGATTTTCATTTTAGGTCTCCTTGGGCCAGAAACGGATTCGCGATAGGATGGGAAAATACAACACTTGGCGGGCACACAACAACACGCCACGGGGCTGGGCGTCCTGGAATGGTCCCGGGCAGGGGGGGGGGCCGGCGCAGCGGCCCGCGCAGTTGACAAAAGGCCGCGGCGATGTATTTTAGTTCAGGCTAAAAAAATGGACAGCCTCAGCTAAACCATCTTCGTGGAGGTGCTCGATGCACAGTTCCTTGCGGCCTCTGGCCCTTGCCGCCCTGCTCGGGATCGCCGGCTGCGACCGAATCATGACCAGCGCCCCGCCGGCCGGGGAGGATCTGTCCTCTCCCCTGGAGGGTATGTCCGGGGACCTTAACGGGGTTTTTGTCCGGGGAGACGAGCACTTCGCCAGGGTTTTCACCGTGGCCGAGGGGCTTGGGCCGCTCTTCAACAATCTCAGCTGTGAGGGCTGCCATCCGGGGGATGGCCGGGGGACACCCGCTGAGGGGTTTTTCCGCTTTAGCAGGGGCACCGACCTGCTGGCCAGCCAGGGCGGGCCCCAACACCAGGACAAGTCCATACCGGGGGTGCCCCTCGAGGCGCTGCCCCCGGGCGTGGATCGCTCCTTCCGTTTGCCGCCGCCGGTTTTCGGCATGGGCCTGATCGAAGCCATACCTGTGGAGACCATCCTGGCCAACGAGGACCCGGAGGACCGGGACGGCGACGGGATCTCGGGCCGGGCAAACTGGGTACAGGCGCCGGATTTTGTGCCCCAAGCCCACGTGGGCGGCGGGCCCGGGCCGCAGCTGGGGCGTTTCTCGCGCAAGGCCCAGGTCTCCTCCCTGGTCCAGCAGGTCTCGGCGGCCTACCAGCAGGATCTCGGCATCACCAACGACTTTCTGCCCGAGGAGAATCCCCACGCCCAGGCCGGCAGCGTAGCGCTGGGCGATCTGGTCGCCGACCCCGAGATTCCCGCAGCCACGGTGCTAGAGACGGTGATGTACGTGCGCCTGCTCTCGCCGCCCGCCCGCGGGGAACAAAACGCCCAGGTTGCCCAGGGTGAGACGGCTTTTGGCAAGATCGGCTGCGCCTCCTGCCACCTGCCTGCAATGAACACCGGGGCCCACCTGATTCCCCAACTCAGCCAGCGGCAGGTGAACCTCTATTCGGATCTGCTGCTGCACGATATGGGACCTGGGCTGGCCGACAACCGGCCCGACGGCGATGCCTCGGGCAGCGAGTGGCGCACCGCTCCCCTGTGGGGGACCCGCCTGGTGGCCGATTTCCTGGGAGGGCAGGTGTTCTACCTGCACGACGGCAGGGCGACCAGCCTCGATCAGGCCATCCGGTTACACGGCGGGGAGGCCGAGGTCGCAAAGGAGGCTTATCTAGAGCTAGACAGCGCCGAACAACAGGCCCTGCTGGCGTTCATCAACTCGCTCTGATATGGATCGCCGGGGTTTTTTGGTGCTGCTGGGCGGTGGCCTATCGGCCTGTGCGGCCACGGCCACCTACCACGGGCGCCTGGAGCAGGGGCGGGTGCTGGTGCCCTTGGCAGAGCTGCCGGCGCAATTTGCCGACACCGGGTACGCCCTGGTCCGCGCCGAGGGGCTGGCGGACCCCATTCTGATTCGCCGGACACCGGTCGGCGGTTACACCGCGCTCAGCACTCGCTGCACCCACCTGGGATGTCAGGTGCGGCCCTCCCGCCACGGCCTGCGCTGCCCCTGCCACGGGTCTAGTTTTTCCTGGGAGGGGGAAGTGCTCCGCGGACCGGCCCAGAAGGCGCTGCCCCGCTATACAGTCGAACTCAAAGAGCAGGTATTGGAGATTGTCGCCAACTGAAAGGAATCAGGTATGCGTCTCTTAGCGATGGGAATCGCGCTGCTGGCACTTGCTGCCCACGCCCAGCAGGCGGAGCGGCCCTTTGTCAAAGGCGGCATCGGGGATAAGCCCTTCATCACCAGCAGCGGCCGCACCAGCATCGGCGGCTATACCGAAATCCACTTCCGCTACGAGCGCGGAGACGGGGTCACCGAGGAGCTGACCTTTGCGCCCGAACGCTTCAATCTCTTCACCTATACCCCAGTTTCGGAGCGGGTGCGGGTGGCCTCGGAGCTGGAATTCGAGGAGGGCGGGGAGGAGATCAAGTTGGAGATCGCGGCCCTGGACTTCGAACTCCACCCGGCCCTTACCTTCAGGGGCGGCATCCTCCTCTCACCCCTGGGGAGGTTCAACCTGGCCCACGACAGCCCGGCCAACGACCTGAGCGACCGGCCCCTGGTCAGCACCGAACTTCTGGGCACCACCCTGTCCGAGGCCGGCATGGGTTTTTACGGCGCGTTTTTTCCCACGGCCACTTTCAGGGTCACCTACGAGTTATACGGGGTAAATGGGCTGGGGGAGGGGGTGCTCTCCGGGGACCCGGCGGGGGTACGGGTGCCGGCGGGGCGGGGGAATTTCGAGGACAACAACAACCATCCCTCCTGGGTGGGTCGGCTGGGCCTCAGTCCGGTGCCTTCCCTCGAAGTGGGGATCTCGGCGCATCGGGGGCCGTACAACACTTGGGAGGCGGATGGCCTGCCCACCGGCACGCGCCGCGATTTGCACATCTGGGCGGCGGATTGGGAGGGGAGCTGGAAGCGTTTCGAGGTGCTGGGAGAGTACGGACGGGTGGCCATCGAGGTGCCGGCTGAGAGCGCCCTCTTCGCCGACATCCAGCAGGGATTCTACCTGCAGCTCAATACCCACTTGGGCCGGGGACTGCTGAAGGCCCTGCCCTCCTCGGTCTTCACCGGGGTGGGCCGCTGGGAGGCGGTCGACTTCGACGCGGAAAATCCGGGGGACAGTCAGCGCCGCCTCACCCTGGGCCTCAATTTCCGCCCAGAGGAGGACACCGTGCTCAAACTCGACTACCAGCGCAACTGGGCTCTGGACCCCTTTGAGAATGAAAGCAAGGGAGCGGCGCTGCTTTTGAGCGCCGCCACCTATTTCTGACCCCTGGCCTCGGCGGTGGGTTGGGGCAGCCCGGTGGCATCTCCGCCCAACCAGCGGTACGGGGAGGGGTAGAGGGTGAGGGTGCGGTCCTCGAGTGGCAGGGGCAGAGGCACATTGCCCAGCAGGGCCGAGCGCTGGCAGGCGACGGCCACCTCGAGGGCCTGGCGCAGGTCGTGGCCGCTGATCCAGGGAGTGCCCTGTCCGCGCAGGGCGGCCAAAAAGGAGCGGATCGAGCCGGTGAGATAGCCGAACTCGCTCCACTGGTAGGGCGGGTAGCGCAGCTCGAGAGGGCGCCGGGCCCCGCTGGCGTCTAGGCCGGAAAAGATCTGGGGAGGGCCCCAATCCCAGCGGACCAAGACCCCCTGATCGGTCCAGACCTCCACCCCGCGGTACGGGGTAGCGGTACCAAAGACCTGACAATCCAGGCCCGTGCTGAGGCGCAGACGGCCGTTGATGTTGAGGCCGGTGTCGTGGTCCTGGAGCAAGGCTTCGGCCGGGGTTCCCCAGGCCAGCACCTCCTGCACTTCGGCCTGGGTGAAGAGACGCAGCACGGAGATGTGCTGGCAACCGCCGCCGGAGATCTCGCCCCCGAAGGCGTGTACCGAGGCGCCCACCAGCCGGCCGAATTCCCCCGAGTGCAGGCGCCGCGCCGCCTCCTGCACCTCGGGCATCGCTCGTTGTAGATTTCCCCCGGCAAATACCACCCCCCGCGTCGTACACTCCTCCACCATGGCGTCGGCGTCGGCGAGGGTGGCGGCGATGGGTTTCTCGACTGAGATGCCCTTCACACCCGCCCGGGCGCAGGCCATCACCGAGTACTTCGTGTACTTCACCGGCGTGACAATGGACACGGCGTCGGGCACCACGGCCCCGAGTAGTTTGTCCGGATTGGGGTAGAGCCCCCGAACGCCGAAACGCTCTCCCACGGCCTGGAGCCGCTCGGGTTGGGTGTCCACCAGGGCGATGACCTCGGTGTCCGGGTAGGTGGTGTAGGCCTTGAGGTATTCCTGGCCCATGCGGCCACAGCCGATGACGGCGACGCGGAGTTTGTCGGGCATGATCTCCTCTCAGTAGCGAATCACTAGCTCAACATCGGTCAATACCAGATCGCAAGCTACCTGCGGGTGGCGCTGATCGAGGACCACCTCGACCGTATGGGCGCCGGGACCGGCCTGGGCTGGGGTCAGGGTGTGGCACAGCCAGGTGGCGCCGTGGGCATCGGCGAGGTGTTTGGGGTCGCCGGCGAAGCAGTAGCGCTGCTCCAGGTCGGCCAGTGCCGCGCCATCCCATCTGACCCGCACCTGGTCGCCCCTGACCCACTGGTCCAGGCGCACCCGCAAGAGCAATTCCCTGGGAGGATCGGCGCTTAGGTCCGCTGTTAGGTGCAGCACCGCCGTGGGGCCGCAGCCGGTGAGTGTGGGCTTGAGGGCCACCGGCACCTCCCCCCAGAGCCGGTCGTTGTCGTACGCCCCGCGCCAGTCGCCTTCCCGGTGCAGATACCGGTGGGTGGCGGCGTGCAGCTGATCGGTGTGCCGCAGGGTCTGCGGGGAGCCGATCTGGGTGAGCAGGTCGCGGCGGGAGTCGGCATTGGCGTGCCAGTTAAACACGTAGATGCCGCTGGCCCCCAGCTGGTAGTGCCGGCTGGCGATGGCCCGGGTGCGCATCCGGTCCTTGGTGCGGGCGTCCTCAGGGCCGACAAAGGGATCGGGCAGGCCGGCGTCGAACCCAGGATAGACCGGGATGCCGCGAGGCGCACACAAGGCGGCAAAGCCAGCCACGTCCACGCCGGGGTCGGTGGCCGCCCCGCCGGCGGGGATGACCAGGTCCACCAGCCCCTCCTCCACCCAGACGGGAAGATCGTACCCCAGGCGCAGACACATGTCCAGGTCGCCGGCTACCCGGGCCGCAAGGTAGAAGGGCCGCCCCCGTTCCCGCGCCAGGTCGTCGGTGAGGCGGCGGACTGCCCGCTGCAGGTCGGTCAGCACGTAGCGCAGGCGGTAGGCCTGGTCCTGGGGCAGGTGAAAGGCGTGGCGCTGCCAGTCCAGCTCCACCCCGTCCCAGACCCAGTTGCGGCAGACCTCGGCGATGTGCTGGTAGCGGTGTTCGCGGATCTGGGGCTGGGCAAAATTCCACGAGAGGGCGAACCACTCGGAGGTCTGCCGGCCCAGCAGCCACTCTGGGTGGTCCCGCCGCAGTTGGGTCATCTCGGTGTGGTGCAGGGTGGGCAGGTCTTGGACCTGGGCACCGTTGAAATGGTTGTCGTTCATGCGGATGGAGGCGTAGACATGAATGCCCAGTTGGTGTCCCCGCTCCAGGATCGCCGCCTGGGGGTCCTCGCCGCGCTACAACATGCCGCGCACGTTCTCGGTGAACAGATAGGTGTAGGCGTTTTCGTAGCGGCGCCCATGGACATCGCCCAGGGTCTCGAGCACCTTGCTGGGCCAGCGGGCGGCGTGTTCACCCACACACCAGAAATGGGCGCCCACCTGGGTGCCCTCCAGCGGGGCATAGGTCTTGGCGAGGAAGTGTGCCAGGGTTTGGGGCACCTCGGCGTACCCGTGGGGGGCGCCGTCCCAATTGTAGATGATTCCGTAGGCAGGAGGGGTGGCCATACTGGGCTCCTGGCCCGCAGAGGGGCCGGTGACTAAATTAGCATCCGCTCTCGGTATCCGAGCAGGGAAGATAAACAAGGCGTCCCGCGGAGTATAGGCCTGTGAAGGGGTTGGTGAAATACGCCCGCGGCAAGGGGCAGATGGAGGTGCGCCAGGTCGCCGAAAGGCCCCTGGAGCCGGGGGAATTGCGCATCGGGGTGGAGGCGGCGGGGATCTGCGGTTCGGATCTGCACATCTACCACGACGAGATCAAGATCCCCATCCGGGTGCCGGTGGTCCTGGGGCACGAGTTCAGCGGCCGGGTGGTGGAGGTGGGCGCTGGAGTGGCTGCCGAACGCCTGGGCGAAAGGGTGACCGCCATGCCCAGCGTGTACATCTGCGGGCAGTGCCGCTACTGCCGACAGGGGGCCATCAACCTGTGTATACGCCGGCAGTCCATGGGCTACTGGCACGACGGCGCCTTTGCCCCCACCTGTGTGGTGCCGGAGCGCTGTGTCTGGACCTTGCCGGACTCCGTGGATTTTCGCGCCGGCGCCTTGGCCGAACCCCTGGCCTGCGCCGTACACGCGGTGTGTGAGCAGACCCGGGTCAGCGCCGGCGACCTGGTGGCCATCGTCGGGCCAGGGGCCATCGGCCTGCTCTGCCTGCAGGTGGCCAAGGCCGAGGGGGCAGAGGTGCTGATCTGCGGCCTGGAGCAGGACGGGCCGCGCCTGGAGTTGGCCCGGTCCCTGGGGGCAGACCATATCGCGGTTGTGGGCAGGGGGGAGGTGGCCGAGATCGCCCGCGAACTCGGCGAGGGCTACGGGGCCGACGTGGTCCTCGAGTGTTCGGGGCATCCGGCCGGGGCCCGCCTGGCCCTCGAATTGGTGGCCAAGGGCGGCAAGTACACACAAGTGGGGCTCTTCGGGAAACCCATCGAGATCGACCTGGAGCAGGTGGCGGTGCGCGAGATTCAGTTCGCCGGCTCCTTTGGGCAGAAACCCACGGCCTGGCGGCGCACCCTCAATTTGCTCGAGGGCGGCAAGATCGATACCCGCCGTCTGATCTCCCACGAGCTTCCCTTGGACCATTGGCACGAGGCGTTTGAACTCTTTGAGCGGCAGGAGGGGGTCAAGATCCTGCTCGAGGTGAAAGGTTGAGGTGATGAAGGTACGAACCGCAGTATTGGGGGCCGGCCTGATGGGCCGCGAACACCTCAAGGCCCTGGCCAAGGTGGACGGGGCCGAGGTGGTGGCGGTCTACGATCCCAGCGAGGAGGCGGGCCGCAAGGCGGCCGCCGAGTTGGAGGTGCCCAAGGCGTACACCGATCTGGCGGGCCTGCTCGGGACCGAGAGACCCGAGTATGTGGTGGTGGCCTCCCCGGCCCTGTACCACGCGCGGCAGAGCATCGCCGCCTTTGAGGCCGGGGCCCACGTGTTGTGTGAAAAACCCCTCTGTATGGACCGGGGAGAGGCCGACGCCATCGTCGAGGCGGCCAAAAAGGCGGGCCGCCTCTTCACCATGGGCTTCCAGACCAGGCAGAGCAGGGTGGATCGGGCCATCAAACAGTTCATCGCCGGCGGCGGCCTGGGTCAGGTGTACCACACCAGGGTCTGGAGCGGCCATATCATGAACTATCCGTGGGGCCGTTTCCACCACCGGCGCGAGTACTCCTTTGGCGGGGTGATGGCCGCCACCGTAGTCCACATCCTCGACGCGGCCCTGTGGGTCCTGGGCTGCCCCGAACCAGTGACGGTCAGCGCCTCGTGTTTCCGACGTATCGACAAGATGCCCGACCCGCCCGTCAACTTCGAGGGCGCTATCGGGGAGGTGACGGCTGAGGACTTTGGCCACGCGCACGTGCGGTTCGCCGACGGCTCCTCCATGTCCATCGACGGCAACTGGCTGAACCACCCCAGCAGCCGCGGGGTAGGTTTCGAGGTTTTCGGGGTGCTGGGGGTCGCCAAGGAGGGCAGCGCCATCGTCGAACTGGAGAAAAAGAGCGAAATCGTGCCCCACCAGCTAAAGGTAGAGCCCGATCCCGAAGACCGCACCGTGGCCGAACACGCCGAGTTTGTGGCCGCGATCCGGGGCGAGGGGGAACCCCAGGTGCGTTTCGCCGAGGCCCTGGCGGTGCAGCGTATCCTGGTGGGTATCTACGAATCGGCGGCCCAGGGCCGGGAGGTCAGGGTCTGAAGGTTTGCCCTACCCGGCGCCGTAGTGTATTGTAGGCCATCGGCAACTATAGCGGGGCGGGCGGCGCGGCGGCGGATCACCCCCCAAACGGAGGTCGGCCTCGATGAGCACGGTCAGAGAACTGCTGCAGAGCAAAGCTGGACAGATCTGGTCCATCCCGCCAAACGCCTCGGTGTACCGGGCGCTGGAGCTGATGGCGGAGAAAAACATCGGCGCTCTTCTGGTCATGGAAGCCGGGAAGCTGGTGGGAATCCTCTCCGAGAGGGATTACGCCCGCAAGGTGATCCTCCAGGGCCGCTCCTCCAAGACCACGGCGGTGGACGAACTCATGACCCCCTTGGTCTACTACGTGGCGCCCAACGACCGCCTCGAGGAGTGTATGGCCCTGATGACCACCAAGCGCCTCCGCCACCTGCCGGTGCTGGAGCAGGGGGAGGTGGTCGGGGTGATCAGCATCGGCGACGTGGTCAAGGCCATCATCAGCGAACAGGCCATCACCATCAAACACCTGGAGAACTACATCTCCTCCAGCGGGTACGGACACTGACGCGGAAAGAGACGGGCATGATCGAGAAGACCAGCATCGGAATCGTCGGCTGTGGCGCCATCAGCGCGGCCTACCTGAAAATCGCCAAGACCTTCCCCATCCTCGAGGTGGTTGCCTGCGCCGACATGGTGCCCGAACGCGCCAAAGCGCGGGCCGAGGAGTTCGGGGTGCCGCGCGCCTGTACCGTGGAGGAGTTGCTGCGGGACCCCGAGATCCAGATCGTCGTCAACCTCACCATCCCGCGCGCCCACGCCGAGGTAGGCCTTGCCGCCCTCGAGGCCGGAAAGAGTGTGTACAACGAAAAACCCCTGGCGGTATGGCGCGAGGACGGCGCGAAGATGGTGGGCCTGGCCGGCAAAAAGGGCCTGCGCCTGGGGGCTGCACCCGACACCTTCCTGGGGGGCGGTCTGCAGACCTGCCGCAAGCTGATCGACGACGGCTGGATCGGCCAACCCGTGGGGGCCACCGCCTTTATGCTCTGCCACGGGCACGAGAGCTGGCACCCCGACCCGGCCTTCTACTACCACAAGGGGGGCGGGCCGATGTTCGACATGGGCCCCTACTACCTCACCGCGCTGGTGATGCTGATGGGCCCGGTCAAGCGGGTGACCGGCATGGCGCGGATCACCTTCCCCGAGCGGACCATCACCAGCCAGCCCAAGTTCGGCCAGAAGATCCAGGTGGAGATCCCCACCCATGTGGCCGGTGTTATGGAGTTCCACAGCGGGGCGGTGGGCACCATCACCACCAGCTTCGACGTCTGGTCCGGCCAGGTGCCGCGCATCGAGATCTACGGCACCGAGGGCTCCCTCAGCGTGCCGGACCCCAACAGCTTCGGCGGGCCGGTGAAGGTCAGGCGGGCCGGGGCAGCGGATTGGAGCGAGGTGCCGCTCACCCACGGTTATGTCGAAAACACCCGCAGCATCGGGGTGGCCGATTTGGCCTATGCCCAGCGCTCGGGCCGGCCCCATCGCGCCAGCCCGGAACTGGTCTACCATGTCCTCGATTTGATGCACGCCTTTCACGATTCCTCGGCGCAGGGCAGGCACCTGGACCTGGAGAGCACCTGCCAGCGGCCGGCGCCCCTGCCCCTGGGCCTGCTGCCGGGTCTGCTCGACCCCTAGGCAGGGCTGCGGTGAAAAATCCCCTCACCCTCGCCGATCTCTTCGCTCTGCGCACGGTTTCCGACCCCCAGCTCTCGCCCGACGGGCACTGGGTGGCGTACGTGGTGACCGTGTCGGACCTGAAGACCAACCTCTACAACGCCGATATCCACCTGGTTCCCGCGCTGGGGGGCGAGCCGTATAAACTCACCAATGGCCCCAAACGCGACGATACCCCGCGCTGGTCCCCAGACGGCCGTTGGATCGCCTTCATCTCTGGCCGTGGGGAAGGAGACCAGCTCCACTTGATACGGCCTTTTGGCGGGGAAGCCGAGGGAGTTACCCAGGCCAAGGGGGGGGTGACTGCTTTTGCCTGGGCGCCAGACAGCGGATCCATCGCCTACCTGAGTCCAGATCCTCCTTCTCCGGCAGAAGAGGAGCGGAAGAAGGCCGAGGGTGATTATCAGCTCGTGGACCGCCACCACCACATGCAGCACCTCCACCTCCTCGACCTGCAGACCCGCAAGAGCCGGCGCCTGACCCGGGGTCCTTTTCACGTCAGCGGATGCTGCTGGGCTCCAGACGGCCGGCAGTTGGCCTTCTCCCACCAGCCAACCCCGGGGGCAAACGATTGGATCAAGGGCGGGATCTCAGTGGTGGCCCGGGGAGGACGGCCTCGCGCCCTGGTCGGAGGCCGCGCGGGCTTCAGTTCGCTCTGTTGGTCGCCCGACGGCCGCTGGATCGCCGGCCTGCGTTGCGAGGGGTGGTTGGAAGACGTGGAACTCCAACTCGTCGCTCCGGCTCAGAGGACGGTACGCCAGCTGAAACCCAAGACGGGCGACCTGGCCTTCGGCGCCAGCCTGGCATGGGCCCCCGATAGTAGGGCGCTCTATTTGCCGTTGGGTCAGGGTACTGCCATGCAGCTGTGCCGGATGCGCCTGAGCGGGCGGTTTGAGCACCTCACCCAAGGCCCCGAGGTGTGCGGTCCCCTGAGCGTGGCCGGCGGGCAACTGGCCTTTCTGCGGCAGGACGGGGCCACTCCACCAGAGCTTTTTGTCAGTCCGCTCTCGGCTTTTGCCCCCAGACAACTCACCAACCACAATTCCCAGCTCCGCAAAAAGTGGCTGGCTCGCAAGGATTTGGTCCGCTGGAAAAGCCCCGATGGCACCCCGGTAGAGGGCTTGCTGATCAAGCCGGCCGGGTACCGATCCGGCAAACCTGTGCCTCTGCTTGTCTGCGTACATGGGGGGCCGGCCGGGGTGTTCACCAACACCTTCAACGGGGTGATCGGGGATCGCTATCCGCACCAGGTATTCGCGGGGCTGGGTTACGCGGTCCTGCTGCCCAACCCGCGCGGCAGTGCCCAGTATGGCAGCGCCTTTCGCCGGGCCAATGTGCGGGACTGGGGCGGGGGGGATCTGCAGGATATCTTGTCCGGGGTGGACTATCTGGTGGGCCGGGGCATTGCGGACCCCGAGCGCCTGGGCATCCTGGGATGGAGCTACGGGGGGTTTATGACCGGCTGGGCCATCACCCAGACCAACCGCTTCAAGGCCGCCTCCTCTGGCGCCGGGCTGTTCAACCTGGCCAGCATGTACGGCCAGACGGACATACCCGGCTTCATGGAGAGGTATTGGGAGGCCACCCCCTGGGCGGATATCGAGACCTACTCGGCCCATTCGGCCATTACCCATGCCGCCAGGATAAGGACCCCCACCCTCATCCAGCACGGGGACCGGGATGTGCGGGTGCCCCTGCCCCAGGCCCAGGAGTTATACCAGGCCCTCAAGCGGCGGCGGGTGCCGGTGGAGTTCATCGTGTACCCAAGGCAGGGACATGCTCTTTCAGAGCCCAAGCTGGTGAGGGCGGTGATGCAGCACAATCTCGAATGGTTCGAGCGCTGGCTGAAGGGCGGAAAGGCAGGAGGAAAGCGGTGATGAACTGTGGCGTGGTGATGCACCTGGATGTCAAGGTGCCGATGCGGGACGGGGTGAGATTATCGGCGGATCTCTATCTGCCAGAAACAGTTGGACAACATCCGGTTGTGCTGATCCGCACCCCGTACGACAACAACGGGGCCGCGCTGATCGAGAAGGGCCGTCGCCTGGCCAACAACGGGTACGCGTGTGTGATCCAGGATTGCCGGGGCCGCTGGGATTCGGAGGGGACCTACTACGCTTTCCACCAGGAAGGCCCGGATGGGTACGACACCCAGGAATGGGTGGGCCGCCAGCCCTGGAGCAACGGGAAAATCGGCACATCAGGGGGGTCCTATGTTGGCACAACGCAATGGACTAGCGCACCCCACCGCAGCCAGTTTCTCAAGTGTATGGTTCCCCGGGTTACGCCGAGTAACTACTGGGAATCGCCCAACTACACCCAGGGGGCTTTTCAACTGGGGGTGCTCTTTACTTGGGGCATGCGCACCAACGGCCGCACCGCCCAGAGCATCGAGTACCACAACTGGACCGATCTTTTCCGCACGCTGCCCCTGATCGAGGCCGACCGGGCCGCCGGCCGCGACCTGCCCTTTTGGGAGGACTGGGTGCGCCACCCCTCGGACGATGGGTACTGGCAAGCGATCAACAACGAGGACAAGTGGGACCAGATCGCGGCGCCGGCCTTTAACATGGGCGGTTGGTTCGACCTCTACTCCAAGGCCACCTTTGTCAACTTCAATGGCCTGCGCCTGCACGGGGGCAGCCCCCAGGCCCGCCAGAGCAAGCTGATCTGCGGGCCCTGGCCGCACGGCTTGAGCGTCTCAACCCGGACTGGGGACGTTGATTTCGGAGCCGGGTCCTTGGTGGACCTGGAGACCGCCGAACTGCGCTGGTTCGACTACTGGCTCAAGGGCCAGGAGAACGTGGTGCTGGCCGAGGCCCCCTTGCGCCTCTTCATCATGGGCGAGAACCTCTGGCGGGACGAGTGGGAGTGGCCCCTGGCCCGCACTCAGTGGCAGGAGTGGTACCTGCATTCGGGCGGGCGCGCCAACAGCCTGCTGGGGGACGGAGTGCTCTCCACCGCGCCGCCGGCCCAGGAAGAACCGGACACCTACGTCTACGACCCGCGGTACCCGGTGCAGACCCACGGGGGCAGCAACTGCTGCTCGCCCCACGTGGTGCCCTGGGGCCCGTACGACCAGCGGAACGTGGAGATGCGGGGGGACGTGTTGTGCTACACCAGCGCCCCGCTCCCAAGGGACCTGGAAGTGACCGGACCCATCAAGCTGGTGCTCTACGCGGCCACCGACGGCCTGGACACGGACTGGACCGGCAAGGTGGTGGATGTGCGGCCCGACGGGTACGCGATGAGCCTGTGCGACGGGATCGTGCGGGCCCGGTACCGCGAAGGCGGGAAGGCGCCCAAACTGCTCGTGGAGGGCCAGGTCTACGAGTACGAGATCGATCTGTGGGTGACGGCCAATGTATTCAAAAAAGGCCATTGCCTGCGCCTGGAGGTCAGTTCGAGCAACTTCCCCCGCTTCGACCGCAATCCGAATACCGGGCACGGGTTCGGTTTGGACACCGAGCTTCGCCCCGCCCGGCAGATGATCCACCACAGCCGCACCTATCCCTCCCATCTCCTGCTGCCGGTGATCCCGCGCTAGTGACCCTCCAGGTGTGACCAGGCCCGCCCGACTGTGGCGGGCCTGCCCCTGCTTCCCCTCGGTATTCCGCTGCTTTTCCCCCCGTTTCAGCCCTTTCTGTCCCCGAGTGCGGCATGAGCCTGTGGCACAGGGGTTGCCCTCTTGCGCTGGCTCAGGGATGGGAGGTGCCCATGCTCAAAGAGATGAGCCCGCGCGGAAGGGCGTTCCGCTACCTAGCGGGGGGCGGGCAGCCTCATGGCCCTGGAAGAAGTCGCCTGGGAGTACGGCAGGGGCCGACTCAGGCGCTCCGCTCGGGCTTGGCCCGCCACAGAAAGGCCGCGCCGATGACCAGGAGCAGGATCAGGGAGAGGATAGAGTGCCGGGGGCTGTGGGTGAGCCTGTCCACCCCCAACATCAGCAGGGGGCCGACTATAGTGGCGGTTTTTCCCAGCATGTTG
>SXGU01328994.1_pt1 | contig 13863 bp, 8 predicted proteins | sample 3174531 | NCBI WGS metagenome assembly SXGU01 (sample SAMN11356863, study PRJNA531348) | freshwater metagenome | isolation source: freshwater sample F1-140 | place: China: Fuxian Lake, Yuxi | collected 2017-12-25 | reverse complement strand
TGTCGCCACGCAGCCCAGTGTCACCTCTTGGGCCGGTGGGCCCTTGAGGTCCCGTGGCCCCCGCAGCGCCGGCAGGCCCTGTGGGGCCCGTATACGCCGGACCGGTCGACCCCATAGGGCCCGTTGGACCCACTGATCCGGTCACGACAGGGCCGGTGGCCCCCTGCGGCCCTGTAGGGCCCGTAGGCCCGCGAGGGCCAGTATATCCAGGGCCAGTGGGGCCCGTGGGGCCCGTGATGCCCGTGATGTCCAAACGGAACTGGTCCATAGCGCCAGCGGTCAGGATGTGCGTGACGATGGCCTTGTTCAGGTGCAGGGCAGGAGCGGTCCCCTCCACTCCGCGCGTGACGGTGAAAACGTTCCCGTTCACCCCGACGACGACCATAATCTCGTCGTCCACCTTCACCCGGAACTGCGGCATGGAGGGGAAGAGGGAGGCGCTCGTGACGGTGAACACCGTCGAGATCGGGGATATACCGCCGACCTGGTTGATGGTGGTCTGAGCTCCGTTCGCAAACCGCTCTGTCATGTCACACCAACGGATGCGATAAGAGCTTCAGTCCGTCCCTCAAAGCGTTCAAGAACTGTTCCGTCGCCATGCAGTGATGAAGTCCACATCAGATAATGTATGAGACCCCAGTCGAACCCTTGTTCTGAATCTGTGACAAACAGCGCAGACTAAATCGCACTTATTCAGCTCTAAGGTAAGAGCTGAAGAACTATCAGCAAGAAGTCGCGCAATGTTGGATAGTTTCTCACCCCTAACATGATCAAAGTCCAATTGAACCGGATCCAAGACCCTGCGACAGTCAGTGCATGGTTTATCCTTTAGTTTTCTAACGAGAGAAGCTTTCCTTTCCTTCTTAGAACGGGATACTCTGATGTTCTCATGGACTCTCATGAGATAGTAGGTTTCCAACCGACGCGCATTATTACAACCTCTGCAACCACTTACTCTTGAAAGACCGTGACGTGAACACGGGCAAACCCGACGTTCATTAGGGAGCCTGGCTTTATAGGGATGGTTCACACGAGACTTCGTCGTAACTCTATGGCATAAGACACACAGAAGATGACACTTCTGAACTTCGTCCTCAATAAACCCTAGTGGTTTACCATGCCGTACCATTGAAGAGATCCCGTCAATTTTCCCGTGGAGATGGTCAAATTCCATGGCCCAGAATGGAAATGATAATCCGCAGGCATTGCATGGACCAGACTTCAGTTTCCCGACCGACGCATAGAGTCGCCGCTTTCTTTCCACCTCCCGAGCTATACACAAAGCGCGATTTCGTATGTACGATTCTCTAGCTGAGAGTTTGGCGCATGCTTTACACCAAGTCCTGCGGCCCCCTACCTTCTTGTGGAAATCAAGCTCAGTTAGACCGGTAGTGCCACATTTTTTACAATCCACGCATGAGAGGAACGACTAGAAACCTAAAACTCATGCGAGTGGTCCTCATCGACCACCTCAATCGGGGCCTTCCCTCCCAGAACGTCGACCCCCTTCACACCCTCCACAAACCGTCGGAAGTCCTCGTATCCGTAGTTTGAAATGGATCCGATGGCCTTGTCAACAGCCTTGTGAGTCTGGACATCGGAGGGCGGGTCTGCAGGGCTGGGGCCCGGACCAAGCCAAAGGTCGTTGAGGATGTACTTGAGGCGATAGAGGGTGTGCGAAGGCCTGATGATGCTCAGGAGGATACGGACATTCCTGTCCGCCAGGAAAAGATCAACCTGGCCAGGGCTGTCCAGGGCCACGTCCACGGTGAACCCGAACTGATCTGATATGTCAAACCCTGAACCCGGCCTCCGCGCTTCCTCAAAGTTTTCCCGGACGACTGACTTTGCCCCTATGACAAGGTCCACAGCCTTCTTGATGGACTCAGGGACGCTCCCGGCAAAGTAAATCTTCACAATCTCGGCCAGGAAGGCCTGGAAGTCCACGTCCGTCTTTCCAAGGTCAGGGACGCGCCCTTGCGGAAATAGGACTGAGGTCACAACCTGATACAAGAACTCCGTGCGGGTGGTGGAAAAGTCAGCGTCCTGCCGAACCTCCTCGAGGAGGAGCCTCACCCTCGAAAGCTCCAAAGCGACGGCCTTAAGCTCCCTAGCGTAGTTAGGCCCGTCTATCCCAGACTGCCAGTAGGATGACAGAAGGGCCAGCAGGATCCTGAAGTTGACGTCTGACTCCTTGGCAAGGTTGGCAAGATACTCTTCACCGGCCTCGTAAGCGTTAAGGCTGGCCCTTACAATCGGCATCAGGGAGCCTTCTTCCACGTTATGGTCAGGCTTCCCGGGGAAAGATATTCAACGTCAGATGTCCCGAGATCCTTTGATCCAGAGTCTCCGACGACAGTGTAGGTGACGGAGAACGAGTGGTTCGACGGGGCATCCGGAGGGGAAACCCCAGCGTTCAATGACAGTATCACCCTGTTCGCGGTCCTCCTGAGGCGCTCGAGCGCGACCGCGGACGGGACGATGAACAAAGGATATAGGGTGGCGTCGTCGGAGTATCCCGGTATGACAGCCCCGTTCCGCCCGACGATATACGCCCGGTTCACGCCAAGGCCCACGCTCTCGAGGGTCGTAGCGTCCTCCATCCTAAGCCCGTCCATGTACACACCATGGTGGACGGTGACGGATCCACCGCCGTCCATGGTGGAGAATGGAAGCTCCTGGGTCAGGACGTACACTGCGTTGACCGACTGTGAAAGGGTGGGGAGGAAGACGTAGTCGGAGAGGACGTGGTCCCTGACCCTAAGCGCTCCGTCCTGGAGAGTAAGCCTCGTGAACGGCTGGACTATGTAGTCCACGCCGACGGACTTTTCCATAGCCCCCGACATGTCAGACTGGTGGCTTGTGTTGCCAACACCCTTCCTGTTCAACAGCCCTGAGACGGCCGTCCGGACGGCTGCGTCTGTGACGGACTGGACGGCTTTCGGAAGGAGCTGGATTGTGGCCTCCGTGGCCATGGGGTTCTCGATGGCCTGCTTGACAAGAGAGTCCGCCGCGACATGCCTCATCTTGTCAACACGCTCTTGAACCCTTTGGACCACGTCGTTGACGACGTAGGTGACCACAAAGTTCTCGTCGTGCTCATAGTCGACAGACACTGTCGAGCCGGTCGCTATGGCAGAGCTCGTGGACCGGACTATCATCAACGGCTTCGTCTGAGTCCCAGGGATGACAAGATAGTCCGGATTCGGAGAGTCCGGGCCGTTGAACACGGTCAAACGGTCCTTTGAGAGAACCTTTAGCGTGAACACGTTGACGCCAATGGACTCGAGCGGCTCCCCAAACTCCCCTATCAGGACGTGCTCTTCCCCGTTGACAAGGATGGACTGGCCTGAGGGAATCCCGTCAACCTGCTGAATGGTCACATAGTCAGAAGCTTGCGTGCTCTCACCATATAGGAGCGGGTCTTCAAGCTTGAAGAGCTTGAACCCGAAGTCTGCGTCAAGGGGCCCGGAGGCCGTCCCGACGACAGAGGTGACCCTTCGGACGGGCTGAACCGACAGAGTGAGCTTGTTGTTGCTACGGAACCTGTAGTCGCCCTCCACAAAGTCGTCAAGCATGGTGGATGGCTGCGGTATGAGCGTGTTCAACTGGATCGTCCGGTAGTCTATGATGGAAACGCCGGTCAGATCATAGGGCGTTGTCGGGTAGTTGGAGTGGTTCCTGACCCCGAAGCCGCGGGCGGGATCGTCCAGGACCTCTTGGATGGGGTTGGACGTTGTGAGCCTAGAGTCCCTGGCCCTGAGGATAAGGTTCACAGGGTCTATGACGTCGAACCGGACGTTGTCGGCAACGCTGAACTGGAACGAGAAGGTCTCGACAATCGTCCTCTCTACGGTCCCCTTCACATACAGGTCGACCTTCCCTCCAATGTGCTTGCGACGTACGGGATCGTAGTCGCGCACCATGAGAGCGTCACCGGCCTGAATCACCTTCACGTCCGAGACGCCGGGAGTCCCGAAGACGGTAGACCGGTAACCGCCGTCCGTACCGGTGTCCAGAGAGGACAGCGCGTTCTGAGTCGCCTCCGCCAGCTCCAGGTTATTCTGCCGGTTCCGCCCAAAGTCCGCGGAAAACTCGTTCACCGTCCTGAGACCGTCGGCCCCAGACGATATCGTGTCAAGGCTTCCGGCCGGAACATTCCCGTCCTCACCAGGGACGTCCGCCACCATTTGAACCATGACCTCATACCTTCGAGCGTCAGAGTTGTAGTGAGCAAGAGAGTTATCAGCAGACAGGATTACCGCCCCGTTGGACACGAACCTTGGAGCGTTCGGATCCTTGCTGGAGGACACGACGGCCCCCTGGGTTACGATCAGGTCCTTTACCGGCTTTGTGGTCGTGTAGAACGTCTGAGTTACGACCGCCGGCTTAGAGTCACCCCTCCTTCTCCCGAAGCTGGACGCGAGGATGTCAAAGGATCCGTCGATGAAGGCTTGAACCGCGGTGTCGTCGGATATGGAGAGCGCGGTCTTCAGATTCTGCTTATACGCTGACTGCCTCACCGGGACGCTAGTCCCCGAAAGCCCGGGGTCGTCAATGGCGAGCATTGCGGCCATCGACTTGGACCTGTGCACCCAGTCCATTAGAAAGTAAGCCTTCTGCATCTCGTTGGAGAAAGGCTCAATGTGGACCTCCCGGACCGTAGATCCGGGTATAAGGGAAAGGGTCGGCTCCTTCTTCTGGACCTCGACTATGTAGTCCTGCGTTATGCGGGCCTGGTCCCTTATGCGGACTCCCCGGATTGTCCCATCGAGGGCGAGCGGGGCTCCAGCCATCTCCGATGAAAACCGGCTCTCCTGCATAGTCCCGGTCGCCTTGTCGAAGTAGACTGCTGTGACAACGTAGAAAAGAGGCTCGTCCGAAGCTATCGAGGAGAAGACATCGTTGTTCAGGATTCCGCTCACGACGCTGGCGTTCCTGTCATGGGAGAAGACAAAGTCCTTGCTGGTCCTCAGAGCGTCGACCGAGGTCGAGTACCGGACGCTAGGGTTCTGTATGAACGGGACGGTGTTCACGACCAGCTGCTCGACGACTGAGCCTGACACAGGATTGACAGTCCTGGCCACGATTTGAAGGTCAAGGCTCTCAGACTTCGTGAAGTCGTACGTGAACGAGTTGACCGGAAACGTCTCCACGACGGTCTTCCGCGGAGAGGTAGAGGGTATGACTGAAGCGTTCACCCTAAGGTACCCGGATCCGGCCCCTCCGGCCTCCGTGGAAGCGTATACGTTGTACCCGACAGCGTCAGGAGTTGTAAAGTCTGACCACGATATTTCCACAGACGACGCCCGACGGCCCATCTGAACGCCGGTGGGGGCCCCCTGTATAACCCCTATCTCCACGTCCGACTGGACGTTCACCGTGATCGTCGACACGGGGCTGATGGACCCTGAAAGGTCCACGGCCCGAAGACGGATAACGTTCAAACCCTTGTCTAGCGGCAGACCGTTCGGAAAGCTAGACAGGTTTGGGACCGTGAAGGTGGGAACGCTCAACCCGACAAGGGTCGGATCGGACACAAAGCCCACGCCGTTCACGTCAACCTGGACGTCTATAGTGTTCGCGTCAACCGTGCCACGGAAGACGTGATTAAACACATTGCTGGTAAGCGCCAAAGATGATGTAAGGCCCAGCCCGTCAGGGTAGTAGACCATCGGAGATGTGGTCATGTCCTATGACCGTACTCCAATAAAGGGTCCGGAAGAAGGCCCACTAAGCCCTCTTCAAAAACGGCTCCGCGGATCCAGGGAAAAAGGCGGGGTTCGGGTTCCCGACAATGCGCTTCAGCTCAATGGGCTTTTGGCTCCTTGACACTATCGTGGACTGGAAAACGACGATGGTTGGATCAACCGGCGAAAACTGGACGGAAAGGTCCTCCATGGAGAGAGGAAACTCAGCGTCGGTCACCATCTGGAACACCATCGCGTCCTGCTGCTTCTTAATATCCTGATAGGTCCTAAAGGCCTGCGTAACGTCCATGGACACAAATGCCGTAGAGCTCCCGGCAACGGTCAAAGCCTTTCCGCCAACTCTGTCGGCAATAGGCGTCCCAAGCCAAGGCCACTTCCAGTGGGAACCCCTCCGTGTAAACAGGTACTTGTCGAACTCCTGAAGGAGAAGGTCTGAGTCCCTTACAACCTCATACTCCGCGTCGACTACCCCGTAGTCAAACTCCAACCTAGACCCGAAACAACGCCTACAGTTTCCAGCGTCCGTGAAATAGCACAACTGTATCGAGGGACGGGAGTTGAGGAGTGGCCTGTCGAAGACTAGAATCTTCTCGTCGACGAAGGAGTTCGGATCGGACTGAACGCGCCATCCTGGGAACGTCTTGACCCCCGAGACCACCCGCCCTGGCACGATCCCAAGCTCTGAATACCCCCCTACCACCCTAGACGTCGACTGGAGCGACCCTATACGGTCCGTCCAGCGCGGATCGTGGAAGCAGAAGCGAGAGGCTACAGATGGATCCAGGGAAACGCTCACACGGCCGGCATCTGCGGTGAAGGACATTCCAGGAACCTGCCTTCTAAGGTATGTGGCCAGGTCCTTGGCGGACACGCTCGGTCCGGTCATGAGCGGTATGAAACGGGGAGCGTCCGACCCGACGGACAGGTAAAGGAGATCGTTCTGACTATGCTTGAGCCGGAACGGTTCCCTTTCCATGAGCGTGATCGAGGCCCTCGAAACAACCCCGTGGGACGGAACCTCCAAACCGTCGACGAAGACGCGGATGAAGCTGGACGAAGGGGGCCGTTGGAACCGGACGGTATCATGTACGAACGGGTCCAGCTCGGCGGACTCGAGGAAGACCTCATGAGTGCAAAGGCGGCCAAGGGCGAAATCGTACGACATGTTATCGCAAGTCCTCCTCCTTGCCTTCCATTATGTCCGGAGCGAAGGTGAAGTCCTTCACACGCCCGATCCCGTGGCCGAATATGTCCAGCAGATCGTCGACGATGTTGTGCGCGCCCGTCCTAGTAGAGGTAAGCTGGACGTTCCGGATCATGTCCCGAACCTGACGGCCGGACTCACCGTCGAGAAGAACGTTCAAGACTTCAATCTCCTTCTGGAGCTGATCCGAATAGTCAAGGGCCCTCTTAATCTTGAACTCCAGGTGCTCGCGCTTCCTCTTAATGGCCTCCAGCTGCCACGACTTAAGGCGATCGACAATCAGTCCAACGTCACGGTCAAACCTTTGCGACCCGCGGATACGCTTTCCATTGGAGAGGACGTCCGAATATCCGGACGTGGCATCCGTGGACGCGGTCGACGTGTTAATGTTGACCCCACGCGTCAAGAACACGGGCTTGTCAGACGTGCGTAGGAGAAAGTCCTGCTCCGGATTGCCGCCAAGGATGCGATAGGCGCGAAGAAGCTTCTCCCCATAGCTACCGTAGGAGGCCTGGAAGGACCTGGGAAGATGCGTCGCCTCGTCATATTCGGTGATGAAAAGCCCGTTGCGGGTGAGCTGAGCCGACAGCCATTCCAACCTTGCCTTCAGGTCCCTCTCCTGGACCAGGGAGAACTCCGCCAGCTTGTTAAACTGGCCCGTGGTCATCGTACCGTAGAAATTAAACGCCATTACTTTTCAGAGCCCCCCAGCGTGAGGAGAAAGTTCAACGCCCGAAAGGCGGCGACGGCGCCCTCGCCCGGTCCACCGAAGGTCAACACCATCCCGGAGTGAAGGCCGAACGGGCTGTCTGAAGGCTTGTCGTCAGAGTCCATGAGTGCCTGGGCGAGAGAGTCGGCCGACCCGTTTGTCGACATGGTCGCAAAGATGGAGAGCCGGATGTTCACTGAGAGAAGGTCTATGATAGCCAGGATGGTCTCCAGAAGCTGCTCCAGGGCCTGAATCTTTCGGATGATGGTGAGGATAATGTCCTCTATTGCCTGGAGGGCCGACTCGAGCGCCTTCAACAGGGCCAGAATAAACTGCTCAATGTCGAAGATAAAGGGTATGAACGCTGGGAACAGGTCCCCGAGGGTGACCGAGTACCACGCCAGATAGGTAGACTCACCGCTCAAGGACATGAGGGCTGACTGCAGGAAACCAGCAAGGGCCCTCCTGTCGTCCGCGGAGACGGACACATCGGCGCCTCCGAACGAAAACGGCAGGACGGGGTATGGGCCCGACAGATGCTTCATTCCGGACGTATATCCCTGCTCTTCAGCAAGGTACGTTGACACCTTCCCTTCCGTGTCGTCCGTAATGCCTCCGGCCACTCCGAGAAGGGTCCACGTGAAGCCAGCGTTCAGAACGCGGTTGACGGTGGACGCCACTCCATCGTTCCACTTCTTGGAGAGAAGGGTCAAGAGGGAAGAGTTCATCCCGGCGGACAGGTTTGAGTTCGCAAGCCTCCGGGCCGTGGTCCGAAAGAGGAAGTTGTCCCTCAGCCTGTCTGAGGCCCTATAGAACTGCTTTATCGGCCCAAGCTGCCCGCCAGCCGCAGCAAGGGTTCCCCACCCAGTCCTTTGAGTGGTCTCCTCCGATGAAGCTCCAAAGGGCGCTGGCGGTAGGTCAAAGTTCAGAAGAAGACCGGCCATAACCGCATCGTGGATGGCATCGTACGGGTCGAAGGCGAAGACTCCCTCGAGAACGTTCGGGACAAAGCCGCGCACGACCGCACTCGGAGGGCCCATGACCACGCCCTTGCCATAGCGAATGACCGGCTGACCGCTGTTCTTAGGGACCAGGTTAGAGTTCCCGATCACGTCCTCCACGGTCTTGGCCCCAATATAGTCAGTGGCGTCCCCGAAGTACGCCCGAACACGGTAAAAGTAAGCCTTCCCGGGCGTAAGGCCCTCGTCTATGAACCTGTACGTCCCAGTGAAGGTTCCGGACATAAGGAACCCTGGAGTCGATGCAGACCCGCCCGGAGGCCCGCTCACCTTAATCTTGTCAGGAAAGTTCCTATAGACATTTCCATTTGGCTCACGGACTGCCAAGGAGGTCGACGGAGGCTGTAACCCATACTTCTTCACCACGGCCGCCGTGGAGCTGCCGGCGACGGGGGTGTTCAGCTCCTGAAACACGGGCTCTCCCTGTGGCGCCTCGCTCCGCTCCAGTATAAAGCTGGGGAATCTGAACGAGTTGTAGAAGCTGACCAAAGAGTTTGTGAAGCCATAGCTCGCGGACCCGCCCGGGTTAGACGGCATCTGCCATTCGACGACAAGAGAGTTATTCTTGACGTCGGGGCTAAAAAGCCCGCGAACCTGGGCCACGGGATCCCCGCTCTTCCGGACGGGGTTCACCTTCACGCTCACAGGCGGAGGGAGGGCCGTCAGGATGGAAGGGTGGTTTATGAGGTTGAGGAGGGAGAAGAGCTGAAGGAGAAGATTCCCAGGGGTGTCGGCTCCAATGTACAGCACAAGCATGGCGACGGCCGACCCGGACGGATATTGCGGCCGGAAGACGTCGCTCGCGTCATAAAACTTTCCGACGACCTTGGACTCAAACCGTGGATACGCCCCCGAGACGGACAACATCGTCTGGGCAAAGTCCTGCCGGCCAAAGTCCGGGTGGACGAGGAGCATGGAGAACCCGGTGGCCCTCAGCTGGTTTATCAGGGTCCGCACCGCGGCGAGGAGAAGGGCTATTATGGCCCTGAGGGGGTTCCCGAAGTCGAGGAGGAAGGCCTTAATGATGGCGAGCAAAGCCTCAAGGACGGCCTCTATGGTCTCGAGAAGCGTCAGTACAGCCTGGACGGGCGGCTTAGGCGCCGCGAACGGATCAAAGCGTAGCGATAGGGTCGACCACGAAGCCATCTACGTCACTTCTTGAAGCTCGACCGGAGATCCTTCATCTTGGTCAGCCTCCTCCTCTCCTCGTCGATAGTCTTCTGAACAGCTTCCTTCAGCGTCTCCAGGTGCCCGGTCACGTTCTTGAAGGATATCTCCTTGTCGTGAACCCACGCTTCCTTCTTCTTGTCGTCTTCCTCCATGTCACGCTCCGAGCCTTGAAGCGACAAGGCTTTTTTCCTGATCCGATAGAAGCTTAGCCAGAGCCTCCGAGCGCCTAGAGGCGGCCTGTCCTATGCGGACGACGAGACCTTCACGCCTGTCGGTCCTCTGTTTAATCCACAGATAGCGAAGGTCATACAGCTTCTCGCTACGGCGAAGAAGGGCTTGGACCGTGGAGACATAGCGCCGAACGTCGGACATCCTCGCGTTAACGTCCACCACCCGTCCGGCCCGTCCGGCTGCCGTCGTGGAGGAGGCCCACACGGCAGTCTTGTCAAGCCACTCGACAGCCTTCTGGATGAACTCTGTGGCAAAGGCGGCCTGGCGTGGCGTGACGAACGACCATGGCTGGATGATAAAGTATGGGTCGCCGGAGGATCCGATGGAGGCGAACGATGGAAACGGGGAAGTAGGGTCGACGGTCACGTATGAAGCGTGCACAGTTTTCACCTTGTACAGCCCTCGATTGGAGCCGGACGGAACGTATAGAAAGCAAGACGAGGAGACGGGAGGGACGGTCGTCAGATAACCTGCCCCAGGATCCGCCAGCGTGTCGGACGCGGTGACGGCCCCTGTCGTCCTAGAGAGGATGGTTGAGCCTATCCCTAGGACAATCTTCCCTATCGCCTCAAGCTCTGAGTCCAACGTCCCGATGACGGCAGGAGCGACAGCGCCCATGGCGACGTTGGTGGATATGATCTTCGCGAAGAGCTCTGCGATGGACTGGACGCTTCCGGAATAGGACGTGGACGATATATCCCTCTCAACGGCGTCCACGGCAGGGAACGGAGTGGTAGTCGTGAAAGTCAAGGACCCGACCGTCTGCACGACCCGGGGGAGCCCGGCGTTCGGCCCACTAGTGAACATGACAGTCTGTCCAACGATCACCGGTAGAGGACATGACGTGACGGTGCTGGGCCCGGAAAGGACTCCTGTGGCAATAAGACTGTCGGCCTCGAGCTCCCTTGTGAGCGCGTCCAACTCGTTCGAATAGGTGAGGGGTGGAAAGCTGACAGTCCCATCGTCCCTCAACTCGAGTCCGTCTAGCGCCGGAATCCGCTTTGGGGTCATGTCAGAGTTCAAGAAGGTCACATCAACCTCCATGACCTCGTTACCGGCCATGACGTCCGTCGGTCCAAACGGAGGAGGAAGCTGAGAATTCTTGACCTGCCCCACATCCATGTCGACGCTAACGTGCTTTCCAACCTGATAGTATCGCACGGAGGGAAAGGAAGGGCTCGAATTGTCCGCCATGACGGCGCCCTGAAGGGTGGACACGGCCGTATCAAGGGTCAGCTTGAACGGAAGGTCTATGGAGACGGCCGTCACGATGGCCGACGGTCCAGAGGTCCCGTCAGGAAGGTAAGCCTTCACCCTCTGGCCGACAAAGAAAGGCGGAATCAACCGTGCAGCGTCCCCGTTCGGACCGGCTATCGTCAGGACCTTCCTGGTCGAGTTAACGGACATGTACTTCGACCTTGACCGGGCGGTTCGGAACAAGCCTATAGATCCAATGTTCCCTACGCCAACGCTCCCAATCCCTATGCTGCCAAGAGTCTTCCCATAGTCGAGAATCGGGACAACCTTGTCGTTGAAGGCCGCGGGGACGGACGATCGGGCTGTTCCATATAGGCGGGACATTGGATTATAATCCCACATGGCTCCATAGACGGCCCGACTTCCGAAGCTGACGTACCCGGTCAAGATCACGCGGTCGTACAGCTTGACCTGATCGTCTATGTCGTTCTTGACGTCAGCGTAGGACGCTCTGAGCACGCCGGACAAGTCGCCATTAAAACGGAACCTCCCCGACGATCCCCCGACGACCCGTCCGTCAATGTTGGCCAGGACATCCTCGTAAGAGTTGACCTGATCGTTGAAGTACTGCAAGAGCCTCGAAACGACAAAGTCGAGGTTCCGAAGATGCTGCTCCTCAAAGTATAGGCTCGGCAGCCCATAGTCCTTCGTCTGGAAGGAGACAACGCTCGCCGTGTTCGGCCCGGAGCTACCTCCGGACGAGGAGGCAAGCTCCTTTATCACCTCCGGAATGAAGGACTTAACGGACTCTTTTCGAAAATAGAAAGAATCAGGGTTGTACAGCCTGTACTGGGTTACCAGCCTTTGACCAAGGATGCCGTTGGAGGAGCTCGGCGCGACCTGGCTTGAATAGTTGACAGAGACTGAGGTGCCTGAAGGCTGATCCTTGCGGGCTACATAGAAAACGCCAATAGAGTCGCCAAAGGCCGGATCGAATGCGAGGGTGACTATGCCGCCCTCCCCAGCGTTATAGTCCGTCCCTGGCCTCAGCACGGCCTTCACGGTCCCCGTCCGAACGAACGTCATGGGATAGCCAGAGTGCGCTGGCTTCTCCGTCCTAAACTCTCGACCTGGGCCGAACACCGGCCGGACAGTCCGGGTAACAGACGGCATTATGTAGTTCTTACGGGCATTCTCCGCAAGGATGACGTTCGTCCGGCCGGTCGACTGGACGAACGATGACGACACGACAAGGTATGGGTCACCATCCACGAAGACTATGGTCCCGGCGGGGTAAGGAGAATTCCCCGAGACCGAAAGGGTGTTGGTGTTCTGGACGAGGACGTCGACAGGCCCCGGCTCAACCACAGAGTAGTCACCGGTGACGGACCCCGTGACTTGAAGAGGAGCGCGTTCAGAGCTAGCGTACGGGGCCGGGTTGAAGGACACGTTCGTGACATCGCTTGCGGGGTCATAGACGGAAGACTTGACGATAACAACGGTCTTGCCGTCGATGAGGATGGCGGATCCAGGCATCAAGGCCGGTTGGACTCCGTTGAAGACTGTCTCCTCATCGCCCGCCGTGATCTCGGGGAAGTCCACATCCAAAGGCCTGTTCTTAAGGTTGAAAGAAACATCCCCTCCGAGGGACTCGTACACAAAGTAGCTCAGCATGACATTGTTTGAGGAAGTCAAGACAGTGTTGAGCGTGAGCCTCCCGGGCGACTCGAACGTGAAGGCGTCCGGGGGGACCGTCACGCCGTCTACGTATATCGTCATCGGCCTGTCAGCGGCCACGGTCCTGCCGTCAGGGTTAAACAGGACAGTCCCCGTGCTTGGGACGACCGTCCCCTGCTCCTGACGGACTCGGAATCCGGCAAACTCCGTCCTATTGACGGGGTTTACGGTCACACCCTCGTCCGTAGAGTCCAACGACACAGACTCCACTCGGAAAACCTCCCCGGGCCTGGCGGGGACCGTGAGGTTCACCTGGGATGTGGACGGGATGACGGAAAACTCGATTCCAGACATCTGAGAGAAAGGACCGGAGACGCCTGGCGCCCTGTAGACCTTCAACTTCTTAAACGGAGGCCTGAACGGAGCCCAAAACCTGTCGGCGATGACCTCGAATTGAGCCCGAATGTCAGCCGGAGCCGGACTGTCGGACAGCAGGGTCCCATTAACAAAGACGGTAGACGTTCCAACGCTGGAGGAAACACGGTAGACTCCCAGGTTGACGCCAGACTTGATGAAAAGGAACTTTCCGTCCTGGGGCCCGGAGAAAGAGCCCGGTGGAAGGTCGAACCGGTTCGGGGCCGTTGCTGTACCGGACGCACCGACAACGTTCCCAGGGTCGTTCTCACCAACAGGCTCTATGAACTCGACAACGCCCGCGTCCTTGTTAAAGTCGAAGTCAACCCCTGGGTAGACCCTTGAGCCGTCCTTGAACATGACAAGGCCGCGAGGGTTAATCGCGGCGTCAGGAAGCTTGAAGGCCGGAGACGGGCGCTCGAGGACGATGTCCACGGTCTTCCGTCGGTAAAACTTCAAGCGACGGTCCTCGAGCTCAAGGCCATAGCCGTAGCCTGGCTTGGAAGAGTCGTCCGCGTTGACAAGAGGCCC
>SXGU01433136.1_pt1 | contig 13867 bp, 17 predicted proteins | sample 3174531 | NCBI WGS metagenome assembly SXGU01 (sample SAMN11356863, study PRJNA531348) | freshwater metagenome | isolation source: freshwater sample F1-140 | place: China: Fuxian Lake, Yuxi | collected 2017-12-25 | reverse complement strand
GCAGTTCCGGCCCTGGAGATCACGTTGACGATTTCATCTTCGTTCGTCACGTCGATGGTCATTTCGCCGTTGAGTTCCACGAACGCCCCAAAGGGGAGCCCGGGAATCTTCCCGTGCCGGAGCCCCGACCGCGGGCGCAGGCGAATGCGGCTGCCGCCGCGGAGTTCCACCGTCTTCATCTCCGTAGAGTCGGTTCGCACTGGCTTTGCGTTCATGTCGAGGATATAGATCAGCGCCATTGATGACCGCCCCGGCTCGGGTGTGGCAAAGCTCGTTGCCTCCGTCGCCCCTGCACCCGCAGTCCGCGCCCTGTCATAGGAATTCGGCACAACTTTCGTCACGGCCACCACGCCGTCGGGCTGGTCCTCAAAGAAGGTGGCCACCTGATAGCCCACATAGACCACGAACGCGATCCCCGCCGCCAACAGCGTGCGCCCCGCGATGTAGCGGAAGTCCTTCAGCGATGACGGCTTCCCGGCTTTCGGGCTGTCAGGCAACGCCGGAGGCGCATCGTATGACTTCTGTCGCGGCGCCGGCGTCGCCTCAACACCTGGAATGGCGACCGCCGCGCCCTGACCCTGCGCCTCGGCGATGATCTCCTTGATATCAACATCCGCGAGCCAGAACTCCACGAGCGGGCCCGCCTTGAGGCGAAACGCATCGTCGTCCGCGTACCGCCGGTCATACTCGGCCACCTGTTCCGGCGTTGCCTGCTCCTGCAACACCTGCACAATGAAGAGGAGGTCCTCATCGGCCGGCTCTGTGAGCTCAATAGGTTCCGCAAACTGGGTCGGCTTCATGACGCGCCCCCCTGCTTTCGCTTCGAGTGATTTTTTCCATACCACTCCAGGCGCCGCCCATACGCCTTCTCGTAGTAGGGACCGAGGGCTTCGCGGAGGAGACCGGTCACGCGGCTCGTGGTGTTGCATGCCGACTGGTAGGTGATGCCCAGGTCGTCCGCGACCTGCGCTGGCGTGAACCCTTCACGCACCATCTGCACCACGCGCTGCTGCTTCGGGGTCATCTGCCGCACCGCGCGAACTGCCGCGTCGCGCAGCTCAAGCCGCGGCATCCCTGGGTCCGTCGTAATGGTTTTCGGGTCGGCCTCGCCGACTCCCGCCTCCGCGAGCAGATCCAGCTTGGCGAGCTGCCGCCGTTGCGCCTTGATGAAGTCGGCCCGCCGCAGAGGTACCGCACGCGCGATCCACCTCTTGAGCGCCGTGTCGTCATCGGCCTTGAGCCGCCCCGACCTGAAACCATCGAGCAGCTCGTAGCACACCCAGGCTGCCACGTCTTGCGCATCGTCTTCGTTGACGAGCATGCGGCGCGCGCATCCCAGTGCGAGTTCCATTGCCCGGTTGTAGAACCGGTCGAACTCCACGCGCAGGGCGCCTGAGTACCACTGCGTCGTGTCGGGGGGCGGTGACGGTGGGGGGTTGGTCATGGAATGAGCCATGGGGATAAGTCGGAATTGGGGGTTCATGCTGATCGCTCGAGTCATCGTGCCTCCACCCTTAACTCGACACGAACCCCTGTTTTATACTCATCGCCTCCAAAAAGACGGCTTCCGGGCATCCAGAGGAAGGCTCCCCCCTTGCGGACGCGTCAAGCTTTTGGGACTTGGGGGTAGAGCGGTACATCAAATCGGCGCACCAGCCGCCGCCGTACGCGTCTTGTGCAAGAAAGTGCGGGCCCCACCCACCGTCGTGAGCGTGGTGTGCACTGAAGTGGGGGCTCTCAGCACCGTGGGCCGGGCACATCGCACGGCCGTCGGCGCACGGGCTCAGGTCGTGAGGACGCCGTCACTGCAATGAAGCGCAGCGCGCAACGTCGGCGCCGCGCTTCCCCCTCTCGGCGGTGTGCCGACACCGGACGTGGTGACGCCGACCCTCGTGTGCAACGTGCCACGCGCCATTTGAACTGCGCTGCGCCGCACCCGGAGCGCAACTCCGCCCGCCTGACACGCAACTCCGGCCGTCGGACCGGCAGCTCCGCCTGTCGCCCGAACCGCTCCGGCCGGTTCGATCGCGATTTTCGCTTCACGCCGGCTGGGCCCCGGGAGGTGACCCTCTTCAATAGAAGTGCTCACCGCAGGTCAACGCAGTTCAACCCCAGTACGGAGAACACGATGGACAACTATCAGAAGCGTGTTGTGGCGGCCATGCGCCGCGGAATGTGGTTTCTCGCCAAGCACTACGGACTGATCGGTCAGGAGACGGTCGGGCGGGCGAACACGGAGCTCGAGGCCGCCATCGCCGGCATCCTCGACGACTCAAGGCAGAAGGTCCAGTACGAGACGCTGGCCCAGTCGGGCACGGTCACCAAGTACGACATCCGGCGCCATCTTCGGGCGGAACTCAGCCCGGTGGTGTCCATCGCGCAAAGCCGACTCCTCGCCCTGCCCGAGGCGGATCTCGCCAAGTTCCAGCTGCCGCACGGTCACGCATCGGATGTGTCGCTGATCCTGGCGGCGCGTGCGATGGCCGATGCGGCTGCCGAGTTTCGTCCGGCGTTCCAGCAGTACGGGCGCCCGGCCGACTTCATCGAGTCGCTGCAGGGGCTTGCCGATGAACTCGAAGGCAAGATTGTCACTCGCGATGGCAATCGCATCAACCGGCGGCGCGCGCAGCTTGGCGTGGCCGTCAAGCTGGCCGACGCGAGGGTGCGGCTGCGCATCATTTCAGCAGCGGTGACGGCAAAGCTTCGGCAGCAGCCAGATCTGGTGGGTGCCTGGCGCACTGCCATCCGGATCGGAGGGCATACTGCCTCCGTGCCGGACGACCAGCCCTCGGAGACACCGTCGCCAACCGGCCCCGTCCTCGTGGTCGACTCGGCAAAGGCCGCGTAGCTCCCCTTCTCTATAGAAGGGCACAACTGAATCACTGCAGGACCTGAGCGCGAAGGGGCCATCCAATCCGGGTGGCCCCTCGCGTTTTCAGGAACCGACCACCAGGGAAACACCATGAAGATCCCCAAACTCGCCAGCCGCAGCTGGCGCTATGCGCGGGTGTTCATCCTCGCGTTGCTGACCCCGCTTTTCGAGAAGAACCCGTCGAAGATGCAGACCCTCTCTCGCTGCCGAGTGCCGATGGTGCTCTCGATGGCGCGGATCATTGTGCTGCTCTTTGCGGCGGTGATGATGCGGCAGATCTGGGTCACCGGAATCGGCGGCTGGCCCGAGGCCACGCTCACGATCGCGATTGTGCTTGCACTGCCCTTGCTGTCGGCGCTGGAGCGCGTCAACGCGCAGGATGTGCTCGCGTTCTCCAAGACCGTCGCGAGCCGGTTCGGTATTGGCGCAGTTCGCACCGAACCCAGCAAGTTCGACGACCATCGTGATGATCGTGCTGATGATCGTCAGCTGAAAGTCGTTTCATGAGCGCGGGCGGCGTCAACAACCAGGCCGCCCTGCTCGGCAAACTCGAGAACGTGGTGCACGAGCGGCGGCACTCCAAGGTGCTGGAGTCGCCGCTCGCTGTGCCGCGCCGGGGCGTGATGCTGCACTACGACGACTCCAGCCGCGACGACTGGGCTGTGGAGTGGTTTTTCGACAAGCGCTGCAAGAACGGCTACACCTGGCTCGTGCTGGACGACGGGCGGGTGATTGAGCTTGCTGACCCAACGAAGCGCACGCCGCATGCCGGGGCGTGCCGAACACCGAACGCGAACTCGGCGTTCTATGGAATCGCGGCGGCGACCAATGGCCTGGTACCGGCAACGGCCGCTCAGCTCGACTCGATTGTTGCGCTCTGTGCTGCGTTGCAGTTGCCGACGATCGTCGGCCACGATTCCGAGGCGATCTGGGCGCCGGCGAACACGCGGCGAGCTGAGCTGTGGGGCCGGGGCGGGCGGAAGGTCGACCCCACCGGGGTTCGGGAGGACGGTGTGCCGATCATTGATATTGGCGTAATTCGCGCGCGGGTCGCGGCAACCAGTCGATCAGTTGGATAGCATGTAATACTTTGCAGGAACTTGACTTTCGATATTCTAAAATATAGAATACACGCCATGGAAGCGGTCCTTTGAGGGAGCCATGGCTCAACTCGTGAAGCTGCAGGGATTTGATGTCGTTCTAGCGATTCGGCTGTTGAAGCCGGCGGGAACGCTGGCGGAGCTGGCGCTCGAGCTCGGTGTTGTGCCGAGTCAAGTACACGCGAGTGTGAAGCGCCTGGAGATTGCCGGGCTCGTTCGGCCAGGAACTCGGAACACGAACCGGCATGCGCTCCAGGAATTCATCGAGCACGGCGTTCGCTACGCCTTTCCGGCACAGGCCGGAAGACCCGCGCGCGGGATTCCAACATCGCACTCGGCCCCGTTGCTTGCGGAGCATATCGACTCGGCCGATGCATTCGTCTGGCCAGCGACCAACTTGCCTGGCGCTGTGAACGGATTGTCGATCACGCCGCTCTACGCCAACGCTCCCGCGCTCGCGGAGTCATCGCCTGAGATGTACCAGGCGGTGTCGCTCATCGATGCGTTTCGGGTGGGGGGCGCACGAGAGCGGGCAATCGCGTTGCCGCTGTTGACTGGGCTGATGTACGGAGCAGCAGCAGTTGCGTGAGGTGTGGCGCGAGCACCCTTCCGTGCAGAGGCTGGCGCGTGTAGCTCGCGCGCTCGGCCCGCTCAATGCACGACTCGTCTTTATCGGTGGTGCCGTCGCGCCTATTCTGCAGACGGAGCCGCCGTTCGTTTCGGCGCGAGTCACAAAGGACGTCGATGCCGTTGCAGCGACAGGGTCGGCGTCTTATCACGCAGCGCTCCAGGGTGAATTGCGTGCGCAAGGATTTCGCGAAGCGATGTCGGAAGCGCATGCGCATCGCTGGCAAGCGCCTGACGACAGCATCTTCGACCTCGTTCCAGCGGGGGATCACCTTGGCGCGAGCGGACAACTCTGGGACAGGGTCGCGATCGAAACGGCGACTGAACTTCAGCTTGAACCGGGACTCACCATCCGCCATGCGAATGCGCCGGCATTTCTAGCGCTTAAATGGGCGGCGTTCCGTGACCGGGGCGCGGACGATCCGTTCAACAGCCATGACCTCGAGGACATCATCGGGGTCATTGCGAGCCGCCCTGTAATTGTGGCGGAGGTTCAGGCTGCACCCCATGCGGTGAAGGCGTTCGTCCGCTCGCAGATGGAATGGCTGATGCAACACCGAGATTTCGAGGATCTGTTGGCCACGAACCTTGCGCGTGTGACGGACGGGGGAGCGGTTGCCCGTATCACACGGGAACGGATTGAGGCGATGTAGGTCTACTTCCCCGACCGGCCCGCCGAGCGCCGCGGGCGGCGCATCTGTGTCATATACGTCCGAAGCACGGCATTCATGCGCGATTGGTAGCCGGGACCCTGCGCCCGAAACCACTCGAGAACATCAGGATCAAGCCGCAACGAAATCACCTGCTTGATCACGGCTGGAACGAGCACCGCCTCGTCCCAGCAATCAGCGGGCAGCTTGGCCAGCTCCGGCGGCGACGTGGACTCGATCTCGCGCTCCGTCATGCGGCGGACGCGTGCAACGTCGATTCGGCCGATGGACGATTTACGGATTCGGCTGCGCGGCCGCGAAGCGTTTGCGCTCATCACGAATGCTCCGTCGGGCTGAAATAATTCGGCGCGCGCTCCGTCTTCGCGTGGTCCCGCTCGGAGCGCAGCGTAAAATCCACCTGCTTCGCAAGCGCTTGTTCGCTGGGCAACACCTTCACGTACTTGGCGGCAAAGATCTGCCGGGCGTCTGCCAGTACAGAGTACTTGGCGATGGTCTCGTTCTTGTGGGAACAGAGAATCAAGCCGATGGTCGGATTGTCACCCGGGGGCCGGGCGTGGGCGTCGAACATCCGAACGTAGGAATCCATCTGGCCGACGTCCTGGTGGGTGAGCTTGCCGGCCTTGAGATCGACCAGCACAAAACAACGGAGGATGTAGTTGTAGAACACCAAGTCGACATAGAAGTCCTCTTCATCGAACCGCATCCGTTTCTGGCGGGCGACAAATGAGAAGCCGGTGCCGAGTTCAAGCAGGAAAGTCTGGATGTTGCCGACGATGGCCTGCTCGATCCTGGACTCGCGGAGGCCGGCGTAGTCCTTGAGGTCGAGGAACTCGAGCACGTACGGGTCGCGGATGAAATGGTCCGGTGCAACGGCGGCCAGCTTTTGCTTGGCTTCCTTGCGAACGGGCGCCTTGGTGCGGCTCGCGAGCAGACGCTCGTAGTACAGAACTGAGATCTGGCGGTCGAGCTGGCGGGTGGACCAGTGCTGGTCGGCGGCCTCGTTCATATACCACGCGCGGGCCGCTTCACCTTTGATCGCGATGAGCAGTCGAATGTGGGTCCAGCTCAATTCGGGCCGCACTGCGACCCGAATTGCCTCCGACTGTGGTTCGCTACGCCGTGCGCTCCGTTTTGGCGGGGCCGGCATTTCGCCACGCACCGCGTGGTGTTTTCCCGGGGTCGCCAATTGTGAACGCACTGCGTTCACAATTGGAAACGCGAGGTAGAAGCTGCGCATGTACCACAGATTGCGCCGGTCGAACCCCCGCCCAAACTCTGCAGTCAGCCGCCGCGACAGCTCTTCCAGCACTGCCTCACCATACGCCGCTCGCTTCCGGCCGCCCTGCTCGTGCTCGACGATCAGACGGCCGACCTGCCAGTAGCTCTGCACCATGGCAGTGTTGACCGCGCGATACGAGGACGCGCGCGCCTGTTCCAGTACCGAGCGGACCTCACGGTACAGCTCGGCGACGGCGGGGGCCACAGCCTCGCGCTTCTTCACCACGGCAGGTGCTCCATCGGCCAACGATACCGCGCCGATGGCTGCCGACCATCACCGTTTCATTGCACGCCGAATCATTCGAGCGCGCGACGCTCACCCACAACCCAGGAGAACTGAAATGCTCAAACGCGTCTGGAACATCACGTGCGCCCTGCTGTTGATTGCCGGCGGGATTTGGTTGGTGTCTTTATCCTGGCGCGAACGGGAGTTCGCGTTGCAGCGTGAACGACTTCAATCGGCCGCCCGAAGAGCTTCTTTATCCGCCGACAGCACTCAAGCCGCCCGAGACTCCACAACGTCTCGGGCGGTTTGGCTTTCAGCGGTCAGCGATTCTCTTCGCGTGTACCAGCGGCGGATCGTGCAGACCCGCCAGCGCGCCGACTCGCTCGACGATGCGCTCGGTATTGAACGGGCGGCGCGGTACAGCATCGCCGCAGAAGTGAGTGAGCTGCGTACCCAAATCGCGGCAACCGTGACGGAGGGTGGCGCGAGTGTGCGGACGGCCACGTTCAGGGTCCGGGACGCCCCCTTCTATGTAGATGCGCGTGTGACGCTCCCGCACCCTCCCGGTGAGGGGCAGATGACGGTGCGGGTGTCGCTCGATACAGCAGTGATCGAGGCGCGCGTCGGCTGCGGACTGGCCGATGGCGCCGGGGTGAGGCCGGCGACGCTCAGCCTGATCGGACCCGTGTGGATGACCCTGCGGCTTGGGCCGCTCGAGCAGGACCCGCGGGTGTGCTCCCCCGAGAAGCCGGCAAATGAAACGCGGCGTTCGCTCGCCGAACTAGTTGCCCGGCGGGTGCGAATCGGCGTCGGCTACGGCGCTGTGATTACCGCTGACGGCCGCGTGATTCGCGGACCGGTTGTCTCGGCCATCTGGAGCCCGTGGCCCTGACCGCATGAAAAGACTGCAGTACCCCGCCGCACTCTGCGGCTGGGCAACCCATGACGACAGAAAAAGAGGTGATGTGCATGTCGAAAAACGAGAAGACGTCCGCGAAGGTCGCGACTCTCGCGGCCAAGGTGCTCGCGGGCTACAAGCCCACGCAGGCTCAGGCGAAGCAGCTCGCCGGCTCGGTTCTGACGCAGGCGCCGGACAAGAAGCAGAAGTAGTGCGATGAAAGAGAACGGCCCCGCTCAAAGGGTGAGCGGGGCCGTTTTTTTGTTTGTGGCCCAGCGTGTTCTGCCCACGAGCACTGATGTCTATGGTGAGCACGTGACCGGCATTGATGGGGGCCTGCCCCAGCCGCGCTAGTGGCGCTCTAACAACTAGATGACCTGTTTCATCCAGTCCCTGAGATACATCTCAAGACGCTCGGCTTCCTCCGAGGCCAGGACATTGGTATGAGCGATCACGTTGCGCGTTCGCTCAGCCTCCTGAATACGGCCTTGAACCCAGGTTTGGTTGTCAAAGAAGTCCTTAAACACCGACCAGTGGTTGATGATCAGTAATCCGAGATCACCAAAATCCAAGTAGTAAATCGGGTGCTCGTTCCTGCCCGTGTGCCACTGATGCTTTTCCTCCTTTTCCTTTCGATCGGTGACACGCTGCTTCATTACCGCCGTAGCCCTCTTGTCAAACCAAGCCTCGCCGTCCGTTTCACCAAGTCTCTGCGAGATGAACTCGCGAAGTAGGTTTTCGAAGACGAACAGCATCCGATAGTTGCGCTGCATTGCAAGAGATGCCGTTCGAATAGACTCAGGCACGGCGGCATAGAAATCGTGCTCGCGAACTTCTTCGGCGGTACTCGCCGGCTCGCGGAGGATTCCACGTGCGCGCATGTCTAGAACGGCCTGTTTGGCGAGCACTCCTCGAAATACAAAGTCTGTCGCCGTCCGTGTCATCCCATCATCTCCTCGCGCAGTGCGCGGAAAATGGCTCGAAAGGTCTCGACATTCTGCGTATCGGGTAGGTGAATCTCCAGGCGATAGACAAACCCCAGCTCCGCCAACGGCAACTTGCCAGTCGCACCCTTGACTTCTACAGCGGGGGCGGGCTTGGGTGACGCAGGGGCCTCGGGTGCGGAAGGGCTCTTCGAAGGCGCCGCCGCCACGGCCGCAGCAGAAAAATCCCCGTAGGTTGCGAGCGCCTTAAACGTTGATGCGATCTTCTCTGCGACCGAGTCGCTTTCCCCCGTCTTTGTCTTGAACCAACCCTTCAACGCCTGCACCGTCTTGGTGTGCGCTTCGCGATCGGCGAGAAACAGATCGTCGTATGCCGTGCGAAGACGCGATGCGAGGACCGTCTTTGCCTTCGCGCCATCCATGAACTCACGATAGGCGCTCTGTGGCCGGCCGGCCGCGTCAAGCAGCCCGACGTACTTGAGAAGCTTGATTACGCCGCGATCGTTCGAGCTGGTAAATCCCAAATCCTTGAGAAAGTCAATGTTGAAATTCTCGGGGACTCCGGCGTTCTGAATCTTGTCGAGAATCTTCGAGAGATTGCCGACCGAGGGCATGTACGGAACGCTCGCATCCATTTAGAGACCGTCCTATTCGGCGTGGTGGTGGGAGCCTACAGCAGAGGGCACTGATTCAGCGAGAGAAGGTTGTTGTTCCAAGTGCCGTCGGCATATGTGCGCAGATAGGGTGTCTTGCCCTGCTCTCTCACCACGCCGACGTTTGCGCGAGCTCCGGTCAAGCGGTCGAGCACAAAGAACGTGTTCGTCTTCTCGTCGATGCTCTTGATGACGTTCTCACGGGGCCATACCCACGCCGGCGGGTTGCCCACATGCGTGATGTGCTCATGCGTGCTGTTGATATTCGGCTTGACGATGCAGGTGATTTGACAGTCAGGCATGTTGCGCTCTCGAGGTGCCTACGAGGGAGCGGATCACGAGCAGCACCAGTGCCGCCGCAGCGGCCGCAGACCGTACCTGGGGGCTCTGACGAACATCGCTGGCGATATGGGAGACGACGTGTTCGCAGTTATTGAAGAAGAGGTTGTAAGCACCCGCACCAAGGCGAAGCGTTTCGTCGAGCCGGCGCCTCGCCCCGAGCTGATCGGCGATTCTTCCCACGACACGCCACCCGCCGTCATCACTAGCGCGACTGAAGCGGAGCCCGCCGAACCAAAACTCCAAGACCCAGAACTGGAGCCGTGAAGCACTCCAATCGTCCCGCTGGCAGAGCAATACCGCCACGTGCCTGACGCCCCATGTCGGTGAATACCTCTCGACAACGTAGAGCCCCTCCGTTCGCACGAGTTGGGAAGCCATGACTAGTGCTCCCGGTCGCGAGGAGGGAACGGGTCACGAGCGGGTGGAATCGTATCCTTGCTCCGGATCTTACCCCGCTCATCCTTCACCTTCAGTTCGCCGCCGCCTTCATTGACCATCATTTCTCGTGCAGCCTTGGCAGCATCGCGCTGGGTTGGATGGAGTGAGGCGGCGCGTTCCGCGCCGTCACGCTTGTTGGCCCACTGGCCGTCATCGCGCTTCGAAACGGTCCGGTCAGACTTTTTCATGCGATCCTCTACCGCGGCCCTTCAGGTGGATTGATGATGCAGCGTCCTAACCGCCTTGAATGTTGCCAGACGGGATGTTCGTGTCAATAGCGTTGTAGAACACGTGTGTGGTACACACATTTCGTTTGCACGATTGACACCGCGACCTCGGATCGACATTGTTGTGCGCGTGAAGCTCGAACCCATCTACGCTCGCATCGGCACGCAGGTACGTGCGAAGCGACGCGAGCTAGACCTGCCGCAGGAACGACTCGCGAGCCAGATAGGGGTCTCGCGCGCAACGCTTGCAAACATGGAATCGGGAAGGCAACGCGTCTTTGTGCACCAGTTGCAAGCGCTCGCGAGCGCGCTGGGATGCACAGTTCAGGACCTGCTTCCTTCAAGCGCAGCCGAGGACTCCCAAGCGGCAAGCTTGGTATTCCCTGACGATCTGAGCGCGCGTCAGCGGTCTCAGATACAGGAACTCATTGACACCGTGCAGGCCCCCAACCCGACGGCTGCTCCGGCCGCCCCAACCAAATCCAGTGTCGACTCTAGACAGGCCCGAGCTAGACAAACGCGCCGCTAAGCTGCTCAAGCACCTCGGCTTTGGCACCGTCCCGGTTCCTATTGACAGGGTGGCGAAGAAGCTCGGTGCTCAGCTTCGATACTCTCCCCTCGACGAAGAACTGTCGGGCATGGTCTTCATTCGAGACGGCGTTCCCATCATCGGGGTGAACTCGCTTCACCACCCGAATCGTCAACGGTTTACGATCGCTCATGAGGTCGCGCACCTTCAGCTGCACGCTGAAGAAGTGGCGAAGGCCGTACACGTCGATAAGGGGTTTCCGGAAACCGCCTTGAGGCGAAGCTCGATATCGGCGACGGGTCTCGAGCGAATCGAGATCGAGGCGAACGCGTTCGCCGCATCGCTCTTGATGCCCTTACACGCCCTTGAGGAAGCACTAAGCAAGCACCCGGTCGACATTGGCGATGAAACAGGTTTAATGCGGCTTGCAAAACTATTTCGCGTAAGCCCCGCAACCCTTCAGTATCGGTTGCGATCCCTAGACCCTCAGGCACCGTCCACGAAACGCAGATGAGCTACGTCTTCTACGACACGGAGACGTCTGGCACGGAGACGTCCTTCGACCAGATTCTCCAGTTCGCTGCGATTCGCACTGACCATGACTTCAACGAGCTGGATCGATTCGAAGTCAGATGTCGGCTCCTGGATCGCGTTGTAGTCGCACCAGGTGCGTTTCGGGTCACGGGCGTTTCCGTCGCTCAGTTGACAGACAAGGCGCTGCCGTCGCACTTCGAAATGATCTGCAGCATCCGAGAAAAACTGACCTCGTGGTCCCCGGCGGTGTTTGTCGGTTACAACTCCATCAAGTTCGATGAACACCTGGTACGAAGTGCGCTCTGGAAGTCGCTCCACAGGCCGTATCTGACGAACTCAGCGGGAAATGCACGTGCGGACGCGATGCGGATTGTCCAAGCCGTCGCGGCCATGAGGCAGGAGATACTTCAGGTCCCTATCGGGTTGAAGGGGAAGCCGTCCTTCAAGCTCGAAGATGTCGCTCCAGCGAACGGATTTGACCATTCAAACGCCCATGACGCGCTCGCGGACGTGGAAGCCACGATCCACCTCTGTCGAGTGGTGGCCGAACGGGCCCCGGACCTATGGTCCTCCTCTATGCGGTTCACGCAGAAGGCGGCCGTCCTCGACTTTGTGAGCGAAGAAAAGGTTTTCGGGCTGATCGAGTACTACTTCGGAAGGGAGTACGTGTTTGCGCTGACGAACATCGGCCGAAGCACCACTAACGGTTCTGAACTGTATGCCTTCGATGTCACAGTTGATCCATCCGAGTTGAGTTCGCTCTCCGATGGTGAGCTCGCCGTTCGCATGACGAAGTCGCCGAAGCCAGTTCGCCGAGTGAAGGCCAACGAGGCCCCTTTCCTTCTCTCATTCGATGACGTGCCCGGAATCTTCGAGAATGTGAAAGTGTCAAGAGAGGAGATGGAGCGCCGCGCCGATTCCGTGTCATTGGGCAGCCCGCTGGCAAAGCGTATCTGTTCAGCGCTTGAAGCGAGCAAGGAAGCCAAGGAGCCATCTACTTACGTCGAAGGAACGATCTATGACGGATTCGCATCTGATTCCGACATGGCGCTTTGCGACTTGTTCCATAGTTCGGCTTGGGAGGAGCGAATCGCACTCGTGAGTCGCTTTGAAGACGCGCGTTTGCGAGAACTCGGCCGCCGACTCGTTTTTGATGAGCGACCCGATCTCATGTCACCGGAGGATCGCGAGGCGGAGCGTCGCATGATCGCTGATCGATTGCTTTCCCTGGAAGCTGATCTGCCTTGGTGCACGCTTCCGCGCGCGATAACGGAGTGCCGCGAGCTGCTTGCGAAGGCATCCGGAACCGAAGCGGACCGACTTCGAGAGTACCTCGCGCATTGTGAAGCACGCCACGCCTCGCTTCAGGCCATGGTGTAGTCGCGCGTGCCCCTCACTCTCTTCCAGCTCGAACGCCACCTTCTCGGCGCCGCCGACATCCTTCGCGGGAAAATGGATGCCTCGGAATTCAAGGAATACATATTCGGACTGCTTTTCCTCAAGCGCTGCTCCGACCAGTTCGAGGCCCAGCGTGAGAAGGTGATCGAAGCGCAGCTCGCTCGTGGGCGCTCGAAGGCGCAGGCGCAGGAGCGCGCAGAGTCGCCCGTCTCCTACAAGGACACATTCTTCGTGCCCCCGCGCGCTCGGTGGGCCCACCTCCGTGACGAGCTCCACCACAACATTGGCGACGGCCTGAACAAGGCGCTCGGAGCTCTTGAGGAGACGAACACCTCACTCGAGGGGGTTCTGCACCACATCGACTTCAACCGTACGATCGGCAAGTCGAAGGTCCCCGATAAGCGGCTCCGCCAGCTCATCGACCACTTCAATCGCTACCGACTGCGGAACGAGGACTTCGAGTTTCCAGACTTGCTGGGCGCAGCGTACGAGTACCTGATAGGGGAGTTCGCGGATTCGGCGGGAAAGAAGGGCGGCGAGTTCTATACGCCACGCGCGGTGGTGCGGATGATGGTGCGGATCGCCGCGCCCCAGCCGGGGATGCGCGTCTACGACCCCTGCTCGGGATCGGGCGGCATGCTGATCCTCTCGCACGAGTACGTCCAGGAGCACGGCGGCAACCCCCGCGACCTCGCGCTCTATGGGCAGGAGGACAACGGAGGCGTCTGGTCGATCTCCAAGATGAACATGATCCTTCATGGCATCCCCGATGCCCGCCTCGAGAACGGTGACACGCTCACGAATCCCCTCCACAAGGAGGGTGGGGAGTTGATGCGGTTCCATCGCGTCATCACTAATCCGCCGTTCTCACAGAACTACACGTGGGACGGCATTCCCTACCCGGAGCGCTTCCATTATGGTCGAGCCCCGGAGAAGGGCAAAAAAGCCGATCTCATGTTCGTGCAGCACATGGTTGCGGGGCTGCGGGGCGACGGCGCCGTCGTCACGGTGATGCCTCACGGCGTCCTCTTCCGGGGTGGCGAGGAAAAGAAGATCCGCACCGGCTTTCTCGACGACGACCTCGTCGAAGCCGTGATCGGCCTACCCCCGAACCTGTTCTACGGCACGGG
>SXGU01064292.1_pt1 | contig 13867 bp, 15 predicted proteins | sample 3174531 | NCBI WGS metagenome assembly SXGU01 (sample SAMN11356863, study PRJNA531348) | freshwater metagenome | isolation source: freshwater sample F1-140 | place: China: Fuxian Lake, Yuxi | collected 2017-12-25 | reverse complement strand
GCGATCACGGCAGATGTCATTGAGTGGTGTCGGGAGTACGCCGATAATCCGAGGGTCAGGATCGCCTTGTGCGGCTACGGTGAGGAGTTCGAGGGTATCGACCTGTTCCATGACTGGACGTGGCAAAGCTGGAAAGCCAATATCTCGTTTGGCACTACGGCGAGTTCGGCACGTGGCGCAAACCAAAACCGGCACAAGGAGGTGATCCTGTACTCGCCGTCGTGTGTGAAAGAGCAACCTGGGTTATTTGCCATGTTCGGTGATGCTAAAAATAAGTCTTGACACGTAGTACGAATCGTAATAGTAGTTAGTGATAACCGTACTAATTGCTTCGGTCACTCAGGTGGAGGACGTGTTTTGGCAGGCTTCTCCCCAAATCCAGGTCCACAGACATTATTTCTGTCGAGTACAGCGGATGAGCTGTTCTACGGCGGTATGCCGGGTGGTGGTAAGTCGAAGGGTGCTATCATAGACGCTTTGGGCCTTAACCATATGCCGAAACCGCGTTGTTTCCATCCGTTGTACCATGCTGTTATCTTCCGTCGTGAGGAGCGTCAGTTGGCGCAACTTATCCGTTATGCGCGTGAGTTCTACCCGCATCAGGGGGGTAAGGGGACGGAGAGTGGTAGGCTGTGGACATGGCCGGAGGGTGGTACGATAACGCTATCGCATATGCATGGCGAGGATGACTACCTGCAGTGGCAGGGTCACAACATGAGTTACGTGTTTTTCGATGAGTTGCCGCAGTTCTCACTCGACCAGTACAGTGGGATTTTCCCGTGGGTGCGTTCGCCAGTGCCGGAGTTACCTGCGTACCTTCGTGGGTCTGGCAATCCGATAGGCCCGGGAGTGCGATGGGTGCGAGATCGGTTCATTATGCGCTGTATACCGAATGCGATGCATCTTTACGAGTACGAGTTCGAGGGTAAGAAGTACCGCCGGACGCGACAGTTCATACCGAGTTCGTTCCGTGACAATCCCCACGTATCGGAGCAGTTTGTGGGTAGTCTGCTGGACATCCCGAACCCGAATGTCCGTAAGGCGTTGCTGAATCCCGATCCGATAGCGGCGTGGTCGGTCGTTATGGGTTCGTTTTTTAGCCAGTTCAGCAATGTCACGCACATGGTTAAGCGTAGTGACGAGAAAGCGACCCTTGAGTACCTGCGTGGTAGCCACTGTACCCGTGTGGAGGGGCTGGATTATGGTTACAGGGCTCCATTTGGCACGTTGTGGCTCTGGCAGACGCCCGATGGGGACGTTTACGTCACGAACGAGCATTATGTGGCGCAGCAGCGGATAGATTACCATGCAAGATCGATACATCGGATACGAGAACAGTTGGGATGGGAGAAGGATGGTCGGCAGGTGGTGAATTTCAAGACGATGGCCGACCCGTCCATCTGGTTCGCGGGTAACAGATCGGTGTTGCAGTCCGACAAGACGATAGGTCAAGAGCTTGCCTCGCGGGGAGTCGTAACGCAGGCGGCAAACAACGATATCATACAGGGGCTGTCGGCACTCCACGACCTGTTGTACACCGATGGCGTCGTTCCCCCGCGCCTTCACATCTTCGAGTCGTGTGACAACCTGATCTCCGAGCTTACAGAGGCCATAACCGATGAAAACAACGCAGAACGCATACGGGAAGGGTGTTCCGACCATCTTCTGGATTGTGCCAGATATGCGGCCATGTACCTGACGAAAGCCTACAGACCGAAGGAACAGCAACAGGCACAGTCCATGACCTGGAATGACTGGTTCGAGACGGGGAAAACCGATGACCAAGAAACCCGCTATGCACGAGGTAATGCCGCATGAAGTTTGACCCCGAAAGAATACAAAGCCGGATCGCCGTAGCCAAAAGACAGTCGGATGTAAGGGCGCAGTCGTGGGATAATTACCTACGTCTGCTTACAAACGACTGGGTGGAAGGTGACGGGATAATGAAGCTCGGCCCCAACATCATCCATAGCAGCGTACGGCAGGTGGTGGCTACGGTGGCCTACGATGATCCCACGTTCTACGCCAGGGCATTGATGTCCAAATACGCCGACAGGTCCGAGGGCGTGACATCGTATATGAACTATCTGTGGGACCAGATAAAGGGACCAGAACAGACCGAACTGGTCATAACAGACGCGATCTGTTACCCGTTCGGTATGTTCAAGATGGGCATGGGGCGCGCCATGCTCTCCGAGAAAGCCCTTAAAGACATCTTCACCGCTGAGGAGGAGGCCGAAGCAGAACACGCCCTGTGGATAGCAGGACAGTTCGGCCTGTCGCCCATGCCCCAGGAACGACACGCTACGCATATACCCATGCACGATAGTTTCAAAGAGAAACCGGAGGTCAAAGCCCTCCCCCATTACCAGCAGATCGTCGAACACGTCAACGACCACATCGATCAACATGGTAAATACCTCGTTGTATCCGACGTTACGCGCTCGCCAGACGATGAGGGCGCCGATCCCGATATGCCGTTCCTGTACAGGGTGTCCGGCAGAGACGTGTTCTTCGGCGGGCAAGGCATGAATTTCGAAGATGCCAGTTATGTCCTCGTGAGATCAAAGAAGCTATTCGAAGAATGGCAAGAGGATATGGCCTATGAACATCCCGCAGGCGCACAGCCCACGCTCTACAGGGATGGCGACAGGTACAGGAACTCCGGCGAGATCGAAGAGGATATACAGGGACGCGGCCTCGATACCATCGACCTGTGGGAGTGCTACGACAAGTCTACAGGGCTGTTCTCGACTCATGTCGAAGGGGTGACAGAGCCAGTACGTGGACCAAAGAGGATGCCGTACAGGTTCATGAAGGGATACCCACTGGAGATGCTCAGTTTTAACATCCTGCCGGAGCATCTCTACGGCCCATCGACCCTTAACTACCTGGATCACCCGCAGCGCATGGACATGGACATCTCCCACAGGATAGGGACACACGTCCAAAATGCGGGAACCAAGTGGCTCGTTATCACCGACAGACTGAAGAACCCCGAAAACGTCGATAAACTTACTAAGGACTTGCAGAACCCCAACATGGATGCCATCGTCGAGGCTATCTCGCCGGACGCCATTTCCCCGATACCTCCCGCCATGATAGACCCGTCGTTCTTCCAGTTACGGGCTATACTTAAGGAGGCCGTGCAGGAGGCCATCGGCCTTAGCGACTCATCGCGTGGTAACATCACCGGAGCGACGGCAACCGAAGTACGTACCACGTCCGCAGCCACATCGGTAACACTTGGCGATACGGCTAAAAAGCTCAAACGGTGTATGTCTAACGTCATGGTAAAACTCATGGCTATCGTTCGGGAGTTCGGACCCGACTACATGGTCGTACCCGTAATAGGAACCAAAGACGACTGGAAAGAGTTCTCGCGGGATGACCTGATCGGCAACTGGCAGATAAAGGTGGAACTGCCACTACCGGGCGATAAACAGAACGACCTGAATAATTCGATCAACGCCCTCCACGAGATGAGGGCTTCCCCCAACGTAAAAGGCGAAGGGGAAAAAAGACTCGAAAAGGTCGTCCTCAAGAACCTGGGGTTCGAGCCAGAACTGTTCATGACAGAGCCAGCATCCGACACCATCAAGGCTGTCGAGCTTGAACACAAGTTGTTCCTGCAAGGCCAGCCCGTCGAACCCGTTGTAGGGGAGGACAGTGCCTACCATCTCGAACAGCACCAGAAGCTCGTTGCCGACCTCGAAGGTCAGATGCAGCAGATCGGGTTGTTCGGCGCACAGGCACAGCAACAGGCACAGGCACAGCAACAGGCACAGGGACAGGTAGACATACAGTCCCAGGTGATGGGACAATTCGCCGCCCAGATGCAGCAGCAGATACAGGGACAGGTACAGGCCGTCGCCATGCACATCCAACAAACCCAGCAACTGCAACCCAATGTTCCGAAAGGCCGTAGACCCAACGCACTCTTGTTCCCCGACGGCAACCCGGGAACGGCAGAGTCCATAACCTCTAACGAGATACAGGGGACGTGATATGCCTTTCTACGCCTACAGACATGACTCTTGTGGATGGAACGCGGTTTTGTGTCGCAGCATGGAATACCGGGTTCTGGACGCCTGTCCACAGTGCGGCGACGCTCGCGAACTAAGGCCGCTTATCACGAAGGAACATAGCCCGAATGTCATGTTGCCTGCCGTAACCAACCAACTCTATAACAACGGCATGGGCAAATATGACTCCGGTCTCGGCAAGTGGTTAAGCTCAAGGCAGGAACATAGTGCCGAGATGGAGCGGCAGGGCGTAACCGAATACTCCGGCAGTTACGAGGATTACATGGATGCCCAGAACAGGGAACCCGCTCCCGTTTCCATAGAGACGATAAAAGACTACTATGAAGAGGCTACCGCCCGGGTGAACAATGGGGAGCGTCCGACCGACTACGGCAACCCCAATCCCGACCTGACACCTGTTGTCCTGACACCGGAGGAATAATTGAGCCATCGTACGTGTTCTGCCTGTGAAGAAGCAAAAAGACCACGACAGGTCATGGGTATTACGGAAGTCAATGCCAAGTTAGGCAAGGTGACTTACTTTTGCCGGGCAAAGGGCTGTGGGCATCTGGAATGTATCAGGGTAACCAATGCCGGGATGTTGCCAGTACCTTCCCGCGTATGCCCATCCTGCGTCGACAAGGAGAAAGTAGGAGTGCTTCTCCTCGTCGGTGTGCAGCAGTGGAGTCAGGGGTATGACAAGAACCAGACGTATATGTATCAGTGCGCCGAATGTGGGGATGAACTGATCGAAGAGGTAACGCTGAAAGCGATAGCGTATCAGCACATCACCAAAGCCCCGAAGATCGGTCTTGGCATACCACCGGAGACTGTCAATGAATCTTGATGACGACCTTGACAGAAATATCGCCAGTCTGGCAATGCAGGCACGGAACCGCATATCGGTCCCGACGCAAGAGTTGGAAGAGTTCGATCCCGATGCGGCCACGATACAGCTACTCGAACGGGTAGATCAGATACGAAACGGGGACATACAGGGCGACCCCTACGGAGATGTGTCTGTCGCCATGAATATCGCAGGTGTCGAAATACCCGCAACGACACCACAGGAGCCGCCATTCCACGTTCGGTATATCCCGGCTGATCCCAATATGACGACGACACAGCTAACGAAAGATCGGTCCGGTAAATTCTACGCCACGGAGATGGTCCCGAATCCGGCCTACGTATCACCAGAGACAAGGGCTGCGGCACTCGTCAGAGCGGAGAAGGAGCTTAGGCGTCAGCAGCAACAAACGACCCCTCTGGCAACGAGTCCATCGCAGATGGTGACATCGCCGACGGTTCCACCGAAGATCCGATACCAGATGAGTTCGATTCCCGTGACTGGCAATCCCACGACGCTACTGGAACACGCCAATAAGATACAGCAACTGCTCGGTCCAGAATACAGAGTCACCGCATTCGCGTTACAGGACAACCTCATCGTAGTAACCTTAGACGGAGATACCCCATGAATCTTTGGGAAGAAGCAGAAAAAGAACTTGCCGACACCTTTGATCCGACATCAGACGGGTCCGCTGAAGAGCCGACACCAGATGAGTCCGATTACAACGGGTCCGCCGGAGATGACGACGCCTCCGAAACCAGCGACGTTAGCACCCTGGCCCGTAAAATCCTCGAGAATCCAGACACCGCCGTAGACGAGTTAAAACGCTACAAACGGCAACTGGACGGTAGGCACGGGACAGACGTATCACGACTGCGCCAAGAGCTTGAGGTGACCAAAGCACAGGTCACGGCTGAACTGGCGAAGATCAAGCTCGAGAAATCAACGCCCCAACCAGATCCCGACGCGGTAGATGAAAACGGATTAACGCAGAGAGACTACGAGCTACTTGGAAAGGTCTATGAGAAAACACCACAGCGACAGGCCGAACTTGCAGATCAGGCCGCGCTGAACGCCGACCTCAAAGAACAGGTGCTTGCACGTCTACTCGCCAGCGTCCGCGATAAATACGGAGACGATTTCACGCCACGACACCAGGCCACCGTATCCCGCCTTATCCGTAAGGCCGGGTACAACCTGCAAGATCCAGACGTCGTGGCTGAATGTACCGAAATCGCGGAAGAGCTGAACTCCGCTGCCACACGCAAAGCCCGTCAAAAGATCAACAGTGAAGGGGATACACGCCAACAGGCCAGATCGCGCATCAATGCAACCATCGAAAGACCGGGGGTAACATCACGTTCTTCCGTAGACATCTCCATAAAGGATAAAAACGGAAACATTACTCCCGAATCTATGGCGGCTGCTGCCAGGCGAATGGAAGCCTTGATTAGGTAAGGATGTTAGAAATGCCAACTTATTCGACGAATCACGCATCATCGGAAACCGCTAAGACAGATATGATCCTGTCTATGGTTCATGAAAAGCTACTGTCCAGCACCGTAGCCGATCAGATACACACTGCATTGCCGGAACTGAAACGACTGCTTGGCGTAGGCCAGCAAGGCTACGACGAAGACAAGGCCGTCGCGTCCGGTAGACTCAAAAAAATCAGTACGGGTAGCACCCTGGACATCGAACTGGAATACCTCGCCAACGACACGTTCGGAGCGTATTCCAGATACCAGACCTTCCAGACCAGACCGCAAGAGGGGTTCACTCGGTCGTATGTGGATTGGGCGCAGTACGCCTGTTCCACCTCCATCGACGGCTTCTCGGAACGAATCGGAGGAGGAGGGCAGGAGGTCTTGTTCCGCATCCTTCAGCAAAAGACGAACCAGACCCTCAAAACCTTCCGGCGCGGGATCGTTCTCGATTTCTGGAAACAGGACAACAGCGTTGTCGCTGACAGCCTGATCCTGCACGGTATTCCGTACTTCGTCGGTACGAACCCCGCAACCGGAACGTGCGCCGGACTCAACCGCGCCACATCCGGTAACGAGTTCCACCGAAACGTCTTCAACGGAACAAGCCAGGTGGTAACAGAGACGGCCCCATCGTTCGCGCAGCGGGGCGTTGAGGATCTGTTTGACCTGATGCTCGCAGCCAGCCCAGGTGATATGCAAGGCATTGACACCCTGTTTTGCAGCGAAACCGTCATGGGTTACGTCTTCAAACGGATGAGCAATGCCATCGTCTACACCAGCACCGGCGAAGCCGATGTGATGTTCGATGGTATCAAGGTTCATGGGCGTCCGCTGACCTACACGAAGAACTGCCCGTCTGGCCGTATTTACGGTCTGACTATGGACACGTTCTACGTTGCCGTCCATCCGGATGCGTACTTTACGCCGCGTCCGTTCATCACGCCGTATAACCAGGACGCTCGCGTATCGACGACCCTGCTGCAGATCGCCCTTGCCAACGGTAACCCCCGGTGGAATTTCGTTTACTCCGGTATCGTAGCGTAAGAAAGGGGTGACGTATGGCATTCGCAGCGACCGCAGTTGCACTACCGAACAATCCCCGAGGTTTGGGTGGGTTCGTAGACAGGAAGTGGACGTTCACTAACGGCGCGTTAGACACAGGTGGGACGATTGATACGGGCTTTGCTTACATCCATAAGGTCCAGATTGAAATCACGTCCCATATCGGATCCGCTACTCCAAAGATCACCAGCTACACTTCAACCGCGCCCAACGTCACGATTGAGACTGGTCCTGACGTTGACGGCAATATCACTGTCACCGGACGCGGTGTAGCATAAAGGGGAATACGAAATGATTATTCAGCAAATCACCAGAACAGACGCCGACAAGGTGTTCATCAACATCGACAATGGAGAAGGTGCTACGTTGCCATCTGGTGCTGCCGTTATCTGGCACACGGGAACGGATGCTAATGGCCTTCTCATCCGACAGCCGGATACAGCAAAGCTCTTCGGTTTTATCGGGTGTTTGGACGCATCGATTGCGAGCGTAACCGGATCGTATGGCTTGGTTCAGTGCTTTGGATACAAATCCAACGCCATCGTGTTCCAGACCGATACTTCTATTCCCGCAGGGGTTGAATTGATCGCGGTTGCCGGACAGAACTATCTGCAATCAGTCGTTACCACTACGGCATCGAACGCTGCCGTTACCCAACAGCCCATCCGTGCTATATTGGCTGCTTCCGTCGCTTCATCTACCGCCAGTGCAACCATCTCGGTTGGCGTTTATATTCAAGCGATGTAGTTTCACAAGTGGGGGCAGGAAACGGTTTCCTGCCCCTACCTACCCCACAGGAGAAACAATGAGAAAATGGATGCATTTATGGGCAGCAAAGCGCATTATGAAACTCTATGGCGCGTATGATGGCGCGGTTCAGTTTCCAGCTTATCGGTGTTCCTCCTGTGCGAGAGTCATTGTTTGGACACAAATACGCAGTGGTAGGGGTTGTATGTGTGGCAGCGGCAACATGAGAGCTTCCAACTTTACACTGTGGGAAGAATTACGCATCTTGTTTATGCCGTGGAGTTTTCCGACAAAAGGCGAGGTAACTGCCGTATCGGTCAAAAAGTATATTCCTGGAGGGGATACCAATGAGTGACACCTTGCGGGAAGCGGAACAGGCCATTTGGCAGAACCCCCCTTTGTTTCGATCCACCATGTTATCCTCGGAGATCGAAACCAAACAAACAGAGGGTACGGTTGTGTGGAACAGCCCACCGAAAGACTTGTCCATTCCACCGGGAATCAAAGTGGCATGGTCAATGCCTATCTATGGTCCTGTTCCGTCGCAAGTATACCAGAGCCACCTGGCCGTTGCCGCTTATGCGTCCCGACATCTTGCCGTTCATGATTTAGGGGGAATGCCTTTTGTCGGTACTACGGACAAGATGTATCTCCACTCGGCCTCCAATTTGCTCGTAGAACAGTTTTTGATGTCCGATTGTACACATCTGTTCTGGACTGAAATGGACATGATGATGCCTTTCTGGACCATCCCTGTACTGTTAGCCCATGACAAGCCCATCATTTCAGGGGTGTATTTTCTGCGTAAAGGTGACGGTCAGAGTTGCCTTTACATGAAAGGTGATGTGCCTGTTACAACGGGTATACACAGCCTGGTTCCAGTGTCCATATTTCCAGAGGACTCGGTATTCAAGGTCCATTGTCCCGGCATGGGATGTGTTCTCTTCAAGAGGGAAGTTTTCGAGAAGATAGAACCCCCCTGGTTCGATCTGAAAGAAGGATATGACCGCGTAAGGAAGACAAAAACGGGGTACGGACAAGACGTATTCTTTTACTCCAAAGTAGCGAACGCCGGACTCGATGTATGGGTGGATTCCAGCGTCCATTGCATACAGCAAGATATCAAATATATATCTATCCACGACTACAGAAAGAAAATATCCAGTCCCGACTTTGTGCCAAATGGCGCGATCATCGGTTTTGGTGAAGAACAAGGGAAAGCGGCACAATGAATATAATCGATCAATGGGTTAATGACATCCCGGTAATGTCTGTTGTCAGTGACAAAAACATCTCCTTGATTTGTCCTCATACCGCAGACATCGCCGCTTTACCCATGCTGAACATCGGTTGTGGTACACACATAATGGAGGGATGGGTCAATAGCGATGTTCGGTCAAACCCGGGTGTCGATTGCGTTTTTGACTCGCAATACAGATGGCCATTCGCCGATCATTCTGTGAAATCAATATACGCTTCCCATGTTATAGAACACCTGGATAATCCAGAAGCGTTCTTTGATGAGGCTCTGAGGTGTTTGCACCCTCAAGGTGCTTTACTGATACGGATACCACATCCCATGCACACACACAGCATGGGCGACTTAGACCATAAAAGGACAATACCGTTAGAAACCTTTTTCTGGCTCGGCATGAAAGGCGATGAGACTCATAATTTGAAACATCTTGGTAAACAACGTCGTTTCATTCCCAAAGTGATATTACACGTCTATAACGACGGTTCAATTTTTAACCACTGGTTTGTCCCTAAAGCCGTCAAGCGGTGGTGCGTAAATCATCTCTGGAATACCTGCATGGAACTCATCGTATGGCTTAAGCCACAGGTACAGGTGCAATCATGACACGCCAAGAAATCGAAGACCAGATTACCCTGAACATCGGTGACACGTCAACCAACACCGTAACGCAAGTCTTGAGTGCCATCGACATCGTGCTGCGGGAACTGCGCTCGCGGGTCGAGTGGCAAGGACGTATCTCCGAGGGATTCATCCGCACCACGTCCGGTCGCTATCAATACGCGCTCGAACCGGATGTGTACCGTCTGCAGGGCAACTTCTATATCCCCGACGACGCCACGACCCTCGAGATGGTGTCAACCGATTCGTTCAACGATAGCATCCCACAGGTTGAGGGAACAGGAGTGCCGAGCGTAGCTATGCTGGCTTCCTCTTTCCCGGTGGGCCATCAGCCACATAGTTATGTGCGCGTGGCAAGCTCGTCGGCGTCCGACACGATGGACGTGACGATCTATGGGAAGTCATACGGCCTTATAACGTCCGAGGCTGTTACGCTCCCGGGATCGGCCACCAACGGCATTTTAACAACCAAGTATTTCTCCGAGGTCTACCGCATCATCGCGGAGAGCGCGCCTGTCGGTACGATCACCGCCTCGTCTAATACGACGGCGGGGGATACCACCTTACCAACTGTGGCCGCAGCGGGTGGCGTGACAGTGGGAACGATAGCCATCGGCGCAACCGAGTCAACGAACGTGATAAACCCCGGTAGCTTCGTCAGGATCGCCATGAGTACCGATGTTGCGGGAGACAGGGGACAAATCGTTCGGCTCGAAGGTTACAGGATCGACACGACAACCCGCACCGACCGCCTGTTCCATAGGATGGACGTTACGACAGGTGGTAGCGACTTTCCTACTACCAACGCAACAACCAGTGTGGTATCTTCTATCCGTTTCACGGAGATCACGGCCATTACGAAGGCGTGGGATGCCACGTACAGGTTACTGGTGACGACGGACCCCGGCTCAACGGTCTGTCAAATCGGGCCGAACAGCCGCAGTGCGGAATACCCACAGGTTCGATTCTACAACATCCCGAACGGGGCGACTATCCACTACCGTTACATCCCGGCTCACATCAAACTGAGCAATGATACGGACATACCACAAGTGCCGGAGTTGTACCACCAACTGGTCGCGGAGTGGGCCGAGAAGCTCGTTCGCGGCTGGCATAGTGACAAGGCGGGTGTTGTTACCCTGTCCGGCAATCCGGCGTTCGACAGGGCTGTTTCGAATGCCCAGGTGGGATCACGGATATCGCCTATGGCGTCATCCCTGGTGTTAGGTGGAGGATGGCGTAACAATATGCCTCGCTCCCGACATGACTTCCCCATCACTCAATCGTGAGACGACCGTGCATGAATTTGTCTTAAACTTCTTCGGTGCTACGGAGTACCAGGGTGCTACTCCCGGCAAGATCGCGCCACCTGCGTTCAAGAACCTGCGTAACGTGGAGATCACGAAAAAAGGGAGCTTGAAGACGCGGCGTGGGTTCGCCAACTGGTCCGTTCATGCGACGCCGGATCCCGGTAACGCATGGGCTACCCATGCAGTTTCCTGTATAGATCCAAGCCAGTTTATTGATATTGTAGCTGTCTCCTTCCGAGGAACGGGCAATGTATATTATGAACACTTTCCAAGTGGGGCATGGCAAGTCCTAACTACAATGGCACAATTACCTGGCTATATGTACGCAAGGGGTTATGATCCTTCCGGTAATGTTGTTCTTTATCTTGTTAATGGATACGGGGGGAAACTTGTTTCCGTTAGATACGGCACTGGTACAACGAGAGACATAGGCTATGATTCTGGTGCATTTACGAGCGCTCTTGGTTGTGCGTGGTTTTTAGATCGTCTTTGGGTGTTAGGGGCAAATTCGGCAGGCACACTAAAAGGGAGTGCTGTTGGCAACGACATTTCCTATTCAGCATCGGATTCGGTCTCTCTTAATTTACGACAAGATACGTCCGCTATCCGTTATGGTAATATGGCTGTGTATCAAAACAGGTTGTATTGTGCGCTCGGGTCCGAGTTGTTAGTGGTAACAGGTGAAACCGCTGGAAGTTTCGGAATAGAAAAAATATGTACGGTACAGGGCATGATCGTATCAACTCTAATGACCGCTGGCCCCTATCTGTTTTGGGTTGATCTGTCTGGTGTCTGGCGTTATGACGGAGGATATCCAGTCAACGTCGGTCTATCAATGATAGACCAATGGGAAGACCATGATATTTCTAAAGATTTGTATGGTTGTACAACATCGGTAGACCCAACGGCAGGCATTTACAGTATACTTTTTCCAGATAGTTGGCTTTCCAGTGGTTCTGGAAATGGCAAACGGTGGAACTACTATTACAATATGAATATCTGGACGGTAGACACTTTCCCCGCTAACAAGGTCAGTGTTTTAGGTACGTCGTTTCCCTACTATGGATTATTCAACAAGGGTGCGGGGTTACTCGGTGGGATGGCCGGAGAGGTCTTTGTCGAGAGTTCGGCTACTTTAACCGACGACGGCACTACGATCACGTCCAGTATACGCACCGGAGAGATTAACCTTGCATCCTTCGCCAACCCATCGGAACCATCGGCCAACGCCGTCGTCAAGCGCATCCTGATAGACGCCATACCGCAGTCCGCAGGTTCTTACACGATCACCATGACGATGACGATAGATGGCACGGCACAGACGGCACAGACGCTCACCATCAGCTCAGGAAGTACCACAGACACTCCGAGACGATCTATCATTTCGCTACCGACTCACGTATCGGGAACGTACCACAGGTTTACGATTACCATATCCGACTCTAACGGCCTTGTACGCGGCGAACTGGTGAACGTGATCATCCAGTTCGAAACCAAGAGCAAGTACTAATGCCTATTAACCTGAACCTGATCAAACTGGTTCCGCCCATCGGTGGACAGTCTTCCGACAAGGCACTGCCCGACCTGATAATGAACATCAACAGGCTGATAGAGCGTCTGAATGTCTGGAACACGCAGTTAAAGGTTAAAGGGCCAGTCTTCTCCACTGAAGACGGCCTTATGTCAAACGGCGCACTGGTACAGTTGGCAGTAGTAGCTAACTACACGGTACTCGACCCAGTGCAAACGGTCCTTGTCAACACGACGGGGGCTAATAGGACGATCACGCTTCCAGCGGCGACGCAAGGGCGCAGGGTCACAGTCAAGAAAGTACGGGCCGACACGTCCGCGTACACCGTCACGGTAAGCGCGGGGAGCGTCTATATAGATAACCAGACGAATTGGAAACTGACCATATCAGGTTCGGCAATGACCGTTGAGGCCGATGGAACGAACTGGCATATTATCGGCATCGTCAACGGCGTCACATAGGAGACACCCCATGTCATATGTACACGCAGGAATGACAGCGGCAGCAGCCCTACAGCAACTTCCCGGATTGGTGAAGCTATTCCAGAAGGACAAGAAAGCCCGTCTCGGCGTTGACCCTCGCACAGGCAAGGTGGGTGGCATAAAGTACGGTGACGACTTTTCAGACACCGAACGCGGCACATCCCCACAGGACTACTTTACCTGGCTTATGGCTAAACAGGCGGGAGAGGCACAGCAGAATCGCGCTCCGCTCCTTGAGGGATTGTCGAAGATGTTCCAGAGTAGGATGGCACAACCGGGAGGATTTCAGCCAACATCGTTCAACCCTTACGGGCGCCAACCAACGATACCCGCATTTGCGAACGGCGGCATCGTAACAAAGCCGACCATCGGGTTGATCGGTGAGGCTGGACCGGAGGCTATCGTGCCACTGTCGCCACGCAGCACCAGCAATCCGTTATTCAGTACACCCGCTGCAAACAACACGTATGACAACGGGTTCCTTTCGCCAGATCAGG
>SXGU01457712.1_pt1 | contig 13869 bp, 11 predicted proteins | sample 3174531 | NCBI WGS metagenome assembly SXGU01 (sample SAMN11356863, study PRJNA531348) | freshwater metagenome | isolation source: freshwater sample F1-140 | place: China: Fuxian Lake, Yuxi | collected 2017-12-25 | reverse complement strand
GAGGCGTATGACGCCACGGTAGTGAAGCCGATCTATGGCGCCTCCAAAGGCGTGCTGTGGGCCGGCATTGATGTGGGCATCATCGATACGATGCTGGTGAACTGCACGGCGGCACTGGCGCGCTTCTTTGGCTGGGTGGGCAGTCAGATGCAGACGGGCCGAGTGGGTACCTACGCCTGGTTGCTCGTGATTGGAGCGGTCCTCGTCCTGCGCGCATTTGCGCGCGCCTCGTGAGGATCTGAGCCCAATGACCGCAATGCTCAACTCAATGGGATACAACGGCTGGATCCTCACGCTGCTGCTCGCACTGCCCCTCGTTGGCGCGGTGCTGCTCGCCGTGCAGGGATCGGCGGCTGGCGCGGCGGACGCAGCGGCGAAGGTGTCGTCCGCTCGCAGGACGGCGCTGCTCTTCTTCGTCGCTGAAGCCATCGTCTCGCTTGGCCTCTGGTGGTCGGTGGACTACTCGTCGGCCGAATGGCAGGCGGCAGTCACGCTGCCGTGGATTCCGGCATGGGGCGTGTTCTTCCGTATTGGCGTGGACGGCATCGCGGTTCTCCTGATCCTGCTCACCACTTGCCTCATGCCGCTGACGGTGCTGGGCAGCTGGACGAGCATCAAGGAGAAGCCGCACGCGTTCTATGCCATGCTGCTGCTGCTCACCACCGGGATGCTCGGCGTCTTCATGTCGCTGGATCTCGTGCTCTTCTACGTGTTCTGGGAGCTGATGCTCATTCCGATGTACCTGATCATCGGAATCTGGGGCGGTCAGCGTCGCCTTTACGCCAGTCTGAAGTTCTTCCTGTTCACAATGCTTGGCTCGCTGCTGATGCTGGTGGCGATCCTGTACATCGGCTTCAAGACTGCGGGCGCAGACGGCATTCCGGTCTTCTCTTACGACACGCTTGTGCAGTCGGGGAACTACCCGGGGAACGCCTCGCTCTGGCTCTTCGGCGCGTTCTTCATCGCCTTCGCTGTGAAAGTGCCGATGTGGCCGTTCCATACCTGGATGCACGAAGCGCACGTTGAGGCGCCGACAGCGGGATCGGTGGTGCTTGCGTCGATCATGCTCAAGATGGGCACCTTCGGTTTCATCCGATTCGCAATGCCGCTTTTTCCGTACGCCGCGACGCATCCGATGGTAAAATCGACCGTGATCGTGCTGGCGGTGATCGGCATTGTATACGGCGCACTGGTCTCGATGGTCCAACCGGATTTCAAGAAGCTCGTGGCGTACAGCTCGGTGAGTCACCTCGGCGTCGTGATGCTTGGCCTCTTTGCCTTCACCACGCAGTCGGTGCAGGGTGCATTGCTCGTGAACATCAATCACGGCATCTCCACGGGAGCGCTGTTCCTCTTGATTGGCATGATTTATGAGCGGAGACACACTCGCCAGATCGCCGACTTCGGCGGCATCGCCAAGGTGATGCCGATGTTTGCGGTGATGCTCACGATAGTCGCGCTGAGTTCGATCGGCGTCCCCGGAACCAACGGGTTCGTCGGGGAGTTCCTCGTGCTTATCGGTTCATTCCGCACCCAGCCGATCGCCGCTGTCATCTCGGCGACGGTCGTGATCTTTGCGGCGGTGTATCTCCTGTGGGCCCTGCAGCGGATCATCTACAACCCGCTGTCCAAGCCCGAGAACGCTGCGCTCAAGGATCTCAACATGCGCGAGATCGGTCTGCTTGTGCCGCTGATCATCGGCATCTTCTGGATCGGGTTCTATCCCAAGCCGCTGCTCGACCGCACGCACGCCGCAGCCACGCGCCTCGTGGTGCAGATGGGCGGGGTTCCTGAAGCCAATGCCGTCGCAGCGCCGGGGGAGGGACGATGAACTTCGATCTCTCGACCCCCGCGGGGCTGATGGGCGCTCTGGTTCCCGACATCGTGTTGATGGTCGGAGCGATGGTGCTGATGTTGTACGCGGCGTGGCGCCCTGAAGGCGCCGCCCACCAGAGGAATGTCGGCTACGTCGCGCTCGCGGTGATTGCGGTGACGGTCGCTGCGGTGCTGTGGTACGCCTCGCGCGGGCTCACGGCCACCGATGGCGTGATTGCGGTGGACGGATTCCGGTGGGCAGCGGACGTGATCTTCCTGGTTGGCGCCGCAGCGGCGATTGCGATGGGCATCGAGTCGAATCCGCGTGATCGGATCTTCGGCGGTGAATCCCACGTCCTCGTGCTCTTCGCGACTGCCGGGATGATGGTCATGGCCGCGTCGCGCGATCTGATGATTCTCTTCCTCGGCGTCGAGATGATGTCGATCGCCGTCTACGTGCTTGCCGGAATGAATCGCGGCAGCGTACGATCGGCAGAGGGCGCACTGAAATATTTCCTGCTCGGAGCGTTCAGCACCGGATTCCTGCTCTACGGCATTGCGCTGATCTATGGCGCCACGGGGACGACGAATATCGCTCTGGTGGGCGAGCGCATCGCAAGCTTCGCGCTCACAGGCCACGCGATGCTCCTGATAGGTGTTGGCCTCCTGCTTATCGGATTCGCGTTCAAGGTCGCGGCGGTGCCGTTCCATATGTGGGCGCCAGACGTGTACGAAGGTGCGCCAACGCCGATCACGGCGTACATGGCTGCGGCGGTGAAGGCGGCGGCGTTTGCCGTGTTCTTCCGCGTTTGGATCGAAGCATTCCTCCTGATCGACGGCGCCTGGTTTACGCCCATCTGGTGGGTGGCGGCTGCGACGATGATCGTGGGCAACGTGGTGGCGCTCGCCCAACGGAACATCAAGCGTATGCTCGCCTACTCAAGCATTGTGCACGGCGGCTATCTCCTGGTGGCTGTCGTGGCAGGTACTCCGCTTGGGTCGTCGGCATTTCTGTTCTATGCCGTCGCATACACGCTCGCCACGTTTGGTGCCTTCGCGGTCGTAAGTGCGGTTCAGAAGCCCGGCGAGCACGCCACGCCGATCGCCGATTACGACGGCCTGTGGTCAACGCGCCCGTGGTTGGCGGTTGGATTCGGCGTGTGTATGCTCGCACTCCTTGGCTTTCCGATCTTTGGTGGTGCGGGGTTCTTCGCCAAGTGGTATGTCCTGCAGGCGGCACTCACCTCTCCGCGCGGTCTCGTGCCGCTCTCGGTTGTGCTGGTGCTGACATCAGTGGTATCAGCGGGCTACTACCTCCATATCGTCCGGGTGATGTTCATGCGCCCGCGTGCAGAAGGCGCCGCCGAGCCAGCCGCCTTGCAGCCGCTGACGCGGATGGTGCTGGTCGGCAGCGTCGTGCTTCTCCTCGTGCTTGGCCTCTTCCCGGGATCGCTGGCAGGCTGGGCGAAGTCGAATGCGGCCATCACGCCGCCGGAAGCGCGACACCCATTCCCAACGGTGCCGATCAACTGAGATCGGCCCGGGCGCGCGCGTTGATTCGAGGGGCGGCGGTGACTCAGCCGCCCCTCGTCGTTAACCTCCCCGGATGATGGACTCAGGCATATTCCGGCAGTACGACATCCGCGGTGTTGTCGACCGCGATCTTACCGAATCCGCGGTGTACGCAATCGGGCGCGGCTTCGCTGCTTTGCTCGTGGAGCGGGGTGTAGCGCGGCGGGTAGTGGTGGGCCGCGACAACCGTCCGAGCGGAACACGTCTGGTGGCCGCGCTGATTCGGGGGCTGACGGAGTGTGGCGTCGCCGTCATCGACATCGGCGTGGTTCCCACGCCGGCGGTGTACTGGTCGCTCCACCATCTCGATGTGGCTGCAGGCATCCAGGTGACCGGGTCGCACAACCCGCCGGAGTTCAACGGCCTCAAGATTTGCGTAGGGACGGCGTCGCTGCATGGCGACGGCATTCAGAGGCTCCGGGCGCTGGCTGAGGGGAGCGTGTATCCCGCTGGCGCCGGGTCTGTGGTGATGACGTCGGTGCTCGAACGATACGTGGACGATCTGGTGACGCGCACCGGAAAGCTGTCGCGTCCGCTGAAGGTGGTTGCCGACTGCGGCAATGGGGCAGCCTCGCTCGTCGCGCGCGGACTCCTCGAGCGCATTGGAGCCGACGTCACGATGCTGTTCGATGAAAGCGACGGCACCTTTCCGAACCATCATCCAGATCCCACGGTCATAGAGAACCTGCAGGACCTCGTGGCCTCCGTGCGCAGCACGAAGGCGGACCTGGGAATTGGATTCGACGGTGATGCGGATCGGATCGGGATCGTCGATGGCGCTGGCACGATTATCTGGGGCGACTACCTCCTCTTGCTGTATGCGCGCGATGTGCTCGCACGTACGGGGCCGGGACAACCGATCATTTTCGACGTGAAGTGTTCCCAGGCCCTGACCGACGGTATCACGGCCGCTGGCGGCACTCCTGTGATGTGGAAGACGGGCCACTCGCTCATCAAGGACAAGATGAAGGAGCTGGGGGCGCCGGTCGCCGGGGAGATGTCTGGGCATATGTTCTTCACTGAAGGCTTCTATGGCCACGATGACGCGTTGTATGCAGCAGCGCGCCTGCTCCGTATTGTGGCCGATTCGGGGCGGTCGGTGGAGGAACTGCTCTCCGATGTGCCGCGCTTCGTCTCAACGCCGGAGATTCGCGTCGACTGCGCCGACGACCGCAAGTTCGGCGTCGTAGAAGCGGCGCTCGCCCACTTCAGCGCGCTCCATGATGTCAATGGCGTCGATGGTGCGCGCGTGCTCTACGGCGACGGGTGGGGGCTGATTCGCGCATCGAACACGCAGCCGATACTGGTGCTGCGCATCGAGGCCCGATCGGAGGAGCGTGTGGCAGCCATTCGGCGCGAGTTCTCCGACTGGTTGCAAACGCAGGGCGTGGCCTTCTCGGCAGTGTGAGCACTTCGATGCGCCGCTGGCTCCTGATATTGCTGCTGGCGGTGGCGCTCGCGCTCGTGGTAGGGCGGTGGGCGTCCATGGTGTTTGCCGACTGGCGCTGGTTCGATGCGCTCGGCGTTCTGCCCGTGTATCGCAGCAAGCTGATGCATGAACTGGCATGGAGGGCAGGGGCCGCAAGCGCGGCTTTCGTTTTCGCGTTTCTGAACCTTTTTGCCCTGAGGCGTTCTATCGTCTCGCTGGTTCTGCCGCGCCGGCTGGGCAATCTGGAAATTGGCGAGGCCGTCCCACCTCGCGTGCTGTTGTTCGCCGTGGTTCTGACGGCTGCGGTGCTCGCCTTGTTCCTCTCCTCCCCGACCGGCGACTGGACGACATTTGCGCTCGCGCGTACCGCCGACCGCATCAACGAGATGGACCCCTACCTGGATCGCGATCTGTCGTTCGCAATGACCTGGCTGCCGTTCGAGCTGGATCTTTATGAGTGGGCCGGGCGGGTGATGGTGCTGGTCACGCTGCTGATGATTGCCCTCTATGCACTGACACCCAGTCTGCGAATACGAGCGCGGGGCATCTATGTCTCTGCATATTGCCGCAGGCACCTCGCCACGCTTGCCGCGATCGGCGTTCTCTTGCTGGCCTGGCGCAGTCGAATCGACGCACTCACGCTCACATCGACCGTGCGCGATGCGGCGAACGCCTTCGGTCCATTCGAGCGCAGTGTCGGACTGCCGATGCAAACATGGATCACAGCGCTCACGTTGGTGGCCGCTTTTGTCGTGTTCTGGGGCGGCTGGCACGGTCACGTTCGACTTGTGGCCATCGCCGGTCTGCTCGCGGTGGCTGGCGGGCCGCTCGCACAAGCGGCGCTGCCGCGCCTGACCTGGCGTACGTATACGGACACTCAGGTACGGGAACTGGCGCGTCCGTTCGATGCCACGCGGCGACTCTTTACCCGTCGCGCGTTCGGCGTGGACGAGATTCAACAAGGGACTGCGGACCTGCGCGCCACCGCTGATCTGCCTGCGCGCGTTGCGATCTGGGACCCGGCTGCGCTGGTGAGAGGGGCAGCAGAAGCTCCCGCAGCCGCGCGGGCTGCTGCCCGCATTGGCTGGTCCTCCGACCGCGGCGCGCTGCGAGCCACGGTGATCGCACAGCCGAAGACCCCCGCGGGTGCGTGGACCGCGGCAACGTTCGATCCCGCCATTGCAGACGAACGCGGGCGCGCGCTGCCCGCTGTGCCAAGTGACCGGTTAGATCCCATGCTGGTGAGCTGGCCAACGCTCCTCGTGCACCCCGGCGCCTCGGGGTCGACGATAATTGCCGACAGCGGCGGACACATTCCCGCACCGGCATTTGAAAAAGTGGGCGATCGCATTGGACTCGCGTGGAGCCTGCGTGCGCCGAGTCTGATGACGGCCGATATGCGCGGTCCGCGACCGAAGCTCATGTATCGCCGCGATGTCGGGGAACGCGTGGCGGCTATGGTTCCGTTTCTGATTGCCGGGCCGACGATTGTGCCCCTGGTACGGGGTGACTCGCTCTACTGGGTCGTAGAGCTCTTTACCACGGCCCGGTTCTATCCTCTTGCGGATCGCTTGATCTTTGCCGGTGAACTCCGCTCCTATGTCCACCATGCTGCCACGGCATTTGTCCATGCGGGCACCGGCCAGGTGACGTTGGCGGCTTCGCCTTCGCCCGATGGCCTGATGCGGATCTGGATGCGGCGATATCCGCGGATGTTTCTTGATCGCGCGGACCTGCCTGCGGGACTGTCTGCCGCGCATCCGCCCGCGGTTGACTGGGGCGCCTTGCAGGCCACGGCACTGGCGCGAACAGGCCTCGGCACGAACCCGGGGGCGACGCGACTCGCCGTGGCAACCGACAATGCCGACGCGGACCTCGTCGCCGAGGCTCCTGGGCTGTTCCTGGCCGGGGCGGGGCCAGCGACCGTGGCCGGTGGAGACTACGCAGAGCCGAGTCTCAGCTGGTCTCAGCCGCTGCTGGACCCCTCGGGCGCGGTAGCCGGAATCGTCACGGCCGATGGAAGCGGAATCACGCGTTGGCACGCGACGCCGGCCGCGCCGCGCTGGAACGACCTTCTAGACAAACTGCAAAGGAGTGCCGACAGTGCCGGGGTCGGCCGCCAACGGCCGGGGGCGCGACGCGGGCGCGTGCAGGCGATTCCTGTGAACGGTGCTGCCGCGTTCGTGCAGACGCATTATGAGTGGGGCGCGGATGCGCCGCCGCTTGTGGCAGGCGTCTCGGCCATTTACTCAGGAAAGGTACGGGCGGCGGCGTCGATCTCGGAGGCGCTGGGGCTTTCGGTCCGCGCGCGAGACGCAGGGGGTGGAGCATTCCGTGGCGCCGTGGAGCAGCTTCACCGGCGAATGAGCGATGCAATGCGCCGCGGGGATTGGATGGCGTTTGGCAGCGCGTTTGAGGCCCTCGGACACCTTCTCCGTGGAGGGCGGTAAACCACGGGGAGCCGCGGGACGTCTGGGGACGTCGGGGGAGGAGCGATGGTTGAGGGGCGTCGAGGCGGTACGCGTGGTAAATTCCGATGTTGGCCAACCCCCGTTGGCGCCCAGTCCCTCACCCCGCTTGCGAGATGAATCTTCACGAATACCAGGCGAAAGACATCTTTCGTCAATTCGGCATTAACACGCCCTCCGGCGAGGTCGTTACCACGCCCGCCGCCGCTGAGGCAGCGGCCCGGAAGTTCGGCGGTCCCGTCATGGTCAAGGCGCAGGTGCACGTGGGCGGCCGCGGAACGGCCGGCGGCGTGAAGTTCTGCAAGACCCCGGAAGAAGCCCAAGAGAAGGCCTCCAAGATTCTTGGCATGCAGATCAAGGGCCTCACCGTGCAGAAGGTCCTGATCGCACCCGCCGCCGACATCGCGAGCGAGGCGTATGTCGGAATTATTGTCGACCGCTCCCGCAAGAAGCCGGTGTTCATGGTCAGCGCGGCTGGTGGCATCGACATCGAGGAAGTGGCAGCGACGACGCCGGAGAAGATCAAGTATCACCCGGTGGATGTGCGCTACGGCTTGATGCCCTTCGAAGCGCTCGAGCTTGGTTTCTTCTTGTACAAGGATGCGAAGCTGGCACGAGGCGCGGCCAAAGTGATGCAGCAACTCTATGCGGCGTTCATGGCCAATGGCTGCTCGCTCGCCGAGATCAATCCTTTTGTCGTCACACCCAGCGGCGAGATCATTGCGCTCGACGGCAAGATGGTGATCGATGACAACGAACTCGACCGCAAGCCGGAGATTGAGGCGCTGCGCGACGTCGAGAGTGAGAACCCCGCCGAAGTGGATGCGCGGGAGAACAACCTCACCTTCATCAAGCTCGATGGAAATGTCGGCTGCATCGTCAACGGAGCCGGACTGGCGATGGCCACGATGGACCTCGTGAAATACTACGGCGGCGACCCGGCAAACTTCCTGGATATCGGCGGATCGTCTAACCCGGAGAAGGTTGTCAACGCCCTGCGCATCATTACGGCCGATACGAATGTGAAGGCCATCCTCTTCAATATCTTCGGTGGCATCACGCGCACTGACGACGTTGCCAACGGCATTGTGACTGCGCTCAAGCAGAACCCGCTCAAGGTTCCTCTCGTGATTCGGTTGACCGGCACAAATGAGGAAATCGCTCTCAAGATTCTCGCTGACAACGGGCTCAAGGCCTCGTCGGACATGGATGAAGCTGTGCAACAGGCCGTGAAGCTCGCGGGGGGTGCCAAGTGAGCGTCTTCATCAATAAGCAGACGAAGCTCGTGGTTCAGGGGATCACTGGGCGCGACGGCTCATTCCATGCCAAGCAGATGATGGAATACGGCACACAGGTCGTTGCCGGCGTAACGCCCGGCAAGGGCGGCCAGAAGTTCGAAGGGACAGTTCCCGTGTTCGATACCGTTGCCGATGCCGTGAAGGCGACTGGTGCGAACACCAGCGTCATTTATGTGCCGCCGCCGTATGCGGCGGATGCGATCATGGAAGCGGCTGCGTCGGGTGTCTCGCTCGTGGTGTGCATCACCGAGGGCGTGCCGGTGCTCGACATGACGAAGGTGTACCCCTTTGTGAAGGAGCGTGGCGTTCGCCTCCTTGGGCCCAACTGCCCTGGGCTGATTTCGCCAGGGGAGTCGAAGGTCGGGATCATTCCCGGGCGCATCTGCGCGCCAGGACCCGTTGGCGTTGTCAGTCGCTCAGGGACGCTGACGTACGAAGTCGTGTATCAACTCACGCGTGCAGGCATTGGCCAGACGACTTGCGTGGGCATCGGCGGTGATCCGATCAACGGTACGAACTTCATCGATTGTCTCGAGGCGTTTGAGAAGGACCCGGCCACGAAGGCGATTGCGATGATGGGTGAAATCGGCGGAACCGACGAGCAGGAAGCCGCCGAGTACGTGAAGAACCACATGAAAAAGCCTGTGGTTGGCTTCATCGCCGGTCAGACTGCGCCGCCGGGCCGCCGGATGGGTCATGCCGGCGCAATCATCTCTGGGTCGGCAGGGACTGCCGCCGAAAAGATCGAGGCGTTTGAGAAGTGTGGCATCGGCGTTGCCAAGCGCCCGATGGATTTTGTCGAGCTGATCCGCGCTCGACTACCGAAGTAGCACGACAGCACGTTCCCAGTTCTCAACTGTACTCAGCTAGCAGCTCTCATCTCAGACTATGTCAAATCGCACGCTTACCATCATCAAGCCTGACGCCTTTGGTGCGGCCAAAGCCGGCAAGATCATCGCCCACCTCGAACAGGGGGGCTTCAAGGTTGTGGCTGCCCGCGTGATGCGACTCACCACGGCACAGGCTGGGGAGTTTTACGCAGTCCACAAGGGCCGTCCGTTTTACGGCGAGCTGGTCGAGTTTATGACCAGCGGCGACTGCATGCCGATGATCCTCGAGAAGGCGAACGCCGTACTGGCTCTTCGTGACGCGATCGGCGCCACAGATCCGGCCGAAGCCGCCGCCGGGACGGTCCGCAAGCTGTATGCGGAATCCAAGGGCCGGAACGCTATCCACGCCTCGGATTCGGACGAGAACGCCGCCCGGGAATCCCGCTTCTTCTTCTCCGAGACCGACTGTATTCGGGGGTAGGAGTCGGTCGGGCTCCCCAGTCCGTTCCTGGCCACGACCAACAGGCCGCAGGAATTGGCCTAAGTCAAGGATTGGCCACAACTTGACCTAGGTCTGTTGGCGCGGCATATTTAGCTGTTATGCTGTCCTTTCCGACGCAGACTATTAGCGCCGGGGCGATTCAAGTCAACGGAACGCTCGACCCCGACGACAAGGTCTGGCAGGAAGGGGACTCTCGTCCCAGGGGCGGGGGCGTACTAGTAGTGGGGCGGCTCTCGGTTGCAGGCCTCGGTAGGTATTACTTCAGTGGCACCCTCACCGGTGCAGTTACGGGAGAGTGCCGCCGCTGCCTTATCGAGGTTGTGACGGCACAGACGACTGAAGTGCACGTGTTGTACGCCGACGCGCTCCACGTCGACGAGGAAGACCCCGATGTCTTCCCGCTCGGACAAGGGCGGGGCGGCACGGAAGTGGATCTCCGGCCAGCGGTGCGGCAGGAGTGGTTGCTGGATACTCCCGCGTTCGTGGAGTGCTCTCCGGATTGTCGGGGGCTCTGCCTGGATTGCGGCGCCAATTTGAACCAGGGCGTGCATGCGTGCGCCCGGAAGTCCCACGAGTGAGAACCCATGGCCGTACCGAAAAGAAGGACATCGAAGCGTAAAAAGCGCGCCCGCAACACACACAAGAAGGCGGCGCCGATTGTGATTCAGGCCTGCCCGAAGTGTGGCGCACAGCGTCGCCCGCACCGCATCTGCGCGGAGTGCGGCTACTACGCTGGCCGCCAGGTCGCCGCAGCACGCGAAGCCTGATCTCCTGATGCCGCGCATCGCTCTCGACGCGATGGGCGGTGACCACGCGCCCGCGGCTACTATCGCGGGCGCGTTGCTCGCTCTTGGCGACCTGCCAGGCGATGTTACAGTCCAGCTTGTGGGGCGCGAGGACGTCATCCTCGCCGAGTTGGCGAAGCAGGGCGGGGTGCCTGCGGCACACGCGACGCGGATCGAGATCGTCCACGCGCCGGATGTGATCGAAATGACTGACAAGCCGTCAGTCGCCATCCGCAGCAAGCGCGAAAGTTCGATGGTCGTCGGGCTCAAGCTGCAGGCCGACGGAAAATCGGATGGATTCGTCTCGGCCGGTAACACGGGTGCGCAGATGGCCGCCTCAACGGTGGTGCTGCGCTTGCACGAAGGACTCACCCGACCGGCCATCAGTACTCTGTTTCCGACCGACCGCGGCCAGCCGCTCGTCGTGCTCGATTCGGGTGCAAACGTGGATTGTTCGCCACAGGAATTGCTTCAGTTCGGTCGCCTTGGTGCCGTTTACGCCGAGGACATTCTTGGACGCCCGAATCCCTCGGTGGGCCTGCTCTCTGTGGGTGAAGAACCGGAGAAGGGATCCCTGTCGGTCAAGGAAGCGCACCTCCTGCTGGCGAAGAGCGGGCTCAACTTCATTGGCAACGTAGAAGGACGCGATCTTCCTCATGGGCGCTGTGCCCACGGCGATCTTGATGTGGTCGTTTGCGACGGGTTTACGGGGAACGTGGTACTCAAGTTGTACGAGTCCGTCGCCCCGATGATCTTCGGGCTGTTGATGAAAGCCGGCGTTGCAAAGGACGGCATGCAGAGCGTACTCGCCGCATTCGACTATGCGCAGTACGGCGGCGCCCCGCTCCTCGGCGTGAAGGGCGTCTCCATCATCTGTCACGGAAAGTCATCGCCGCTCGCCATCAAGAATGCGATTCGTGTCGCCGCGCTCGCTGTGGAGCACCAGATGAGCGCACACATCGGCCGCAGCTTGCAGGCCACGCCCGCAGAACCAGCCGAAGGAGTCACGTGAAGCGTCCCATTGTGATGTTCGCCGGCACCGGCCGCGCCGCCCCCAAGCGCGTGATGAAGAACGATGAATTCGCGGCGATCGGTATCGAGACGAGCGACGAGTGGATTCGGGAGCGCACGGGCATTGCCCAGCGGCACGTGGCAGGTCCTGATGAGACGCTTACGTCGCTGGCGGCCGAGGCGTCGCGCACGGCCATGGCCACTGCAGGCGTCACCGCGAGTGAAATTGATGCGATCGTGATGGCGACCGTCTCGCCGGACCACCTGTTGCCGTCAGCGGGCGTCGAGCTGCAGGCGGCCATCGGTGCATCGCGTGCTGCTGCGTTTGACGTGGACGCCGCGTGTACGGGCTGGATTTACGCTGCCGTGGTGGCCGAGGGTCTGATCGCCACAGGAACGGCAGAGACCGTGCTGATCGTGGGCGGTGAAGTGCTTACGCGGATCACCAATTGGAAGGATCGCAACACCTGCGTGCTCTTCGGAGATGGCGTCGGAGCGACGGTGATGAAACGCTCGGTGAAGGGGCGGGGGTTGCTCTCGTCATACGTGCGAAGTGATGGCACGCTGGCCAAGCTCCTGTGGCGGCCGGCGGGCGGCGGCGCCGCAGCAGCGACCGAGGAGACGCTCAACGACGGCTCGTTCTGGATCCAGATGCAGGGGCGCGACGTCTTCAAACATGCGGTGCGCTCGATGGCCGACGCGTGCGATCGCGCAATGGACGGCGCGAAGCTCTCGGCCGCCGACATCGATCTGGTCATTCCGCATCAGGCGAACGTCCGCATCATCGAGGCGACCGCAAAGCATGCGAATATTTCGATGGACAAGGTGTTCGTGAACGTGGACCGCTACGGGAACACCTCGGCAGGCTCCATTCCGATCGCGCTCGACGAAGCCATCCGGTCGGGTCGGATCGTTGAGGGCTCAACGGTGCTCTTTGTCGGATTCGGCGCCGGCTTCACCTGGGGTTCGCTAGTGGTGCGGTTCTAGGACCCGCGATGACCGACTTGCTGCTGCTGTTTCCGGGCCAAGGTTCGCAAAAGCCCGGAATGGCGAAGGATCTGGCGGAGGCGTATCCCGCGGCGCGCGTCGTCTGGGAGGCCGTGGATGCGGCGCTGGGCACGCCGCTCTCGAAGCTCGCGTTCGCAGGGCCAGCCGAGGAACTCACTCTCACGCACAACGCACAACCGGCTTTGCTGGCGCACGGCGCCGCCGTTTGGACGGTGGTGCGGGAGTCGATAGCCCCGCGCGTGAAGGCGGCGGCGGGGCATTCTCTTGGCGAGTTCACTGCGTACCATGCATCTGGCGCCCTTGGGGTGGCGGACGCCGCGCGCCTGGTTCGGCGGAGAGGTGAGCTGATGTTTGAGACCGGCACGAGTCGGCCCGGTGCCATGGCTGCCATCCTCGGCGAACTCTCGCGGCCGATTGAAGACATCTGCCGCGAGGCAACGGCCGCCGGAGTTGTGGTCCCGGCGAACTACAACGCTGTCGAGCAGACCGTAATCTCCGGCGAGGTCACCGGCGTCGAGAAGGCGATGGAACTGGCCAAGGCAGCCGGCGCAAAACGCGCGATTCGGCTCAACGTCAGTGGAGCATTTCACTCGCCGTTGATGGAGCCGGCAGCGTCGGGACTGGGCACTGCTCTTGGTGCGCCTGCGTGGGCTGATCCTGCGTGGCCGGTCTATTCAAACGTCACAGCTCAGCCGATTCGTGCCGCAGCTGATGCCCGGGAGCTCCTACTGCGGCAGCTCACGAGTCCTGTGCGGTGGGTTGAGTTGATCCGCGCCATGGCGGCGGCACATCCCGGGGCGACGTTCGTTGAGATGGGGCCCGGGAATGTCCTGACCGGCATGTTGAAACGGTTGGCCCCGGAGAATCCGGCCCGCACCTGTGGGACCGCCGCCGAAGTCGAAGCCCTCCTCACCGCCTGAACGGACGTGATATGCATATCGATCTGACTGGCAAGCGCGCCCTCGTCACGGGTTCTACGCGAGGAATTGGCCGTGGAATCGCCGAGACACTCGCGGCTGCAGGCGCAGACGTGGCCATTGTGGGGCGCGACAAGGCTAAGGCGGAGGAAGTCGCCGCCACGATTCCTCGTGCGCGGGGTTTTGCCTGCGACGTATCGGTGCCGAGCGAGATCGAGACGCTCGTGGCGGACG
>SXGU01267828.1_pt1 | contig 13870 bp, 12 predicted proteins | sample 3174531 | NCBI WGS metagenome assembly SXGU01 (sample SAMN11356863, study PRJNA531348) | freshwater metagenome | isolation source: freshwater sample F1-140 | place: China: Fuxian Lake, Yuxi | collected 2017-12-25 | reverse complement strand
GAGGGATTAGCCAAGGGCATGGTCCCGCTCGGCGAGCGCTTCGGCGATAACGTCATGGGAACGGTCGTGACTTTTGCCGCGATGAGCTTGGCCGCTGCCAATGGGTACATCACCGGCTCAGGACCGGAGGACCGCGAGAAGCGCGACATGATGAAGGCGCAGGGATGGCAACCATACTCGCTCAAAATCGGCGACAATTGGGTGTCCTATTCAAACTGGGGACCGATGGCGGTTCCTCTTGCGGGTGCCGCTGCGACGGCTGAGGGGGCGAGCTTCGCGGATGGCGTCAAACGAACTACCGAGGTACTGACCGAGCAGGCATACCTGCAAGGGATCGGTGCTGTCTATAAGGCACTGACCGAACCCGACCGCTACGGCGAGAAGTGGCTTTCGGGTGCGCTTCAGACGCTTATACCCTACGGCGCGGCGATCAACACCGTTGGACAGGCCACAGACCCCATGATGCGTGATCCCGGTAAGGGGACCGTGCAACAGATCGCCACTGGCGAAGTGCCAACCTCGATCAAGGCGCGCATCCCCGGAGTGCGTGAATCGCTTCCCGTTGCACAAGACCAGCTAGGACGCGACGTCAAGAACCCACTTCACGGCGCAGCGGCGGTGCAACCACTGCGTATCTCGAAGTCCGAACCCGATGCATCACTCCAGGTGCTTAGTCGGTATGGAGTGGACGTTCCAGAACCACCCACATCAGTCCGAAGTATTCCCCTCACTCCCGAGGAAAAGCGTGCCTTCAACAAAAAGGCCGGTGCCCTGATTCAATCGCGCATCACGAAGGCGATGGAATCAGACCGGTGGGAGAGTCGCAGCGAAAGCGCCCGTAAAGGTCTCTTGGAGCGTGCAGTTGAGGATGCCCGTGAGAGTGCCGGTAACGAAGTCATCAAGAGTATCGGCGCGGCTGATCTAAAGAAGCGCCGTGAAACGGTTAACGCCGCGAAGCAGGCAGTTCCCGCGCGCTGAGAATCCGCGCGCTCACTCTCCGGTAACGGATGCGATCGACTAGGTACAGACTCGCGAAGAACAGACCGAATAGCGCCAGTGTGATGGCACAGAAGATCGGGACTCCCCAGACGGGACCGAATGTGTCACGAGCCGCAAACATAAGGCGGAATAAGAGCAGTCCGCCAACGAGGTTCACCACCCACGTATAGCGGTCCACAAGCCGCCCCAGCCAACCGAAGACGTTACGCACCCGCGCACGATAGCCGAACAGGAGGCGCACGGCAATGCCAAAAACCGAAGCGCTCAATCAGTTCGCACTGGGACTCTCAGACGACGATGCTAAATCCGTTTGTGGTCCGGTCGCCGCAATTGCATTCGCGCAGGCCAATGGTCGCAACCCGACGCTGACCGAAGCGCGGCAGATCGCCCGTGAGACCGGGTGGACACAAGAGGGCGGTATGAACGGTATCGCCAACCAGAAGCGCCTGCTCGACCGCATGGGCGTGGCGTCACGCCTCGACACCAACCCGAGTACCGATCACATCATTGCCGACGCTTCGAGCGGCAACCCGGTCATTATCAGCACCGCGAAACACTACTACTACGTCAACGATTACAACCCGAAAACCAACCAGGTCTACGTCGGCGAGACCGGCGTGGCCCGTCGTGGCGGCTCCCGGTGGATGACCGTTTCCCAGATCGCCGAACTAGACGGAGGCATCAACGGTGCCCTGTTCGTTGACAACCCATCGACACCGGGCCGCAGCGTGGCAAACGAAGCGGGCGATACCCCCACGCAACCAGGAGCACCGCCGATGAATCCGAACCAGAAGCGTTTCAATGAGATCATTGCCGCAAAGGGTGATCCAACCGGTATCGAAATACTCAACGAGTTTACTGAAGACCCCGAAGATCCGCGCGGGCCCAAACTCAAGAACCCGAGTCCAAAGTACCGCTACAAGTTCGGTGACGGCACCTATCTGGACGCAACGTATCATGGCCCCAACGTTGGCGGTGTTGGGGCCATGAGTGGCACAGCGCTGACCTCGCTTGCGGCCGAGGCGAGGAAGACGGCTCCTCGCGTAACCCGTGATCCCATCGTCGGCGGCAACACCTCAGACGAGCAGTACATCGTCACCCAGAAGCCTGACGGCTCGTTCGCGCAGATCTCAAACCCCAACTACGTCGCTCCGTCCTCGAAGCAGTACATCGTCACCCAGAAGCCTGACGGCTCGTTCGCGCAGATCTCAAACCCCAACTACGTCGCTCCGTCCTCGAAGCAATTCATCATCCGCCAGATGTCCGATGGCACGACTGCCACGGAACCGAATCCGAACTACGTCGCACCCAAGCGCGTCACGCGCAGTCACGCCACGGGCAACAAAATCTACACCGTTGACGAAGACGGCAACGTTATCTCGACCATCGACGTTCCCCGAGACCCGCTGGACGACGAGCACAAGAAAGCCCAGACCGCGAAGCTCAGCCAGGAGCTAATGGGCAAGCAGCAACTGGCGCTCCAGCAGCAGGCCGAAACGGTCAAGATGATCCAGGGCATGCTCGAACGTGGTGAGATCGACATCACCAAAGCCACCGCCTACATGGAAGCCAGCCGCGTGGCGACCGATGCCGCTATGCAGGGCACGACGCCATTCGAGATGGAGAAGTTCACCCGCGCAGAGAAGCGTGCCCGTGAGAGCGAAGGGGCAGACCTTCTCAAGCAACGCATCTCGTCCGGTTCGAGTCTCGCATCGTCCTTGATGAGCGCTGCACTCGGTGCGGCACAGAAGGCGATGTTCCGACCGGGGCAGACCAGCATCGGCTACAACCCGATGGCCGATGCGCGCAGCCTGATACAGGGATTCAGTAACGACGCCACCGGAGACCCAACGATTGCCCGGTTGCTCAGCGGTTCTGGTCCCGGTGCAGCACCCGCCGCCGCGCCACTGCCAGCCGGACTGTAAGGAGTACATAGATGCCACGAACACGGGAGCTCACACAGGAGCTCATCGATGCACTCATCGATGCAACGGTCTACGGCAGTACGAAGACCTATGAACTTGATAAGCAGAAGGTCGCGGCGGCGATTGAGCAGGCCAAGAAAGACTACGAACTCAAGAAACAGGAACTTGAAGCCCTCATTCAGGACGCCAACCGTAAGTATGTGCTCACTCAGAATGCCGATGAGCGCGCCGAAGCATTGCAGGAACTCAACTTCTGGCAAGCCGAGCAGAACCGCATCATGGCGCAGAGCAAGCAATATACGGACACCGCCACGACGCTCTTACAGGCATCAGTCCAAGCGGCGAGCAAGCCCGGCAACTACTTCCAGGCCAACAAGTACATGTCGGGCGGTCGAGACATCTTCGATCAGGTGCGCGGTGGAGCGCCGCCCGCGTTCTCCGGTGCGACTGGCCGCATGGAGTCGGGCAATATCTCCGACCTGATGGCGCGGCTCGGCATGCCTGCCTTGCAGCAGACGACACCGTTCACGGGTGGCACCGGTACGCAACCCGGAGCCGCAGCGCCCACCGATCCCGGAACGCAGACACCCACACCAACGAACACCGGACTAAGCGAGAAAGAACTCAACGACCACTGGTTCGACGGTATGAACCTGCAACCGACCGGACTGAGCTACGACGACGTGCAAGGTCAGGCCATGATCAAGATCAGAGCATTCGCTCGAAAACTCGGTGTGCCCGACGAGGTAATAATTGGGTTTGCCAACCAACATGCGGGTCGCCCCCCTGTCAGTGTCCAGGAACTCGACGCATGGGGGAACCGCAACGACCCCGTGTATGGGTACCCTCGGAAAGTCGGACAGGTATGGAGACCGATTGGTAAAGGTTCTAAGAACCCTCTACGCACCGACCAGGACAACGCAGGCATGGGCGCACAGTTTGCTGATGTGAAGAACCTTGAGGACTACGCAATCGAAGGGCACCTGCGAGGGGCAGACGGAATGACCATCGCGGAACGTGTGTGGAAGAGCTCGAAGGGATGGTAGCTATCTCACCTAGGAAAGTTAAGAAGAGCATGATTGCCCCATACTATGAACGCAGCAGTATCGTAGGCACGGGCTGCCTCTTCTTCGGATGCGAAGATTCCAAGGTATTGCCCTTTGCTACTCAGATTATAGCAAGGGTGGCATGATGGTAGATCAGAACTACGTCACGGGCGCACAGACCAACGGGACGCGCCTCAAAGCCGCCTACCAGGAAGTCCTCAAGCGGCGCGGTGTCCCCTACCTGTCCTCCGATGATCCAACGCTCCTGATGCTCTATCAGGTGCATGGAAACCTGACACCGCAACAGGCGCAGATCGCCGCGCAACAGGCCGCACAGCACTTCAAGGACACCGGGCAGGCGATGGATGACACGGCATTCGATGCTATGCTCACAACCGCTAGCGGTTCGGTGCAGGGACCGGACGAGACCGACCCGGCCTGGGATTTCGGACAGGCCGCACGCACCGCCTATCAGGACGTGAAGAACCTCTATGGCGGCGATATTGACCCAACAGACCCGCGTGTCATTGCGGCATACATGAGGGCCGGTAGCTCGGTCGGCGCGACGATGACACAGGATCAGGCACGGCAAGCCGCGCAGTATGGGGCCGACTACTACCGGGCAACCGGTCAGGCCATCCCCGACTACGCGGCCGATCAGTATGCCGGTCAGATCACCAATCGGCAGATCAAGCAGCCACACCATATCAACCCGGCAACCTGGGACGCGCTCGGTTCGACCGGGCAGCAACTCTATCTCAGCGCGGCGGCGCGCAAGGGCTATGACAAGACCGACTACATGAACACCATCAACGCCACTCGACCGGTCGGGACGCCACAGAACGTGACGCCTGGACGCGGGTCGAACGATCTGGCGCAGCGACTAGCGGGAGTTTATTAGACGCATGGAAGACCTGCAGACCCTCGCGCCGGTGACGGAAACGCCACCCGACGCGGCAGCGACCACCCTGGCTCCCGAAGAGGGGGCCTCTTCTGTTTCCGAGGAGACCCGGCCCGCGTGGCAGGTCGCCTTAGACGAAGCCCCGGCCGATGAGATCCGCAAACACTCCAAGTGGGCGGGCATGCTCGGCTCGGAGCGGCAGCGCTGGGAGCGCGAGTTCTCCGACAAGAAGACGGTCGAAGTCGCGATGGCCGAACGGGCCCGTATCGCGGCGGAAACCGAGCGGGCCGAGAAAGAACTTGACGAACTCTACGAGCAGAATCCGTTGGCCTATGCCGACCGGATGCAGAACTCGCGCGAGATTAAACGCGCTCAGGCGCACATCCAAAAGCTGCATGAGGACTCGCGCAATGCGGTTGCCGACAGCATCGGCAAGGCGTTCCGCGAGATCCCCGAGTGGGAAGCGATCGTCAACAACCCGGTCTATATGGACCGGCTCACCAGTGCCATCCAGGGTTTGCCCGAAGACCAGGTGATCCCCGCGTGGAACCGCGCAGCGGTCGATATCGTTGCCGCCGTCCGTGGGGACAACCGGGCCGAAGAGCAGTTCCAGGCGCGGCTCAAGCTCGAGCGTCAAGCGTGGGAGACCGAGGCGTTAGCCACCGGCCTGATCACGACCGACCGACCGGGACTGAATCGTGGACGCGGCGTCTCATCAAATGACCCCGAACCAAATTGGAAGACCCAGCCGGCAGAGTATGCCGCCTGGTACAAGCGCAACACCTAAGAGGGATCTAATTGGCTACACAGCTACTGGGTATTGGCGGTCAATCGCCAGAACTCAAACTAACCAAGTTCGACAAGCGTCTGTTGATGCGCTTCCGCGCGGAAACAGTCTTCAACCAGTTCGGTCAGAAGGCCACCGTTGGCCGTCATCAGGGCAAGGCGATCTCGTTTCGTCGCAATGAGATCATCTACGCAGCCGGTAACGCCGGGTCGCTCGCCAACGCATCCGCGCCGGGGGCACTGACCGAAGGCACGTTTCCGGCGGCGATCGATTCGACGTGGTCCGAGGTACAGGCCACCCTGTCGCAGTACGGACAGGTCATCCTGGTCTCCGATCTGACCGAGGACCAGTCCCTCGACGACGTAGCCGGTGAGTACACCGAGAACCTGTCCGAAGCCATGAATGACGCGCTGGACTTGCTAACGCGAGACATACTAGTCGCGGGAACCAATCGCCAGTACGCCTCGATTGCGTTGACCCGTGGTGGCGCATCCGGTGTCGGTTCGGGCATGTACCTCAACCTTGCCGAACTGCGCGAAGCCAAGCGCGCATTCAAGCGCAACAACGTTCCACCGCCCGAGGGCTACGGCGGCAACTACCCGGTGATCATGCATCCCGACGCGATGTACGACCTGGAAGGCGATAGCAATATCACCAACATCTTCCAGTACTCGAACAACGACACCCGCAATAGTGAGTTGTTCAAGACATCGTTCAAGGATCTGCCACTCGGGTTCAGGTGCTTTGAGACAACCAATGCGCGGATCTTCGCCTCACTCGGTCTATCGGGCGCAAACGTCTACCAGACGCACATGCTCGGCAAGCAGGGATTCGGCGTGATCTCCTACGAGTCGCAGCCTGCCCGCATCATCAAGAAGGCGCGTGGCTCCGGCGGCGCGACCGGTGACCCACTCGATCAGGTGGCATCGATCGGTTGGAAGGCCAGCCACACCGCCGTGATCCTTGCTCAGGCGAACAACCTGGTCATCGAACACGCGACGTCTTCAAGCAACGCGGCCTAGTCCACGCAGGGGGTGGCTCTTCGGAGCCACCCCATCTTTATGCCCGAAAGGAAACCACGAATGGCAGACCCACAGGACGACGCAGCGGCATTGTCCGATATCGCGGAACTGGCGAAAGAACTCGGCGCGGCCGGCAAGGACGCCGCGAAGGCGTCGAAAGCGGCCGACGATATCCTGGCCCGCATTGGCGAACTCGATGAGGACGCGCAACTGCGGCTGATGAGCAAGCCGCTTCTCAAGAAGCTATTGACCCGCGTCCTCGAAACCGAGCACCCGCAGAACCACGATGCCCCTCCTGGCACGATCTCCTACAAGACCATGCCCGGTGGCGACAAAGCGCCGTGGGACAAGAAGCCCTGGACGTGGGCTGATCTGTATAACCCGAAGCCTCCGCATCAACCGATGCCGCTCAAGACATGGATGCCCGGCAAGACGATTCCGATCGGCTGGCAGGGACTGATGGTCACGGTGCAGGCACGCAAGCAGACCACGCTGCCGGAAGTGTTCTTCGGTATCTACATGGATCACTACCACAACGTCGAACTGTCCGAACAGCATGCGGCGTTCCTCATGAAGAAGGGCCCGCTCCCGGCAGACCCCTCCATCCTGACGGTCAGCGGCGCGCAGTCACGGGCGGTCGCCAACCACGACGGTCGCGTGAACATCCACGTTCCGGGCGGCGGCATCATTGCCGACTGGGACCCCGCCATGATGAAAGAAGGAGCATAACCAGTGACTTCTAAGCGCGCGCCGATTGGCGTGGCGTTGATGGTTCGTGACGGAGAAAAGACGCTTGGGACGTGTCTCGACAGTCTCCGGCCATATGTCTCCCAGATCGTTGTCGGCGTCGACCTCACAACGACCGACAAGACGACGAAGACCGCCAAGAAACACGGCGCGGATATCGTGTTCCCTCTGCAAGTCAGCGACTGGCACGAGTGCGACAAGCACGGTCGTGTCCTGGCGCAGGACTTCGCGAAGGCGCGGAACGAGACCTTCAAGCGTCTCGATCCCAAACTGCCGTTCTGGATGTGGATCGATGCGGACGATTACCTGGTTGGCGGAGAACACCTTAAGCATCTGTGCGAGTCACTACCCGCTGATGCGCTTGGAGCATGGCTGCCTTATCACTACGCCACCGTCAACAACGGAGCAGCCACAACCACGCTGTTCGACCGCGAACGCTTGCTCCGGTCATCAGTCGGCTGGGAGTGGGAGTACCGCGTCCATGAATGCGTGAAGCCACTCAGTCCGGGCACGTGGTTTCCGTCGCAGGCATTGCCGCACCCGATCGCGGTCTACCACCAGGAAGGCGTGCATAAGTCGGTCGCCTCAACCGAACGCAATCAGGTGCTCTTAGAGATCGGTCTGGAAGAGAAGGGCGAAGATCCTCGAACCACGTTTTATCTGGCTAATGGGCATTTTGCAGCAGGCCGGTTGCGCGAGGCGGTGCATTGGTACGAGCGGACAACGGAGATTAGCCAGAACCCCTATGAGTGCTGGCAATCCTTTTGCTACATGTCTCTTGCATATCGGCGACTCGGTCTACTTGATGACGCCACCCGCGCGGCATTCTGCGCAGTGGATCTTATTCCAACCTACAAGGAAGCCTACTTCCGGCTAGCCGAGATTTACCTCGACGCGGGCCAGTACGAGAAAGTCCTGTTCTGGGATCGCATTGCCCGCACGATGGCCGACCCGCCACGCTTCGTGTTCACGAATCCGCTCGATGAGCAGTACAACAGTCGCATGGCCGTGGCCGACGCGCTGGCCGAGATGTTCCGCATCAAGGAAGCCCGCGAAGTCCTGTTGACCGCCGCCGCCGTCGTGCCCAACGAGCATCTGACCGCGCGGATCGGCCGCTACGACGAACTGATTGCCGCTCAGGACCAGGCCAATGCCTTCGTGCAACTGGCACGCGGCAGGACGGACGAACAGATCATCGCGCTCTGGGAGCACGCCAACCTGCCCGATGACGTGAAAGCGTTCGGCCGGGTCCGCGATGTCGTGATGCCGTGCTACCTGCGCCAGCGGAGCGCGGCATGAAACGAGTCATCTTCTGGTGTGGCAAAGCAATCGAGGCATGGGGACCAGCAAAGATCAACGAGACAGGCGTTGGTGGCAGCGAGACAGCAGTCATCGAGATCGCCAGGCGTTTCGCATCTGCCGGATGGCAGTCCGACGTGTTCAACGCTCCCGGTAAGTACGAGGGCGTTCGCGATGGCGTCGGGTACTGGGAACTGTCACGACTGGCGAAAGATACGACGTGCGATCTATTGGTCATCTGGCGCAACCCTGATGCGGTGAATTTGCCCATACTGGCCAAGCAGCGCGTTCTATGGGTCCACGACCATGATTGCGGCCCGAACGCTCGAAGCAACCTCGTCAAGTTCGACCGTGTGCTAGGGGTGTCGAAGTACCACGCCGACTTCCTGGCTGACGCCTACGACCTGCCAGAAGGGCTGGTTGACTTTGTACCGAACGGCGTCAACCTCGATCGTTTTACCGCGACGGTCAAGAAGGTGCCGCAGCGGTGCGTCTATGCGAGCAGCCCTGACCGTGGACTGATCATGCTCCTGAAGATGTGGCCCGAGATCATCGGCAACGAGAAGAAGCCTGAGTTGCATATCGGTTACGGGTTCGACGTGATGGACAAGATGATCGCGGCCGGCCGCTCCGAACTGATCCCCTTCAAACAGGAATGCATGGACCTCATCAAGAACACGAAGCAGGTCGTCTACCGAGGGCGCTTGCCACAGAACGAACTGGCAACGTTGTATCAGGAGTCGGTGGCGTGGCTCTACCCGTCCGATTTCCTCGAAACGTCGTGCATCAGCGCGATGGAAGTGATGGCGGCGGGGTGTATCCCGATCACGTCATCCTCTGGCGCGCTCAAGGAGACAGTCGGAAATGGTGGCCTTGTGGTCTATGGCCCCGAGAAGACGCGCAGTAATCCGCATTCAAAGGCATGGCGCGAGTTCTACATCCGGTGCGTCCAGGGCGTTCTGTTCGAGTCGAACAACCGATTAACACTGGCGGGAATGGCGAAGGCGCGAGCGCCTGAGTTGACGTGGGATGTTTCATTTCTGAAGTGGCTTGAGGTAGTTTCGTGAAGATCATCATCGACGGTCGCAGCCTCCTTCTCTACCCGCTGGGCAAGGAGGGATTCACCGGCGGCACAGAACTCATGGTGCGCGTCATTGCAAAGGGACTGGCCGACAAAGGCCACAGTGTCCACGTGGTCACGGCCGACCTTGACGACGAAGAGGAACGCGGCCCGAACCTCACGTACTGGGGACCGAAGGCGTTCCCGACGAAGGCTGATACGGTCATGATGGTGCCGTCCATCGAACTGGCGCAGCACTACTCCGCTAACTCTCTGGTGCTCATGACCAACGGCATCGATCCGTATCTCGGTCCTGATGGAAACCTCGCCGAGCTTGTCGCCGCGTTCCCGATCTTCTCGCAGACCCACGGCAAGCTGATGTGTGCAGCCAATCCGACCATCGACCCGAAGCGCTGCGTGATCACGGGACTTGGCGTCGACCTTGCAGACTACCCGATCAATCCAGTCAAGGTGCCCGGCCGCATCTGGGTCGGCAACGATCCGTCGCGCGGTCTGTGGCATGTGCTCGACATATTCGAGAAGGTCCGAGCCGAGGCACCGCACGCAACGCTCTCCGTGACCTACGACTTCGAGCGCCAGTTTCAGCAGCACAAGTGGCGGCAGAACAGCGTGGCCGAGATGATGCGCGAGTGCCGCAATCGGCTCAAGACCATGCCCGGAGTGGTCGTGCATGGCAACCTCGATCGGGCCGGTGTCATTGCCGAGCAGCTGGCCGCTGAGTTTCACGTCTGGCCGAGCGACCCGAACAACGTCGGCTCACAGATTCACGGAATAGCCCAAATGGAAGCCGCGGCCGCGGGGTGTGTGTTGGTGCTCAGTGATACAGAGGCGTTTCCTGAAGTGTTTGACGATGCGGCAATCATCCTGCCCGTGCCGGGGACATTTCAACTCACAGACGACGGCGACGGCGAGCGGGTCGATGCGCAGGACTACGCTGACCGGATAGTGGAATTGATAAACGATCAAGAAGAGTTCTGGATTGACCACTCCAAACTATCCCGCGGTCTTGCCGAAGAGAACACCTGGTCCCACGTCGTCGACCGCTATGACGCGATGTTGGAGATGATCAAGTGAACGTGACCCGCATCGATGCCTGCCGCTCCTGCGGTCATCGTGACCTCGCAACGGTCCTCGATCTGGGCAACCTCGCGGTCTCCGACTTCATCGAACCCGGCCAGTCGCTCGACCGTGCTCCGCTCGAACTGGTGCGGTGTACATCCTGCGAACTGGTGCAGCTACGCCACACCGTCGATCGAGACCGACTCTACCGGACCTATCACTACCGTTCCGGTGTCAACGAGACAATGGTCGCCGCGTTGAAAGACGTGGCCGACGAAGCCATGAAACTGGTCCCTCTCGACTACGGCGACGTGGTGCTCGACATCGGCTGCAATGACGGCACACTCCTGCGCCACTTCCCGAACCATGTGCGTAAGATCGGCATCGATCCGAGCGATGTCGCGACGGATGCACAGCAGTTCGATCCGTTCGCAACGAGCCTTGTCCGTGACTTCTTCCCGCCGAAGGGGCAGCACGTCCCGCACAAGTGCAAGATCATCACGGCGATTGCCTGCTTCTACGATGTGGATGACCCGAATGCCTTCATTCGTGAGGCGAAGCGGTGGCTGCATGATGACGGGGTGCTGATCGTGCAGTTTCAGGATCTTGTCTCGATGGTCAATAAGAACGCTTTCGACAACATCTGTCACGAACACCTGACCTATTGGGACTACAACGCGGTCTCCGGTTTGCTTGAACGACACGCATTGCAGATAACCGGCATCGCGTTTCCAAGCATCAATGGCGGCAGTATCCGGTTCGTCATTCAGCACCACAACGCATCGCGCGTGTCGCTTCCAAAAGCATATTCGTTCAACCTCCGCTCCTTCGCCGCCCGCATCGAAGCCCTAAAGCACGACACATTGCGCTTCCTGCACGAAGCCAAGCGCACCGGCAAGACGGTGATCGGCTACGCGGCCAGCACCAAGGCGAACACGCTCTTGCAGTATTACGGCATCGGGCCGGATCTGATCGAGGCGTTCATGGAACGCAGTCCCCATAAGTGGGGAAAGACCACGGTGACCGGGATACCGATCATCAGCGAAGACGAGGGCCGGGAGAGAAACCCGGCTTTTCTGTTTGTTGGGGCATGGCAGTTCGCGGACGCCTTTGCCAAGCGTGAACACGCGCTACTCGAACGAGGCACACAGCTTGTGGTGCCGCTTCCCACTTTGCGCCTTATGGGGGTGGCCGATCATGCCGATTTTCAGCCGAAAGACCTTGCGTCAAGCGTTGGGGTCGAATCATTTACGTGACACGATTGTGGGCAATGTCCAGGGGACATGGGCCGTGGGTGCTCAGTCTCTCCCTTCGATCGTGGACGTGTCGTATCGCGATCTCACGATGTCGGGACAGAACCTCTACGAGCGGTCGTGGATCTACATCGGCGGCATGGAACTCCGGGTCGCCAGTTTCAATGTCGGCAGTGGTGCCTACATCTCAGGCGGACTGGGATCGGGTGGTTGGCTCAGCGGCGCTGAGTATGAACGACACGATCTGGTCCCACCAACCGAGAAGAATCGCGCCATTGACGACTCGATAAAACGGCTTCGGCTTCTTCAGGAAGTCCCCGTCGAGTCCGTCGATGACGCGGAATACTATCCAATCGAGCGTTTGGCGGCGGCATTGCCGAACGAGATCATCGAACCGACAGACGTCATGGACGTCTACTACTACGCGGATGCGGCGAACTCACTCGACCGTAACAGGCGTGAACTGGACCAGTGGAGTGTCATCGAAACAGGGTCCGGCATAGACCTCCACATTTCCCCACGCTTGCCGTCAGGCAATCAGATCATCATGCAGGCCATGCTTGCTATGACGCTCGGATCGACCGATGTCGCCACGATCAACATCCCCGACGAGCGACTCGTGCTGTTCGGGGCCGAGGCACAGTGCTGGCACCTGCTCAGCAAGTCGGCACCGGGCACGAACAGGGCGACGTACGAACAGTCCCGCAACGAGGCGGCGATGGCCTACAGCGATTTAGCGGCCAAGTTCAAGCGGCCGGTCGATCGGAAACTTGAATTCGACCGGCCCGTTCATACCGGCGGCGCTGGCGGGTGGTGGTAGATGGTTGCGAATCAGCAAGCGGACCTAATCCTCCAGGGCAAGCCGTTCATGTTGACCCGTTCCGGCCGATCGGGTGTCAACCGCTCGTGGAAGCGCAGTGGCGTGAATGTCTCGCCGGTGGGCGGATCTCCCGGTGAGTCGCGGTTCAATGCCGCGCAGGCCGACATCCGTTTCGCGGAAGTGTTCGATGACTTCTCGGGCGGCTTCGGCTACGCCTACCGCACGGCCGCTCCCGCTAACGGCATCCACTGGTCCGAGAACATGGAAACGCGGTTTCCGGGACAGGCGGTGCATTGTCAGCGACTGATGACGGCAAGTGTGTTCGATGTGTTCGATGGTGCGCCGGTCGGTGGCTTTGAATGGCTGACCGACCTTGCACTGACGGGGCCGACACCGGCCGTTGGCTTTGGGGCCGTCTACGCATATGGCAATCGACAGAACGTGATCGGTGATACCGATTCGTGGCTGCTCTATCCGAAGAGCAATGCGTTCCCAGCGGCGATGGATGAGGAATACGCGAGCACCACGACGCGCAACGGACGACTTGGTCCGCCAGCGGCATTCGGGTCGTACTTCTATGTTGGTGGCGGGACGGGTGTGTTCTACCAGATCGGGCTGGACGGCAAGGTCACGACCGCCGGACCATCGGCCCTGATGGGGTTTGTCAATTCGGGCAACCGTTTGTGGGGCAAGATTCGTGCGCGCGGCACGTCCTCGACCGGGAACCCTCTTGCCAATGCGGTGACATCTCTGGCGGCGGGTGCTGATGCAGCCATTCTTGCAAACTGGTCGGCAACAATTCCGGTCGGCAACGGCGCGCAAAACATCGCAGACATGGAGTCCCTTGGAGGACAGGTCTTTCTCGGATTGCCGGATGGCATCTATGCTGGGGATCAGACGGGCACCTTCTCGAATGTCACAGGCGGCGTAG
>SXGU01416550.1_pt1 | contig 13873 bp, 12 predicted proteins | sample 3174531 | NCBI WGS metagenome assembly SXGU01 (sample SAMN11356863, study PRJNA531348) | freshwater metagenome | isolation source: freshwater sample F1-140 | place: China: Fuxian Lake, Yuxi | collected 2017-12-25 | reverse complement strand
CTAATCCATTTACCATTCCGTAGCGAGTAACAATCTCTTTATGTGCTTGTTCAACGCTTTCAAGATTGCCGACATCACAGTGGACATATGTGACATCTAAGCCGGATTCCTTGAGCGAACTTGCATAATCCTTGCCAAGATGATCTTGAATATCTCCAAAACTTACTCGCCCTCCACATTCAGCCAGCGTGCGCGCCTTCGTCAACCCGGACAACGCCGCCTCGCGCCGCGTACTCGAACGCGCCGGCTATGCGGTTGAGCGCTGGATCCCCGAGATGAACCGCTGGCTGCTGCGCCTGGATCTCAGTCGTTGACCAGGTCCATCGGATAGAACGGCCGCGTCACCTTGGCGAACGGAATGCGCCGCATGTTGGCGCAGGTCGGCCCCGGCGTGTCGGCGATAAGCACCCTCGCGGCAATCGGCGTGTAGCTGACGCGGAAATGCGACGGCGACTTGACGAAGATCAAGGCGGCGCGGCGCGGGTCCAGGCCAACTGATTCATGCACCCCAAGGTCCCATTCCAGATGCGGAATCGAGCGCAGGTTGAGCCGAATATCGCCGATCGCCAGCACCACCGTCAGGCCCATCGCCCCCGGCATCCCGCTCGCCCCGGCGCCGGAAAATACGTAGTTGCCGTCGCTGATCACCCGCACGATTCCGGTGACATCAAGCGGCACGCCGTCATGCGAGCGCTTGTGCCCGACCGCCAGCGTCACCGTCCGCCCCACCCCCGCCGCCGCGGCTTCGACGGCGGCCGCCGCATCGCACATGGTGATATAGGTCAACCGCCCCGCCCGATCGGCCCCGGCCGCCAGCAGCGCCCGTAGCACCACGGTGCTGTCCGCCGCCGCCCCGCCGCTCGGCGTATCCCCGGCATCGCTGGCCACCGTCAGCCCCTCGCTGGACAGTCCGATTCGGATCACCTCCTCCAGCGGCGTCAAATCCGGCTCGAATTCCGCCCGCCGCCGCCAGGTCATCTCCGCCAGTCCCTCCGCTGCCGCCTGCGCCGCCGCGGCATCGCCATCCGCACAGACCAGCGCCGCGAAGCCGAGATCCGGCACATCCATCCACGGCTGCACCGGAAACAGCGACACATGCAGCACCTGCCCTGCCGCCTCCATCGCCCGCCCCGCCGCCACCACATCGGCCAGCGGCGGCGTTGTCGTCCGCGCGGCATCCGGGCTCATCACCATGTGCCGCTTGGCTACCGCCATCACCGGCCGCACCCGCCCGCCGAGCCAGTCCAGCAACAGCTGTGCCCCACGCGCGCCGGTTTCGTACATGTCGATATGCGGGTATTCGCGATAGCCGATATAGGCGACATTCGGCTGGATCATCCGCTGCGTGATGTGTCCATGCAGGTCCAGCGTCACCACGATGGGTATCCGAGCCGGCAGCACCGCCCGCACTCGCTCCAGAATTTCCGACTCCGAGTCGGGCTCATCTGCCACCACCATCGCCCCATGCAGCGCCAGCAGCACGCCATCCACCGGCCCGGCATCGCGCAACCGCGCGACAATCTCGCCCAGCAATGCTTCGAAACACTCCCGCGTCACCGGCCCGCTCGCCAGCGCCAGCGTCCCCAGCAGCGGAACCGGGGTCACCCCGGCGGCGCGCAGCACATCCAGCATGCCGGGCACCTCGCTGCGCTGCGCCCCATACTTGGTCAGCATCTCGTTGCCGCGGAACAGGTACTGGTCCCTAAAGGTCTCAATCGTGGTATCGAACGCCACGAAGCTGTTGGTCTCCTGTTTCATTTCTGCAATGGCGATGCGCATCTTCTCTTCCCCTCGACGGATAGGAAATTCAAGCCAACAAGCACAAGCAAAGGGTAAACGCTGGGCCCGCACCCGTCAAGTACCACTGTGCGCTAACCTGCACCCCGCCACTGCTTAGTGGTCAACGATCACACTTGTTGGATATTCCGAGGGGTACGCTCAGCGCAACAGGCGGAAATTGCCCGATTTGGACAAACCAGCATCGGCAGCCCTGAATATTCAGTGCACTCTGCCAGCAGCCACACCACGCCTGCTCACGCTGCGCCGCGTGTGCCATTACTACGGCGCAGAATTACCAACCCACTGTCTGATCAAACTCCAGTTCCGGGACCGGCTCTGCATCCACATCCACAGGGGACGTCCACTGATTATCCCCGGCTTCTGCTGTAAGGTTTGCCGTCTGGTCAAACTCAAGCTCGGGGATTGCCTCTACTGCTTCTGGAGCAATCAGCTGCTGTGCATTTTCCTCCACCGGTGGTGAGCGCGCGGGTGCGATTGCCGGTAGCTATCGTGAGCCTGGACGTGGCCATGCTCTCTACGGAGCGCGCCAATCACATCCGTCAGCTGGTGGCGGCGCAGACCTCTGTGCCAGCCGCCAATATTGTGCTGAGCTGCACGCATACGCACACGACTCCGTACACCGGCCGCCGTGTCCCGGCGAACCTGGGTGCGGGCCATCCGGCCTATCTGGAGGCGTTTGACCACCTGGTGGCCGGCGCCGCGGTCGAGGCGTGGCACGATCGCCGGCCGGTGGCCATCGGTGCGGCTTCAACCGAGGTCAAGGGCGTCTCGATCAATCGGCGCGACCCGGCGCTGCCGGCCGATCCGCAGCTGGGCGTGATCCGAGTGGACGACGCCGATGGCCGGCTGATGCCCTGCCTGGTCAACTTCGCCTGCCATGGGACGAGCGTCGGCACCCATTACCTGCTGTGGTCAGCCGACTTCCCGGGATTCCTGGCGCGGGCAGTCGAGGAGGCTGAGCCTGACTGCACTTGCCTATTCTTGCAAGGCGCCGAGGGTGATATTCACCGGTGGGATTTTTATTTCGGCAACGAGAACCCTCGCTGGGGTGACACCTACGATGGCTCCGAACGCTTGGGCAAAGCTATCGCCGGGCCGGCCATCGGCCTCTTGCAGCAGATTGCCACTCGTTCGAGCGCGGAGATACGGGGGCGTCGAGCACCATTGCCTTGCCCTCGCGGCCGATCCGCTGGAGCGCCGAAGAAGCTGAGGCCTATGCGGCCGAGGTCGAGGCCAGAGTCAAGCCTTACACCGGCGCCCCCATACCGGATGGCTGCCTGGGCTGTATGTCGGCGCAACGCTTCCCCGATGCATACCTGCTGAGCGGCGTCCGACACGAAGCCACGTTCGCTCGACAGCATCCTGACACGCTGCCGGCGGAGTTGACGGTGCTGCGCATCAACGACATCGCGTTGGCCGTGCAGATCAAGGCCGGCAGTCCTGTCGCTCATACGTTCGTGCTGTCGGTTGCGAATGGCTCTGTCGGCTACCTCCCCACGCGTGAGGCAGCCGAGGCGGTGCTGGGCTTGTCGCTGCGGGATTTCACCGATCCGGTCAAGAATCGGCGCCACTATGGCGCGACGATCACCACCGAGGTGGGGCCGGCGGCCGGCGAGATGGTCGTAGCCGAGACGTTGCGGCTTCTCGTGTCTGTGGGCGAGCATCCGGCGACGGGTAGCCTCCGTAAACGTCGCTCGACCGGCAACGCGTGATCTGTGGGATAGAGCACTGAAGAGCACCTATCGTGACAAGAAGATGGAGCTGCCGAGTCTCTTGACAGGCGATGCGGTACATGGTAATATGGAAAGGGAGGTGCAATCCACTCGGATGGATTGAGGGGAAGCGAGGAGCGATGCATGGAGTGTGTGATGGCATGTGCTCACACCGACGTAGACGCCTCGAGTGAAACGAGACGTGACGCAGGGTATCCGAAGGCCGGATATCTCACACAGAAGCATCCCCACCCAGGGGAGGAGGAAGACGCAAATGGAATCCAAGAGCAAGCGAGTGAGTCGGAGAGAATTACTGACCGGAGCAGCGATGACTGCGGGCGCAGCGGCGCTCGCCGCATGCACGCCTGCGCCGGCCGCAGCACCCACCCAGGCCCCAGCTGCCGCAAAGGTCAAGCTGAGTCTTTGGAAAGCTCCCCATAGCGATCAGGATGAGAAGTTTTGGACAGAGACGCTGGCGGAGTTCACCAAGGCGAACCCGGACATCACGGTGGACTATCGCGTGACGCCGTGGGACACCTTCCACGAGCAGTACGGAACCGGTTATGCCGGCGACGGCCCGCCGGATGTGGCCTACTTCCCGAACACCTACTACATCAGGTATGCCGCGGCAGGCCAGCAGGTACCGCTCGCCGACCTGAAGTTCGCCGATCTGAACAAATGGAAAGCGCTGCATGACCCGGCGATTTGGAGCCAGGGCGCGTATGGCGGCAAGCAATATGGCCTGCCGTTCCTGCAAATCGGCATCTCCTTCATCTGGAACAAGGCGCACTTCAAGACCGCCGGCCTCGATCCGGAGAAGCCGCCCAAGACCTGGGAAGAGCTGGTCGCTTTTGGAAAGAAGCTGACCATCGACAAGAATGGCAAGCATTCCGACGAAGCCGGCTTCGACCCCAAGAACGTGACGCAGTGGGGCTACTCGATCATGGACAACACTACCGGCGAGATGGGCAACTTCGTGCCGGTACCGATCCGCAACTATGGCGCCGAGTGGCTGAGCGCTGACGGCAAGGAGTGGATCATGAACGACGACAAGGCCGTCAAAGGTTTGCAGATCCAGGTCGACATGATCAACAAAGACCACATCGCTCCTCCGTTTGGCACTTTCGTCGGTCACGACGTGGACAAGGCCTTCACCGACGGCAAGATCTCGATGCAGCTATCCTACTGCAACTTCGTGCTGCCGTTCCGCGACACCATGAAGTTCGATATGGGCATCAGTATGCCGCCGGCCGGCCCCGCCAATGCCGAGTCCCTGGGTGGTATCGGCTACTGGTGTATGGCTACCAAGACGAAGAGCCGAGAGGCCTCGTGGAAGCTGATGGAGTATCTCTCCTCGGCTCCAGTCGAGGAAAAGTATACCGGCCTGGTCAAGCTCTTCCCGTGCCGCACCGATATCAACCCGTTCAAGGATGACAAGTACATGACGGCGTTTGCGGCGACCCAGAAGGGGTATATGGCGGCCCCGATCCTGCCGTTCGACTATTGGTCGATCATTCTGAGCGAATCTGAGGCAGCTCTGACAGGTCAGAAGTCGTCCAAGGACGCGTTGGACGCTGCAGCGAAGCGTGTCAACGAGCTCCTCGCTCAGCAGAAGTGACGTTGCGGTCTTAGCATGGTTGATGGGGACGGCGGACCTCGGTCCGTCGTCCCCGAATTAGGTATGGCTTGGGAGGAGAACCCGACTTGGAAGCGAAAGCTCTTCGCAAACAAATGGAGGTCACGGCGCTGAAACCCCCGCTCAGCTTTCGGCTGCGCACGGGGCTGACGCCATACCTTTTCATCCTGCCCAAACTCATCGTCTGGGTCGTGTTCATGCTGGTGCCGGTCATCTGGACTGTCGCCATGACGTTCCAAGGTGGAGCGATACTCAAAGGGTTGCACTTCGTCGGACTGGAGAACTATCGCAAGATCCTGAGCGACGATCTCTTCCTGAAGGGCCTCAAGAACTCCTTCTACTATTCCGTGTTGGTCATTCCTCTCGTGATCATCCTGGCGGTGTTTATGGCGGCGTTGCTCAACCAGCACATCCGCTTGCGCCCGCTCTGGCGAGCCAGCCTAATTGTGCCATCGGTGACTACAGTGATTGCCGCCGGCGTCATCTGGGGCTACTTGCTGCACACCGACGTTGGGCTGTTCAACAATATGCTTCAGGCGCTGGGCTTGAACAAGATCAATTGGCTTGGCCGGGCGAACCTGGTGATGCCAATCTTCGTCTTCATCGAATGTTGGCGTAGCCTGGGTTTCTACACTATCATGTTCCTGGCAGCCATGCAGTCCATCCCGCAGCATCTTTACGACGCCGCCGCCATCGACGGCGCGACCGGCCTTCAGGCCTTCCGCATCGTCACGTTGCCGCTCATGCGACCCGTCTTGCTCTTCGCCATGGTGATGGCCACCATCTGGAACTTACAGATCTTCGACACACCCTATATGATGACCAAGGGCGGGCCGGGCTACGCGTCCACGACCACAGTAATCTACATTTATAAGATGGCCTTCACTTGGGATAATATGGGCGGCGCCACGACCGCGGCTTTCTTCCTGCTGCTCATCATCCTGGCGCTGACGGCGCTGCAGCTCACGTTCTTCCGCAAAGAAATCCAGTTCTGAGGGGGCGCGCATGGTTCCCAAAGTCTCAACGCCATATGGCTACCGTCGCCATCTATTCGGTAGGATCCTTCGCGACGGGCTGACGTATTTGGTGCTGCTCTTCTTCGCCATCATTTCTATCGGACCCATCATCTATTTGCTGGCGACCTCGTTGAAGAAGACGTACTACCGCATCGTGGAGATGACGGTCTTCCTGGATCCAACCGCGCAGAACTACCAGAACCTATTCTTCAACACGAACTATCTCATGTGGCTGCGCAACAGCGCCATCATCGCCGGCTCGGTGACCCTGCTGGTGCTGCTCCTGGATTCAATGGCCGGCTTTGCCTTCGCCAAGAAGCGTTTCCAAGGGCGGGACACTATCTTCGTCATTCTCTTGTCCACGCTGATGGTGCCGGTGGCCGTGACCCTGCTGCCCACTTTCTTTATTGCCAACCGTCTAAAGCTGATCGATACTTTCGCCATCATGATCATCCCCGCGCTGGCTAACCCCGTAGGCGTATTCATGATGCGCCAGTTCATCCAGACGATCCCGGATGAGCTGCTGGAAGCGGCGCGCATCGACGGCTGTTCTGATCTGCGCATTTTCTTCACCATGATCCTGCCCCTGTCGGTGCCGGGTCTCGCAGTGCTGGGTTGGTTCACGTTCATGCAGCAGTGGGGAAGCTACTTGTGGCCTTTGGTCGTATCCACGACGAATAAGACGCGCCCGATCAACCCCGGCCTGGCGACTTTCTTTGGGCAATACAACACCGACTGGGGGTTGGCGGCCGCCGGCACCCTCGTGAGCATGGTGCCGACGCTGATCTTCTTCCTAGTCGTGCAGAAGTACGTGGTCGAAGGGATCACGGGCGGCCGCGCTGCGAAGGGTTAGCGCCGCCTGACTGGCGGATGGCCGCGCGGGCTCACCCCACTTTCCCGATAGGAGGATACGACTTGGCTAGTCTCAGCTTGCGCAACGTACACAAGGTATTTGGCAACGGCGTTCACGCCGTGAATAACGTGAGTCTCGAGATCGAGGATCGCGAGTTCCTGGTCCTGTTGGGCCCATCGGGCTGCGGAAAGACGACGCTGCTGCGCTGCATCGCCGGCCTGGAGACGGTGAGCTCCGGTGAGATTTGCATCGGCGACCGCCAGGTCAATTTTGTAGCTCCCAAGGACCGTGACATCGCTATGGTCTTTCAGAACTACGCCCGCTATCCGCACATGGACGTGAAGTCGAACATCAGCCTGGGCCTGAAACTCCACAAGGTCCCGAATGCGCAGATCGACGCGCGCATCGACGAGGCGGCCGGCTTCCTGCGTATCCTGGAGTACCTCGAGCGCCTGCCGCGCCAGCTATCAGGAGGCCAGCAGCAACGCGTGGCCCTGGGGCGAGCCGTCGTGCGTGAGCCGAAGGTGTTCTTGATGGACGAGCCGCTGTCTAACCTGGACGCCCGTCTGCGCATTCACATGCGCGCCGAGCTAATCCGCCTGCATCGACAATTGGCGACCACCTTCATCTACGTGACGCATGACCAGACCGAGGCGCTCACCATGGCCTCGCGCGTGGTGGTGATGCGAGACGGCGTGATACAGCAGGTGGGCAACCCACTGGACGTGTATCGGAAACCGGTGAACAAGTATGTTGCCAGCTTCCTGGGCAATCCTGAAATGAATTTTGTCACTTGCCGCGTTGGGACCGACCCCGACGGCGACCTGGCGCTCCTGTCCGATGGTTTCACCGTGAAAGTACCCGCACATCGACGGGCGGCGGTGGCGTCCAGCGCAGGCAAGCGAGTGTGGCTAGGATTCCGACCGGAGACCATCTCAGTCATGGCGGGCGATGCGACAGCCGAATGCGGCATCTGCGGCATCGTGGACGTCATGGAACCGATGGGCAGCAACACGTTGATCTACGTGAAGGTCGATGACGAGATCGTCATCGCCGATATACGCGAGGAGACGCTGCCGGCCACAGGTGAAAGGGTTACCCTTGCTCTCGACCCGCACCGGCTCCATCTGTTCGACCATGAGACTGAACGGGCCATTGAATAGGCTGACTGATTTATTTCAAGACAGGGGGATGTCAAAGCATGGGCAAGCTAGTTGCTGGCACAGGTTCGGCAATCATTACGCCGCCCGTTGGTATAGAAATGGGCGCGTGGGTCCTGCGCCAGGGATTGGCGCAGGGCGTTCACGATGACTTGTACGCGCGCGCATTGGTGCTGGACGACGGGGCGACACCGGTGGCGATCGTCAGCCTAGACGTGGCCGTCGTCTCGGAAGCGGTGGCCAGGCGCATCCGAGAGCTGATAGCGGAGCAGGTGCCAATCCCGTCGAGTAACGTTTTGTTGAACTGCTCGCACACGCATACGACGCCGTACACCCACCTGGCTTCGGTGGAGCATTTGAGCGTTGGACACCGCGCCTACCTGGAGGCGTTTCCGCACTATGTGGCCGGCGCAGTGGTGGAAGCGTGGCATGGACGTCGCAACGCTGCCATCGGAGCGGCGTCGACGGAAGCGCCGGGCATCACTGTGAATCGACGCGACCCTGCGTTGCCGGCAGATGCGGAAGTGGGCGTCATCCGTGTCGACAACGAGGATGGCGCGCCCCTGGCCTGCCTCGTCAACTTCGCCTGCCACGGTACAGCCGTGGGCGCGCACTATTTGCTTTGGACGGCAGATTTCGCCGGCTATCTGGCGCAGGCGATCGAAGACACAGAACCGGATTGCACCTGCTTGTTCCTTCAAGGGGCGCAGGGCGATATCCATCCCTGGGACTGGTACTTCGGCAATCCCAACCCGAAGTGGGGCGACACCCATGAGGCCGCGGAACGGTTGGGAAAGGCAATTGCCGGGCCGGCGTTGGGTTTGTTCCAGCAGATTGAAATGACATCCTCGGCCGACATCGGCGTGGCGGCGAGCCGCATCACCCTGCCGACGCGTCCGATAAGTTGGACGGCCGAGCAGGCCGAAGCCTACCTGGCCAGCCTAGAGGCGACCGCAACGCCGTACACGGGGGCGACCATCCCGGACGGGTGCCCGGGTTGCATGTCGGCGCAGCGCTTTCCCAATATGTATCGGCTGTTCGGGGCGCGACATGAGGCCACCTTCGCGCGCAATCATCCTGCCGGCATCGAAGCAGAGCTGACGGTCATCCGGGTCAATGATATCGTCCTGGCCGCCAACTCGGGAGAGCTGTTCAACGAGCTTGGCATGCAGATTAAGCAGCGCAGCCCGGTGGCGCGCACGTTCGTCCTCTCGTGTACGAATGGCTCGATAGCGTACATTCCTACCCGAGAAGCTTCGGAAGCAGTGCTTGGCATGCCCCTGGAGGAATTCACGGATCCGGTGAAGCATCGCAGGCACTACGGCGCCACGATCACCACAGATCTCGGACCGGCTGCCGGCGAGATGGTAGTCGCCGAGACGCTGCGCCTAATCGGGACGTTGTAAGAGAAGACGGGCGTATGCCATACGCCCCTACGGAGGGTGGCTGGAGAAGCCGCACTCGCAAAGAGAGGACCGCTGATGTCTGCCAAACCCTACCAGTACAAGCATTTCCCAGATTTCCCGGATGGCGAGTACGAAGCTCGCTACCAGAGACTGCGCGAGCGCGCCTCCCAGATGGGCATCGACGCCTTGGTGCTCACGACAGAGACTAACAATCGCTATTTCACCGGCCTCAAGACGACCATCTTTCGGCTCAAGATGCGTCCGATGTTCGTAATCCTCCCGATGCGGAGCGATCGAGAGCCTGTGCTGGTCATCCCTGAATTTCTGGAAGCATGCGCGTTAGCCACTTCCTGGGTGCGCGACATCCGCATGGCCAGCGAGTGCTACGGTAAAGAGAACCGGGACGCCACGGACATCCTGATCGGAGTTTTGAAGGACATGGGTCTGAGCGAAGCGACGCTGGGTATGGAGCTCGGCGAGGCGCAGCATTTGGCCATGAGCCAGACCCAGTTCGAGCATCTGCGAGCCGACTTGCCGCATGTCCGCATCGTCGACGCGGCGGCGGCGATCTGGTCGGTGCGGCGGGTCAAGTCTGACCTGGAGATCGAGGCGCTCAAGACGGCCTGATCGCGCTCGGCGTCCGTCAGCCGAAAGACTTCGGACACCATGGCGAGGGCGACTCCGTCGACGACCGCGGAGAAGACCCAATCGATCTCTTTCTTGAGCCTTTCCGCGTCGATCGAATCGTCGTCGTGGTAGGGAAGCTGGAGCACCGGTAGGACGCCGCGCAAGGCCATGTCAACCCGCCCATTCCACGCGTCGGCCGACCTGCGCCACGAACTGGCCGGGGAAGACCTTCGACAGCCACGGTTGCGTGATGTAATACCCGTCGTGGGGCGCGACGAGCTCGAACGGCGGCTCGTCGATGCGGTTGAAGTCGTGGACGTACCCGAGGAGCTGTCCCTTCCTGACCGATTCGCCGACCGGCAGCGACGGCTCGAAATGGCCGTGGAACGGAGCCAGGAGGGTGGACGCGGGATCTTCGGTGTCGACCAGAATCTGGTCTCCCCGCGGATGGAAGGCGTTCTTCGGAAGGTCGCCCTTCATCTGGCGCTGTCGAACCGCGGCGGTGAGGATGCCCTGGCTAGCCATCGCCACCCCCGTCGCGTTGACCGACTCGCCCCATCCGAGTTCGGTGCCCACCGTGATCTTGCCCAGCTCCTCCGCGCGACCGATAAGGAGGCCGCCCGTGTGGTGTCCGTAGAGGAACGTGAACTTCGTGCCGAAGTCGCGACAGGCTTCTTCCATCTGCCGGCGCTGCTCGGGATCCTTGACCTTGTGAATCGCCGTCGTATGGGGAAGCAGGCACACTTTTCCGCCGGAATGGATGTCGAGCACGACATGAACCTGACGAAAGAGAAATCGGTCGACGAAATCCGCGATGCGGAAGGTGATGGATCCTTTGGCGTCCCCGGGAAAGGCGCGGTTCATGTTCACGCCGTCGGAAGGAGTCTCCCGCGCGCCCGCTTCGAAGGCCACGATGTTGAGCACGGGCACGAGAATCATGCGTCCGAGCACGTCCTCGGCCTTGAGCGCGTGGACGAGATGCTTGATGGCGACGGGACCTTCGTATTCATTTCCGTGCGTCGAGCCGATCGCCAGCACGCCGCGCCCGGGTTTCGCCTCTTTGCCCACGAGGACGGTCACCGGAACCAGGTGAGAGCCCCAGAGCGTGGGATGGGTGAAGCAGACGAAGTAATCGCGGCGTCCGGGCGTTTCGAAATCGAGTCCTTCCGGCTGAACGATCGTGCGTTTCACGGGCGCATCTCCTTAGAGGATACCGGCGAAGTATGTTTTCTTCCCTTGAACGTCGAGCTTGAGACGATAGAGGGCGCCGCCGTGATGAGCAGCCTCGAAGTCATATCCGATCGGCGCCAGGGCTTCATCGCGATAGGGTCGCGCCGCCGTCGTGATGTAGAGCTCCGTCAGGTCCTTGCCGCCGAACGCAACGCTCGAAACCTGCCGGACGGGCATGGGGATGCGCCGTTCGACCTTTCCGTCGGGGTCGTATCGCACGACTTGGGCGCCGTACCAGTGGGCGCACCAGACGAATCCTTCGGAATCTACGGTCAGGCCGTCCGGGATTCCCTCCTCGCGAGGGACCGCGGCGAAGACGCGTTTTCGGGAGAGATCGCCCGTGCGGGAGTCGACGTCGTAAGCGTAGATTTTTCGGGCGCTCGTATCGGCGAAGTAGAGAGTGCCGTTGTCCGGGCTTAACCCCAGTCCATTCGAGAGCTCGATCCCTTCGTCGACGATCCGAAGCGCTCCGGACGTCTGCAAAAGATAGAGGTGGCCGGTCCTTTCCATCCCCTTTTCGCCCCAATGGATCGAGGCGGCATAGACGCGCCCGTGAGGGTCGGCAAGAATGTCGTTGAAGACAAGCTTCTCGCCCTCGTGTTCGGAAGCGATGCATCGACGGGTCTTGGCGTTGTGCCAGAGGTGGATGCCTTCCCATCCCGCGAAAATCATGCCTTCGGGATAGTTCAGCGCGACCCCGGAGGCATGGATGTCTCGACTGATGATCGCCTTTGCGCCGGTGGCCGGATAAAGCTGGTAGACGAGTTTGTTCCAGTGGTCGACCCAGAGGAGCCTTTGCCTCGAAGGATCCCAGAGCGGGGCCTCCCCGACCAGGGTGTCGTCTTCCGCGATGATTTCAAGCTCGGCGGTCATGGCCGAAGTGTTTTACCTCTCCTTTGTTCTATCCCTTTCGGCAGCAAGCTAGTTTCCTTCGCGTTCAAATTGAGCCGCCGCCTTGAAGGCGGTGAAGCCGCCGTCCACGATCATGTTCGAGCCCGTGATGAAGGTCGCCTTGTCGGAAGCGAGATAGAGGGCCATCTGGGCGATGTCGTTCGCCTCGCCCACGCGCGTGAGGTGCATCGCGTCGGTCGCGGCGCGCGCCTTCGGATCGTCGTGATACCACTGCTGGCATTCCGTAATGATATAGCCGGGGGTGATGACGTTGACTCGGATTCCGTAGCGGGCGTAATCAGCGGCCATGATGCGCGAGAGCGCGATCACGCCGCCCTTCGCGGCCGTGTAGCTGTCCGAGCCCGTCTGGGTCAGGACCGCCACCGTGCTCGAGGTGTTGATGATGCAGCCCTTGCGCTGCTCGATCATGGAGGGGATCGCGTACTTGCTGCAGAGGAAGACCCCTTTGAGGCAGATGGCGATCATCTTGTCCCAAACCCACTCTTCGAGCAGGTGGACGGGGCGATCCTTTTCGATGCAGAGCCGGGTCGACGCGGCGTTGTTGTAGAGGATGTCGATCCGGCCGAAGCGCTTGACGGCCTCGTTCGCCAGCCGTTCCGCGTCGGCTGCCGACGAAACGTCGGTCTTGACGAAGATCGCGTCCGAGCCGATCCGTCGCACCGTCTCTGGGCCGCCCTTTTCGTCCACGTCGGCAACGACCACCTTCGCGCCGGCCTGGGCGAAGAGGATGCAGGAAGCGCGTCCGATTCCGGAGGCGCCCCCGGTGATGATCGCGACCTGGCCTTCCAATTCTCGGGTCATGCGCTTCTCCTGTCCAAGCGGTACTTCCCGATCGTGTCCGGATTGAGATCGATCCCGAGCCCCGGCCCTTGGGGAACGTCCACGAAGCCGTCGACGACCGGGAACTTCTGTGCCGTCGTTTCCCAACGGAGCGGCGATTCGGCCACGCAGTACTCCAACGCATAGGCATTCGGGATCGCGGCGAGGAGGTGCAGCGCGGCGGCGATGCTGATGTTCGTCTTGAAGCAGTGGTTGGCCAGCTTCCTACCGCAGCTGTTCGCGATGTTCGCGATGCGCACTGCGCCGGTGAGCCCTCCGCAGCGGGTGATGTCCGGCTGGATGAGATCGACGCCCCCTTCGCGTATGAGCCGTTCGGACGCCGGAACACCCGATTCGGCATCGCCGGCGGCGATCGGGGTTTGGGAAGCCTTCGAAAGGACTCCATAGCCCGCGACGTCGTCCGGCGGCAGCGGCTCTTCAATGTACGCGGGTCGGAAGGGGCGGAGCAACTCCTCCCGACGGAGCGCGGTCTTCGCGTCCCAGCAACACCCTACGTCGATGAGAAAGTCGACTTTCGGTCCCAGGCCTTCGCGGGCGGCGGAAGCGTGATCTCGGTCAAGTGCTTGGTCCTGCCCGAAGGGGCCCCACCCGAATTTGACGGCGGTGAAACCCTTGCGGACGTATTCCACGGCGCGGACGGATAGGAAATTCAAGCCAACAAGCACAAGCAAAGGGTAAACG
>SXGU01175091.1_pt1 | contig 13875 bp, 14 predicted proteins | sample 3174531 | NCBI WGS metagenome assembly SXGU01 (sample SAMN11356863, study PRJNA531348) | freshwater metagenome | isolation source: freshwater sample F1-140 | place: China: Fuxian Lake, Yuxi | collected 2017-12-25 | reverse complement strand
GGCATCCATGCCCCCGCGCAGTTCGTCGCAGCCGGACCAGAGTGAGGAGTAGAGTTCCGATTTTTTGAGGGCCATGAGTCAAACGGGTGCGCTGGGCAACTGAAGGCCGGTCAGACAACTAGGTTGCGGGAGAAGGCGCAAGCAGCACCGCCCCCCTAAATCGCACTGGCCGTACCGTCCGAAAATTTTCCTCAGCCATGGGTCTGCTGTGCTTGATTCGTGATCGCATTCCACTGGCGACCGTAGCCAGCAAGTTCTGCGACCCCACACACCACCGTTAGGTAGGACCCTCGATGCGTATGTTTTAGCCGAGTAAGTCCCGTGTAGAAGAGCGCCAGTCTATCTGCCATCATCGCGCAGTTCGGGGGACTGTCGATACACAGCACAAGGGCCCGCGACTCCAGACCTTTGAAGCTATGAATCGTGGTGACCTTGATCCGGGCGTCGCCCTTGTAGAACGAAATCTTGAGACGTCGCGCCTGCCGATTGTCAGGATCAAAAGTATGGATCGAGCGCATCCCTGCGGCTTCCAGTTGGCTGACAAGTTGACTGCCGTCCTGCTTTGCGGTGACCAGAACGGTGATATCGGGGATCGGTAGCGACTCAACGTCCTTGGCGGCGGCCAGGCGTAGTACTTCGGCAGTCGCAGCTGATACGACCCCGCCCGACGCTGTTTGTATCGAGCGGAGGAAGCACGGTTCCAGTTTCGAGTAGAAGTCGCTTTGAGGGTCGGGTGTCGGGGGGATATCGCGGGTATCCGCAGGTAGGTACTCATTAGCGAAGTGTCGCAGAAGAGGAATCAGCTGAACTGGTAAGCGGTGGGCGACTTCAAGTCGGGCCCAGTCGCCACGAAAACCGCACCCCTTCATCGCCTCCTCTGTGAGGTGTCGTGCCGTGCCGTAGATGTCCTGCGACTTATCTGCGACAATCATCATGTCGGGTTGCGGGCGCAGGCACCGCCGGATAACTTGAATCCACTCGGGCCGAAAATCCTGACCTTCATCGATGAGGATGGCGTGGAAGCGATCCCCAACGTCAGGATGGGTGTCGAGAATCCGGTTCAGTAGACTTGGCAGGTCGTAGTCCAGCAATGTCTGCAGCCCTTCCCTTTGGACCGATTGGTATTCGTCCTGCTCATCTTCATGTGCTTCAGCTTCGAAATGCCTGCGCCAGAGCTGACGGTAGGCATCGTATTCGCCGGCTGAAATGCAAAGTCGCCGGCACCACGAGTGGAAATTCAACCACACAATGTTCCGCCGAACGTGCAGCGAGGGCGGTAGCGGCCACCTAACCGCGAGGTCTTGAAGGTAATTGATCAGCGTGAGATTGGAGGTAACGACGAGAACATCCTTGCCTGCGGCTAGCAGTCGCGCAGCCCGTGCCGCGAGGACCATCGACTTCCCGGAGCCGGCGGGCCCCTTGATTCGGCGATACCCAGACTCTGTGTCTTCGGTGACAAATCGTCGCTGCAGTGGGCTCAGTGGGAGTGGTTCGCGCTGCTCGGCAGAGAACTCTGGCTCGTTTAGCCAATGGCGGAGATCTGCAGCAATCGCCTCCGTCATACCGGGCTCGGTGGTACGACGACCGGCTGGCAGGAAGTCCCTCAATTCGCCGCTGGCCAGTTCGTCGGCTCCTACAACGGAACAACTAATGGGATATTTATCAGGTTGAAAAAAGTGGCGTAGACACGGATCGAGAATCTCTCGCACCACCACGCCCGGGGTTTTCGTGAAAATGATACCACACGACACCAGTCTTGGAGCGGCGCCTCCCGGCATGTGTGGACAATAGATTTGCTGAGTCTCGTCCCGATAAAGCGCCACTTGATTTATGGGATTTTGCGCCTGTTTCGACCTCCACCCCACATCAGTCAGATATTCGAGGACGGGAACGCCTTGGGCCGTGTGGTGTACGCGGTAGGACTTGGAGCTCATCGCCCAGTCCTTAACCTCGATTACAATTATCCCGGCCCTTGGATGCAGGAGCACGAAGTCCGGCCTCAGCCCATTTAAGTGTGGCTGGACATATATCTCCCACCCGGGGGCGAGTTCGCGGTCGAGGAGCTGCAGGACCGTCGCTTCGCCTTCCGTTAATGGGGTTCGTAGGCGACCAAGCTCGTTGAGCGGTGGTGAGACAATCCTCACGCTTAATCAACCCCCGGTAAAACCCATAGCGTGCGGTTGTTCCCAAGATGCCTGCTTTGGGAACGCCTCATTGGTTGGATTAGACGCCAGCAGCCGGTTTGTTCGTGGCAGGCGCTTTGACGGGCTCCGCTGCCTTGGCGGGTTCGGGCTTCTGGTCGATAAATTTGTCCTGTCCGTCTTGTCCAGTGCGGTTGTGGTACCTCCCGAAGGGGACGGTTTGCAGGAGTTGAGTGGTCGCCAGTTGGGCGTAGGGAACGTAATCGGCCGCTGCTGTGTTGATACCCGTGACGATGGCCTTGGCTACAAGGTCGACTAGAGGGTTGCCTGTGCTGGATTGTCCGGACAGGTCGGCTACAATTGTGCCGGAATACTCCCATATCACCCGGTTGGACTTGGTTGATTTTAGCTGCGCGTCGATGGTGACCGTTAGGGTTGCGGCCAGCACGGCGTACATTTTGTCCCACTTCCGAATCCGGGTGAAGAGCACGGCATCAGCCCCAAAGTATTCGTGGAAGCGCTCAAGCGGCTGGTTGATGATGAGTTCGGTGTCGTACAAGCCTTGGCCCTTTAACATCTCTCCGGTCAGTTCCATCGGCAGCACATAAAACCCGGCAAACGCCAGCGGCTGGGGAATAGCGGTTGAGTAATACTCTTTGGCATCGACGGCCGTTGTATTGTTGATGGGCGGCAGCACGAAGATGGTCAGGGGTTTCTCCTGATACATCAGTGGAAACTTGGTCGCTTTGGTCGCGGTGATGGGCGAAGCACAGCCGCCCAGCAGCGTGGCGAGGACCAACAACAATGGGAAAGGGGAGTAGCGCATGGTCTTCATTTTTTGAGCTGGGATCGGACAAAGGTGACAAAGCGCTCCGACTCTGGATAAGTTTTCACCTCCAGCGAAAAATAGCGGTCAGCCTCCGGTTTGCCCTCCTTGGCGAGAAGGTAGGCGTACTCGCAGTAGATACCGGGCGGAACTTTTGTGCCCTTCTTCTCCGAGGTTTGGATGATGTCCTCCAAGGTTTGACGGTGCTTCTCCAAGCTTGCCGGCGTATTGTCCTTCTTGCTGCGGTAGAGGCTCCGCGAGTAGTTCCCATAGTAGTAGCTAACCGGTGGAGTAGTACACCCGGCGAGCAGGGTCAGGAGGAGCAGCGCAAAAAGTGGTTTCATATTTCAGGGCACGGTGATTTCGAGAGTCTGCAGATCGGACACGAGAATACTTCGATCAACTACGACGGCACCGCTGCGGAGTACTCGAATCCTATGCTTGCCGGGTGCGATTCGGAGCGTGGCCTGTTGGTCTTTAGGGGTCAGTGACACCGGAGAAAGGTCGTCGACCTGCGCCGTGTCGGTCGCTGTGACTCCGGCGAGCCGCAGGTATGCGACGGGGTCCCGCGATAGAGTGCCCGTGGTGGTGCTGCAGCCGGCGAGCCACAAGGTCGCCCCGAGGATTAGAATGCGGGTTAAGGAGAGTGTTTTCATGACTTATTTGTCCTGCACAAAATACCCGGCATACGCGTTGGGATCCTCGACTTTCGGCAGGTCGCCGGAAATGAGACTGGCAAGGGCGACTTCATTGTCGGCCTCCCCGGTGAACGATTCTATCCGGATTTGCCCAACCAGCTTACCGGGCAGCGTGATTTCCATCCCAGTCTGGGGATTCTTCACGCTCTTGCCTTTGGAGTAGACCACAAGGCTGTCCCCGACGGCGAGGCCTTGGCTCTTGCTGCCAGTGACCACATACGTGCCGTCGCTGTAGGCTAGGATGTAGGCCCGCCATGGCTTGCCGAGCAGGTTTTCGATTACCTTGCTGGCAAGATTCGAGATTGCCGCGTCCAATACCTTGTCGTTGAGGGTAGAGTCATAGTCTGCAGCGGGCCCGAGGCCCATTGTGGTCTTCTGCTCGGAGAAAGCCTCTCCAGAGCCCTCTTCGGCGTAGAGCACCATGCCGGACTGAACATCGATCAGGCGGATGGTCACCTTGGCGAAGGCGGTTTGGGTCCGAGTGCGCGAAAAAACTCCAACCTTACCTTCGTTCTTGCGGCCGAAGGCGGTGATAGAGCCCACCACTAAATAATCTGCAGCGTTCTTTAGTGTACCAAGGTTGGCCAGCCCGAGCTCAGCATTAACCTTCTCAAGGTCCGCCCTCTCCAAGAGGATGAACTTACCGGTGTCCAAGAGTTTCTTGGACAGGATGTCCAGCGCCTGCTTACCGATAGGGTTCGAGTCCTTATCGACTAGGAAACTCCGTCCATAGTTGGTTTCGTTGGTAAACCGTGCAATCGCGACCTTGCGCTTGAGTGTACGCCCAGCGGCTTGCAGGGTCGGACTTACCGAGGCGGACCTGTCCACCACAGTGGCCGTCTGTGGTTGTGCTGTGCATAACACTGCCGACGCGACGAACAGCATTGCCGTGGAATGGAGTATTTTCATGACTAGGTAATCTCTTGGCCTGCTCGACTAGTATTGCTCTCAGGATAAAAATCTTACGAGAGAGTGTGGGCTCAGCGAACCGCCGAGGGGACTGCGCTCGTTGCCAACACCCCGCCTCTGTTCACCAAGAAGCAGTGCATGCATGGGCTGGTTGAATGTGAGGACAGAAAAACGAACTGGTAGTGGCCAGTTCCAATAGCCTCATAGGCTACGCTGAATCAGTTCATTATTCTCCGCAGTTTTTGCTGCCCCTACCGCAAATATTGCTGGAGCAGTCTTCAGCGCTTGGCTTTAGCCAGCGGCCACGGTTAGGACGATGGCTCTTGTACCTCAGCAATCTCCCGCAACGCGATCTGCCCCTCGATGATCTCAACCAACGTCTGCCGCGCCGGGCCGTCTGGCAGCGTGCGCAGTAGGTGGTCGCGTAGCACCATCAGTTCCGCCCGGTTGAAACGTTCTGTCAGGGCTGCCGCGCATTTGAGCAGGTCTTCCACCTGCTCCTCCGGGGTCGTTGGGGCAAGGCGGTCCAGAAATTCCTGAAATTCAGGCGACGTGTCCACGGGACGGAGTTTGGCGGAGGTATGGCGGTCGGGTCAACGCGTGGCCTCCATCAGCGCTCCCACTCCGGGTATGGGCTGAACAGCACGCTCTCGATCCGTCGCCGGTCGCCCTCACAGAGGGCCTTGAAGGTCTGGCAGCCACGCACCGCCTCCCGGGCGGCGGCAAAAGCTCGGTCGGTGGCGTCGGTCACCTTTTCCAGTTGGTCACGCAGCGGGTCCTCCGGATTGCGCGGGGCGTGCACCGCCAGCGTCAGGCACGTCAGGGTGTTCAGCAAAACGTCCATGCGCACCGCGTCGGAGGGCGTGGCGGTCGAGTAGAAGGCAAGAAACTCCTTGCGGACCTCGCTCAGGTGATCGTTGGGCAACTCGTCCACGGCTGCGGATCGGAAACCAGCTACGCCGACGATGGCAAGCGCAGCAGCGGCGTCTCACTGGTAGTAAAACGTGAACGTTATCTCCTGCTTGTCGCCAAGGGCCGCCTTCATGTCGTCGGTCCACGGCCCGTAGGGTGCGCGGTCGGTGATGGCGCTGACTGCCGCGCGGGTGGCGGTGTCGTTGGCACTGGTTTCAACCACGCCAATATCCACGATGCGGCCCTCGTCGTTCATCACGAACTTCACAGCGACGAGGCTGCCCACTACCGGGTTGGCCTTTTGTTCGATGATGATGCGCTCCCACTGCAACTGAACCGTTTCGATCATCCGCTGGAGATACGCGCCGTAGTTGCTCCATTTGGCGTCGTAGGCCGCGGCGCCAACGTTCTGGGTGCCGAGCTTTTTATCGACGAGAATGCCCGGGCGCGACTGGACCGTCTTGACCAGTTGCGGCCGAGGAGGAGGGCGGCGCGGGTCGATGGTCGGTTGCGGCGGTGTGCGGGCGTTCTCCAGCCGCTGAGCGAGGCTGCTTCCCGCGACTGGCTGCCCCGAGGGGGGCACGGGCTGGACGGCAACGAAGCGGACCGCCTTCCAGTCGGTGGGCAGTGCCACGGTCGAGGTCGCGAATATGTCCGCCAGATTAGGCATGGAGATGGCAACCTGCACGGCCTTAACCCCGCCGGGAGGCACGGTGTCTGCCTCGAATGAAGCGGTGGTACGGCAGAGCCGCATCCCGTACTTGTTGAAGAACCCCAGTTCTAGCCAAGGTGCGAGCGGAGCCGTGCCATCGTTGCGGACCGTCACCAATGCGTAGTCGGGGGTGAGTTCGATCCGCTTCAGGTATGGCAGCCCAACCGCGACCTCACCGGCCTTGGCCTCGAAGACCCCAACCCCGGGGCCCAGCGCCTGTTGTAGTGCGGCTGCTGTGGTAGGCTCCGGGCTTGCCGCAAACGTGATGGTTGCCGCGGCTGCAAGGGCCACGGAGGTCAGGAGGGAGCGTAGGGTGATATGCACGATGGTCCGGACGTATTGCTGGCGGCGGCGTTTTCTTAGACGTGCAGTGCGGACAACGGCCAAGCCGACGATGGAAAGCGCAGCCGTCAGCCCCGCACTGCCTCCTACCTCTTGTGGGCGTAGCAGTAACTGCTCCCAGTCTCGGCGTTGTTGCGGCAAGCACTGCCGTCCTTGACTCTCGCAGCGCACCGGGGTGTCGACGGTGTGGGGTTGTGATAGTGACAGTAGGTCCCCGACGAGACTTGGTTCTTGCAGCGGGTTCCGTCCCGGTTCGTCCCGTAGCATTGAATGGCGGCGAAGACCGTGCTGACCAAGGAAGCCACTGCGAAAGCGGCAACGAGACCTACCCGACGCAGGAGTTGCGAAGTCATGGGTCCAGCATGGACCCCGACGGCCGCACTGGCTGGGCGGCGATTGGTGAATGTGGCGCGGCGATTGTACGGGGTAACCTGAAAAGAGCCTCGGTATTCACTTAAGGTGCCGGTCACCCTGACTAACTGCCCATCGAAACTATCGAGATTGCGGAACTGACGTCGTTTTTTGGGGAGGACTAGAATCGGTTTAGGCGTTTCCGAACCGATTCAGGAACCATTGGCAGTTCTTTCGAGCTACTCGCCATTGCACGTGCTCTGAGCGCGAGGTAAGTGTCGGACAGACGACTAGAAACTCCAAGGAGCCCGAGGGAGAATTCAGCGCCGGCAAACATGTACCATCCGCCATTTGGATATAGCATCAGAGTGGATTCCCCCGACGTAATCACTAGGAATCGCGAGCCACTCGCTTCGGCCACGAGTTGAACGACAGCAATCCGCCCAGAAAGAGTTACGTCTCCCTGATTAACTGTTAGCTTCCCAGCGTGTGTGATTCTGGAGAACTCTATCGTCTGACCGTCGACGCACTTGCTGATGGCAAAAAGGTCTGTCGTGTTTGGTTTGATTCTTAAACCCATTACCATCGCAAAAAGTTCTTGGTTTGTCTTACCAGCGTATTGAATGTCAGACCCGGTTATCCACCAGCGGTTATTCAACATGACTGCTGTGTGTTTCTCAGACTTGACCATTGGCCGTCCGATACTGATCACAATCTGCCTTTTCTTGGAGTAAAAGTACCTTGCGGGGAAAAGTTTTCCTTCCTCCTCGTCCAGCAAGAGCAGTTCTTCATCATCCCAGAACACTCTTTGCGTCTCCGATTCAAATCGGATCGTCCCCATTACGTCTCCATTGCTTCTAAAGTATTCCTTGCCGATCAGACTAAAATCACTGCGAACCTGAAACCTATGCTGAAGTAATCCAGATTGATCGATTTTTTTGAGAGCTGCCGGTTCGGTGGCGCACGAGGTCAGCAGGAGAATCAAGCCCCCCAAGGATAGTAGCTTAGGTTTCATTATGTCTGGTTTGCTCGTTGGGAGCTATCTTTGGGGAGGTCCCTAGCGCAGAGCAAGAAGCTCCGCGCTGCCGGCGATTGGATAGACGCGAAGCGTCGTTTCGGCAATGCAGAAACCCGACCTCCCGACACCCTGCCCGCGCGGACGCGGGACCACCCGGCTGCAGTTAGTGGCCGGCAGTGGCGTGAAATATGTCACTGATGGTGTCTACGCTCGCGCATTCTGCTGCGGCGACCAACCAAGGTTCATCGCGCGGTCGGCCTACGATTTCACTTTCTGGATGGGCTTGCTGTCGACGCAGCCGATTCCGGTTCCGGCTGGCGACGAGAAGAACGGGAAGGTGGTCGCATGAAAATGTACCCACAGACAGACTACAAATTTGCCCCTGCTATTTTCGGCGCGACTGGCCCAGACGTCCACGAGCAGTTGCCAGAAGATCTGGAGAAACTTGTGCGGGCTCTCGATTGGGCTAGCGCCTATTATGCAGAGCACGCTGACGTCGTCCGCTCCTTGGCGGCGGAAGTCCGAAAGCAGAGGCGTCAACGGATAGAGCAACGGCCTGCCCCTTAGGAAGGCCGGCGACGGTGACAGAGTTCGATGGCACGGGGCTTACTGACCAGACGGCGCAGTCCGTGGTGCTGGCGTGCTGATCATCCGAAAAACCGAATAACCCGTGATCCTCCCAACTGATTTCCCGGGCCCAGCCGGCGGGTGAGGCATCTGACCCAGCTTGGTCGAGATCGCGGCGTTTTGGGCGGTAGGGTGGCGGGAATGAGGGTTCTGGCGGGGTGGATGACCGCCGGCCATGGCTCGGGTTGATCGACGTATCTCCTCGGGCAGGCCGTCAGGGCTATTTCTGTCAATTGTGTCATGACCTTTCGTGGGTGCGGGGGAAGTCGCATTGTCGAAAAAATCGTTCCGGCCAAAATCGATAATACTCGCGCCAGCCGCGCCGGGGCTGACCGCCCCCTCCCCACCCTGCCCGGCCCAGCCTCCAGCGTCGCCGTCGTCCCGGCAGCATGTCCTGCCATGTCCTGTCATTTTCCGCGGATTCTGGTTCCCTTCAGTTCCAATCAGTGGTATGGTGTTGGTAATGACAAAAACCGTCATTTTCATAGGAGGACCCGCCGATGCATGCTGAAAACGTCGACACCGTCACCAATCCCCAAATACTCCTGTTAGTGGGTTCGACCCCCACCCCGGGCACCAGTTGCATAGGTAACCGAAATTAAGGGAACGGATAGGGAACAGAAGTGCTTCGGTGATTTACCCTCTGGCAGACGGTGGTCTGCCACTGAGGCCGTGGCCTTGCATCGGCTTGTCGGCATAGATGGTTTGCAGGCAGGGCGCGTCGAAGCCGGTCAGCCACGAGCGGCGGGGCGACTCACCCTCGCGCACGATCACGATCACGATCACGATCTTGAAGGGGTTCTTCGCGTCCTTGAACTGGTTCGCCAGCTCCGGCCGCTGCTTCTTGTTGCCGATGTGCTTCTGCCACTCGGGGCCGTCTTCGGCGCTGCCGGTCGAAATGCGGCACCAGATCGGCGGCCTATTTAGCGATGTCCAGCGGGTGAGCAGTGATAAGGCGCGGTTTGGTTTCGTTCTCCTTCAACTCCCACACCGTTCGGATGCACGGGTTCAATTTGTCCGGCGTCGGACAGTTGCATTCGACGACATAGCGCGTGCCGAACTCGTTGGGAGTGACCTTCACAACCGGGTTACTCTTCGCTTGCACGACAAGCGCATCATGAAATCCCTCCCATTCCTCGACCGTGAATCCGCGATTTTGGAAGAACTTCGCCTTCGACCCGCCTTTCGGGTGCGCCAAGTTGAGCAGATACTCTGTGATCTTCAGCTCCTCGACCCATGCGAGGTTCACCGCCGGTAATTGATTGGTCATGGCGTAACGGCTTCCAGTTGTTTTGCGTAAACAGTCACAACGACCATGGACGACTGACCTGCCACGAACTCCACGGCGTAAGCCTCACCATTCCGATAGACACTGACCACGGTGCCTTCCGTGCCCCTCGCGATCTTCTCTCCTTCGGTCTCAATGTTCGTGATTGCGCGCACTACATCATGCTCCTTGAAGACCGTGGCAGCCACACCCTCCTTTGCCACGACCGTGTCATACAGACCGTAGTGCGTCAGCCCCTCGTGGCTCTCGATGCCCGTGTAGCGCAGCGAGGCATCTTCGTAACGGCGGAAGGCGAACACGGCCTGGTTCATGTGCTCAGTGTTGAACACCTTGAGCCGCACGAGCAGGTGGAAATCCTTTACCGTCAGACCGGTCACGGTCTGAAACAGGTCGGGTTCAATCTTGGTAATGACATCCTGCAGCGTGTTCTCCCGGAAGTCGGTCAGATACATGAATGCCGGGATGCGCGTGGCGAACTTGATGAGTTTTTCCTGCACCAGCTTCCGCTTGGACTTGTATTCCTTCTCCTCGTCCGTGAGCTGCTTTTTTTCCTTGGCCGACAAGCCGCCGTCCTTCGCCTTGTCCTTCAAATCCTTCACCGTCTCGCTCTTGTTGATGATGGTTTCGATGATGTTGTCACCGAGTGAGCGCCAGCCCTCGATGCGCTCCATGGCGGCCATGGCTTCGGGGTTGTCGAGGATGCGGCGCAGGGTGTCGTTATCCACGTTCACCAGCATGGCCGATTCCCATTTGCGCGCGAGCAGCGTGGCCGAGGTGCCGGCCATTGCCATGTCGAGGATGCCGCCCGCGTCGATCTGCGTCATGTTCGCCCCGTCGTAGGCCAGCACCGGCAGGAACGACACGAGGTCTTTGACGGCGTTCTCCGGGTTCGGCTCGCCGGGCGAAAGCCCGATTCCGTATTCGGAAAGCTGCCGAAGCGCGCGCGTCGGCGCGAAGTCGAACACGAAACATATCGGCTTGAGAATTTCCTCCTCGTGCGGGTCATCGCCGTTGGGGTTCGTGATGGACCACGGCGACTGCACGCGGAACGCCGCCTGGAAGTAGGTCTCCGGCGACTTCAGGTTGCGCAGCATCAGGATGGCAGACCACTGCGGCACCGTGATGCCGGTGGTGAGCTTGCCGCAGGAGAGCGTGATGGTCTTGGTGTCGAAGCCGCTGCCGATGGCCTGGCGCACGGGCGGCAGTGCCTCCAACCCGATACCCGCCGCCGAGCCAGCCGCGACCAGCGCATCGTAGTCATGCCAGAAGACATTTTGCTTCTCGGCAAGCAGGTTCGCCATCGCGTGACAGGCCGCGACCTTGGGCAGGAACCAAAACGAGTGCTGGAGATACGGCAGCAGGCGGACGTCCGAATACGGAAAAGGCGGGCGCGTGCCGGTCTTGAGGAATTCCACCGCCTTGGTCGCATAGCCGCCGCGAATGATGTCCAGCCACTTCTGAACGTCGCTCTTGTGCTTGAACTGCGCCAAGACTCCCGCGCCCGTCGCCTCGAAAAACGCGTTCAGGTCAAACTCGTCAAACTCCCCGGCGCTCGCGATGGCCACGAGTTCGTCCGGCATCTGGTAGGTGAGCAGCCGCATCTGCGGGAGTGCGCCGTAGGGGTTCCACTTACCGGGGTTCTTTGTCGCGAACGCCTCCTTCGCGCGCTGCTCGTCGGTATAGGTCCAGTTGAAAATCTGCTCCTCGATGAACTCGCCCGTGGCCAGTGCCTTGAAAGGGGTGCCGGAGAGGTAGAGATAAGCCTTCGTGGTGATGGGCAGAAACTCGGTCTCGCTTTCCGACAGTTCGCTCAGGTCCGCATTCACGCTTTCGAGCCCGGCGGCGTATTCCAGTTTCGCCTCCTTCTTCGCGACCGCCTCTTCCTCACCCTCGAACAGTTCCTTCGCCGTCTCGCGCCAGGCCCCGAAATGATATTCGTCAAAGACGACCAGGTCCCACTTCACTTTGTGGAGCCATTCGTTTTTGGCCTTTATGTTCCCCACGTCGTCGCGGCCCAGCAGATCTTGGAACGAGCCGAAATAGACCAACGGCTTGCTGGCGGAGACCTTCGTCGGGTCACTGCCGGAGTTGCGGGATTGATACTGCCAGCCGTCAAAGTCCTTGTGCGATTCGAGGTCCGTCTGCCACGCATCCTCCACGGCGGGCTTGAAAGTGACCACGAGCACGCGCTTCGCCCCAAGTTTCCGGGCGAGCTGGTAGGCGGTGAAGGTCTTGCCGAAACTCATCTTCGCGTTCCACAGGAAGCGCTGGACGGCGTGCATGTCCTCCTTCCAGATGGAGTGAAAATAATCGTGCGTCTTGTCCACGGCGGCTCGCTGCTCGGCGCGCACGGCGAAAGTCAGGTCGTGTGTGCCGGTGAACCGCTGCCCGGTGCGCAGCTCGGTGAGGACGGTCTTCACGTCCTTGAGCGTGCAGCGCACCCATTCCAATTCCGTGTTCGCGCAACCCTTCTTCGCAAGCGCGGCGCGCACCTCGTGGTCCGTGAAGACCGTGCCGTCGTCGCGCTCGGCGGACTCATTCAGCACGATGGTGTAGTTCTTGATGCTGGCGGTCTTGAGCTGTTCGGCGACGCGCTGCTTCACGTCGCGCGTGGTCTGGCCGACCTTGAGCAAGCCCGCGTGCGCCTTGTCGTCAATCGAGTAGGCGTAGATGCGCGGTCGCGCCTCCGGCTTCGGCGCTAGGATTTCTTCGATGGTCTTACTCACCGCTCTCTCCCATCGGGCGAATCATGCTGTTGATAAACTCAATTTCCTTCTTCGTGATGCCATACTTTGCGTAGAGCAATTCATCTGTCCAAGTGCGGTCCCATGTCTGTTGCGGCACAAATGTGTAGACGCCGCGCGGGGCATCCTGGCTAATCTTTCTCAGCGAGACTAGGAAGCGGAGCAATCTAGTCTTTAGGTATGCCTCGACGCTCTCTGCCTCGGTCTTCGACTTTAGCGGACCCGCCACGACGTAGGTCAAAGTGCAGACGGACCCAGGTCGAGCAATGAGAGGAGGTCCTAACACGAGGTCAACGCCGCTCTTCTCTCGCTCGCGTCCTGAGCCAGCCTTCGGTATCAAAACTTTCCACGCCTGCACCAGATGAGTGTTCTTCGTAACGTATTCTGGCGACACCCAAGCCGTCTCGCGCTTCGTCCCGAGGTTCAAATGCAGGCGGAAAAAACCTTTCTTCTCATCCATCCGATAGTCAGTGAAGTTTGAACTCAGTGCAGGCCCGAACGGGTCCCTCGGCGAGATAATGTCTGCAAACGATGGCTCTTGCTTGCTGAGGACTTTGTGAAGAATGCCAACAGCGCGATGGTCTCGAACGAACACGTCGAACTCGTTTAACTTCCGGTTGCGCGGACCGAATTTCTCGCCGCCGCGAATTAAGGTTACTGCGCAATCCCCACTGTATGCGGCATCCCACAGAAAGTAGCTGATGCCACCGTTAATCCCAACTGAGGGAAACATCTCTGCGGCGTTTGGAAAATCGACGAGTGCGGCAATTCGATTGTCGTTCAGCATCGTCGAACGAAATTCATCGAGGTGCTTACCGCCCGCCATCCATCGTGACGGTGTGACCATTACGACATAACGCGGCTCTAGTTTCTTCGCCTGCTCAATGAACAGGTTATAGATAGGCATGACGTTCTGCCCCGCGTCGTCAGCCGCCATTTGATACGGTGGATTTCCAATGATGACGTCGAATTGCATATTGCCTCCAAAAATCTCGGCGAGCCGAGTCTTGATGTTGTCGGTGTGAATGAACGCGTAGGCGTGGGTTTCCAGTCCTGCCGCCCGGTCGAAAACGGATTTGCCCGCGCCGCAATACTTGCACTTGTCGCCATCCCAAGTGTGTTTGAGGCGCTTGAACCAGATGTTGCCATCGTCGCTGGTGAAGGAGTTGGCGATGGAGTGCTGGCCGTTGGCGTGCTTGGAGCAATACACGCTGCGCCGCGCGAGCAGGCTGGTGATTTGCGTGATGCCGATGCCAAACACCTGCTTGGTGAGGATGTGGTTCACGCGCTGGGTCAGATTCGGAATC
>SXGU01202132.1_pt1 | contig 13880 bp, 13 predicted proteins | sample 3174531 | NCBI WGS metagenome assembly SXGU01 (sample SAMN11356863, study PRJNA531348) | freshwater metagenome | isolation source: freshwater sample F1-140 | place: China: Fuxian Lake, Yuxi | collected 2017-12-25 | reverse complement strand
CAATCCCAGAATTCAAACATATTGTCGGTATCTATGCCGAATGCAGCAACATTCTCGGCATGGGTTGAAATGGCGACAAAATGTTTGGCGATGGCGGTCGGGTCATTGGTTTTATCAAGAAACCAGTGTTTCGCAGATTTTGCGTTCATCATGGTTTCTTGTGTGTTAAATACTTTTGAGGCAACAATAAATAACGTGGTTTCTGCAGATAACGGTTTTAATTTTTCAACAATATCGGCTTGATCAATATTGGAAACATAATGAACTTTCAGTGACTCCGAACTATAGGGGGTCAGAGCCATGGAAACCATTTTAGGACCCAGTCCGGAGCCGCCTATACCTATATTAACGACATCGGTAATGGCCTTGCCTGTATAACCCTTCCATTCGCCCGAGCGAACAGAGGCGCAGAATGTGCGCATCTTGGCTAAAACCCGGTTGATTTCCGGCATGACATCCTGTCCGTCAACATAAACCGGCTGGTTGCTTCGGTTGCGTAAAGCGGTATGTAGAACGGCGCGGCGTTCTGTGGTGTTGATTTTTTCGCCGGAAAATAGGGCGTTTATTTTTGATTCGAGTCCGGCAAATTTAGCAAGTTCTATAAGTAAGGGGAGAGTCTGATCCGTTATCCTGTTTTTGGAGTAGTCAAAAAGAATATCATTAAAATGGATAGAGAACTTATCGTGGCGATTGGGGTCTTCAACAAAGGCGTCGCGAATGGAGTGATTGTGGATTTTACGGTAATGGTCTTGTAAGGCAATCCAGGCATTTGATGTTGTCAGTGAAGACATGTTTTGGAGTTCCGTATAAATGATTGTGGCTTTAAGTCTACGAAAATGAAGGCAGGATAGCAATAGAACAACACAAGTATTACCGTTTACTTATATAATGCCGATAGCACTGCTGGGATTTCTATCAATTCCTTTATTTGGCTAGGGTAATGTGCTAGAGTTGGCCGGTGCTATTGACTAATCGTAAATGACGGTTATTTTGTTTAAGTGCAAACTGACTTCAAAGAACGCTTACATTTTCTTAAAATAATAAATTACTATAAAAACTGGAAGGTATTATGAACAAAACACAGCTATTAAGAAAGGGTTTACTGGGACTCGCCGGATTGTTTTTTTCCGCATCACTATGGGCCCATGGTGGTGCGGCGGGCACTGATACTGATCAATGTAAGTTTGAGCTCGAGCCTACTCATTGGCTACATTATACCGCCTATCAGCCAAAGGATTTCCCCGCTGAAGAGTTTTGCGGCAAACTGCCCGGAACCAACACCCCGACCCAACTGGTTTTCGATTACCAGGATATGAAGTACAGAAACATGTCAATCGAATTTGAAGTGACCAAAGAGCCTGAAGGTACACGGGTATTCTTTTTACCTGCCGCAAAACATAAAAAAGGTACCGTTAACCTGGAATTGCCAAACGGTGTGCCAGAGCCAGGCAAATACCTGATTCATATAACCTTGCTTCCTGATGATGCGATGATGGACAAGCGCACTGAAGGTGCCAGATTGGATGCGCATATGGGCTTCACTGCAGGTGGCGGTCAGCCGGTAAGCAAGAATAGTATATATTTATATGTATTTTTTGCTTTAGCCGGTTTATATCTGCTTTATCTGTCAAGTGCGGCATTTAAAACCAAAGTAGATGAATTGATAGCAAAAATTAAAAGCTGATTCAATGTTTGACGAGGCCTGATGCTTTATAATGGTAGCCGGAAACAGGTACAACATGCGCATTAATTTTTTATCGAACAAATGAGGAAGTATATATGGTGAAGTGGTTATCGGTTGGTGTACTGATTTTTCTTTTTTCTGCGCCTCTTATGGCGACGGAATATGAAGATCATGACGGTATGCTCATGAATCACGGTGATGGTCACTTGATGGACATGGCTGGCGGCATGGTAATGGGGCAGAATGCCGATACCTTGCCGGGTGGATGCGACAGCATTTCAGAGACCAAGGAAATCACTGTGCATGCCGGTCATAAATACGCCGAGAAATTTCCCGGTAGAATGTTTGCGTTTGATACTCAGGAGTATAACTTTAAACCTTGTACTAAATTGACGGTGCATTTTATCAATGAAGATAATATTCGCCATCAATGGATGATGCACGGTTTGCCTAAGTATTTGTACCCTAAAGGCATGTTCCATTTGGAAGTGTCGGGCCCTGCAAAAATTTCAGGAACATTAATTTTGCCTCCCGGCGATAAGACCTATCTGGTGCATTGTGATATTGCCCAGCACATGGAAAAAGGCATGAAGGGCCAGCTAAAAGTCGGCAAAGGCGACGGTGATTTGCCAAGTATTCCCGGTGTCACCGCTTATGTCATTCCTGATGACTATACGGCATCTTTGCCTGAGTTGGCGGTTGCCGCTGTGAAGGCTGCGGCTGAGGTAGTAACTTCTGTAGCTAAAGTTGATGCGCCTGCAAAGGCTGTGCAACCACAAGAAGATACGGTCATTTCCGGTGTCACCGTGATAGGTTTGGCGATAGGATTGCTTCTTGCACCGTTCCTGGCTCGAAAATTTAAGGGCATGAGCGTATCGGAAGCGGTAGCCGCTATTTTTGAGTTATTAAGAGTCGGAATTGATTTTACTGTAAATCTTTTGTCCTCTTTAATTAAGAGAGTCTTTTCCGGTAAAAATAAAGTATTGCCTGGAAGATAACTTTTTGTGCTGCGAAAAACCCCTGTGATGTTGTATGCAGGGGTTTTTTTTGGACTTTAGATTTAAGAAAATATCAGTGCAAGAACAATTGATTGAAATATCCGGACTTTTTATCAGTGCTTTTATATCATCGACCATTGCTCCGGGTGGTTCTGAGGCCGTGTTGGCCTATATGGTATCAGAAGGGCATTATCAGTCGGCGCTTCTGGTCATCGTTGCAACCATAGGTAATACCCTGGGCGCAATGACAACCTGGGGTTTAGGTGTACTAGCGGCGAAAAAATTTCCAGTTGCCGCATTGTTGTCTGAGAAGAAACAAAAAGCGCTCGAACTCGTGCAAAGAAGAGGTCTGTGGGCGCTTTTTTTTACTTGGTTGCCGGTGATTGGCGATGCTTTATGTTTTGCCGGCGGCTGGTTGAAATATCCCTTGATACCCGCCTCTTTGGTTATACTGTCAGGAAAGTTTGGCAGGTATGCCGTTATAGCATGGTTGTTTGTCTGACAACCGCGTGAAGTCAGTCATTACTCATTTAGCCGGAACATTTAACAAGTCCGTAATTCAAATTCAAGAGGTTGTTGTGCTACGCCATTTTCCACAAACTAATATTGCTTATGCTCATAGAAAAAGAGACTATTTTATAGCGGGCTTTACTTTTTTTTGCGTAGCCGTCTGTTTGTTAAGCGATGCCAACGGAAGTGTGTTAAAGCAATATGCCTTGGGTGCTTGCGGTTGGTTGTTTTTGATCGGCTTATTGCTCGGTGAAAACAGGGAAGTAAGGACGCAAGTGGCAATTGCCGTTATTTTTGCAACGATCGGCGAGCATTTTGCCTCCCCTTACATGGGAGGATACACTTATCGTTTTCATAATGTGCCCGCATATGTGCCTCCCGGTCACGGCATGGTGTATTTAACGGCGGTAGCGCTCGCGCGTTCCGGGCTGTTTTTAAGATATGCCAGACAAATCGCCACATTTGTGGTGCTGGTTTGCGGTATCTGGTCACTGTGGGGGATCAGTGGATTTGCAGAGCAGGGCGACTCAGTCGGTGCATTGTTGTTTTGCGTATTTTTGGCTTATCTTTTTAAAGGACGCTCGCCCATGGTGTATTTGGCGGCTTTCTTTATTACCACATGGCTGGAATTGATCGGCACCGCTGTCGGCACCTGGAAATGGGCCGCCATCGACCCCGTACTCAATTTGCCCCAGGGGAACCCGCCCAGTGGCGTGGCCGCTTGGTATTGTCTGGTCGATGCGGTGGCTATCGGCGGTGCTCCGATCGTGTTGCGGGGTTTAACTCCACTATTACATTATATGAAAATTAGGGCGCTTGGGTTCATAGGTAGTTGAGTAGGGCCGATAAAACTGAATGCCCGCTTTTAGATTAGCTAAAACAGGTGAAATATGACAACTATTACGGACATATCGCAACTGGATTTAAATGGGACTTACACTTACGCGGATTACCTGACGTGGCAGTTTGATGATGCGCTGGAATTGATCAGGGGCAAAATTATGCTGATGTCGCCTGCGCCTAATGTGAACCATCAGCGTATTTCTATACATTTAAGTGGAATTTTGTACTCGTTTTTTAAACATAACAATTGTCAGCTTTTTGCCGCTCCCTTTGATGTCCGTTTATACGATCTTAACAAATCCAGGGTAGCCAACCAGGATATTTACACGGTAGTCCAGCCTGATTTGTGTGTTATTTGTGACGGTGATAAATTGGATGCCCAAGGTTGTTTGGGTGCGCCGGACTGGATCATTGAAATTTTATCGAAAGGCAATTCCAAAAGGGAAATGCAGGTTAAATATGAGTTGTATCAGGAAAGCGGCGTGCTGGAATACTGGCTGGTCTATCCTGTTGAGCAGGCGATTTATCAATTCATCCTGGATGCTGCAACACAGCAATACAAATTGTTTAAAATGTATCCCGGTGTGGGCAAGGCAAGCCCATATCTATTTCCGGATTTGGAAATAGATTTACAGGAAGTATTTGCCGAGTAGGGTAGAGTGGCAACAAAGTCATAGTCAAGCCTGCCCTGGCTAAGCTACTAACGAATGCTTTTTTTATCTTGTCGAGCCACATTGCCTCGACAAGTAAGCATAAACCTGCGGTAAGCGCAGACAACCAACCGAGACAAAGAGGAAATAGTATGGATCGTCGCGATTTTATTCGATTAGGCGTAGCCGGTGCCGGCGCAAGTTTGATAGCACCTTCGCAAACGCTGGCTGGAAGTGACAAGCAGGTAACGGCGGATATTTATTATACTAAAGAGTCTCCAGGTCGATGGAGCGCCAAGGTCGCCACGCATTTACCAAACATCGAAATAGAAAAAGCCGGTGGCAAAGTCACAGTAAAAGTCGTGACGGCTCATGAAATGAAGGACTACGAACATTATATTGTCAAGCATGTCTTGCTGGATCAGAACTATAAATTTATAGACGAGCACTTATTCGATCCCACCAAGGAAAAAATAGCGCAGTCAACCTTTACGCTACACGATTACAGCGGTCCTCTATACGCATTGAGTATGTGCAATAAGCATGATCTTTGGTTGGCTTCTGCAACCGTATAAGCGCGCAAAGCATGGGCCGGATTTGTCGACAAGATATGTAAGTGCCCCGGCACTCCGCCTCGATATGATCATAGGCCTTAAGTCCGTTAATGAATAGCGCCAAATCTTTATCGCCGGACCCGTCCAGGATTTTAGTGATCGCAATGCGTTACCTGGGTGATGTGCTGCTGACTACGCCGCTAATACATTCATTACGTGAAGCTTATCCTCATGCCCGGCTGGATGTTCTGGTCTATCGCAATACTGCGGCCATGCTCGAAGGCAATGCTGATATTGATCACATTATTACCACACCCAATCGACCGAAACTTGCAGATTATTGGTGTTTATTACGGCAACTATTCAGGTGTTATGATTTGGCATTAGCCATTCAAACCGGGGATCGCCCATTTTTATATACCTTGCTGGCTGCACCCTTTCGTGTTGCGGTAGTGCCGCGGAAAAATTGTACGGGTTGGTGGAAACGCTTTTTTTTGCAGCGTTGGACAGAGTTTGACGATGATAATACCCATACGGTTTTACAAAATCTCAAATTACTGGACTTGCTTGATATTCCATCCCTGTGTTCATTAATTCCACCACAAAGCTGTGATGCGGAACAGTTGGCAGGGCGATTTTCATTTTTGTCGGAGGATTCTCCCTATGTTGTGTTGCATACACATCCACAATGGACCTACAAGCGCTGGACTGAACAAGGCTGGATAGAAATAGGACGGTTTCTTCAAGGATTGGGGATAAAAGTAGTGCTTTCGGGCGGGCCTGAGCAGGAAGAAAGAGATTACATTGCTGCTATAGCCGCTAAGCTCCCCGAGGACACCATCAATCTGGCCGGTCAGGTATCGATTGCCGAGCTTGCACAGATCATTGCAAAAGCAAAATTATTTGTAGGTCCCGATACCGGAATAACGCATCTGGCTGCCGCGACCGGCATTCCAGTCATCGCGCTTTACGGGCCTACCAATCCGGTAAAATGGGCGCCTTGGCCGAGCGCTTACCGGCAAAAGAAAAATCCTTTTGAAAAGACAGGCTCTCAGCGAGTTAATAATGTTTTTTTAGTGCAAGGGCAGGGTGAATGTGTGCCTTGTCATCAGGAAGGCTGTGATCGATACCGCGGCAGCCACAGTCTTTGCCTTGATAACTTACCGGCTGAATTAATCAGGCAATCAATATCACAGATCTTGTCTGTTCAGTAATGTCTTACCATAACGCAAAGCAGCGCCTGCTAAAAAACTTAACTTCAATGCCATGAATTTTAAACAAACGACCCTTCAAGCATTGCCATCAAGATTTCTTAGCTATGGCGGTTTTTTTTCCGCTGTCTTGCTGATGACAATTTATTTTTCCACCAGCTTAGCTGTTATTGCCTCCGTAATTGTGGGGTTATTATGGTTGCTTTCCGGGCAGTTTATCGGCTTGCCCGGCCTATTAAAAAGGTATCCGGTGGCTGCATGGTCGCTGTTGTTATACGGGTGTTTTATGGTCGGCTCGAGCTATGGCGATGTTGCTGATAAAGATGCTTTTGCTATGTTAAATAAATACAGGGAGTTGTTTTTTATACCGGTGTTAATTCCGTTTTTTACGACGGAGCGATATCGTAACTGGGCATGGAACGGTTTAATCGTTGCTTCGGTTGTAATATTGTTAATTTCGTATTTAATGGATTTTGGCGTCCTTGCCTTGAACGGAAATGGGGATGCCTGCTTGAAGAGTCGAATTACCCACAGTCTTTTCATTGCTTTCTTTGCTTTTTTTTGCGCGCACAGAATTTTTGACGACAAGCGCTATGCAAAGCTGTATTTAACGTTATTGATCCTGTGCATATACAATCTTTTTTTTGTGGTCGAAGGACGTACCGGGCAATTAATTGCTGTCGCCCTGGTTTTACTATTTGCCAGACAACGATTGACTGCTAAATGGGGCTTGGTCACGGTACTTGTAACGGCTATTTTTCTGGCGCTTTTTGTTAATTTTTCCGATAAGGCCGAGCGCATTACTGAAGGCGTCGCCAACACACAAGCCTATTTAAACCCAGTTCCTGAACAACCCGAAGCAACCGAATCTTCTATGGGGCAGCGTTATACTTTTTGGAAATACTCCTTAAAGTTGATGGCCGAAAAGCCGTTGCTGGGCCATGGCACAGGCAGTTTTGCTAAAGAATATCAACGAATCGCGACCGGTGAAGACATCATTACCCGCAACCCGCATAATGAATTTTTTATGATAGGGGTTCAGTTAGGTCTTTTCGGCTTATTAACGTATCTGGGCTTTCTGGGCAGTCAATATTATTGCGCTAAAAAATTACCCGCTCCGGAAAAATGGCTTGCCGTCGGCATATTAACGTCTTTGTTGATTACCAGTGTATTTAACACGCCCTTTCTGGATCATACCGAAGGACACTGGTTTGCGACACTGATAGCCCTGTGTTTCGCTGCTTTACAAAAACCCCCGGCAGATCATGTCGAGTGAGCCGGGTTTAATTTCTGTCATTGTAACGACCTACAATTGGCCGGCAGCTTTAGGTCTTTGCCTGGATAGCTTGTTTGCTCAACAAGACGCTGATTTTGAAATTATCATTGCCGACGATGGGTCGAGCGCGGCGAGTTTAGGATTGAATCAAGCCTATTGCGCAAATAGCCCGGTCGCCATTCACTACGTTCATCATGAGGACGTCGGTTTTAGGGCGGGAACGATCAGAAATAAAGCCGTTGCTTTAAGCAAAGGCGAGTATTTATTGTTTATTGACGGCGATTGTATTTTGCGGCCTGATTTTATTGCCGGCCATCGCCGCCTTGCTGCCGTCGGTTATTTTGTGCCGGGAAACCGTGTATTGTTAAGCCGGGTATTTACACAGGAAGTCATTGAGCAACATATCCCATTGCACAACAAACCTTTTTATTATTTTGTTTGGCTTCGATTACAAAACAAAATCAATCGCGTATCTGCATTTTTGCAATTGCCTTTGGGGTTTTTAAGGCGGATGCAACCTAAAAAATGGCAAAAAGCCATGACATGCAATTTAGGCGTGTGGAAAAATGATTTCATAGCCGTCAATGGTTTTGATGAGCTGTTTGAAGGCTGGGGATTTGAAGATTCCGATCTGGTTATCCGGCTGATACATGCCGGCATTAAGCGAAAAGAAGGGCGCTTTGCTGTGCCTGTGTTGCACTTATGGCATTCGCAAAATGACAGAAGCCGACATGACCTGAATTATCGGCGCTTAATGGAACGCCTCGAGCAAACGGATTTTATTCTCGCAAAAAAAGGGATTTCCCGGTATCTTGGGTAGGAGCTTACCTTAAGCAAAGCCCCGAAAGCTGTACTCGATTAATTAACCCCATAACTATGCAAAAATCACCCAAATCCAGTATTGAAATATATAAGCGCTTATTGGTTTATGTAAAACCGCATCGCGGCTTATTTGCTATCAGCATCGTCGGCTTCCTGATTTATTCAGCAACCCAGCCGTTATTTGCGGCAATGATCAAACATATTATCGATACCTTGCAGACTGAAAAGCGCGAAGGTATGTATTATTTGCCGCTTATGTTTAGCGGATTGATCGCCGTGCGCGGTTTCGGGGCTTATTTGGGGAATTACTTCCTGGCAAAGGTGTCGTCGAATGTTGTGCATACCTTGAGATGCGAGATATTTGATAAATACACCGAATTACCGACGACCTATTTTGACTCCAATAATAGCGGTCACATGATTTCGAGGATAACCAACAATGTTGGTCAGGTTACCCAGGCGACCACCGATGCGGTGCGCACCATGGTCAGGGAAGGTCTGACGACTGGCGGTTTGTTGCTCTATCTGTTTTATTCAAACTGGATGTTATCGTTGGTTTTTATCGGTATAGCGCCGATTATTGCCTTGCTGGTTAATTATGTCAGCAAGCGTCTTAGAAATATCAGTAAAAAAATCCAGGAATCATTGGGTGATATGACGCATATCACTTCTGAGTTGGTGGGAGGCCATCGCGTGGTGCGCAGTTATGGCGGCGAGGAATATGAGCGACGGCGCTTTCTGGAAAGCAGTTTATATAATCGTCGGCAATCATTGAAATTGTCGACGACGATGGCAATACATAGCCCTGTTTTACAGCTTATTATCGCTATCGCCTTGTCAGGTTTAATGTACTTGGCCTTGTTTTTTATGAAGCAAGCCAGTGTAGGGGAGTTTGTCGGTTATTTGACGGCGGCATTTCTGTTGCCGAGGCCGATAAGGCAATTGAGTGATACCAATAGCGATATTCAAAAAGGCATTGTCGCCGCCGAATCTTTATTTGATATTCTGGATGAGCCGGGCGAACTGGATGAAGGTACTTACCAGGTTGAAAGATGCAAAGGCGCTCTGGAATTTAAAAATGTTTCATTTCAGTATCCGGGCACCAATGAGTCGGCACTGCTTAATATCAGTTTTAAGGCCGAGCCGGGCCAGATTATTGCGTTGGTAGGTGCGTCCGGTGGCGGAAAAAGCACGCTTGCCAATTTGGTGTCGCGATTTTATCCGCATGAAACCGGCGAGATATTGCTCGATGGCGTGGAAATCAATAACTATAAATTAGTCAATTTAAGGCAACAAATAGCGCTGGTGAACCAGCAAGTCACGTTATTCAATGATACGATAGCCAATAATATTGCCTATGGCGCATTGGCTAGAGCCAGTCGTAGCGAACTTACCGTTGCCGCAACGGATGCTTATGCGATGGAGTTTATCAGTAAGCTCGACCAGGGCCTGGATACCGAAATAGGCGAGAACGGCGTTAAATTATCAGGCGGACAACGGCAGCGTCTGGCTTTGGCAAGAGCCCTGCTTAAGGATGCGCCGATATTGATACTGGATGAGGCGACTTCTGCATTGGATACCGAATCCGAGCGATTTATCCAGGCTGCATTGCAAAAAGCGATGGGGAATCGCACGACTCTGGTCATTGCGCATCGCTTATCGACCATTGAAAATGCCGATATGATTTTAGTGATGGATCATGGTCGCATTATCGAACGAGGTACGCATAGCGAGTTAATTAGCAAAAACGGTGCGTATACCCGATTACACTCGATGCAATTTAAGGATGAGGCGCTGGTTTAGCGCGGATAGCATTTATATAGCGCCTTATACGAAAAATGATGAGCTAATAGCAATTGTCATTACTGTTAGGATCTGCTGTGGTGAATGCCGAGTGCGTAATTAAATATGATTGATTTGCCGGGTATTGTATTGTCGGTGATGAAGTGAACTTTTTCAGTTGCATAAGTTGGGGATGATTTTTGAAAACATTTATAGACGAGCTTGAAGAGCATAGGGAAATGATGAATCAGTTGGCCGGTTGTAATGGTGTCATTGAAGAATCGGCGCAATTGCTGATTAACACCTTAAAAAACGGCGGAAAACTATTGCTGTGTGGTAATGGCGGCAGTGCAGCTGATTGCCAGCATATTGCCGCAGAATTTGTCGTGCGCTATGAAAAAGAACGCCAAGCCTTGGCGGCAATAGCTTTAACTACAGACACATCCATCTTGACCGCGCATACCAACGATTTTGGCTTTGAAACGGTTTTTTCGCGTCAGATTGAAGCGATTGCCAATGAAAAGGATTGTTTGATAGCTATTTCTACATCCGGTAAAAGCAAAAATATATTAAAAGCAGTAGAGACCGCAAAACGTAAAGGCATGACGGTTGTCGCCTTGACAGGCGGCGAAGGTGGGGAGTTAGGCAAACATGCCACTATTTCGATTATTGTTCCCTCAAACGTTACGGCCAGAATTCAAGAGGCGCATATATTGATAGGTCACTGGTGGTGTGGTGCTATTGAGGAGGTATTCAGTGTTAGCCACGATGCCTGAATTTGATGCTGCAAGGATTATTGTTATCGGTGATGTTATGCTCGACCGTTATTGGTCCGGGCAGGCTACACGCATTTCACCGGAAGCGCCTGTGCCGGTGGTGCGGGTTAAAACCATTGAAGATCGTGTTGGCGGTGCCGGCAACGTTGCGCTTAATATCGCCAAATTAGGCGGTAAAGTTACGTTAATCGGTGTTGTCGGTGATGATGCGGAAGGCGAGATTTTAAGACAGTTGCTGGATGCGGAAGGTGTGGCTTGTGATTTTGTGGTTGAATCATCGCTACGTACGACCTGTAAGTTGCGGATTATGGCGCAGCATCAGCAATTGATCCGAGTGGATTTTGAAGAGTCACAGCTTAGGTTTAATCAGGCCGATTTGTTGGCGCGGTTACATAAACATTTTATTAACAACGATGTGGTTGTGTTTTCAGATTATGGCAAGGGAACGCTGGCCAATGTTGATTGCTATATTGCTGAAGCCAAGTCAGCCGGTCTTAAAACCCTGGTTGATCCAAAAGGAATGGATTATTCGCGTTATGCGGGGGCGGATATCATCACGCCCAATCTTGCAGAGTTTCAAGCGGTGGTCGGCGTTTGTGAAAACGAACAGGATTTGCTGGAAAAAGGTCGGCAGTTATTAAAGCAACAACAGATTCCAACGCTTTTATTAACACGCGGTGAAGCAGGTATGACGCTGATTCAGGAGGAGCAGGCGCATTCTTTGCCTGCTCAGGCCAAAGATGTGTTTGATGTCACCGGTGCGGGTGATACCGTGATAGCGGTTATGGCCCTGGGTGTTGCTGTCGGACTGCCGTTGTTTGAGGCGATGTATCTGGCTAATTTGGCAGGCGGTATTGTGGTCGGCAAACTGGGTACATCAACTGTTTCAATGCTGGAACTGTCGCGCGCGATGCACGGCGATCGTGATTCACAATACGGCATCGTTTCGGAAGATCAATTGGCGCAAATTATCGCTAAAGCGAAAGCGCATGATGAACGTATTATCATGACCAATGGTTGTTTTGATTTGCTGCATGCAGGGCATGTCAGCTATTTGCAGCAGGCAAGAGCCTTGGGTGATCGATTGATTGTAGCGGTTAATTCGGATGCATCTGTTAAAAAGCTCAAAGGTGAAACCCGCCCTATCAATGGCTTGCAGGAGCGTATGACGGTTTTGGCGGCATTGGCTTGTGTCGATTGGGTGGTTGCATTTGCAGAAGAAACACCTGAGCGATTGTATTGTCGATTGTTGCCCGATGTTATTGTTAAAGGCGGTGATTACAGTCCCGAGCAGGTTGCTGGTGGTGATTGTGTTATTAAAGCGGGCGGTGAGGTAAAAATTTTACAGTTTGTTGATGGTCAATCGACAACGGCAATGATTAACAGAGCGAGGGCAGAGGAGTGATTATTGTTACGGGTGGTGCGGGCTTTATTGGCAGTAATCTGATTCGAGCGTTAAATGAACGTGGTGAAAGCGATATATTGTTAGTCGATCATCTCGTTAATGGTCGAAAAATGCACAATATAGCGGATCTTAATATTGCTGATTACATGGACAAAACGGAGTTTATTCAAAAAATTGAACTGCCTGGTTTTTTTAATGACGTACGTGCTGTTTTTCACCAGGGTGCCTGTTCGGCAACTACCGAGTGGGATGGTCAGTATGTCATGACGAATAATTACGCATATTCAAAGCGCCTGTTGCATTGGTGTATCGAAAAAAATACAGCATTTATTTACGCTTCTTCCGCGTCGGTATACGGAAATGGGGAACATGGCTTTCGAGTCGATCGCAGTTGTGAGCATCCAATCAACATGTATGCTTATTCAAAGTTTCAATTCGATCAGTATGTGCGTCATTTATTGGACAAAGTTTCAAGTCCCATTGTCGGGTTTCGTTATTTTAATGTTTATGGCCCCAGAGAACAGCATAAAGGCGCTATGAGCAGTACAGCGTTTCATTTTAATCGGCAAGTTATCGAGCAGAAAAAAGCAAGGTTGTTTGAAGGTTGCGACGGCTTGTCAAATGGTGAGCAAAAGCGCGATTTTGTTTATGTCGGTGACGTTGTCGATGTGAATTTGTGGTTTTTGGATCATCCTGAACAGCGCGGCATCTATAATGTAGGGACTGGAAAGGCAGAAACCTTTAATACTGTGGCGCAATCAGTCATTGATTGGCATGGCGAGGGATGCATTGAATATATTCCGTTTCCAGAGCATCTGAAAGGAGCTTATCAAAGTTACACTCAAGCGGATATTACCGCGCTAAGACAGGCCGGTTATAGCAAGGAATTTCTAACTGTTAAGCAGGGCGTCGGAAGATATTTGGATTGGTTGAATTCAAAAAATAAACAATGAGTCGTGAATGCCTGTGTCTTGAAAATTGAACAGTTAGATTTTATCGAAAAATAATCTTGACACATTAATAAAACCCGCTATAATTTGCGCCTCTTTAAGGCATTAGCCGGATAAGAAAGCCGTTTAGCAAATTAAAGTCAGATTGTTGTTGACAATAATTTCGGATAGGTTAAGATGGTCGGCTTTTCGCGGTCTAGTAAGTTAGCTTCGAAAGATAGTTGGATCAGTAGGACGTCAAATTAAATGTTGACAAGTTGAATTAGATCTGTATAATGGTCTGACTCAACGGAGCGATAAGCTCCACGCTCTTTAACAAATCGATCAAAATAATTTGTGTGGGTGCTTGCGGCGACTAGGGCAGTTAAAAAATAGTCGACACAAGAACTTACGTAAAAAAGTAATTTTAAACGTTGAAT
>SXGU01058189.1_pt1 | contig 13880 bp, 13 predicted proteins | sample 3174531 | NCBI WGS metagenome assembly SXGU01 (sample SAMN11356863, study PRJNA531348) | freshwater metagenome | isolation source: freshwater sample F1-140 | place: China: Fuxian Lake, Yuxi | collected 2017-12-25 | reverse complement strand
GCTGATGTCGTCGCAGGGCACGTGTCGGCGAGTGCGCTTGCCACGGCGACCCGTCTCAAGTGGGTCCAGAGTTGGGCCGCCGGGCCGAATGAACTGATGTATCCGGCATTCATCGAAAGCCCGGTGATCGCGACGTCGTGCAAGAGCAATGGTGCGATCCCGCTCGCCGAACACGCGATGATGCTGATGCTGATGCTAAATCGCGACATGCCCCGGTGGATGCGTGCGCAGGCTGAGCGCAGGTGGGATGCTTGGAGCCACCCCGAACTGAATGGCCTCACCTGTGGGATCATCGGCCTCGGATATTCCGGGCTGGACCTCGCGCTCAAGTGCAAGGCATTTCACATGCGGGTCGTGGGTATGCGCCGGACGCCCCAACCAACGCCAAACGTGGATCACCTGTATCGCCAGCATCAACTCCACCAGTTCCTTGGGGAGGCGGACTTCATTGTGGTGACCGCACCGCGGACGCCAGAGACGACCGGCATGCTCGGCGAGGCTGAGTTCCGCGCGATGAAGCGGACGGCCTACTACATCTGTTTCTCACGTGGCGGGATTGCCGATGACGATGCCCTCCTACGCGCCTTGAACGAGGGTTGGATCGCGGGTGCCGGCCTGGACGCGCATTCGGTGGAACCGTTGCCCGCAGATAGCCCGTTCTGGTCGGCGCCGAACACACTGGTGACACCGCACAACGGCGCCTCGACCCCGTTCACGCGTCAACGTGGGGTCGACATCTTTGCCGAAAATCTTCGTCGCTACACCGCTGGCGAACCGCTGATCAACCTGGTCGACAAGTCACTGGGGTACTGATGCCATGGGGCAGGTTTGGCGGGTTCGTGCGACGGTCGAATGGATTGGCGCCCGTTGATGCGTCTGACCCGTCGGATGCTCGGGCACGTTGCTGCGGGGGTCGCCGCGATGAGTGCCGGTCGGGCGGAGTGCGCGTCATCGAAGAAACCGGGCATTGCGTGGGGGTCGCGTGGTCGTGGCGACGGACAGTTCATTGCGCCGCGGTCCCTCGCGATCGAACCCGGAGGATCACTTCTTGTGGTGGACACTGGAAACGAACGCATCCAACGGTTTTCACGGGATGGGATCTTCCTGTCAAGTTGGGGTGGCCCTGGGCCCGGCCCGAGCCAATTCACCTACATCTCCGGGGTCGCTGTGGATGCGACCGGCGATGTGTATGTGACCGAGACCGGGGGTGCCAAACGGGTTCAGCGCTTTACGTCCGCTGGAAGTTACCGGGAGGCATGGGCCGCACCGGGGATAGCCCATGGGACCGACTTCGCGATGGAGGTGGCACCGTTTGTCACCGCCGACATGGTCCTCCAAGGACCCAAGGACGTGGCAGTTGGCCCTGACGGACTGATCTACACATCGTGGACCCACCTATCCAATGGGCTCATCCGGGTGCTTTCAAGCTGGATCTGCTGTCAGTCCCCGGACGGAACGGTGTCCGGGTTTATCACCGCGATCGCTTATGACACCTTGCACACATATGAGCTAGCAGGCTTTGCGATTGACCGCACAGGAAGGATGGTCTTTGCCGAAATCGACCGCTATGCCATGGAAGATGCTGGCGACAGCCGCCTTGAGATTGTCGATAGGGGACTGCCATCACTGGTAGTTGGACGCCTCGGGGTTGAAGCAGACGAGTTCATGCGTCCCACCGGCGTCGCATTCGGTCGGGATGGTGCGATCTATGTGGCTGATGCCGGTTTGAACCGCGTGCAGAAGCTAAATCCGGATGGACGTCCTTTGGCGTCGTGGGGCCAACCGTGTGGGGTGCCGTGCGTACCAAGGATGGACGCTTTCGAGGCGACCGCGGACAACGGCCAAGTCGAATTCTCTTCGCCTTGCGGAATCGCGGTCGATGAAGTTGGCACGATCTTCGTGGCGGACACCGGAAACCATCGAATTGTCCGGATTGATCAGGGTTGACTGGATCTGAGGGAACGGGTTCGGGTTGCGATGGTCGATCCGGGACGACTCGCCAACTCCGTCCAGTGCCCGTCATTGGCGTCATTCCCGGATGTCGACTTGGTCGCGATTGCCGACATTGACGATGGCGCCCTGACGTCCACGGCTGACCGGTTCCGGATCAGTGGTCACTACCCGGATTACGGGTGAATTGTGTCGGAGATGAAGCCGGACGGGGCCTTTGTGATCGGGCAACCCCGGGTGATCCACGACATCTGCGTCTGGTGCCTCAAGCGATGCATCCCGTTGGCGATCGAGGTTCCGCCGTGACTTTCGCTTCATCGGGCGCGGATCCTCACGCACCTTGCCGACGCGTCGGGTGTCGTGACCCACGTTGGGTTCCAGAGGCGGGTCGCTCCGGTCCTTGTGAAGCTTAGGGAACGCGTCGGCGCCTCCGACCCAATCACCCGGGCTATGGTTTAGTTTTGCAAGCTTGGCTCCGAGGTCATTGCCGTCGAAAGCAGGCGCTGTCGTATCGGCACGCCAGATACCAACTGGATCCACGTATCCCTGACGTTCGCGAATGGTTCACAGGGCATCGGCGTTGCAACTGGGCCTCACGACGCCGGATCTTCCCGTTCGAGACACATGCCCCGGGGACGTGCGCCGGGGGAGACCAGGTGGGGGTCATGCGCTACCACGGTTCGTTACACCGGGACAAGTTGTGAGGTACGAGGCGCAAGCGGTCTCGGGAACCGACCGGATGGTGGATGCGCGCGGGCTCAGCGCGAGGGGTCACGAGTTCATCGGTATTTTGTTGACCGAGCGACACCTGACATCATCAACGTTCCGCGAAGCTATCAAGGCCATGAAAGACGCCGAGAGGATCCTTTCTCAGGCACTCCTCGCGACAGAGGCGCCCCAGAAACCAGGCCGGATCGACCCAACGCGCACCGTGCGTGATTGTGTGGCCTGAAGGGAATGCAAACACGGATGTCTGACACCAATTCTGCCGTCCTTTCCTTGGTCAACGGGGTTCTCCGCGAACAACACTTCCACCCGGCCATCGTGGCGCGACTTGAAGCCGTTGCCTAGATTTGCTGGCTTGCCGATGGTGCTTCCTCACGCAGTCCCGCCTCGTGGCAGGTTGAACGCAACGATGTGTCCATCGTGCTTGGGACTTGGGGCAATCCGAACTCTGACATCACATTGCTTGACACCTCGCCGACGTCGCATTTGATTGCGCATGGTGCCGGCAAGGTCAAGTGTTTTGTATGCCCGGGGGTGTTCGCGCGAGGCGTGCGGGCAACGCATGGTGCGGTCGTCATTGCAGAGGCGCTTGGCGAGTGGTGTCTGGTGGCTGCTCCTACCGGTTTGCGCCTCGCGATGTCATTTCATGAGAGCCTGCGGGCCGGTGGGGAAAAGTCATCGCATGAGGGTCACGGAATTGAACTCGCGGGGCAGTGGGTCGGGGTGGTCGCGATGAGACAGACTGTCCGGGCGTTCCTTAGCTTGCTCGCGCGTTTGGGATGCGCGTCCCGCGTCTACGGTCACCAGCTGACGGACGAAGCTGCTTCACCACTCGGGGCACGCAAGGTTCCGGCGATCGATGACCTGTGCGCGTGGGCCGACATGGTTTCGAACCACGCTCCAACGACCCCGCAGACCGACCGGTTGCTCGGGGCGCCACAACTCGCCCGCCTTCGTGATGGGGCGCTCCTCATAGAACTCGGACCGGGTTGGCGCAATCGATCAGGATGTCTTGCTTGCCGAATTGCGGTCGGACCGGGTCCGCGCCGCCCTTGGCGTCAATCCGCGCAAACTATTGGCGCTCGACGATCGGTTGCGAACGCTTCCATATGTTTGTGACACCCCATGTCTCGGGCACGTCGTGGTAGGTTCGTTTTCGTATTGGTGGGGTGATGGCCGATGAAATCGCGCGGGTCATTCACGGTGAACCGTCGCGCCATGAGATCCTCGCCGCACGCCTCTCGAAGATGTCCTGACCGTTTGAACGACCCTTCTCGCAGTGATTTGGTCAAGGGATGTCAAGAGAACTTGACATCTCTATCACGATCTTTGCAACGCCATGCCGTGATCTACCGATTTCCAAACTTGTTGAAACGGTTTCACCGCTGGGCTTCTCGGATTTCGAACTTCCGGTCCGAGCGAGTTTGCAGGTCACACCAGAGGCAGTTGACTGGTTGCGACCCGAAGCAGTCCGCATCCTTGCCGATGCTAGCGTGGTCATCGACATCCCACCTCGTACCTCAAGTGCGTTGATCGACCACGCGATCGAAGCGTGCGCGGCGAGTACCGTGCGATCAATGCGCGTGGCGTGCAAAACCGCGTTTGGCACGCCATCTCGCATACGATCGGTTTTCGTAAACCGGTTTGGCCATGTTTTCCAGATCAGGTCTGGGCGGTCTGGGATGACGCAAAAGGGCCCCGACCGGTTAGTTTTCTGAACCTGCCGGCGATACATCTAGCCTTACCTCCGCTTCCTCAAACTCAAGAGTGGAATCTGGAGGCAGGTGGATGGTGCACAGGCATCGGTCCGTGCGGTTTTCACCGAACTGGACGGAGGGAGGGCGTAGATTGGCGCCATGGCCTGATGTTGCGCAACTGGTCAGGCAACGGAGATACGACGCACATGTGTGTTTGCCGGCCGAGTAGACTGGCCACAGTGATCTGATCCGTCCAGTGCCCGATGTCCGGGCATTCGCACGGTACCCGTTTTCCGCCTGAACCCGAACTCATGAGGCAAGTTCATTAATACAACGCTTGACGTGCAAGATCTCTGGACCAGTGGGTTCGGTGGGTATCACACCTACCGGATCCCGGCATTGGCTGTCACGACTGTCGGCACCGTCCTTGCGTTCTGTGAGGGTCGCCGGCATGGGTCTGGGGATGCCGGGGAGATTGATCTGCTGCTGCGACGCAGTGGTGACGCAGGCAACACTTGGACGCCTTCGCAAGTCGTGGACACTCGTACCGGGATGACATGCGGGAACCCCGCACCAGTCGTTGACCAGTCAACCGGAACGGTCTGGCTGCTTACCACCCGAAATCTGGCCGAAGCGCATGAAGACGACATCCGCAAGGGGCTGCATTCACGGACGGTGTGGATCACATCAAGCGATGACGATGGAGTGTCATGGGCTGATCCGGTCGAGATCAGTGCCGACGTGAAGCGACCCGGATGGACCTGGTACGCAACCGGCCCCTGCCATGGGATCCAGTTGCGATCCGGGAGGCTTGTCATCCCATGTGATCACTGCAGTCGTGACCCACGCGATGGATCAGAGGCGAGGCACTCCCACGTCATCATTTCCGATGATCACGGAGCGTCGTGGCGGATCGGAGGCATCGTCGACGTCGAAGGCACCAACGAGAGTGTGGCGGTTGAAACGGTGGATGGCGGGGTGTACCTGAACTGTCGGGACGAGGCGCGTCGTGGGCGACGCATCGTTGCCCGCAGTCACGACGGCGGCTTGACCTTCGGACCGGGTGCTGCAGACGACGACTTGCCTGAACCAACTTGTCAGGCCTCGGCGATCTCGATACCCGAGAGAGATGTCGTCTTGCACCTCGACGGATACCAGAATGGGGATGCTGTGTTGTTTGCCAATCCGGCGAGCAAGACACGTGACACGTTGACCGTCCGCCTGAGTGTGGATGGCGCCCGCAGCTGGGTAGCATCCCGTGTCGTCGAACCCGGGCCGGTGGCGTACTGCGATCTCGCGGTGACCGGCGACGGTTCGATCCTCTGCCTCCATGAGACCGGCGCGGTCCGCCCCTACGACCGTCTCGTTCTGGCTCGGTTTGGTCTGGGTTGGGTGACTGGGCGCGACCACGATTGATCGTTGGGAGGCAATCCGGGCGGTTCGCAGGGAACGGCCCGGATTGATTGACTACAGTCAAACAACCGCGCCCTACCAGTTGGTGATGGATCCGTCACGACGACGTAGGTAGTGTGTGCGTTCTTGGTTCAGGTCTGGAACGAATTCCGAATGTGCCCCGGCATTCTCGTCGAACTCGACCCCGAGTCCGGGACGGTCGGACACGATCAGGCGTGGACCAATGCGTTCGTGCTGGATTGGGAAGAGCCGTTCGTCATAGAAGCCAGTCTTCTCGGATGGCGACTCCCGGATTTCGAGTGAGGCGAAATTCGTCACTGCAGCAGCAAGATGCGCGGTTGCGGCCAGGCAGATTGGCCCAAGCGGGTTGTGGGGCATGAGGTCGATGTAATGCGCCTCGGCCCACCCCGCCACCTTCATCGACTCAGTCAGGCCGCCGACGTTGCAGACATCAATCCGTGCGAAGTTGGTGATACCGCGTTCGATGTAGGGTAGGAACTGCCACTTTGAGGCGAACTCCTCGCCGATGGCGAAAGGGACGTGCGTCATCTTGCGCAGTGCCTCGTATGCCTCAGGGGTCTCGTCCCGGATCGGTTCCTCAAGGAAGTCGAGGGTGTCACGGCCAAGTTTCTGGCAAAAGGACGCTGCTTCAGCGACCGACAACCGGTGGTGGTAGTCAATGCCGAGGACGGCCTGCGAACCCAACGCCTCCCGCAACTTGTTCAACCAGTGGGCGGTCGGGCCGATACTCTCCCACGGTTCGAAGACCCCTTCCCCGGCCTCGTTTAGCTCATGGGGCGCATGCATGCCGGTTCGGATGATGTTCCACCCTTGCGACAACAGCATCTGGGCCTGTTCGATCAGACGAGGCCCCATCGGCGCCTGGGTCGTGGCGAACATGTGGCACCAATCGCGATGCTTGCCCCCGAGCAACTGGTAGACCGGCACCCCAAGCGCCTTCCCCTTGATGTCGTGGAGAGCGATGTCGATGGCGGAAATGGCGGCGGTGAGGACGCGACCGCCTTCGAAGTACTGGCTGCGGTAAAGGTCCTGCCAGATGGCGCCGATGTTGAATGGGTTCTTCCCGATGATCAATTCGCGGTAATGCCGGAGTGCACCCATGACTGCTAGTTCACGGAACGAGAGGCCGGATTCCCCCCATCCGTGAATGCCCTCATCGGTCTCGATCTTGATGATGAGTTGGTGCCGGTAGCCAACCTTGGTCGGCAGCATCTTGAGATCCGTGATCTTCATGCGTTCTCCCTCGTCCGTCCGTCACGTTTGACCGTGGTGTTCTCAGGATAGCCGGATGAGCGGATGGTCGCCTCTTTCCTTGCTACGGGAGCGTTCGTGACCGGGTTGGTCGCGGTGGGCTAGAGTTTCGTGGTTGCGGTAGTCCGACCATTGTGGAAGCGCGTTCGGGAGTGAGTGGCGGAGCCAGGAAACTGACATTTGATCAGTGAATGTCGGCCGGTAGGCGGTCGTCGCGAACGTCAATTTGCTCGCAGACCGATGGTTTGATCCGTCACCCCGAGTGGTTGTCTCAATCCGCTTCACGTTCTGCGAATGCCTGGTCGCGTTCATCACCGGTACTGGCCGAGCCGGTGCGTGCCGGAGCAGGAAGCCGGTCGGTGGTGTCCGTCGCAGACGTGCGTCAACCGGATCATCGGAGGCGGGGTCAACGTTGCCTTGATCTTCCGATGGGTCGCGACGGCGTCACTCCGTCCCTCGTGTTCCGATCCACCGTTGCATGCCCGTCCCCGTTCAGTTCAGGTGCGCTCCATTTCGGCACTTGCCCTCAGGCAATGCTTGAATTCGGGCGCGTCGACGGTCGCAAGTTCGGATGCGGTGCGTCTCTCGTCCCAGGCAAACTTCATCCCGGCGCGGGCAGCGGCCGGTTCGTCATCGCCATGAAGTTCCGCGGTTTCGGGCTTGATCATCGCGCTAGCAGGCCTGATCGCGTGCAGCCAGAGTGTCCGGCCTGCATCCGCTACACCGGCTCCGAACGGTTCACCGGTGAACAGATGATCGGGTGGGAGAATGTGAAACGGTCTGCGTCAGTGACCCCACTCCGATTTGCTGAAACCCGGTCCCTCGGGCATTCGGATGCATCCGTCTTCCAAGGTCGAGCCGTCAGGCAGGAAGCCGCTTTCCATGTAAATGGCGTTCGGCATTGCGGCAAGCAGGTGCAGGTGCGGGCCTCCGCCGTGCGAGGCATATGCGATATCGAAAGCATCGGCCATCGCAGCGATTTCAAGGCACTCGGTTGCACCGCCCGCCCGCCGAATGTCTGGTTGAACGATGTCGACCGCCCGGCGTTCGAAGAGGTCGCGGAACTGGCGCTTGCCGAAATCGTTCTCACCGCTCGCAATCCGGATGTCCAACGTCGACCGGAGTTCCGCAAGGTGCGCGTGATTGTCTGCTCGAAGTGGTTCCTCGAACCAGAAACAGCCAAGTTGTTGGTAGACCCGCCCGCGTCGGATCGCCTCCGAGACATCGAAGACCTGGTTCGCGTCGACCATCAGCCTCCGGTCATGGCCGACGATTGATCGCACTGCTGCAATCCGGGCAATGTCCTCCTCAAGGGTGGGGCATCCGACCTTCACCTTCACTCCGTTGAAACCCTGAGCCATCGCCTTCTCCGCAATGGGCTTGAGTTCCTCGACCGAGAAGTTCAACCAGCCGACCATTGCGTAGGCGGGCATTCGGTCACGCGCGGCCCCAAGGAGCCTCCACACGGGTTGGCCCATGGCATGGCCCATCAGGTCCCAGAGTGCGACATCGATTGCCGCAATTGCGAGGAGGGTCAAGCCGGTTGACCCGTGGTAGTCCGTTAGGCGCCAGAGGATGTCCCGTATCTTTCGGACCTGGAATGGATCTTCCCCGATGATTTCGGGAGCCAGTTCTTCCTCAAGGATCTTGGCAAGAATGGCCGGTGCGCTCCGGAGGCGACCGAACCCTGTCGAGGAGGTGCCGGCGACTACATCACGGATGCCATCGACAGCTTCAATCCGGACTTGGATGTTCCCGCCACCATCGAGGACCTGAAGGGCGTCGCTTATTGGCCGGTCGCGTGGTGGTGCAACATCGAAGGTAACCGCAATCCGACTGATCTTCACTGGTCATGGCTCCAACTGGATGGCTTGGCCAAACCGTCGTCAAACATCACGGGCCCGCAGGCTGGACGCGTACTGGGCCACACGGTGGCATCGTACCCGCCCGGCGTTCCAGATGAAATGCCGTCATCCGAGGGACAGCCAAGGACCTTACCCTCCGTGGGACGGACCGTGGCCTGATTGCGAGCCGAACCCTACTTGAGAAGTTCCTCAATCTGCGGCTTGAGTTCCACCATCATCTGGACGGCGGTTTTCTGACCCGCACGGACGGGAATGTAGGCGTCGTTGTAGGCCTTGTTGATGGCGGCAAATTTGGCGACATATGGGGTTGGTCGGACCGCCTTCATGTTTTCGCCGTACGCAGCAGACGACTCCCAGTCCTTGAGAGGCATCGCCGTTGCGATTGCCGCCTGCGTTGAAATGCGCCAGGGCAACGTAATGTGACGATCGAGCATCAGCTTTTCCGTCTCCTTCCCAGAGTGGTACATCGCGAAGTTCCAGGCGGCATCGGTTTGCTTGCTGCTCTTGAACAGGTGGATCCCAACGGACAGACCCCGGACGATCCGCCCTCCGGGCCCCTTGGGCATCGGTGCCATTCCCTTGCGGAACGTTGAAGCCAGGACATGGGGCGCCAGTGAGTCATTTGGTTGCAGTTCCATCGCTGCCCGCCCGGCGCTAAAGGCTGCGCCCCACGAAGCCGACGGTGCGGATGCGAACTGTTTCCACTCTTCGTCATTTGGAGAAACGGCGTACCTCGCTGCCAGATCCGCCTGGAACTGGATCGCGTCAAGCGCGGCCTTGCTATCGAGGACCGTCTTCTTGCGTTCCTTGTCCCATAGATCACCGCCGAACGGCCAGATGAACCCCAGATGTATGTCGAGGAACGTGTGCATCCAGGCGACACCAAACACCTTCGTATCACCTGATCCACTGGTAAGTTTCCGGGCGAGGTCGAGATACGTCTCCCAGTTCCACTTACCTTCCTTCTCATACTCATCAGGAGTTTTCTGCCCGGCTTTCTCAAAGATCTCCCTGTTGAAGTACATGTTCTGTACCGAGAGATTGTATGGAACGGCCCATCGCTGGCCATCATGGAGCCAGTAATCGAGAGCAGCCGGTACCAAGTCCGCTGCCTCCTTCTCGATCTTGAGACGGTCGTCGAGTGGGACAAGCAGGCCGCCAGTTCGCCATGGGTGGTAGTCGCGAGGGTGACTGTGCGTGAGTTCGGGCAAACTTCCCGCGGCGCCGAGTGTGAGCACCTTTTCGCCGAAGTTTCCCCCGGTACCCCTTCGAGTTCGATAGTGATCTTGCGTCCGAGGGCGTTGTAGGCGTTCACCGCGTCCTTGACACCAGAGTCAACCCGGCCAGGTTCGGTGATGTACTTGATGGTCACCGGTTGGGCTGCCGGTACGGTCGTCGGAGCAACCGCCGGGACGGCGGTGGCGACAGCGGTTGGTTTCGGCGCTAGGGCTGCCGGTTGGGTCGGGGCCGGCGCGGCTGGCTTCGCTTCGTCGGCGCCGCACGCTGAGGCGGGAGCGTTCGAGGCCAACACACCAAGGAGTGCGCTGCGTCGTGTCAGTCGGGATCCGGCTGTTGTGAGCGAGTTCATTTTGTCCCCCTTCGACCCGACCTCCATTCGCCAATGGAATTCGGGCTGGTGTCTGGCCCCGCCAATCAGGCGGGTGTGATTTCGATAAACGAAACGCTGTGCAGAGGCATGGGAAATGTCAGTTCGACTGCGTGATCTCCGACCGTTCGCGCCACGATTACTTGGCCCTCTTCCAGGCCATCCCTCGCGTGGAGTTCGGCAAGTTGGTCGCGGGTCGGATGTTGCGGACGTCCTTGCGATACCCACACCGCATGGGCGTTGCTGTGGCTATGGTCAATCCTGCTACGTCTCGCCACGGCCCCGGTCGCAGTGAATGGCAGTCCAGTGACGGTGACCGTCACGTGCGCGTCCGATGCAGTCGCATATTGGTCGTCGCGGTGGTGCCAGAGGACGGCAGCCACCGACTTGTCCGACCGGGTGGCGATCCCATCCACTTCAACGTCGTCGAGGTTGCCGGGTGCCGGGTCCATCACATCGGTTGCGAGGTTGTCGAGCTCACCGATTTGCCAAGTGGCATCGGAAGCAAGCACTACCCGATTGTCATGCAGTCTGGCGAGGGCCCGATAGGCGTTGAGTACCGGAAGTTCCACGTTCTCTGCCGTGAAGAACTCGCGGAAACCCTCGAAGAACCTTTCACCCTCGAAATAGAAGGCCCACGCGCTTGCAAGGGTGACATCAGGCGCATCATGTTCGGTGTCATTGAGATCGAGAATCCGCTTGAACACCGAGGCCATCACGCTGCCGTAGTACGGCGTATTCCGGAAGCCGAAGTTTGCGTTGTCATACGCACTGAAGTGGGCCGGCACGCAGGGGTCGCACTCATCCACGATGACCGGCAAGTTGCGGAATTGAGGGTGGCGGGCGGCAGCGCGAAGGTGGGCGCGGATCTCGGTAAGCATCTTCCGTCGCGACGGTGACTGCCGAGGCGTCCTGACCATTCCGTCGCCGTGCGCATCTCCACCCCAGTCATGCACCGCTCCGGTGTCACTCAACGGTCCGTACCGACGACCGAACGCCGACCCCTTTGTATGACAGGAGGTGAAGTCAAGTTGGGTTCCCCGCCCACCCGTCACCGCATTGATCCCACGGTCGCCGACACCCGCGCAATGCGCGAGGAACCCCTCCATGAACTTCACGGCATTTGGTCCGCCGGTGACCGACGGGCCACCAACCTTTATGGTCGGTAGTGCACGTACCGCCGAAGCAACGGTCACGTCAAAAAGCGCATCGAACTGTTCGGGCGTTCCGCGCCAGTAAAAAATGTCTGGCTCATTCCAAAGTTCCCAGTACCACGCCTCGACTTCTGCCTGTCCATACCTCTCCACGCAGTGCCGGACCACCTGGAAGATCAACTCACCCCACTTCGCATTGTCATGCGGAGGCATGCTCCAGAGGGCCGCTTCATATGGTTGGTACTGCGACGCGCTTCGCGTGAACGGGAGGTCCGCATCGGGCGGGACCATGGCGGCTGGCGTGAACCCCAATTCCACCAGGGGGCGCATTCCTGACGCTATGTATGCATCAAACACTTGGTCAAGGGTTGTCCAGTCGTAGACCGGTTTGCCGTTCGCATCTTCGTGATAGACATTCCCGGACCCCCAGTGAGGCCACGAGAATGCGCGTCCGGTTGTGAGGAGGTTATGCGCTCTCACGTGGTAGGGGCGTTCGGCAAACTCGCCGAATGTCCTCAGGGCCGCTTTACCGCGGGGCGTGTAGGTCCAGTTTAGTTCGTCTTATCCAAATGTTGTCCATGGTCGGGTCAGGTTGCCCATCGATGCACCGGCATTGATAGTTATGTGCGCACGGTCGATCCTTGTCATGATCCTGCCTTTGGTAACCAGTGTAAATCGATTGTGGAACGGATCCTATTCGGTATCCTCTGCGGCGTCAAGGATGATGCGATCTGGCAGTACTGCGGGTGGCCCGCACCCGAACGCTTCGACGCGCCGTGCGACGATTGCCGATGTCGCGCGGGCGGCCGGAACCTCACCGGCCTTGGTGTCAAGGTTGCTGACCGGAAACCAGCGGGTCAGCGAGGGCAGTGCGGCACGCATTCGTGAGGCTATCGACCGCCTCGGCTACGTCCCAAATGTCACGGCACGCAACCTCCGTCTCCGGCGGACAGGACTGATCGCGCTTGTCGTGCCATATCTCGACAACCCGTTGTACTCACTTCATGCCACGGGTGCCGAGCGCGAACTCGCCGCTGCCGGTTTCCTGACCGTGGTCTGCGCCACGCGAACCAAGCCGGATGGCTCGTACCCCGGGCGAAGCTTCTTCGACACCCTAGGGGCCGGCCGTGTTGATGGGGCGCTGATCTTTCCGTACCAAGATGAGGTCGCAAATCTTGACGCGCTTCGCGCACGGGGAACACCCATCGTGCTGATCGACCGTGTCCCCGCACTACCCGATGGCTTTGCCCCCTTTGATTCCGTGTCCGTGGACAACGAAGGGGCAATTTACAACGCAACGTCGCGTCTGATTGAAGCCGGACATCGAAGGATCGGTCTTGTCAGCCTGCGGGCGGGCTCACTCTCTGGGATACCGCGCTTACGTGGTTACAAGAACGCCCTTCAAGATGCCGGGATTGACCTGAACACTGACCTAGTTGCGCTTGGTGATGGGAGTGACTTGGGTGGTGCCTCCCTGTTTGTAAAACTTCTGGATAGCGACTGTCGCCCTGATGCGATTGTGGTTGCAACGACACTCCAGACGCGCGGCGCGCTTGAAGTCGTCCGCCGAAGAGGCTTGCACATCCCGCGGGACCTTGCATTAATCGGGTATAGCCACCATCAGTCCGTGCTGTGGCCCGAGGTACCAACGTTCCGGTATCCGGGTGAGGCGCTCGGGGAAGTCGCGGCATGCATGCTCCTGCGACGCCTTTCAGGGAACGAAGTCGGTGACATCCTGTCAGAGACACTCGCTCTTGAGTTCGTGTCAAGCAATCCAGAACTGATGTGCTGACTGGAAAGACTTCTCTCACCCGCGTCAGTGCGTAGTTAGACGGCAATTCGCCCTTCCAGAGGTGTGCCTTCACAAATTCCTTGAGGATGTGGCTTGGGAGCGGAGTGGCGACGGCGCGGATGTTCTGCTCGAGTTCGGCGACGTTCTGGTTGCCGAGGGGATTGCCGTGGATGCGGGGTTCGGCGAGGCAGAACTGGAGGGCGATGTCATCGGCGTTGGACCAGCGACCGCGGGCAGCCGCCTCGGCGACGGGTGCGCCGGTGCGGATGCCCCGGACGATGGAGAAGCCGTTGAGGACGCCGACGCCGAGTCTGGCCGCGTGTTCGAGGAGGCCACCTGGGGTGGCAGCGCTCCGGCGGAGGAGGTTGTAGTCGGAGAAGGTGAGCAGGACGTCGACGGCACCGG
>SXGU01505956.1_pt1 | contig 13881 bp, 15 predicted proteins | sample 3174531 | NCBI WGS metagenome assembly SXGU01 (sample SAMN11356863, study PRJNA531348) | freshwater metagenome | isolation source: freshwater sample F1-140 | place: China: Fuxian Lake, Yuxi | collected 2017-12-25 | reverse complement strand
GGAGGTGGCGCGTGTCGTCGAAGTCGGCCCAGCTCACGACCGAAGGCTCCGCCGCCGACCACTGCGGGAGGCGCGGCACGTGCGAGGTGGCGGCACCCGCCCAGCGGGCATCGCGGCCGACCAGCGGCGAGATCGGCAGGGCCGACGCCGCGCACACGGTGCGGTCCAGTCGGCCGGCGAGGGCGCCCACGAGGTCGGGCGGGCCGAACGTGGCCGGGGCGTCGACGGGGCGGGCGACCGCGAACAGGCGCCACCCGTCACCGGCTGGTTCCGCCACGACGGTGGTGTCGGGGTCGGCCATCTCCAGCGTCAAGAGCCAGTCGCCGGCGAGGTCCTGGGCCCGTGCGCGCGCCACTCCGGTGTCCACCGTCCAGGCGACCTGGCCGTGGAGGTCGGCCCGAGTGTCGTGGATCACGACGTCGGCGCGACCCCGCACCACCGACGGCAGCACGTCCACCTGCGCGCCGGGCGTGGTGTGGAGCTCCAGCGGCAGGGTGGCGGCGGCGGTGGCGAAGAACAGGAGCATGTCAGAACCGGACGAGGACGCCCGCCCCGAGACGCATGGCGGACCAGTCGAAGCCGCACGGCGCGTCCGAGCACCCGGTCGACTCGGCGGCGTCGGCGACGTCGCTCATCCGGGTTCCCACCGACGCATACACGTCCAGGCCGCGATTGGTGCGGGTGTCGGCGTAGATCGGAGGGCGGAGGGCCGAGGTGTGCCAGCGGACGCTCCCCTCGATGAGGACGCCCCACCGGGCCCCCCAGTCCTCGCGGCCGGCCACGGCCTCGGGGCTGCCCTCCTCCTGCCAGGTGACCACCGTGGGGCCGAGGCCGCCGAGCAGCGTGAGCGACCCGAAGTCGGCGCGCCCCGAAACCAGCCCGGCGATCGGCAAGTACCACAACCACGACCCCGAACCGTCGGTCCGTTCACCCTCGACCCGGCGGTAGGTGACCTGGAACGAGAGCTCGACCGGAATCGTGAGCGTGACGTGCGTATGTGCCTCGATCGACAAGCTGCCACCAAGGTTCTGGTACGCATCGACGAGCCCGCCCTGCATCACGGCCTCCCCGCTCAGCCCGGCGCCTACCGCGACCTCCCGCATCGCGAGGGGTTGGGCGAGGGCGAAGGACACGAGGCTCAGGAACATGGGGACCTCAAGCGCGGCGGCGGAGGGTGGCGGAGGGCTTGGCGCGGAGACAGGCCTGGGATCGGATCGCGCGCCGACGGCCGGGGACCGCGGCCTGCTCGCTGACGAGCCGCTTGCGGGCCTCGGACAGCCGCTCGAGCGTGCGGCAGACCTGGGCCTCGATCCGGCGGAGCGTGGCCGCATCGCCGTTGGCGGCCGCCATCAGCTTCTCCAGGTGCAACGCGAGCTCGGTGGGTCGCACGGGCTGGCCGTGCAGCCAGGAGTGGCTCGTGGCCTCCAGTTGCAGCAGCAGCTCGTCGACGGTGAGGCTCATCCGGCCTCCGCGATCGGCTCGTCATCGCTGGCGGAGGCCGCGTGTTGGAACGCCTCGTGCAGCGTGGTGCACACGCGGAGGAGCGCGTCGATCTCCTCGGCGACGCCGCTCTTGCCGACCTCTCCGATGCGGTTGAGCATCCAGCCGTAGGTCATGGCCAGGTTGCGGCTCAGCTCGGGGGCGGCGTCGGCGTCCAGCGCGTTGCTCAGCTCGATGACGATCGCCCGGACGTGGCCGAGGTCGCCGAGCCACTCGATGCGCGCCCCGCGGTGCGCGGACACCATGGCCGCGCGCGCGCGCTCCAGGCGATGGATCGCGGTCTCGAAGAGCATCACCACGATCTGCTCGTTGGGCGCGCTGGCGACGCGGTTGGTGCGGTAGGCGGCGATTCCCTTCATGGGTGGTTCCTCACTCTTCGGAGCTGGTGTCGGTGAGCAAAGCGCTGAGCTGGGAGCTCGCGTCGTTGAGCTTGGCGAGCGCCAGCTCCATCGCCGTGAACTGCTTCTTCAGCCGCTCCTCGTAGGCGTCCATGCGGTCGTCGAACTCGTCGATCTGCTCCTCGAGGTCCTCGATCTGGTCGTCGAGCGACTCACCGCGAAGCGTCAGGTAGCCCTCGTCTTCGTCGGTGTAGGCGGTGACGAGGTCCTGCAGCGCGTCGCCGAAGGTGCCCGCGTCCGCTTCGAAGAGCGCGACCACGTCCTCGGGGCTGTCTTCCAGCGCGGCGCGGAGCGTGTCTTCATCGATCTCGATGTCGCCGTCCTGCTGGGTCTCGAACCCGATGGTCGACAACGACGTGTACAAGCCGCCGGTGTCGTACGCGGCGCCGACGACCGACTGCAACGACTGCATCAGCCCCACCACAGTCGACTCGCCGACGAACTCGCCCTTGATCTCGGCTTCGTCGTCGTAGGCGCGGTGCGTACGGATGTACTGGCGCAGCGCGTTGTAGGCGTCCACGAAGGTGGTCAGCGTCTCGACCGTCGTGTCGACGTCGGTCTCCACGGTCACCGTGACCGCAGAGGTCGTGACGTCCTCCAGGTTGAACGTGAGGCCGCTCACCACGTCGCCGACGGTGTTGTCGGCGCTGGTGACCGTGATGCCGTTCACGGTCAGCGAAGCGTCGCTGGCGGTCGAGGTCTCGGTGAAGGTGGGCACGGTGCCGGTGCCCGTGAGGCCCGACGTGTCGATCGTCAGCGTACTCGACGCGCCCGTGTCCTTGCCGGCGATGACCAGGCGATAGGGCGTGGTGGCGTCACCGGTGTCCATCACGTACGCGGTGACCCCGTCGACGTTGTCGTTGATCAGCTCCGCCACCTCTTCGAGCGATGAGTTGGTGGAGTCGATGGTCAGCGCCGTGGTCTCCCCGGCGTAGGTGATCGACAGCGTGCCTTCGGCGACGATCCCCGTCGTCTCCTTGTCGGCGAACCCATCCGACACCTCGGTCTCGGAGCTCGCCAGGGCCGTGACCTCCACCGTGTAGCGCCCCGCGAGCGCCGCCCCCAGGGCCTCGACGGTCACCGAGCCCTCGTCACTGCTGCTCGCGGTGGTGGCGCGTAGCTCGTCGGACGAGTCGATCGCCTCCAGCGCGTCCTGCAACGCCTCGACCTGCGACACGAGCTCGTCGTACGCGTCCCGCCGGTCCTCGAGCTCCTCGAGGTCGACCTCCATCACGTCGGCCGGCGTACGCGCCGCCGCGACGAGCGTGGCGATCATCGTGTCGGTGTCGAGTCCGGAGACGATGCCGCCTACGCTGATTCCCATGGGGGCCCCCCTCCGCGGAGGCTGTACCTGTCATCGGCACCAGACGGCGCCGCTTGAGGAGCAACGTCAAAAAAGGAGGCGGCCGCGACCCGCGAGGGCGCGGCCGCGGCTCTCCGGCAGCTAGCTCTGGAGGAGCTGCGTGACCGACTGGTTGAGGTTCTTGGCCTGGGCCAGCACGGCGACGCCTGCCTGCTGCATGATCTGCCACTTGGAGAGGTTCGCCGTCTCCTCCCCGAAGTCCGCGTCGCGGATCTGGCTCTCCGCCGCCTTGGTGTTCTCGGCGAAGATCTCGAGGTTGTTCAACGCGGAGTTCAGGCGGTTCTCGGCGGCGCCGAGGTCGGAGCGGTACGAGCTCACGGTGCTGATCGCGGTGTCGACGAGGCTCAGCGCGCTCGCGGCACCCGCCGCCGTGCTCAGGTCGATCGCGCCGGTGTCCACTCCGAGGGTGGTCGCGGTGAGGTCGCCGAGCGTGATGTCGACCTGGTCGTCGGTGGTGTTGTTGATGCCCACCTGCACCCCCACCGTCCCGGTCGAACCGTCGGTGAGGTTCATGCCGTTGAACTCGGTGACGTTGGCGATGCGGTCGATTTCCGAGGCGAGCGCGGTGTACTCGTCCTGGATGTACTGGCGTTCGTTGGTGCCGAGCGTCTCCGAGGCGCTCTGCACGGCGAGCTCCCGGATGCGTCCGAGGATGTTGGTCACCTCGGAGCTCGCGCCTTCCGCGACGGCGATCATGCTGATGCCGTCGCCGATGTTGCGCTGCGCCATCTTCGACGACGAGAACGCCACCTTCAGGTTCTCGGCGACGCCCAGGCCCGCCGCGTCGTCTGCGGCGTGCGAGATGCGCAGGCCCGACGAGATGCGCTGGAACGACTTCGACAGTTGACGACCCGTCTGACCCAGCTTGTTGAGGGCTGAGTTGGCCGCCGTGTTGGTGTTGACGGTAAGTGCCATCCTTCACTCCTTGCCACCCCGGCGGGGGGCCGATTTTCGAGCCACGATGACTCGATGACCTCCGTTCGGCCAGGGTGAGGAATGCTTGAGCGGAAAGTAGGTTCGCCGATCGAAAAAGGCGGGACCCGGCGTCCGTTGCTGTGGACGCCGGGTCGCTTCTGCGGTCGATCCCGGCTCAGTTGATGAGCTGGAGCGCGCCCTGGTTCATGCTCTTGGCCTGGGCGAGGATGGCGGTGCCGGCCTGCTGCAAGATCTGGTTCTTGCTCATCTCCGCCGTCTCGTAGCCGAAGTCGGCGTCGCGGATCTGGCTCTCGGCCGCGAGCGTCGTCTCGGTGAACGTCTCGAGGTTGTTGAGCGCGCTGTTGAGGCGGTTCTCGGCGGCGCCGAGGTCGGAGCGGTAGCCGCTCACGGTCTCGATGGCAGTGTCGATCGCGGTGATCGCGGACGAGCCGCCGCTGGCGGTGCTCATGTCGATCGCGCCGGTGTCCACGCCGAGGGTGGCCGCCGTGAGGTCGCCGAGCGTGATGTCGACCTGGTCGTCGGCGGTGGCGTTGATGCCGACCTGCACGCCCACCGTGGTGGTCGAGCCGTCGGTCAACTTCTGGCCGTTGAACTCGGTGACGTTGGCGATGCGGTCCACCTCCGCGGACAGCGCCGAGAACTCGTCCTGGATGTAGGCGCGTTCGTCGTCGCCAAGGGTATCCGAGGAGCTCTGGACGGCCAGCTCACGCATACGGCCGAGGATGTTGCCGACCTCGCTGGCGGAGCCTTCCGCGACCGCGATCATCGAGATGCCGTCGGCGGTGTTGCGCTGGGCCACCTTCGCGGAGCGCGCGGCGACCTTCAGGTTCTCGGCGACGCCGAGCCCTGCGGCGTCGTCGCCGGCCTTGGAGATGCGCAGGCCGCTCGAGATGCGCTGGAACGAGCCGGCGAGGTTGCGTCCGGCCTTGTTGAGCTGGGTCATCGCGCGGTTGGCGGCGACGTTGGTGTTGACAGTCATGGCCATGGCGGGGGTCTCCTGTGGGTGACTGACGACGAGAGGGGCCTCGTCATCTGTGACCTCAGTCGGACTTTCGCACCAGGCACATGAGGGGAACGCCGTAGCCCGGGCGGCGTGCGCCCGCGGCCGGAGCCCGCGCTACGGCGATCAAATCAGGTCGAAGAGGGACTTTCCCTTGCTGCTCGATGCCACCTGGAGCGCGGTCTCGTACGCGGTCCGGAGCTCGGAGAGCTGCGTGTAGGTCTCGGCCGGGTCGGCGGACAACAGGGTGTCCAGGCGCGACTCGATCTCCGTGGAGAGGCTGTCGGCGAGGCTGCCGGCATCCTCGGCCACGCGCGCGTCGTTGCCGACGTCCGCGCGCGCAGACATCACCTGGTCCAACGCGGAGTCCAGGGTGTCGAGGCTGCCGGCGATGCCCGTCGAGTCGTCGGACTCGAGCGCGGTGATGAAGTCGTCGAGCGCCCCGAAGATGTCGACGTCGCCGTCGAACACCTCCGACCCGTCGCGCGCCGTCTGCACCCACACCCCGTCGCCCACCCGCACGCTCGGCACGTCGGTGCTGCCGGCGTAGGTGCCGGTGTCGTCGTACGGGGGCGTGTCCCAGTTGGTGCCCGCGAAGAGGTAGCGCCCCGCGAAGTCCGCGTTGGCGGCCTGGAGCACGGTCTCGCGAATCGACTCGATCTCCTGGGCGATGTAGCCACGCTGCTCGGCGTTGCTCAGGTCGCTCGACGCCTGCACCGCCAGCTCGCGCGCCCGCGTGAGCTGGTCGTGGATCGTGCCCAAGGTGGAGTCGAGCTGATCGAGCTGCGCCATCGCCTGCGACGCGTTGGTCTCGTACACCGCCTGATCGAGCTTCGCCCCCTGCAAACGGTCGATCTGCCCGAGGAGCGCCGGCGCGTCGGAGGCCCGGTTCACGACCATGCCCGAGACCGCGCGCTCTTCCACCTCGCGCATGCGGGAGTTGGTCTGACGCAGGTTCGATCGGACGAGACTCCACAATCCGGACTGGGTCACGCGCACATCAGCCTCCGATCGCCAACAACGAGCGCAAGAGCTCGTCGCAGGCGCTGAGCACCTTCGCCGCGGACCGGTAGGCCGCCTGGTACTCGAGCAGGTGGGTCGCCTCTTCGTCGGTGTCCACACCGCCGGTGCTCTCCCGGAGGGTCTCCAGGTCGCCGACGAGCGCAGCCTGGGCTTCTTCGTCGCTCTCCGCGGCCGCCACGGTGGCGCCGACGTCGGAGGTGATCGCCGACACGGCAGCGCGCGGGGTCCCCGCGCCGAACAAGCTCGTGTCGTCCTCGATCTCCAGCATCGCCTCCAGGTTCACGCCGTCGCCGGGGAGCGCCGTGTCCGCGCCCGCGAACGCCAGGAGGCTCGGGTCGTCCATGAGCGCCGAGTCGACGGCGAGGACCGCTGCGGCCCCCGTTGCCGACGTCGGGAGCGTGAAGATGTCGCCACCCGCGGCCCCGTCGGCGTCGAACCCCGCGGCGTGCTGCGTGTTGAGCGCGGTCGCGAAGGTGAACGCGAAGTTGTCGAGGTCCTCGATCCACCCCTCGAGGTGGCCACGGGCCTGCACGAGCCCGCCCAGCTCACCGCCGACGGTGTCGGTGACGTCGAGGCTGCCCTGGTCCATCGCGACCTGGAAGGTCACCGCGCCGGTCGAGTCTTCGCTGGAGGCGACCTCGCGCCAATCGGCGCCGGAGACCAGCGCGTGCCCGCCGAGGTACACGACCGCCTGGCCGTCCGCCTTGAGCTCCGCGCTCACCCCGATGGCCGCCCCGAGCTCGAGGATGAGCTGGTCGCGACGATCCAGGAGGTCCGCCGGGCCGACGTCGGCGCCGGAGCGCCCGATGCGGGCGTTGAGCGTGGCGATCTCCTCGAGCGCGGCGTTCACCACGGTCAGGCTCGCACCGGCCTGCTCGTCGATCGCCGAGACCGCGTCGGCGAAGCCGCCCGCGATCCGCGACGTGATCGACGCGAGCACGTCGCACGCGTGCACCACCCCCCGACGCAGCGAAGCGTCGCCGGGGTCCGTGGTCGCCGACCCGAGCGCGTCGAACACCTGATCGACCGCCTCGGCGAGGCCGGTGCTGTTGGTCGCGTCGAGGTAACTCTCCGCCACGCGGAGGTTCTCGGCGAGCGTGCCCGAGGACGCTTCGGCGCCCGCCGCATCGATCAGGCGCACGCCGAGGAGCCGGTCGGTCGAGCGCACCACGGCGCTGGCGACCGCGCCCTGTCCCACGAAGAGGCCACGCTGCGACACCGGCGCGAGCTGCTCGGTCCGCAGGGTTCGCCGCGTGTACCCCGCGGTGCCGGCGCCGGTCACGTTCTGGGTCGTGACGTCGATACCCGCCGAAGCGACGCTCAGGCCCCGCGCCCCGGTCTGAAGCGCCCCGAGCAGGCTCACCGCACACCCCGCAGGCCCGCACGTCGGTTGTAGGTCTGCGGCGCCCGCACCGGGTCGAGCGCGGCGATGGCGCCCGACACGATCTCCCCGCACGTGCGGATGCGCGCATCCAGGGCGCGGATGCGCAGGGCCACGCGCGCCGCTTCGGCGCGGGTCTCGGCGCTCGCCGTACGGATCGCGTCGATGTCGACCGCCTCTTGCAGTCGGCGCCGCTCTTCGGAGCTCGACACCAGCGCGCCCGCGTCCGCCGTCCTCGCCGCCGCGAGCTGCGCTTCCACCGCCAGGAGCAGCTGGTGGAGCACGTCGTCGGTGGCGGGGGGAAGCGGGGCCGACATGTTCAGAGCTCGCGCAGGAGCGCGTTGACCGCGTTCTCGAAGTCGTCTTCGGTGCCCAGGCGCCCGGCGTCGATGTCCGCGCGGGCTTCGGCCACCTTGTGGCTGCGGACCTCGCCGTAGGCATCGGCCCGAACCGCGCCCTGGAGCTCGGTGAGGAAGTCGCTGGTGGAGAGCGAAGCGGCCCGGCCGGCGCCGAGCGGCGCCGCGGTGCCGGCCCCGCCACGCGACACGCGGCCATAGGTGAGCGTGTCCGGGGTGGTCAGAGTGGGCGAGGAGATTTTCACGACGGCCCTCCTGCGAACCGAATCGGTCGAACCGCCACGGCCTTGAGCGGTTCATCGATCATTTTTCGCCAGGGGGTCGCCGCCGTCCCAACTCGCGGGGTCGATCGCCTGCCCGTCGCGACGCACCTCGTAGTGCAGGTGCGCGCCCGTGCTTCGTCCGGTGTTGCCGACCGAGGCGATGGACTGCCCCGCGCTGACCACGTCGCCTGCCTTCACGTCGAGGTCGCGGCAGTGGGCGTACCGGGTCTCGGTGCCGTCGCTGTGGGCGACGATCACCACGTTGCCGTAGCTCCCGCGCCGCCCGGCGAAGCGCACCGTCCCGTCGGCGGCCGCCCGGACCGGCGTGCCCTCCGCGGCGGCGAGATCGTGCCCGTGGTGCATCCGGCGCTGGCCGGTGAGCGGGTCGATGCGGGCGCCGAATGCGCTGGTCAGGCGCACCCCGCCGCCCTCGTGGTCGTGCTCGTCTCGCCCTGCCTGCACGATTCCCGGCGACGGGGGGCGCGCGCCCGGCGCGTCCGAGTGGTCCCACGAGGCGAGCACCGCCTCCTTCAGGCCGAAGCCGCCCCCTTCCGCCACGCGCTTGCCAATCTCCTGATCGAAGAGGTCGGCGAACGTGGCCATCGCCCCTTGGGACCACGGACCACCCTTCACGCTCTCGCGCATCTGCTTCGCGAGAAACGACACCATCCACGCCTCGAACTCCTCCGCAGCGGCCTCGTCCTTCCGGGCGGGGCTCGGCGCGTCGGGGCCGGAGGCGGGGGCGAGCGCGGTCAGTGCGTCCACGACCGCCCATCGGTCAGCGAGGCGCAGACTTGAGGTGTCGCCCCCGCAGCGGACCGCGCGCCGGACTCCGCTCGCGTCAGGACAGTCGCGGCGCGGGCCCCGGAATGGGCTTCAGAACGACTCGGCTGCGCTGGGCGCCGCGGCACCGGCGTCGGCCCCGGTCATCCCGGTCAGGCGCGCCCGGTAGGTCCCGAGCGCCTTGGCGCGCTCGACCGCCGGCGAACGGAGCGCCTGGCGCAAGGAGTGGATCGCCTGCTTCGCGACGTTGCCCGCCGGCGCCATGTAGTCCGAGGTCATCACGTCCACGACCCGACGATCGATGAGCACCTTGAGCAGACCGTGCGGGAACTTGCCGCTGCGCGCCAGGAAAAGGAGCGTGTTGGTGTAGCTGTCGTGCCGCTCGAAGAACATGCGGTCGTAGATCTCCGCCTTCTCGTCGTTCACCAGGCCGTCGCGACTCGCGAGCGTGTGCAACGACGTCCCCGGGTAGTAGATGACCGAGAAGACCTGGAGCCGGTAGGGCTTCGGGAGCTCGCTGACCAGGCGCAAGGTGTCGAGCTTGTCCTCGATCGTCTCGTAGGCGAGGTCGTAGATGAGGTCGTACTGCGGGGGCGCCGTGCGGTCGGTGTACTTGGTGATGATCTCGGCGGACTTGAGGATCTTGTCGTTCCCCATCGTGGACCGCTTGAACATTTTCTGGATGCGCTTGCTGCCGTGCTCCACGCCCATCTGGATGCAGTGCAGGCCCGCATCGACCAGCGCACCGTACTTCTCGTCGGTGATCGTACCCGGGCTGCCGAGCAGGTAGAACGGATCGCCGATCTTGGCCTTGTACTGCGCGGCGAAGTCCAACAGGTCGGGCAGCGGACGGCCGAAGAAGCTGTCGTCGCTGAACCAGATGAAGTTGATGAACGGGTACTCGCGCTTGATCGTCTCCAGCTCGCCGATGACGTGCGCGGTGGAGCGGTAGCGGACGTAGCGCTGGCGCTTGTACAGGTCGCGGTAGAAGCTGTTCCCGCAGTAGGTGCACGCGTGCGGACACCCGCGGCCGGTCATCGTCTGGTAGCCGGTACGCCCGAACATGCGGCTCACCGTGCCGTTGTGCAGGTAGCGCCGCAGCAGGTCCTTGGTGACCGGCATGAGCTGGCCTTCGAACAGGATGTGGTGGTCATCCCTCGAGAAGTCGGGGGCCGGGTACCGATCGAGCTCCTGCTCCAGGCTGCCGGGCACGTTGCGGATGACGTCGGTGCCCTTGCGCCACACCAGCGACTTGATGTCGTGGAGCTTGTCGCCGTCGCCGTTCTGCAATCGCTCGCACAGGTCGAGCATCAGGTCCTCGGCGTCGCCGATCGCCACGTAGTCCGCCCACTTCGCGCACTCGTCCGGCCGGACCGAGGGGTGGAAGCCGCCCCAGATGACCGGCACGCCCAGGCGCGACTTGATCGCGTGGGTGATCTGCTTGGCGGAGTCGAAGTAGTGCGTCATCAGCGTGACGCCGACGAGGTCGCTGTCGGCACACAACGCCACCATCTGGTCGATGACCTCGGGCGCGTAGCGGTCTTCGTTCATGCGCACGTGCACACTCTCGCCGTCGCCGGCGAAGTCGGGCATGCAGATGACCTGCGTCTGGTGGCCATTGGCCCGCAGGTGCGCGCTGATGCTGCGCAGACCGTAGTTGGTGATGTCGGGGTACGGGCTGATGAGCGAGACCTTCACGGGCACACCTCGGCCCCTTCGCTATAGGCGAGGTCGCCGCGGCCGTCCACCGCTAGTTTCGGTCGTGCTCCCGCGCCGGTGACGCCCGCCACCGATGCGCGCCGTTAGTCGGCCCAGCCCGGCTTTTCGATGATCTCGGTGACCACGTCGTTGTCGAGGATCACCTCGCGCCGGAACCGCTCGACCGCCTGGTACTCGGTCTTGCTGCCGGGGATGAAGACCAGGACCGACCCGTCCTCGTGCTTCTCGAACTTGTAGATGAGCATTTCGGAGCGGGGCGCCGGGCGGCCCACGAGGCGCTTCTTGTCGAACGGGGGGCCCCACGACATCAGCACCATCTCCTTGTTCCACCCCGTCTGCACCGCGCCGTCGACGATGAGCTGCCGGATGTTCTCGTCGTAGGTGTAGTACATGTCGTAGAGCGTCGTGGGCGGGACACGCTCGATCTTCACCGACTTGAGGTAGGCGTTGCGCTCCTCTTCGGTCTTGAGCGTGAGGTAGGACTTCTGGGTGTCCTCGTCCATGAAGGGCTTCAGGGCGTAGTAGGCCTTGAACTCCTCGTCGCTGAGGTACTTCACGCGCGCCTGCCAGGAGCAGGCCGAGAGCGCCAACGCGAGCACGAACATCCACCGCATGGTCATTCCCCGAACCCCCGCCGGCTAACGCAGAACCGGGCGATGCGCCGCGACCTTCCACCCGGCCGCGGGAGAGGCGGGCGCGCATCGCACGGCGATCAGGGCATCGCCGCGAACGGATCGACCGTTCCCACCGCGGCCTCGGCCACCCACCCCTTGCGGCCGTCGCCGAGCGCCACCAGGACCTGCCCCGCCGCGACCTCGACCTGCTGCACCTCGGCGCCCGCGTGGAGCGTGAAGAGCGCGACGCCGCCGCCCAGATCACTCTGGGCGACCACTTCGTCGACCAGCACGACCGCCGCCGGCGGAAGCACCGACTCGTGCAGTCCACCCGCCGCGAGCAGCGTCCCGACCACGACGGCGCCGCTCCCCGCGGCCGCGAGCGGGAGCGCGGTCGCGCGCCGGCGCGCCGCGACGAGCAGCAGGCCTGCGCCCACCATTGCGCCCCCGATCCACATCCCCTCGTCCGCGGTGACCGCGGCCTGCCAGGGCGCCCACGCCGGCGCCGGGTCGGGCGTGACCACGTCGTCGCGCACCCCACGCCGCGCAAAGTCGAGGTTGGCGGCGCTGTCGGGATCGCGGGGCGCCAGGGCGAGGGCCCGCCGCCACGCGAGGATGGCGAGCGCGGGGCGATCTTCGCGGAAAAGCACGTTTCCGAGGTTGTAGTACACGTCGGCGTCGACGGCGCCCGCCGCCAGCGCTTCGCGGTACCCGCGCTCCGCGTCGGGGAGCCGACCCGCGGCCAAGGCCTCGTTGCCGGCCTGGAACTCGGCCTCTCCCGCCGCGAGCGCGCCCATCACGAAGAGGAGCGTCATCGCGACTCCACCCAGGCCCGGACCTCGGCCTCGGGGAGGCCCCCGTCGCCGCGGTAGCGCGCCTGGTCGAGCTGCCGGTAGAGCCCCACCGCCGCTTCGCCCAACGTGGCGACGTCCTCGCGCTTGAGCTCGGGCTCCGGCCGACGCAGGCGCCGCGCGGCCTCTTCGCGGAAGATGCGCTCGAGCCCCGCGAGGCGCGCCTCCCGGTCGGCAGCCAGATCGGCGAACCCGAACCGTTGCGGCTCGGCGCCCGGGCGGGCGCGCCGGCGGAGGCGAGGGGCAAACTCCCAGGCGAGGAGCGCACCGCCGGGCACGCAGAGCAGCGCAGCCCAGGCGCCCGGCCACGGCGCACCGAGGGACACGTCGGTGCGCACCGGGAGGATGTCCTCGCCCAGCGAATCGACCGCGGTCTTCCGCGCGTCCGGCTCGCCGAACGCCTCGACCGCGGCGGCCTCCGCAGCGCCGCCGACGGTGAGGGTGATGGGCGGTAGCTCCTCGACGACGTACTCGCCGCGCGCCGGGTCGAACCAGCTCTGGCGCACCGCCGGCAGGACCAACGTTCCCGGACGCTCCGGCACCACCGCGCGCTTGGCCCGCGCGGTCGCCGCGAAGTGCCCGTCCCGGATCTGGCTCTCGATCGCCGGGGAGTCGTCGTACACCCGGAATCCGTCGCCCGTCCATGCCGGGAAGACGACGCCCGCCAGCGCTCCGTCGCCGGCGAGCTCGATGTCGACGGTCACGGTGTCTCCCACCTGCACCGTGGTCGCGCTCGGGGTTGCGCGCAAGGTGAAGGAGCCGACGAGCCCGCTGAAGTCGGCGGGCCGCCCCGCCGTCGGGAGGTCCCGGACCTCGAGCGCGAGCGGTTCGCTCACCACCGTCTCGCTCTCCAGGTCGGTGAACCCGGGCAGGTCGCGCAGGAACGGATCGCTCGATCCGCGGCGGCGTTGCACCGCGAACTGCCCGAGGAGCGTGGCGCCGCCGAGCTTTCCGCGACCGCTCGCCTTGGCGCGCATGGGGTACCACAGCTCCGCCACTGCCAAGGCATCCTTGCCCGAGCCGAGGCGGTACTCGGAGGTGAGCGGGTCGACGCCGGGCTCCGGGGTCAGTCGTTCGTCTTCGGGGGGCCCCCAGCGGACGTTCACCAGGCTCCGCGGCGTCTTGAAGCGGAGGTGGTACACGAGCACCTGCCCCACCCACGCGACCGGGTGGCTCAGGTCGGCCGCCAGGGCGTCGACGCCGCCCGCGTCGCGTTCGGCCACGCGGAGCTCGAGCGCGTCGGCGTGCAGGACTCCAGCCGCCGTCTTCACCGCCAGGGGTCCGATGGAGTAGACGCCAGCGGTGGTGGCCGACACCTCGTAGCGGAAGGTCTGCGTCTCGGTCACGTCGAAGTTGTACATCTGGCGCGACCGTGCGCGCGTGAGGTAGCGGATGGTGAGCCCGGCCGGCGCGTCGATCACCGGCGGCCGCGCGATCTCGGCGTCGGTGACCTGCACGGTGAGGCCGACGGACTGGCCCGCCGCGACCTCGGTGGCGTCGAGCTGCGCCGCGAGGCCCGCGGCGTGGGCGATGGAAAGAAGCGCGTGGATCACCAGTCCTTCTCCGTATCGCGGCCCGGCACCATCACGTGCGGGCGACCGTCCTGCACCCCATCGACCAGCCGAGCGGCTTCGGCGGCCGACATCTGCCCCGAGGCCGTCGGCGTGTCCACCGTCGTCGGCGTGTCGCCGGTG
>SXGU01388860.1_pt1 | contig 13883 bp, 10 predicted proteins | sample 3174531 | NCBI WGS metagenome assembly SXGU01 (sample SAMN11356863, study PRJNA531348) | freshwater metagenome | isolation source: freshwater sample F1-140 | place: China: Fuxian Lake, Yuxi | collected 2017-12-25 | reverse complement strand
GTTACTTCGGCACTTCCCAGACCTCTATTCCGTTTACTACGGTCTAGGAGAAATCGCGTGGAAACAGAAAGATACACCCGAAGCAATTAAGCAATACACATTGTATCTCAAATATGTTCCAAACGATAACCAACCTGTTTTAATTCAAGAAAAAGCGACGATTTCACAACGGCTTGCGGAGCTTAAATCCGCCAGTCGCTGAACCTCCCCATGCGCGTTACGCATGTCATCACGCGATTAATCGTCGGTGGTGCCCAAGAGAACACAATCGCCACGGTTCTAGGTCTGCACCAGATTCCCGGAGTGAAAGTGAACCTGATCTCTGGCCCAACCACAGGCCCTGAGGGTTCGCTGGTTCACAAATTCGATGGTCACCCAAAACAACTCCGTGAGATCCCCTCCTTGGTTCGACCCGTCCAGCCTTGGAATGATTTATTAGCATTCCGTTCTCTCAAATCTGAATTCGTCCGGCACCGACCCGACATCGTTCATACTCACAGCGGAAAAGCCGGCATCCTTGGGCGATTAGCAGCCCGGCAAGCTCGTGTTCCGCTGATCATCCATTCGATTCATGGTCCCTCGTTTGGCACATTTCAGGGCTTCTTTGCCAATTGTTTTTTTCAAGGTGCTGAACGTGCCGCAGGTCGTCTCACCCATCATTTCATCTCGGTTGCTCAGGCGATGACCGACCAATACGTTTCAGCCAAGATTGGCATTCCTGAGCAATACACGCGCATTTTTAGTGGGTTCAACCTCGAACCATTCCTGAAAGTTGGTAATCCGGACCATTACCGCCAACGTTGGGGTTTGGAGGCCGATGATTTTGTGGTAGGAAAGATCGCGCGCTTATCGGATCTCAAAGGTCACGAAGACCTGCTTGAAGCTACCTCTCGCCTCATACCACACATTCCCACTCTCAGAATCCTCCTGATCGGAGACGGCCCTCTCCAGCCTTATCTCAGGAAAAGAGTTGAAGACCTAGGATTGACAAAAAATGTGATCTTTTCAGGATTGGTTCGACCAGAGGAAATCCCAGCGTGCTTGGGGTCGATGGATGCCGTCGTTCACCTCTCACGCCGTGAAGGTTTGCCTCGTGCCCTTTCGCAGGCACTCGCTGCCGGCAGACCCATCGTGGCCTACGATTGCGATGGTGCCCGCGAGGTCTGTCTTCAAGGTCAAACGGGGCACCTGATCCAACCGGGTGAAATTGATGCCGTCGTAACCGCGCTCCTCGATCTCCACGGTAATCCACAAAAGTGCAAGGAGATGGGTGCTCTCGGGCAAGCATTCGTTCGAGCCGAGTTTTCTGAATCCCTCATGGTGACTCGAATCCATGAACTTTACAAAACGCTGCTCGATCGTGATCGTGGGACCGTGAATCCAAACTAACCTCGATGCTTTCATTCCCCTTCAACTTTTATTTGTGCGGTTTATTGGTTTCGTTCTGTTTCGCACTCGTAGCAGTTCCCCTTTGGAAAAAATGGTGCACCTCCTTGAACATCATCGACGACCCGGGACACCGTAAAATCCACACGGTCCCCACTCCGCTCGCCGGCGGGCCGGGAGTCTTCTCCGCAATGCTGCTGACACTGGGTCTTGGAGCCGGAATTTACCTCCTTTTTCCGAGGGCCTTTAGTTTTGATCCCATAGGGTTCGGTGGAACAGCACTTCTCAGTGGGATACACACGCGGACGCCTCAGGTAGTTGTGCTCCTGTTGGGTTCCTTCGGCATGGTCCTCCTTGGCCTTTGTGATGATCGATTCGAACTTCCTGCACGTTGGAAATTCTTGGGGCAACTCCTGATCGCAGGCCTCACCGCAGCGACAGGACTAAGGATTACATTGTTTGTGCCAAATATTATCTTCAGCTACGCCATCACGATTCTCTGGATTCTCACTGTCACAAATGCTCTCAACTTCCTAGATAATATGAACGGGCTCTGCACGGGCATCGGAATCGTGGTGGCGTGGGCCTGTGCTTGGCTGGCAGCGGTTCACGGCCAATACCTTGTCGCATTCATCGCGTTCACTGCCACCGGCTCGCTTCTTGGTTTTCTTCCCTTCAATTTTCCCACCGGTCGTGCTTTCTTAGGCGATGCAGGTAGCCACCTTGTCGGATATTGGTGTGCACTCCTCACAATTCTTCCTGATTATTACACCGTCACCGATCCTCGCCTCCATAAGTGGGTCGTTCTCATCCCAGTCCTGCTCCTGTCAGTTCCGCTGGCGGATCTCGTTTACGTAGTCATTTTTCGTTGGAGGATCGGCCAACCCGTTTACTTGGGGGATACGAATCATATTTCCCACCGGCTGGTGAAAAGGGGCCATTCCCGTTCTCAGGCGGTTCTTTTAATTTTACTGGCAAGCGCGCTCGTTTGCTATTTTGCCCTTCTCGCAGTGGCGTGACGGACGGGTTCCGCTTTTGTAAGCCGGAGCACACACTTGACCCTGACGCATTCCGACTTCATCTTCTCCACCGTGTTCAAATTAGTATTACCCTACCTTTTGATCTGGATGTTGAGCCTCCCGGCGGGGGCTGCATCCCCAGAGAAATCAGTGATCCAGATCACCACGGCAAGCCAGCAACCGAGCTGGGATGCTCCTTGGAGATTCGATTCGGTTCGACGTTCCTCCGGTACCGGCTTCTTGATCTCGGGACGCAGGATCATCACCAACGCCCACGTGGTGAGTTGGGCGAAGCAAATCCTTGTCCGACGCTACCAAGATCCAAGGCCCTATTCCGCGAAGGTCAAATTTATCGCCCATGATTGTGATCTCGCCATTTTAGAAGTGGAGGATGATCGTTTTTTTCAAGGCATGGAATCGTTGGAAATCGGTGACCTGCCGCCCGTGCGCTCCACCGTGGTCACTTATGGTTATCCAGCAGGTGGCGAGCAGATTTCTTACACACGCGGCGTCGTTTCTCGCATCGAATTACAGAGCTACAGCCACATTGGAAACCGAGCTTATTTGGCTGCCCAAACCGATGCGGCTATCAACCCTGGGAATAGCGGCGGTCCTGTGATCCAAGATGATAAAGTTGTCGGGGTCGCATTCCAAGGGATCCCCGGCCTCGAAAACACGGGCTTTTTTATCCCGACCACACTAGTGAAACACTTGCTTAAAGATGTCGAGGATGGAGTCTATGACGGATTTCCACAGGTCGGCGTCCGTCTGGTTCCGCTACAAAACCCAGCGTTTCGACAGGCACTGAAACTCCCCGATGATGACCTCGGAGCACGAGTTGACCACATTTTTGATTTTCCAAAAACTAAAGAATTGCTGCGACGGGACGATGTCCTGTTGAAAGCTGGAGGGTATGCTGTCGCCAGCGATGGAACGATTCTCTACGCAGGAAACCGCGTCTTCGTTGGGGTGGTTTTTAACGATTTTCAGAAAGGTGAAACGGTTCCTTTAAGTCTTTGGCGCGAAGGAAAAACGATCACTGTCAATTTGCCACTCGATATCTACCAAGGGGATCGCACTGAAGGGAATCAATACGATGTTTTGCCCAGATATTTTGTTTTTGGTGGCCTCGTTTTCACGCCGCTGAATCGAGATTTTATGAGAACTTTGGCGGGCGGTTGGACCGATACTCCAAACAATGAACTCTTCTACGAACTTTTCTATCGAAAACATGAATCCCCACTCACCATCAGAAAAGAGCCGGTGGTTCTAGCTTCGATCCTTGCCCATGGCGTCAACGCGAACTTAGAAACTCGAGGTCGCACCTTAATAGACCGGGTGAACGGAATCAAAATTGAACAAATGGAGGATCTGGTGCGAGCATTTAATCAAGGGACTAACTCTGCACAACACGTCCTTGAGTTCTATCCCGATAGAAATCTGGAGTGCCTCGATCGGGTAGCTACAGAAGCCGCCAATCCCTCGATTCTGAAAACTTACGGCATCAGTAAGGATCGTCGCCTATGAAAACTATCTCCTCCCTTAATTCCCTTATGCCTATTCGACTTCTTGTCGTTGCGGTGTTGTTCCTACAAGGGGTGATGTATCCACACACATCGCTCGCAAAAGAATCCGGTTCGCTTCGGGGGCTGGAGGCGTCGATTGTAACGCTCGAGATCACCCGTCAAACCTACGATTACCAACAACCTTGGACCCGCCGGACGGACCAAGTGACGAAAATGGGCGTGGTCCTCGCTGGAAACGAAATCTTAACTACTGCAGACTTTCTTCAAGACCACACCTTGATCCGGATTCAAAAGGGAGGGAGAGGGCTTTGGGTTGAAGGCAATTTGAAGTGGATCGACTACCACGCCAATATGGCGGTAATCGACCTAAGCGACTCTAAGTTTTGGGTGGGTTTGAAACCTATCGTGATTGCGAAACAAACTCCGTCCCGAGGACCAGCCCAGATGGTCCGATGGAGAAACGGAGTACTTGAATCGAGAGACCTCAGCATCAATCGCCTTTCAGTCAAAAAAGGGAAGCTAACCTTTATCGACGTCCTCCAACTCGAGCTTGATACGGAGATCGCGGGGATCGGATGGTCAGAAGCCATCGTCCGAGGTCAACAACTCATCGGCATCACAAGTTCTAAAGAAGAACATACCTGCGCCGCATTACCTGCCTCGTTCTTGCGTATGTGTTTGGCCGCTCGACAGGAAGCAAAGCCATTTCGTGGACTGGGATATTTTGCTTTCGTGTGGCAACGATCGAATAACCCCGCGACTCTCGAATTCCTAAACCTCAGAGGTGAACCCCGAGGAGTCGTCGTTCTCGATGTTCCCAAAAACACACGCCCAGAAGGTGCGCTTCAACCCCAAGATCTCATCCTCAACGTGGAAGGATTCGATATCGATACTCAAGGGGATTACCTCGATCCAGAGTTCGGCGTCTTATCGATGGAAAACTTAGCCACTCGTAACCGGTGGGCAGGAGATCAAGTACGGTTAAAAGTCTTACGCACAGGTAAAGAAGTGGATACCACTTACCAATTACCAAAAGCGGATTATAAAGCTGATTCTGTCCCAGATGCGGCCTTTGACCAAGAACCCGAATACCTGATCATGGGAGGTTTAGTCTTTCAACCCTTGAGCGTCCCCTACCTCCAAAGCTGGGGAACCGATTATTTGCGAAAGGCTCCTTTTCGACTGTCCTTCACCACGCAGAACAAAACCTCTCTCGACCGTCCATCCCTAGTGGTACTCTCCACGATTCTTCCCGACAGTTACAACCTTGGATATCAGGAGGCTCGTTGGTTGATCCTCGATGCGATGAATGGCAAAAAAATCAACCGACTGAGCGACCTCATCGAAGGGAAGAAAGCAGCTAAAAACGGATTGCACGAATTGTTTTTCCAACAAGGTGATTCCCTGAGCAAGCTGATGCTCGACGCGACCCAGACTGATGAGGCGACTCAACGTGTGTTGGATCGTTATGGAATCGAAAAACCTTTCGTGTTCGCACCGGCGACCTCTACCAAGGAAACACCCCAGCGATAGCTCTCAAACCTTGATGAGTCTCGAAACCGATTATCACCTTGTCCAATTAGCGAATGGGGCTTTTAGCCTGCATTCCACAGCTCACAAGGAGACCTTCCATCCAGTCATCGGCCCCTCAGCAGAAGCACAAGCTCTCTATGTAGAACAATTAGAACTACCGAGGCGATTCTCGGAAACTCCCGGAGAATTTGTTGTGTGGGACGTGGGCCTAGGTGCAGCGGCCAATGTGTTGACGGTTCTGAAAGCCCTGCGAAACCATGCAGGAAATCTAACAATCCTCAGCTTCGATCACAGTCTCCAACCTCTAGAAGCAGGCATCATGTATGCTAAAGAACTTGGCTACTTCGATGGATTTGAGACGACCACAACAACCCTCCTCAAGGCCGGCAAGGTTGAGTTTACCAATGGTTTATCAACCGTTTCTTGGAAACTCCATCTAGGCGATTTCCCTACCCTCCTGCACTCTGATAAAGCCGAAACGTGGCCCAAACCTCATGCGATTCTTTTCGACGCGTTTTCCCCAGCAAAAAACGCAGCCATGTGGACTTTGCCGTTATTTCAAAGGCTCTACAATCTCCTCGATCCCGACCGTGCCTGCGCCATGCCGACTTATTCACGGAGCACCCTTTTGCGCGTGACCTTGCTTCTCGCCGGTTTTTGGGTCGGAACAGGCCATGCAACCGGAGAAAAGGAAGAGACCACCGTCGCGTCAAACCAGACCCGTTTGATCAAATCCCCGCTTGGCTCAGCTTGGCTCAAACGGGCCAATAACTCGACCAGTGCAGAACCGCTACACCAAGCCCATTATCGTCAGAGTCCACTCTCAGAATCTTCTCGCCAACAACTCCTAATCCACCCGCAATTCTCACTCACCTGAACCAAGCCATGCTTGCCTGATGGTCAGAATCCTGCGACGAGTAACTTCATGCAATCGGCTGCTTCCGAATCCGTCCGCCAGTTCGACACGCTGTTAGCAAGTGGGGAACCGATCCTCGCCCTTGCTCCGATGCAGGACGTGACCGACCTCCCGTTCTGGGCGCTCATGAGCCACTACGGCGGGCCTGATGTCTATTACACGGAATATTTTCGGGTGCATCCCACCTCCACTCTGGAAAAACCGATCCTCCGCTCGGTGACCCAAAACCCTACCGGCCGCCCTGTCGTTGCGCAGATGATCGGGAATGATATCCCGTCTCTCGTGAGAACCGCGAAGGAGTTGCAGAAACATAATGTTGCTGCCATCGATTTAAACCTCGGATGCCCTGCCCCGGTCGTCTATCGCAAATGCGCTGGAGGCGGTCTCCTGCGTGAACCAAAACGGATCGATTCAATCCTCGGTGCCCTCAGGGATGCCGTCACTGTGCGTTTCACCGTCAAAACACGCATCGGTTTTGATAACCCTGCTGTTTTTGATGAACTGCTCTCGATTTTCTCAAAACATCACCTCGACCTATTAACCGTCCACGGCCGCACTGTCCGGGAGATGTATCGGAGTGCGGTCCACTATGATTACATCGCCCGCGCCGTAAATGCCCTACCCTGCCCTGTCCTTGCCAACGGCAACGTTTACTCGGCCGAACGTGCGCAGGAAATCCTCAACCTGACAGGTGCCGCAGGTCTGATGATCGGTCGCGGAGCGATTCGAAACCCGTGGATTTTCAATCAGTTTCGAGCCATGCGAAAAGGCCACCAACCAATTCTACCGATCGGCACCGAGGTCCTCGCCTATATCGACGCGTTGTATCACGCTGTCCAACCTGAGACCGTGTGCGAAGGTGCGCAGGTTCAAAAAATGAAAAAATACCTGAATTTCATCGGCCTCGGGATCGAACCCACCGGCGCATTTTTACACAAAATCAGGCGAGCTACTCTCAAATCTGAGTTCTTTGAAATCTGCACGGAACACCTCAGCCACAGCAATCCGATGCCTCTGGTTCCGTTTAATTTTAACCTGCCTCAGACCGACGTCTTGGCTGAAGAACACTGCTAACAAGAGTCCTATCCGCCTGATTCCCTCATTCTGCCTTCAACAATTTGGAGCTTTGCATCGGCCTGTCTTAACCGGATATTCAATCAGTCAATGAAACAGTTCAGTTCCCGTCGTGATTGGATTAAAACTTCTGCGATCCTCGCTGGAGGTGCATCGCTCTTGTCATGCATCAATCCCGCCCGTGCCGTCGCTCCGACAGATTACAAAGGTTCCGCTAAACTTCGCTTAAGCCTCGCAGCCTATTCTTTCCGGGATTACTTCAAGGAACTGGACCACCAGCGCGATAAGGACACGGAACCTAAACGCCGCATCGACATGTTCGATTTCATCGACTATTGCGCTACCAACGGCTGCGACGGGGCCGAGTTAACCAGCTACTACTTCCCGAAAGATCTGACCGACGCCCACTTGCTACAGGTCAAACGTCACGCGTTCGTCCGGGGCATCAGCATCTCCGGCACAGCGGTTGGTAATACGTTTACACACTCCGACCCTGCACGACGCGCCAAAGAAATCGCTCACGTGAAAAAATGGGTGGATCGCGCCGCGATTCTTGGAGCACCCCACATCCGTGTCTTTGCTGGAGGCACTCAAAGTGGTCAAACACTCGAAACCGCCAAGAAGGTTTGCATTGAAACTCTCGAAGAATGTGGAGCTTATGCCGCAACCAAAGGAATTTTTCTTGGGATTGAAAACCACGGAGGAATTGTCGCGGACGCCAAGCCGCTGCTGGAAATTGTGCAGGCGGTAAAAAGCCCGTGGGTTGGCATCAACCTTGACACCGGTAATTTCCACACCGCCGACGTTTATGGTGACATCGCGAACTGTGCGCCCTACGCGGTCAATGTGCAAATAAAGACCGAAGTTTCTCAAAAGGGCCAACCCAAACGGGACGCCGATCTAGGCCGGTTGGTAAAGATCCTGCGAGAAGCAAAATACCGAGGGTTCGTCGCCTTGGAATACGAGGCAAAACCCGATCCCTACGACGTCATTCCGAAAATCCTTACTGAATTACGCACTCTAATGGCTGCCTGATCCGGTCAGACATGGCACCCCTATTCGGGTAGTGCTCGACCCTTCGTTTCGGGAGCAAGCCATATCACGCACAGCCCAGCCACATAGATCAACGTGATCACCGAACACGCGCGGGCATAGCTCCCATCGAAGTATTGGACTAAACTCCCACCCGCCAATGCTCCGACGGCCGCAAATATTCGTCCAAAATTATAACAGACCCCTTGACCCGTAGCTCTGATCCGAGTTGGAAAAAGTTCAGGCAAATAAAGCGGGAACCATCCGTAAAACGATGCCGTGCAAAGTCCCGCGAGGAATGTCACACAAATAAAGAGCATGTTGTATTCATGCAACCCACGGAATAGCACCGCACAAACGATGAGCGATGCGAAGCACAGGATAAAATAGGTAGGGCGTCGGCCAATCCGTCCTCCCAGAAGAGGCCCGATCAAACAACCCACCACGGCTCCGAACGAGGATGCCATTTGCACCACCGCTTTAGCGCCCGGAACCTTTCCACCCGTCATCTGGTCAACCCAAAGCGGAATCCATTGAATCGATCCCCAAGTCCCGATCAACGCAATGGAGGCAAAAACAATTCCCAAGCATGTTGTTCGAATCATCCCGGCACCAAATACTTCTCGCAATGGATTGGTAGGCTGAATTGCCACTGCACGCTTCCATTTCTCCGACTCCGGCACTCCCAACCGAATAAAAAAGACTAATAACGCTGGAAACGCGCCCATCAGGAAAAACCACCTCCACGAATCAACCGTTACAGGTGCAAGGACCGCCACCCAACCGACCAGCAACATCCCTAAGTTCGCGGCCGCACCGATCAAACCCGCTAGAAGGGGTCGCCACCGTTCAGGCCAGCATTCCATCACCAACGCAACACCTAGTGCCCATTCACCACCCATACCCAATGCGGCAATAAAACGGGTCCCTGCAAGATGCCATGGCACTTGAGCGAAATAACCCACAGCGGTGAAAAGCGAATACACGAGAATGCTCAACGACATCGCCCTGATCCGACCAATCCGATCTCCTAACCAGCCGAAAACCAACCCGCCGACCGCTGCACCCACCAAAAAGCATGCCGTAATGTTCCCCATCCATCGAGCGACTCCCCCGTCACCGACCCCCAGCATGCTCTGCAACGCCGGACGGGCAACTACGGGGAATAGTCCAATCTCAAATCCATCAAACATCCATCCGAGAAACGCGGCCAACAAAACCATCCACTGAGCCTTGGTCAGTCGCAACGGCTCGCCCGATTTAGAAGGGTTGGATGTAACGGTTGAACGATTTTCAGACATAGCAGTTTCGATTATTTTGGCGTCAGTGTCGGCTTCGGCCACTTTAAATGTTCGTGTAAGAAATCAAAAGTTCCTTTCCCATTGATCGTATGAGGTCCGGCAAACGTCTCCAATCGACTGTGATTGGGAAGACCAAGTTTTCCAGCATAAAGGAATTTGACTTTGCCAAACTCATGGAACACCCGTTCATCGGGTGCCACACCATCGAAATGCCCCCGTTCAACCATAAACGGTCGAGGCGCGATTAACGCCGCCATCTCCGCATAATTAAACGTGGTGCCAAGATCGAACTCGAAAATCTCGTATTCCCCGCTCCACACATAGCTGTAGTTGCTGATAGTGGATGTGTTCTTCCACACCCAATCGTTAAAATCAGCGGAACAAATCGACAAACAATAATCGGTCAGCAACGCTGGCACCCTCATCGCGGTCTTACCCCCATAACTCAGGCCGTAGAACGCCAATCGGCTTGCATCAACACACTCCAAGGTCTTGAGCCAGTCCAATATCTGCTGGTGCTGCGGAGTAATCACCGAAAATAAGGTCTGACCCACCTGATTTGCTTTGCGTTGCAACGTGCGAAAACGGTCCTCAAAAATATAAAGATTCTGGGGAGCAAAAACGATGAACCCACGGTCTGCCAAACGAGCAGCATAATCGTGATAAGCGTCGTGGTTGCCCACGATCACATCTTTGGGCCGACCTTCCAACCCATGCTGACAAACCACCACCGGACGCCGTTCGCCCTGCTCTAAATCCTTAGGAACAAGGAGCACCCCATAAGCCATCACATCTGGAAACACATCCAAGGTCACCTCATACCCACACCACCGTGCGGAATCGTACGTCTTCCTTGACCTTGCATTGAAAGGAAGCCGAGGTTGATTGATCTCACCAATGATCTCGCGAGAAAACTGCGTCCGATAAGTCACGCTGGACCTCCGATACGCTTCGATCGATGTGAAATCCAAGCCCTTCATATAATCACGCCTGACATCCCCTCCTCTTTCGAGCAGGTCCTGCGTATGTCGATCCAACTGCCGAATTTGCACAGCCATTCGCTGAAGCCCGTCAGCCAGCGGTCTAAGCGTCTTCGGAGGTGGTCCAGAAACTCCAATTCCTGCGTTTGGAACCAACGCTTTGAGTAAAGTCCCCAGCATCGCCTCGGTTCCATAGGCTCCGCGTCCATCTTCTCCGCTGACAACGAGTCGCGGCGGAACAGCATTAGGAACATCAGCAAGCATCTTTTCAAGGCGAGCGAATTCTGTCCTCACAGAAGCCAGATTCGGGGTCAACAATTCCGCAGGCGCGCCTCCGTTACCCGGAATGATTAGTTCCGGCCCGAGGGCCGCTTCCACGAGTAATTGCCGTGGCATGATCAACCGAGCCACTTCCGCATCCCCAAACTGTCGGAGGTAACCAAACACATTGCGGTCGATAGGCTGCTTCCAACCAATGCTTCGGTCATCAAAGAATCCGCTCACTCCCACCACATCCACTCGAGTCTCAAGAGCTCCTGCCAGCAACGCGACGAACCCACCTTCGCCGTGCCCCATCAGCCCGAGCGGTCGCCGACCAGAATCCGTGTCCTTCAACCCATCCACCAAGGCAAGCACCTTCAACACCTCGTAACCAAGGATGTGGCGGCCCATCTCAAAAGCGGGGCGATAAAGAAATTCGCGATGAGTGAGTTTGGCGTTCCGCCGTTGAGTCCGCGTGCGGTCGATCAGTAATGGGATGTAAACCCGACATCCACTTTCAACCAATCGTCGCGCAAACTGACTTTCCACAGGAACCCCAGGGGCTAGCCCACAAAGCTGTTCAGGGGAAACATCTGCGTCTGGCACAGTAATCACATCTGCAACGATGTCCCTGCCTTTAGGGATCAATACAAGCCCACACCCTTCCACGTCTCCAAATGCGGCCCAACGGATCTCGCGCACATCAAACGACAGCCCTTCTCCCAGTCGCTCAGCACCTCCCAAGGTCATCTCCACTCGAGGAGCACTACGCCGGTGGATTGGATCTCGCGCACCAATCATTCGCGCCAAACGCTGTCGATTTGTCTCCGCTCCACCCGTCCAAAAAGAAGCACGGCCAGCGATGGAATCCTTGATTTCTCGAAGCAAAAACCGATCCACACCAGCGACAAGATTCGATGCAATATCGCCTTGGAGCTCAAGCGGAGCCGTCCCGGGCACCACAGCATTGGTCCACGCTAACGGAGCCGCTCCACCTGCCCACGCAACCAAAAACAATCCGAAACCTATTAAAAGAGATCGAAGGTAGCTCATATTTCTTATCCTCACTTTTGACCACGTAAACGGCTATTCCCCAATTATGGTATGCTTAGGATTGTTTCTTCCGCACTTCACTCAACCCCTCGCCTCGCAGCCAAGTAAACTGCCGGTAAGCCAAATAAGGATCAACTTGCGCCAACAAAAACCACGCCCACTGCTCTCGCAATCGAGTCCAAAACGAACGCGATTTCCGCCACTGTTCCAAAGTGATTTCTTGACTAAGATCGAGTGCCTTTTCAAAAAACAATCGCGCTTGTTGAGTGATCCTAGCTGCGTCCAGCCGAACCAACACCTCGTAATTGATATGCAGACTCCGTTTGTCCAAATTTGCAGACCCAACAAAAACCGCATCGTCGAAGAGGAAAAGTTTCGAATGCAAAATCTGCGGTTGATATTCGAAAATCTGGACTCCGGCCTTCAACAAACCCGTATAAAGTCGCCGCGCTGCGGACTGCGCCATCGGCACATCCGTCTTCGCTGCCAAGATCAGTGTGACCCTAGCTCCTCGTTTCGCAGCCAAAACCAACGCCCGACGAACCTGCCTCGGCGGGAGAAAATACGCAGAAATGATCTGCACACATCGAGCTTTCTGAACGGCTGAACACAAAACCTGCTGCATTTTAAAACCGCGCCAATTGGGTCCAGACGTGATGATTTGGCCTTCAGCAGTGGAGATGACTCGTTGATTGGCATTCTTCCGAAACCGAACCCATGGTTGCGGTTTTTGTGACGCTAGCCGAAACATCCCGTCAAAAATTCGCCCTAATTCGACCGCGAACTCTGTGGACAATTGCACACTCGTGTCGTGCCAACCTCGGTTCACCCCATCCCCGCAATACGCCTCAGCAATGTTAAACCCACCCACAAACGCCACCAAATCATCCACCACCAAAATTTTGCGATGATCACGAAATCCGATGCGTTTTACACGGAGCGGGTTAAACCACCGAAATTCTCCTCCAGCCTTCTTGAGCGGTTCGAAATAGTCCACCGGAAGATCATAAGAACCCAGCGAATCCACCATAACCGACACCGCAACCCCACGACCTCTAGCTTCCACCAAGGAAGTGCGGAATCGCTCACCAATAGGACCCTTCCCAAAAATGTACACCTCCAACCGAACAGACCGTTGAGCACACGCAATAGCGTCCAACATTTTCTCCAGCGCACCATCCACCGAATGAAACCACTCACACCCCACCAGGACAGCGTCCACCCTGTTTTTCGTCGGAGTTGACATAAACGTTCCCCCCACTCTGCCAGAACCTACGATCATTTGCAGTCGAATAGTCGCGAGGGTTCGGGCATCATTCTTTCATGACATGGATGTTGCGTTACGGACTTTCGCTCGTCGCCCTCTTCGGGTCGTTGTGCCTTCACGCCGCGAACACCACGGTGAGTCTCCAAATCTCGCACCGCGAATCTCTACCCGGCTCAACCGTTTTTGCAGCCATCCGCCTTCAGATGAACCCCACTTGGCATACCTACTGGGCCAACGGCGGAGACTCTGGCGGCCCCACCATCGTTGAGTGGGAACTCCCGAACGGCATTCAGGCTGGACCCTTGCAATGGCCTCTCCCTGATCGACATGAAGAAGGCGGGGCGATCACTTATACCTACGAAAATGAGGTTCTGCTGATCGCGGCTCTTCAGATTTCGCCGACAATTACTCCCGGCTCAAAATCATTAACCGCCAAGGTTCGGTGGTTGGAATGTGCTGCCTTGTGCATCCCTGCCCGTGACGAAGTGAACGTTTCAATCGTCATTGGAACCAACTCCGTTCCTTCCCCACAAGC
>SXGU01178458.1_pt1 | contig 13883 bp, 10 predicted proteins | sample 3174531 | NCBI WGS metagenome assembly SXGU01 (sample SAMN11356863, study PRJNA531348) | freshwater metagenome | isolation source: freshwater sample F1-140 | place: China: Fuxian Lake, Yuxi | collected 2017-12-25 | reverse complement strand
TGAACCGCCGAGCCGCTTACTTGTTCGGCTGCGGCGTGTAGCGGAGGTAGGGCTTCACCTTGCGCGCGCCCTTGGGGAACAGCGCGGGGATTTCCTCGTCCTTCACCGCGAGCGTCACGATGCAGTCCTGGCCGTCCTGCCAGTCGGCGGGCGTGGCGACCTTGAACTTCGAGGTGAGCTGGAGCGAGTCCACCACGCGGAGGATTTCCAGGAAGTTGCGCCCGCAGGACATCGGGTAAGTCAGCGTGAGCTTCACCTTCTTGTCCGGCCCGATGACGAAGACGGAGCGCACCGTGGCCTTGTCGTCCACGTTCGGGTGGATCATGTCGTAAAGCGCGGCGACGGTCTTGGTCGGGTCGGCGATGATGGGGAAGTTCATCGTCGTGGCCTGCGTCTCGTTGATGTCGCGCACCCAGCCTTGATGCGATTCCACCGGGTCCACGGAGATGGCGATGCACTTGACGTTGCGCTTGGCGAACTCGTCCTTGAGCTTCGCGACCGCGCCCAGTTCGGTGGTGCATACGGGCGTGTAGTCGGCGGGATGGGAGAAGAGGATGCCCCAGCCGGGGCCCAGCCATTGGTGGAAGTCAATCTGGCCTTCGGTGGTGTCGGCCTGAAAGTTCGGAGCGATGTCGCCAAGTCGGAGTGCCATAGTCGTGTTTTGTTCGTTTCGCGGGCAGGAAAGTAGGGAAGCAGGGAGCGCGGCACAAGTCTGGGGTGAGCTGCCTTAGCCTACTCTTCTCGCGTCGCTCCGGCGGAGCCAGCCCTTTGACTTCACCGGGTCGAAATCAATCAGGGAATCCCAGCCGCCGGATTCCGATTGACCCTCGCCAGCGCGTCGCCGCATCGCGTGCGGCGTCAAGGAACAGTGTATCCTTTGAGGCGGAGTAGCAGCGGAGGAGCCCCATGCCCATGCCCGGCGTGCCGGGAGGTTGAATCCAGACTCGGCTCGCGGTGGCCTTGGTCTCGCCGGCGCGCGCTTTCAAGTCCAGTGAGTAGCGCCAGAGGTAGCGCCCTCGGCGGAGATCGAGCGGAAGTAGCGTGTCGACTTGGCGAGCGCCTCACGCGCCTGCTGCGGCAGAGGGCGCGCTTTCAGCAGCGGAGCTGGCACTGGCAAGAACTGCGAGCTGGCTGGAAGCTAAGAGGAAGTCGCGGCGGTTCATGGCTCGCGGAAAAGTTGGAGACTCCTCACGTCGTCTCCAACATGGCTCACGCGAGGATGTCTTTCACCACATGGCCATGCACGTCAGTCAGCCGGTAGTCGCGGCCTTGGAAGCGGAAGGTCAGTTTCTCGTGGTCGAAGCCGAGCTGCTGCATGATGGTCGCCTGCAAGTCGTGGACGTGGACCTTGTTCTCCACGATGCCGAAGCCCAGCTCGTCGGTCTCGCCGTAGCTGAAGCCGCCCTTGATGCCCGCGCCCGCCAGCATGAGTGAGTAGCAGTCCGGGTAGTGGTCGCGGCCGAGCACTTGCCCGCCAGCCGTCCGTCCCTCGCGGAACGGCGTGCGGCCGAACTCGCCGCCCCACACGATGAGCGTCTCGTCCAGCAGGCCGCGTTGTTTCAAGTCCTCGATGAGCGCGGTCACAGGCTTGTCCGTGCGCGCCATCTTGTTCGTCAGGCCGCCGCGAATGTCCTCGTTCGGGCCGGTGCCGTGGAAGTCCCAGCCCCAGTCGAAGAGCTGCACGTAGCGCACGCCCTGCTCGATGAGCCGGCGTGCGAGCACGCAGTTGTTGGCGAAGCTCGCATCGCCGGGCTTCGCGCCGTAGGAGTCCAGCAGCGCGGCGGGCTCCTTCGAGATGTCCATGACCTCGGGCACACTGGCTTGCATGCGGAAGGCGAGCTCGTAGTGCGCGATGCGCGTGGCGGTCTCCGGGCTGCCGAGTTCCTTGGCCTGCAACTCATTCAAGTCGCGCAAGGTGTCGAGCGTGCGGCGGCGCATCTCACGGTCCATGCCGGGCGGGTTGGAAACGTAGAGGACCGGGTCGCCCTTGGAGCGGCACTGCACGCCTTGATACACGGACGGCAGGAAGCCGCTGCCCCAGCAGCTCTGGCCGCCGCTGGGTTGCACGCCGCTGCTGATGAGCACCACGAAGCCGGGGAGGTTTTCGTTCTCCGTGCCGAGGCCGTAAGTGACCCACGTGCCCATGCTGGGACGGCCTTGCCGCCCAGAACCGGTGTAGAGCAGCAGCTCGGCGGGCGCGTGGTTGAACTCGTCCGTGGTCATGGACTTGATGACCGTGATGTCGTTGGCCACGCGCGGGAGGTTGGTCAGCGCGTCGGACATCCAGATGCCGCCGCGCCCGTGTTGGGCATAGGTGCGGGGCGTGCCCATGAGCTTCGGCACGCCGCTGGTGAAGGCGAAGCGGCGGCCTTTCAGAAACTGGTCTGGGCAATCCTGCCCGGTGCGTTTCACCAGCTCGGGCTTGTAGTCGAAGATGTCCAAGTGCGGCGGCGCGCCGCTCATGTGCAGGTAGATCATCCGCTTGGCCTTGGGCGCGAAGTGCGGCGCGCGGGGCGCGAGCGGACGCGCCGAGTCAGTGGGGGCGGCACCGGCCTTCGCACCGAGCAGCGATTCCATCGCGATGGCCCCGAGGCTGAACTGCCCCGAGCTGCGAAGGAACGTGCGGCGGGTTTGGTGTTCGAGTTTCAGCAGGTGCGGATTCATGGGTGCGAATATATCAGCCAACTGACGCACGGGACAACGGGGGATTCTAAATCAGTTGCGGCGCTGCGCCGACGAATGAGTTGACCTCGCCCCATTCCGACTGCCCAATGCCTCAAAGGAACCCACAACCCCCCATGATCCGTTTCCCCTGCTCCAAATGCTCCCTCAAGCTCGTGTTCGGACCGGAGTGTGCCGGGTCGAGCGTCAGTTGCCCCGGTTGCGGTCTCAGCCTCACCGTTCCCGGCGGCTCCACGGATGGTCGCCCGGCTTGGAACGGGACCGACCCCACCAGCCCGAACATCTGGACCTCGCTCGGCCTCGGCCTCGGCCTCGGCCTCTCCGCCGTGGTTTGCCTGCTGGCGTTGGCGACCCAATACACCAAAAGCCTCCTCCACGAACGCGGAGTGGTGAACTACGCCGAGACGTTTTTCTTCGGCTGGGGAATGGCATTTCTGATCCTCAAGCATCTCAAGCTGCGCCACCAGCAGAGCGCCCTGCGGCTGGACTTGTTGCCGCCGGAGCTGGGCCGCGAGGTCACCACGGGAAACGTCCAGGCCTTCATCCAGCACGTCCATTCTCTGCCGGCGAAGTTCGGCGACAGCCTGGTGGTCAACCGTGTCCTCAAGGCGCTGGAACACTTCGCGTTTCGCCAGGACACCGGCGAAGTGGCCACCATGATGGCCAATCAGTCGAACCTCGACTCCGCACGCAGCGCCGCCAGCTTCACGCTGGTGAAGGTCTTCATCTGGACATTCCCATCCTCGGCTTCATCGGCACTGTCATCGGCCTCTCGGACGCGATCGGCTTCTTCAAAGGCGTGATGAGTGCCGAGGCGGTCAAGGACCCGGCGCTGCTCATGAAGTCCATGGGCGGCGTCACTGGCGGCCTGGCCATGGCCTTCGACACAACGCTACTGGCACTCGTTTACGCGACCGCCCTCAGCCTGCCGATGTCCTCGATCCAGAAAATCGAGGAGGACAACCTCAACAACATTGACGCCTACTGCAACGAGGTGCTCCTCCCCCGCCTCAACAGCGACGGCTCCAAGCTTCCACCCCAATCGCCAGCCCAGGCTTGAGGGTTGCTCCGAGAACCGCCGGCTGGAGCACGAATGAGTTGACCTTCCCCCTCTCCGTCTGCCAAATGTCTTGAAGCAACCAACGCACCCTATAACATGATCCGATTCCACTGCTCCAAATGCGCGATGAAACTGATGGTCGAGCCGGAATATGCCGGCTCGAACGTCACCTGCCCCAGTTGCGGCCTTAACCTGACCGTCCCCGCTGCCAGTGCCGGTAGCGAGGCCGGGGCCGCCAAAGCCGGGCGCGAGGGCTGGAAGGAGACTGATCCCACCAACGCCAATATCTGGGTCGCGCTGGGCATCGGCATGGGCGTCTTCGCCCTGCTTTACCTGCTGGCCCTGCCCTTCGCCTACACTCGCGGCCTGCTCTACGAGCGCGGTTGGGTGCAGTTCGCCGAGACGTTTTTTTTCGGCTGGGGCATTGGTTTTCTCATCCTGAAGCTGCTCAAGCTGCGCCATCAGCAGAGCGCGCTGCGACTCGATGTGCTGCCTGAAGATGTGGGCCGGGAGATCAACAAGGACAACGTCGGCTCCTTCATCCAGCACGTTTATGCACTGCCGGTGAAGCTGCGCGACAGCCTCATGGTCAACCGCATCCGCAAGGCACTCGAGCTATTCGAGACACGCCAAGTTAATGGCGAGGTGTCCACGATGATGTCGAACCAGTCGAACATTGACGGCTCGCGCATCGGCGGCAGTTACACGCTGGTGAAGGTCTTCGTCTGGGCCATTCCCATCTTGGGCTTCATCGGCACGGTCATCGGTCTCTCGGACGCCATCGGCATGTTCAAGGGCGTGATGAGTCCGGAGGCCGCCAAGGATCCCACGCTGCTGATGAAGTCCATGGGCGGCGTCACCGCCGGCCTCGCCACGGCGTTCGACACCACGCTGCTGGCGCTCATCTATTCCATCATCCTGAGCATGCCCATGTCCTCCCTCCAAAAGCTCGAGGAGGACAACCTCACGAACGTGGACGCCTACTGCAACGAGAATTTCCTGCCCCGCCTCAACGACGGGTCGAACACCGCCGGCGGCGACATGGGCGCCCTAGCCGACGTGCTCAGCGCGTCCATCACCCGCGCGCACACGCAGTTCCTCACCGGCCTGGATGCCGCGTCGAAGATGGTTCGAGAACAGGCAGAGGGCTTGGACAAGCGGGCCACCGAGAATCAGAAGCTCGTGCAGGAGAATTTCACCAAGGCCATCACCTCCTTCAACGAGACGGCCGGCAAGACCCTGGCCGACCTAGGCAAGTCCGCCGGAACGAGCATCGAGACCTTGAGCACCACCTTGAAGAAGGCCACCGACCATGTGGGCGCGCTGGAGAAGGTCGCCTCCACTCAGCAGGCGCAGCTCGACGCCTCGGTGAAGGAAACCCTCGCCAAGCTTCAGCAGGACTCCAGCAAGGTCATCGCCGAGGCCATGAAGAGCTCCATCGGTGAAACCTCCAAGGCCATCGAGAACACCTTCAAGCCCGCCGTCGAGCAGGTAATCGCCCTCACTGAGGCCGTCAAGTCCACTGCCGACCATGTCGGCACCTTGCAGAAACAGGCAAGCGAACACCAAACTTCCGTTCAGAAGGCCATGCAGGAAGCGGTTGCCAGCGTGCAGAAAGACGCTTCAAAGGTGCTCGAAGAATCCATCAAGGCCTCCGCTGCGCAGTCCTCCAAAGCCATCGAGGAATCCATCAAGCCCGCCATGCAGCACTTGGCCAATATTGGCGAAACCGCCAAGGCTGCCGTGGCTGGTTCCACTTCGTTGCAGAAGCAGGCGCAAGAGCAACATGCGGCCGGTCAGCGCAGCTTCATCGAGACTACGGAACGGTTGCAACGGGACCTCGCCAAGGCCCTAGAAGACGCCGTCCGTCCGGCGGCGCAACAGCTCAGTTCCTTGGGTGACACCGTGAAGGTCGCCGCCGGGCACGTTGCCACGCTGGAGCGCAGCGCCGCCGAGCAGCAGGCCACGATGCAGCGGGCCATGCAGGAATCCATCGGCCGTGTGCAGGAGGAAGCTTCGCGCAGTCTCGCGGATTCCATCCGTAACACGGCCAGCCAGTCGGCCAAGGCAATGGAAGAAGTCATGCGGCCTGCTGTCAGCCAGCTTGCGGCGATTGGTGAAACGGCGAAGAACGCCGTCACCGAGGCCACCGCTATGCAGAAGCAGGCCCGCGAGCAGCATGCGGCCGGGCAGGCGTCCTTCATGGAGACGACCGCCCGGCTCCAGCGCGACCTGGCCAAGTCCTTGGAAGACACCGTCCGTCCGGCGGCCCAGCAGCTCACCAACCTGGCCGAGGCGGTCAAGGGCACGGGCAGCTACGTGGCCGGCTTGGAGAAGCAGGCCCGCGAACAGCAGGTGGCCACCGAGCGCGCCATGCACGAGGCAACCACGCAGTTGCAGCGCGATGCCGCCCGGGGCTTGGAAGAGGCCCTGCGTCCGGCCGCCCAGCAGCTTGCCTCCTTGGGCGACGCGATGAAGAGCGCCATCAACCAGATGTCCCAGTTGGATCGCACCAGCCGCGAGCAGCAGACTGCCGCGCAGCAGGCCTCGCTCGAAGCGGGCCGCCAGATGCAGCGCGACGCCACCAAGTCCCTCGAAGACAACCTGCGCCCGGTGGCCCAGCAGTTGACCGCCCTCAGCGAAAGCATCCGTGCCGTCACCGGCCAGCTCGGCGGCCTCGACCGCGCGGCGGCGGACGCGCAGGCCAGTGTGGCCCGGTCCGTGGATTCTGGCATGAGCAAGATGCAGCAGGATGTGGCCCGCGCCTCGACCGAGGCCATGCAGACCGCCAACACGCAGCTTGCCACCCTGCAGAAGGGTATTGCCGCGCTCAACGAAACCCTCACCGCCCTAGGTGGAAAGCAGATCGTCATCCAGCATGCGGACGCACCCGCCGCGGCAAAGGGAGGGTTCCTTGGCCGCATAATGGGCAAGAGCTGATGCCCTCTGAAGCAATCTTGAATACTGTCCGCTGACCGTTAAGTCACGATCATCATGGCCCGCGCGAAAGTCAGTTCCGTCCCGAGCGTCTCGCTCTTCCCGTTCCTGAGCATCCTCGCGTGCTTGTCCGGGGCGCTGGTGGTGATGATCTGCGTGCTGACGCTCGCGCAGGCCTCCAACGCCGGGACCTCGGCGGCCAAGACCAACCCGCTCGCGCAGGAGATGATGGACCTCCAGAAGCAGCTCGCAGAGTTCCGCTCGCTGACCGACAACATGACGACCATCGCGCAGGCTGAACGGCGGATGGTGCTGTTGCGGGAGCTGGTCCAGGGCGCGGAAACCACCGATGCCCTGCGCGCCCGCATCCAGAAGGAGGTCGAGAACCTCCAGCTCGTCATTGCAAACCTGCAAAGCGACACGCCGCGCCTGCAAAAGGAAATCACCAAGCTCAAGGAAGACCTCGCCGAGCGCCGTATCAACCCGTCGGACCTGAAGCCCGCACTGCGCGTGCAAGGCGGTGGCAGCGGCTTCGCGGTTGGGCGCAAGCTCTTCGTCGTCGAATCCAACAGCGACTCCGTCGTCGTCCATCGCAGCAAGGAGGACCGCTTCCGCGTCACTGCCGCCACTATTGGCGCGGACAAGGATTACAACGCCTTCCTCGGCGAAGTCGCCCAGAACAAGAACCACCTTGTCCTCTTCCTCGTCCGCACCGACGGCTGGAACAGCTACGTGCGCGGCGCGGGCTGGGCCGAGCAGCAGTTCAAACTTGCCACGAGCAAGATGCCCATCCCCGGCCAGGGCAAGGTGGACCTGAGCGAGTTTGAAAAGTTCATGAAATAACCCACCCCAGCCATGGCCAAGCGTTCCCAGCAAAACCTCGACGAGGGAGTCAACATGGACTCCATGATGGACAACATGACCAACGTGGTCGGCACGTTGCTGCTCGTGCTCATCATCGTGCAGATGGGCGTCAAGAACAACGCCGACAACGTCGAAGAGGAGCTGGCCAAGGTCACCCCTCAGCAAGTCGCCGCCGCCAAACAGCAGCTCGCCACGGCCAAATCTGAGGCGCAAAAGTCCGGTGCCAATCAGGAGGTGATAGCTGACAAGGCCAAGTCCAAGCAGGACGACCTGCGTGCCTTCGAGACCACCCTGGAGCAGAAGGGCATCAAGATCCGGGACTTCGAGGCGTTGCAGAAGGATCTGCTCGCCAAGCGCGCCGTCGAGGCGACGGAGAAGACGGCGATGTCCACGTTGCTCGGCGAGCGCGACGGCCTCCGGGCCACCCTCGACAAGACCCCCATGCCCAAAGGCCCGCCGCCAGTGGACGTGCGCGTCCCCGTTGCCAAGGCCGTCCCTGCCGGTGCCGTCATGTATCGCGTGCTCTGTCTCAGCAACAGGGTGTATATGATCAGCGACTTCGGCTGGCGCTCAACCGTTTGGACCGACCTGCAAAAGGCGAAGTATGACCTGCTCCACGCCAAGCAGCCGGCGGACACGAAGGCCGGCCCGGTCTTCGACCATCTCAAGACGGTGAACTGGCTCAACGACCGCAAGTTTACCGACGAATACGTGGCGCTGACATTTCCGCTCAACACCAACAGCACCACCGACCGCGTGACCATGCAGATTTTCCCGCGCGCCGATGGCGGCGAGACGCCTGAGCAGGTAGACGACCCGGAGTCCAACTTCCGCAAGACGCTGGTGAAGCTGCGCGCGAACCCGAAGATCGTCTGCTGGTTCTGGGTGCATCCCACCGGCGTGCCCGCCTACCACGCCGCGCGTGAGCAGTGCAGCCGCTACGGCATTCCGGCGGGCTGGGAATTCTACAACGCAACCAGCTACGGCGAGAACCTGCCGCAGTTCGTCGTGAGCCGCTTCAAGGAACTTCCTCCCCCGCCGCCTCCCCCGCCTCCGCCTCCGCCCGGCACCAAGCCCCCGCCCCCGCCCCCGCCCAAACCCGCCGCCCCCGGTGTGATCAACATCGCCGCGCCTAAGAAGACGCTGGATTGAGGGGGAAGTGGGGCAGTAATTAGTGGTTAGTTGGTGGTCATGGTGGCCCCGGTTCAAGGGCCGACTGACTACTAATCACTAATTACTTCTTCTCCCCTCACCGCTTCATCAGCGTCTCGTCGAGGTTCAGCAGCACGTTCGCCACGGTCGTCCAAGCCGCCAGGTTCACAGCGTCCGCGCCTTCGGGCAGCGGGCCGAGCGGGTCGGTGGCAAGCGTCGTGGCCTTCGCCTTGTCCTTGGCGAACTCGGCGGCGCTGTCGGCGTGGAGCTTCACGAGCCTGGCGAGTTCGTTGTCCGAGGGCGGGCGGGCCAGCACGAGGCGGAAGCCGTGGCGGGCCTTGTCGGCGTCGGTCGCGCCACCGTCCTTCGCCATGCGGCGGGCGAGGGCTTGTGCGGCCTCGACATAGACGGGGTCGTTCATCGTCACGAGCGCCTGGAGCGGCGTGTTCGTGCGGTTGCGGCGGACGGAGCAGACTTCGCGGCTCGGCGCGTCGAAAGTGGCCATCGAGGGATACGGACTGGTGCGCCGCCACTCGGTGTAGAGCCCGCGCCGGTAGCGGTCCTCGCCGGTGCTGGTGGTCCAGTCCAGCGCGCTGCCGAACGCGGCGCTCAGGCCGGCGCTCGGGCGCGTCGGGCGCACGCTGGGCCCAAACATCTTCCCACTCAGCAGGCCACTCACGGCGAGCGACTGGTCGCGCACCATCTCGGCGGTGAGGCGCAGGCGCGGGCCGCGCGAGAGCAGGCGGTTGTCCGGGTCTTTCTCCAACGCGTCGGGCGTGACCTTCGACGACTGACGGTATGCCTGCGACGTGACCAGCATGCGAAGGAACTTCTTGTTGTCCCACTTCATGGCGACGAGTTCGGTTGCGAGCCAGTCAAGCAACTCCGGGTGTGTCGGCAGCTCTCCTTGCGCGCCAAACTCCTCGCTCGTCCGCACGAGGCCGGTGCCGAAGATGGCTTCCCAATGGCGGTTCGCCACCACGCGCGCGGTGAGCGGGTTGTTCTCGTCCACGAGCCACTTCGCCAGCGTGAGTCGGTTGCGGGGCGCGTCCTTCGGCAGCGGATGCCACGCGGCGGGGACAGCCTCGGTGACTTCGTCGCCGAGCGCCTGCCAGTTGCCGCGAAGCTGGATGGCCGTCTTGCGCCGCTTGTCCGCGGCCAGCTCGCGCTGGATGGGAACGGTGCTGGGCTTCAAGTCGGCGAGCGATTTGGTGAGCGACGCGAGCTGCGTGCGCTCGGTCTTCAGCTCCGGGGCGAGGGTGCGGGCGTAATAGTCGGTGACTTTCGCGCGGTCCACTGGAGGAAGGGTGTTCAGTGTCCAGTTTTCAGTGTTCAGTGAGCGACTGCTCGCCAGCGTGGAAACCACTGCGGCGGGAGTGCGTGCGAACTCGGCGGCTTGCGTGTCCGCAGTCACGCCGAGGCGGAAGTGGCCGAGCGTGGCCTTCGCCGTGGCGGACTGCTGTTCGAGCGTGACCGACAGCCTCGAGCCGGCGGGAATCTCCACCGGCTTCTCTGCGATGAGCGTTAGCGAATGAGCCTTGCCCAGCGAGCCACCCACAGCCCAGCCGCGTGTGCGGTCCTTGGCGGGCGCGGTGTCGTTGATGACGTTCTCCGAGTCGTAGGTCGCCTGTGTGAAGTCGGCGATGGCGGCGGTGAACTTCACCTCACGCGCGCCGTTCATCGCAAAGGCTATATCCTTCGCCGGCGCGTCGTTGCCGGACTTGTCCCAGACCACGTTGCGCTGCGCGTCGAGCGCCACCACGCGGAAGCCCTTGAGCCGCTCGCCGACTTCGGCGCGGTTCCACACGACGATGCGCTCGATCGCACGGGCTTCCTTGAGGTCCACCTCCCACCACGCGTTGTCCTGCGCATCGGTGTGCGCCACGGAGCCTTTGTCATACTCGCCGTCCGTCCTGCCATCGTTAGCGCGCGATGCGACGGCGTTCTGGTAGGTGCTGCTCTGCTTGGCCTCGCCCTTGAGCGCGATGTTCTCGCCGCCGCTGAAGACCTGCACCTCGGCGAGCTGGAGAACCTGGTTCTTCACCGGAAGCTCGATGCGCACGAAGCGCGCGACCGGCCCCTTGCTGTCGGCGGGCGGCAGGATGCTCGCGCGCACGCGGGTCAGGACGAAGTTGCCGCCCGCCTGGCCCGGGCCTTTGCCGGGCAGCTCGTCGTTCGGCAACGCTTCGAGCCGAAGCGCGGTCAGCTTTTGCGCGTCGGCCATCGTCAGCTCGATGGTGAAGTTGTCCTTCGCCGCCTCGTTCTTCGCGACGAGGACCGAGCCGTCGTTCTGGGCCGCGAGCGCCGCGCCTGAGGAAGACTTGGCGGCGCTGGGCTTCGGCGAGGTCCAGTCCAGCTGCACCGGAAACGCCTGCGCCCACTTCTCCGCGCTGGCGATGACGGCGGCGGACGGCGACTTGAACTTCGACTCAACCGCCGCGAGTTCCGCCTCCCACGCCGTGCGCTGCTTCCTCTGGTCATCAGTGAAGAACGAGAGCAGCGGCGACTCATCGCGCCTGTCCGCGTCCTCCGTGTTGTTGAGGAACGCGTAGAGCTGGTAATACTCCGAATGCGCGATGGGGTCGTATTTGTGCGTGTGGCATTGGGCGCAGGCCATCGAGGTGCCCATCCAGACGGCGAAGGTCGTGTTCACGCGGTCCACGATGGCGGCGGTGCGGAACTCCTCGTCGTTCGTGCCGCCCTCGGAGTTGGTCATCGTGTTGCGATGGAAGGCGGTGCCCTTGAGCTGCTCGTCCGTCGGGCTGTCGAAGAGGTCGGCAGCGAGTTGCTCCAAGGTGAACTGGTCGAAGGGCAGGTTTTTGTTGAAGGCGTTGATGACGTAGTCGCGATACGCCCAGATGACGCGCGAGGGATCATCCGCGTAACCGGCGCTGTCCGCGTAGCGCGCGAGGTCCAGCCACAGCCGCGACCAATGCTCGCCGTAGCTTGGCTTCGCCAACTGCGTGTCCACGAAGCGCTCGTAAGCCTTCGGCTCCTTGTCCGCGATGAAGGCGTCCACCTCGGCCACGCTCGGCGGCAGGCCTGTGAGGTCCAGCGCGACGCGGCGGGCGAGCGCGTAGCGGTCGGCTTCGGGCTGGGGGAGGAGACCGTCCTTGGCAAGGCGTTGCAGGATGAAGGCATCCAGCGGGGTGGAGTAATTAGTGATTAGTGATTGAGTGATAGCGGACTTCGAGCCGGCCTTGGCGAGCAACGCACTAATTACTTCCTTACTAATTACTGGCTGGGCCGGGCGCTTCGGCTTCTCGTAGGCCCAATGCCCGGTGTGCTTCGCGCCCGCACGCACCCACGCGGTGAGCAGCTCGACTTCGCGCGGCGTGAGCTGCTTGCCGAACTTCGGCGGCGGCATCACGTCGGCGGAGTCTTTCGTCGTGACGCGGTGGAGCAGCAGGCTCTTCTGCGGCTGGCCCGGGACGATGGCGCGGCGGCCATCGCCGAGGTCCGCGCCAAGCCCCTCCGCTGTGTCCAAGCGCAGGCCGATGCCCTTCTTTCCACCCTTGCGCTCGGCGGCGTCCGGGCCGTGACAGGTGAAACATTTGTCGGAAAGGATTGGCCGGATGTCGCGCTGGAAGTCCGGCGGGGCAACAGCCTTCAGCGCAGGTGCGGCGGCGGCGACCGAGCCGGTGCAAAGGAGCAATCCCGCGACGCTCAATAGTTTTTGGCAGCGTGTCATAATCATCAGTTCACAAGTTTCATCTCAAGAACCGTCGCGTGCTTGGACGCGCCGGGCGGGACGGCAATTGAGGTCTTACCGGAAAAGTGTCTGGCAATCGCGCATGCTTGTCCACAGTCGCGGCTGGCGGCGGTTGCGGCCACAGATCAATACGTGCGCGCCTCGCGAGGCCGCTGCTGCGTTCACGCAGTCGGACGCGGCGGGGGCGGGGCGCTGGCCGCTGAAGCCAGACCCTTCTTCACCGCCGCGAAGTTCCCCTCTTCGCAGCCGTGCACGAATCCCTCCGTCACGCGCTTCAGGTCTTCCCACCGGCGGCGGATGTCCTTGGACTCAGTCTTGGTGATGTGGCTGTCCCCGGCCGCTGCGGCGATGACGCCAAGCATGTCCGCGAACTCCTGCACGATCTGGTTCGTGGCCGGGATGACCTGGTAGGGATGCGGCCAATGCGCCTTTGGATTGTGGATGTAGAAGCCGCCGGCGCGCTCGCAGATCCACTGCGCGAGCCGCGGGTCGCCGGTGCTCTTGATGAGCTGCTCGATGCGGTCGAGCGGATTCGCAAGGCCGCTGCCTTCGACGTTCTCCGGCGGCTCGGCCCACTTGTAGATCATGGAGAGCGAGAGGTGGAGGTCGGCGGCGATTTGCTTGGCGCTGGAATCCTTGATGACCTCGCGGAGCAGTTCGTGAGATTGCATGGCGGTGGTTCTAGCACGGGGCGGTGGCCGGGTGAAGTGGAGAAGCACCGGCACTTGGGCGATGTCGGCCTGACTCTGCCAAAGGGAGGCACGGGGTTTCCCGCTACGCCACGAACACCATCACGCTCAACGGCGGGAGGGTGAATTCGCCGGAGCAAGGCTGGCCGTGCATTTCCATTTCCTCCGCGGTCACAATGCCGAGGTTGCCGTGGTTGCTGCCGCCGTAGATGGCGGCGTCGCTGTTGAGAACCTCGCGCCAGGAACCGGCGCTCGGGAGGCCGATGCGGTAGCCGGTGCGAAGCTCGGGCGTGAGATGGAGGACGACGAGCATCTGCTGGCGGCCGTCTTTCGTGCGGCGCAGGAAGGAGAGGACACTGTGCAACGTGTCCGAGCAGTCCACCCATTGGAACCCCTCCACGTCATAGTCGGCCTCCCAGAGCGCGGGGTGCGCGCGGTAGATCTGGTTCAGGTCGGCGAGGAATCGTTGCGCCCCAGCGTGATGCGGGCCTTGTTCGAGCAGCCACCAGTCGAGCGCGCGGTTCTCGCCCCACTCCTGGCCTTGGCCGAACTCACCGCCCATGAAGAGCAAATTCTTGCCGGGGAAAAGCCATTGGTAGCCCAGCAATGCGCGGAGGTTCGCAAACTTCTGCCAGTCGTCGCCGGGCATCTTGCCGAAGAGCGAGTTCTACAGGTGGACCACCTCGGCGTGCGAGAGCGGCAAGACCCAGTGCTCGTCGAAGGCATACGCCAGGGGGAAGGTGAAGGCGCCGTAGTGGGCCCAGCGGTCGTCCGGGTGCTCGGCCAG
>SXGU01217256.1_pt1 | contig 13889 bp, 13 predicted proteins | sample 3174531 | NCBI WGS metagenome assembly SXGU01 (sample SAMN11356863, study PRJNA531348) | freshwater metagenome | isolation source: freshwater sample F1-140 | place: China: Fuxian Lake, Yuxi | collected 2017-12-25 | reverse complement strand
CTGCGCCTCGAGACCACTACGGTCTACGTCGCGCACGACCAGCTCGAGGCGATGACCATGTCCGACAAGATCGCGGTCATGGACCGCGGCGAGGTGCAGCAGTACGCCACGCCGGAGGAGGTGTACAACCGACCCGCAAACACCTTCGTCGCGGGGTTCATCGGCAGACCGCCGATGAACTTCCTCGGCGGCGCGGCGATAGCCGCGGGGTACCTGAGCCTCGATTGCGGGAACGGCGATCGCGGCCGCATCGGGCGCTCGCCGCTGCCCGGCGATGCCGCGCGGGACGTGATCCTCGGCGCGCGCCCGCAGGACGTCGTCGTGCACGCGGCCCCGCTGCCCGACACGATCGCCGGCGAGGTCACGCTGGTGCAGCTGGTCGGCTCCGAGAAGCTGATCGAACTCGGCTACGGCGTGGACGGCCGGCTGACCGCGCAGGTGAAGGCGGACACCGCCCTCGGCGCGGGGCAGAAGGTGTGGATCGGCTTCGACCCGCTGCGCCTGCACCTGTTCGATACGGCGTCCGGTAGGAACCTGGCGCTCGAAACCCCGGGAAGATGAGATGAGCCGCACCGAAGACACGGACCGGGCGCGCTACGCGGAAGCCTCGCTGCGCGTCCTGCGCGAGCCCTACGTGGGCCGAGGCAAGCTCGAAGTGCTGCCGAAGGTGGTCGCGCGCAACCTGGATGACATCGCGCTGCTCTACACGCCCGGCGTGGGCTACGCCGTGAAGGAGATCCTCGCGCGCGGCGAGGCGCTTGGCGAGCTGACCGGGCGCGACAACACCATCGCGGTGGTGAGCGACGGCACCGCGGTGCTCGGCCTGGGACGGGCCGGGCCGCGCGCGGCGCTGCCGGTCATGGAAGGCAAGGCGTCGATGTTCAAGCTGCTGGTGGGCATCGACGCGGTGCCGCTCTGCCTCGCCGTGGAGAGCCCGTCTGAGCTGGTGGACATCCTCGTCGCGGCGGAGCCGACCTACGGCGGCTACAACCTCGAAGACATCGCCGCGCCGCATTGCTTCGAGGTCATGCAGCAGGCCGAGGATCGCCTGCAGGTTCCCGTCATCCACGACGACCAGTACGGCACCGCGACCGTGATCGTCGCGGCGCTGATGAACGCGTTCATGCTCCTCGGCCGCCGGCCGGGGGAGCAGCGCGCGGTGATCTGCGGCGACGGCGCCGCCGGGACGGCGACCGCACGGCTGCTGGCCGCCTACGGCATCGGCGACATCCTCGTCGTCGGATTGCAGGGCATCGTCCACCGCGGCGGCGCGTACCCGGATCCGCACCGTCGCTGGCTGGCGGAGAACACCAACCGCGAGGCCCGCGCGGGGGACCTGGCGGCGGCCATGCGCGGGGCCGACGTCTTCGTCGGACTTTCCGTGGCGAACCTCGTCAGCGTGGACATGGTGCGCACGATGCGGCCCGGTCCGGTCGTGCTGTCGCTCGCCAACCCGATCCCCGAGATCATGCCCCGGCAGTCCCTCGAGGGCGGGGCCGCGGTCGCCGGCAGCGGCCGCTTCGACCACCCGAACCAGTGCAACAACGTGCTCGCGTTCCCCGGCCTGATGCGCGGCGCGCTCGATGCCGGCGCGACGCGCATCGACCACTCAGCCTGTCTCACGGCGGCCCGTGCCATTGCGGCCGACGTGCCGGAGCCGGAACTGCGGCCGGACAACGTCCTGCCGACGCCGCTCTCGGCGACGCTGTATCCGGCGGTCGCGGAGGCCGTCGCGCAGGACCTGGTGGCGCGCGGCATGGCGCGCAACCGTCCCGCCGCCGGTGCCGTGGCCGCGCATACCCGTGCGTTGCGCGAGATGGTCGCCCTGCGCCAGGCGTTCGTCGCCGCGCGGACGCCAGCCTACTGAGCCGCGGATGCCACCCGGCCGCGTACGCTCGGGCGCGACCGTGCGCGACGTTGCCCGGATGGCGCGCGTGTCCACGGCGACGGTGTCGCGCGCGCTTTCGCAGCCGGACATCGTGCGTCCCGAGACGCGCAAGCGCATCGCCCGGGCGGTTGCCCGCCTGAACTACGTGTCCGACGGGCTCGCCCGGGCGCTATCGACGCGGCGCACCCGCACGATCGGCGCCGTGATCCCGACGCTGGACAACGCCATCTACTCAGTCAGCACGCACAGCCTGCAGAAGGCGCTGGAACAGGCCGGGTACACCCTGCTGCTCGCCTGCCATGAGTTCGACCTGGCCGCCGAGGCGCGCATGGTGCGTACGTTCGCGGAGCGCGGCGTGGACGGCCTTGCGCTGGTGGGCACCCTGCATGCGCCCGCCACCCGCAAGCTGCTCGCGTCGATGGACATCCCGTACGTGTTCACGTGGGCGGTGGACAAGCCGCATCGACATGCCAGCGTCGGCTTCGACAACCGGGCTGCCGGGCGGCTGATCGCGCAGCACCTGCTCGTGCTTGGTCATCGCCGCATCGGCGTGGTGTCCGGGCGGCGGCAGGGCAACGATCGCGCCAGCGACCGCCTCGAGGGGGTCCGCGCCGCGCTTGCCGACGCCGGCGTCGCGCTTCCCGGCAGCCGGATCGAGGAAGCGCACTACTCCCTGCAGGCCGGGGGTGAGGCGCTCCTCGCCCTGGTCGGGCGGGAGGAACTGAGCGCCGTGGTGTGCGGCAACGACGTGCTCGCGATCGGCGCGATCCAGGCGGCGCAGCGGGCGGGCATCCGCGTCCCGGAGGATCTCTCGATCACAGGCTTCGACGACATGGCGTTCGCGTCGGTCGTCTCGCCGGCGCTGACCACGATCCGGTTTCCCGTCGCCGAGGTGGGCTTGCAGGCGGCCCGCCACCTCGTCGAGCGGATCGAGGCGGCGGCGGCGGCCCGCTGCATCGAGCTCCCGCTGGAACTGGTCGTCCGACAGTCGACCTGTCGCCGGTCAACCTAGGTTCGCAACCGCGCGGTGCCGCGCCGTGTCCTCTGCTAAGTTTCGGCATCTGGCGGACACTAAGCAGGTCATGCAGCCTCCCGAACAACCTGTCCTGCGCGACATCGTCCTCGTCGGCGGCGGCCACAGCCACGTCGGCGTGCTCAAGCGCTTCGGCATGCACCCCGTGCCGGGCGTGCGCCTGACGGTGATCTGCCGCGATTCGCACACCCCGTACTCGGGCATGCTGCCGGGCTACATCGCCGGCCACTACGGCTTCGACGACGTGCACATCGACCTCTCGCGGCTCGCGCAGTTCGCCGGCGCGCGCTTCTACCGCGACGAGGCGACGGGTCTCGACCGCGCCGGGCGCAAGGTGATCTGCCGCGGCCGGCCGCCGGTCCCCTACGACCAGCTGTCGATCAACATCGGCTCGACGCCGTCCACCAGCCTGGTGCCGGGCGCCGGCGAGTTCGCGGTGCCGGTGAAGCCGATCCATGCCTTCAATGACCGCTGGCTGGCGCTGTTGGAGCGCGTGCGAGGGCACGCGGGCACGACGACCGTGGCGATCGTCGGCGCCGGGGCGGGCGGCGTCGAACTCGCGCTCGCGATGCAGTACCGCCTGCGCAATGAATTGCGCGCGCGCGGCCGCGACCCGGATGAACTGCGCTTCCACCTGCTGGACAGCGTCGCCGCCATCCTGCCCACGCACAATGCCGCGGTGCGACGCGCGTTCGAGCGCGTGCTGGCCGCGCGTGGCGTGACCGTGCACCTTGGCGCCGAGGTGAAGCAGGTGACTGCCGGACGGCTGCAGATGGCGGACGGGAGGACGCTGCAGGCTGACGAGATCGTCTGGGTCACGCGGGCCGAGGGCGCCGCTTGGCTGCGTGACACCGGGCTTGCGCTCGACCCCGCGGGATTCATCCAGGTCACGCCGACGCTGCAGACGGTCACCGATCCGGACGTATTCGCGGCGGGCGACATCGCGTGCATGATCGACGGCCCCCTGGAGAAGGCCGGCGTGTTCGCGGTGCGCATGGGTCCGCCGCTGGCGCGCAACCTGCGGCTGGCGGTGGAAGGCAGGCCGCTCGCTTCCTATCGTCCGCAGCGCCGGTGGCTGGCACTGATCAGCACCGGCGACCGGTCCGCGGTCGCATCGCGCGGGCTGCTCTACCTGCAGGGCGAATGGGTCTGGCGCTGGAAGGACTGGATCGATCGCCGCTTCATGGAGAAATTCAGCCGCTTCCCGCCGATGGACGCGGCGCCGGCCACCGCCGCGTCGTCGTCGGTGCGCCTCGGCGAGGAGGAGGCCGCGCAAGCGATCTCGGCGATCGCCATGCGCTGCGGCGGCTGCGGCGCCAAGGTGGGCGCCACGGTGCTCTCGCGCGCGCTCGGCGCGCTGCAGCCGGTCGACCGCGACGACGTGCTGATCGGGCTGCATGCGCCGGACGACGCCGCGGTGGTGCGCGTCCCGCCGGGCAAGGCGATGGTGCACACGGTGGACTTCTTCCGCGCCTTCGTCGACGACCCCTACGTTTTCGGCAAGGTAGCGGCGAATCATTCGCTGGGCGACATCTTCGCCATGGGCGCCGAGGCGCAGTCGGCGACCGCGGTGGTCACCGTGCCCTCGGGCCTGGAGTCAAAGGTCGAGGACGTGCTGTTCCAGATGATGTCCGGCGCGATCGAGGTGCTGAACGAGGCGAACTGCGCGCTGGTGGGCGGGCATACCGGGGAAGGCCGCGAACTCGCGCTCGGATTCGCGGTGAACGGCCTGATCGACGAGGATCGCGTGCTGAGGAAGGGCGGCATGCGCCCCGGCGACGTGCTGTTGCTCACCAAGCCGATCGGCACGGGGACGCTGTTCGCCGCGCACGCGCGGCTCGAGGCCCGTGGCCGCTGGATCGACGAGGCGCTGGCGTCGATGTGCCAGTCGAACCGGCTCGGCGCGCGCTGCCTGCAGGAGCACGGCGCGACCGCCTGCACGGACCTCACCGGCTTCGGGCTGCTCGGGCACCTCGTCGAGATGACGCGGCCTTCCGGCGTCGACGCCGAGATCGACCTCGCGGCGCTGCCCGTGCTCGCCGGCGCGGAGGAGACCACGGCGGCAGGCATCGTCAGTTCGCTGCAGCCGGCCAACGTGCGGCTGCGCCGCGCGCTGCGCAACCAGGAGGAGATGGTGCGCCACCCGCGCTACGCGCTGGTGTTCGACCCGCAGACCGCGGGCGGGCTGCTGGCCAGCGTGCCCGCGGAACGCGCCGAGGCGTGCCTTGCGGCGCTGCGCGCGCTGGGCTATGCGCGGGCGGCTGCGATCGGCAGGGTGCTGCCGCAGGGCGACGCGCTGGAGCCTGTGGTGCTGCGCGGCTGAAGCCGGAGGCCGCGACCGACTATCATCGCGGCATGGCGCTCAAGGCGACGATCTTCAAGGCGGACCTGCAGGTCGCCGACATCGAGCGGGGTTACTACGGCGACCATGCGGTCACCGTCGCCCGGCATCCCTCGGAGACGGACGAGCGAATGATGGTGCGGCTGCTCGCCTATGCGCTGCACGCGGGCGAAGGGCTCGCTTTCGGCGGCGGCGTGAGCGACGAGGACGAGCCCGCATTATGGGTGAGGGACCTCACCGGCGCGATCCACGCGTGGATCGAGGTCGGCCTGCCCGACGAGAAGCGCGTGCGCCGCGCCTGCGGCCGGGCGGACGAGGTGTTCATCTACAGCTACGGACGCGGCGCGATGAAGTGGTGGCGCGACAGCGGCGAGGCGCTCGCGCGCTCGGCGAACCTCACCGTCGTGGAGTTGGCGGAAGCGGAGACGAAATCGCTCGCGGCGCTGGCCCAGCGCAACATGAAGCTCGGCATCACGATCCAGGACGGCCAGGTGCTGGTCTCGGACGGGCGCGAGACCGCGCAACTGGAACTCGCCTGGCGGCTGCGGCCGGGCGGCGGTTGAACGGCGGGGCTCAGCGCTCCAGCACGTAGGTGCCTGGGGCGTCGGCGAGCTTCGGGTAGTTCTCGTTCGCGAGCGGCGGGGGCGCACCGAGCGGCCCGCAGTGCTCCGCAAGCCATTGCGTCCAGTCTTCCCACCAGGTGCCCTGGCGTTCCTCGGCCTGCGAGCGCCAGTGGTCCGCCGACTGGCCGCGGTGCGCGGCGCCGATCCAGTACCGGCGCTTCGGCGGCCTGGCGGGCGGATTGACGATGCCGAGGATGTGGCCCGAGCTGGACAGCACGAAGCGCTTCGGCGAGGTGACGTAGCCGTTGATCTTGAAGGTCTGCCGCCACGGCGCGATGTGGTCGTCCTCGGCGGCGACGTCGTACAGCGGCTGGTGGATGTTGGCGAGGTCGATCGCTTCGCCGGCGATGGTCAGCGCGCCGCCCTTGACGAGGTTGTTCTTCAGGTACATCTCGCGCAGGTAGAACTCGTGCATGCGGTAGGGCATGCGCGTCGCGTCCATGTTCCAGTACAGCACGTCGAATGGCGCCGGGCGTTCGCCGTACAGCCAGCTGTGCACCACGTAGTGCCAGATCAGGCTGTTGGAGCGCAGCAGCCGGAACGACGCCGCCATCTCGCGGCCGTCCAGGTACCCGCGCCGCTGCATCATGTCGGCGAGCCAGCGCACGCCGCCCTCGTCGATGAATACCTCGATGTCGCCGGGGGACTGGAAGTCCACCAGCGTGGTCAGCAGCGTGAAGCTCGACACCGGCACGTCCTCGCGCTTCGCGTGCCGCCGGTTCAGCCAGGCCATGTACGTCGACAGCAGCGTGCCCCCGATGCAGTAACCGACCGCGTGGACCTTGTCCGATCCGCTGAGGCCGCGGATCGCGCCCACCGCGGCGTCTACGCCGTCGACCAGGTAGTCGTCGAACCGGGTCTCGGCCATCTCCGGCCCGGGGTTCTTCCAGCTGGTGATGTAGACGTCGAATCCCTGCTCGAGCAGGTGCTTCACCATGCTCTTCTTCGGGTTCAGGTCGAGGATGTAGAACTTGTTGATCCAAGGCGTGACGATGAACACCGGGGTGCGGTGCACCTTCGCGGCCACCGGCGTGTAGTGGACCAGTTCCAGCAGGCGGTTGCGGAACACCACGGCGCCGGGGGTCGTGGCGAGGTTCTTGCCGACATGAAAGTCTTCCGGGTCGGTCATCCGCACGTTGCCGGCCTGCATGTCCGCCATGAAGAGTTCGTAGCCGCGCTTCAGGCTCTCGCCCCTGGTCTCTATGGCTTTGCGTATGGCAATCGGGTTGGATGCGAGGAAGTTGGTCGGCGCCACGGCATTGAGCCACTTGCGCCACCAGAACGCGGCGCGGCGGCGTTCCTTCGGCGACATGCCGGGGGTCTGGAACAGCGCGTCCTCGATCTGGCGCGTGGTGAACAGGTACCACTGCTTGAGGAGGTCCCACTGCAACTCGTCGGTCCACACCGGGTCGGCGAAGCGCGTGTCGTCCGGCTGCGGGCGCACGAAGTCGGCGCCGCCGCGCCCGGCCAGGCGCGCGAGAGAATGCATCTGCAGCGTGAGGAACTCGGTGGAGAACAGCGTCCAGCGCTCGGAGAACTCCTGCGGGTGCAGCAGCCACGACATGTGGGCGTGCGTCAGCGGCGCAAGCACGCCGAACGGGTCGAACAGCGCCTCGGCGTTGTCGTGCAGGGTGCGCAGGTGCTGCGCGTTGAGCGACAGCGCCTCGGCGACCTGCTGTTCGGCGGCGGGCGCGCCGGCTTCCGGGGTCTTCGACCGGTCCATGGAGTGACAGTAGCGCCAACGGGTGTCCGGCGTTTTGCCGCAGATCAACGTTCCCGCGAGCGCCTACAATGCCGCCCGTGAAGGATTTCGCCCGCAATCTGGTTGCCTGGCAGCGCAGGTCCGGGCGGCACGGCCTGCCCTGGCAGGGCACGCGCGATCCGTACCGGGTGTGGCTGTCCGAGATCTTGCTGCCGCAGCCGCAGGTGGGCGCGGTGATCCCGTACTACGAGCGGTTCCTCGAGCGGTTCCCGGACGTGCGCGCGCTCGCCGCCGCCGACGAGGACGCGGTGCTGCGCTTGTGGAGCGGGCTGGGTTACTACGCCCGTGGCCGCAACCTGCACAAGGCCGCCATCCTCGTGGCCGGACGGGGCGGTTTCCCCGACACCGTCGAAGGCCTGGAGGCGCTGCCGGGCATCGGCCGCTCGACTGCCGGCGCGATCGCAGTGTTTGCCTTCGGGCGGCGCGCGCCGATCCTCGACGGCAACGTGAAACGGGTGCTGTCGCGCTGCTTCGGCACGACGCAGGACCTGTGGGAACTCGCCGGGTCCCTGGTGCCGGCGCGCGACGTGGAAACGTACACCCAGGCGTTGATGGACCTCGGCGCCACGGTGTGCATGCGGAGCAAGCCCGCGTGCGAGCGCTGCCCGTTCTCGGCGGCTTGCGTCGCCCTGCGCGAAGATCGCATCGCCGAGCTGCCCGCAAAGAAGGCGCGCAAGGCGCTGCCGCTGCGTCGCGCGACGTGGCTGGTGCTGGTCGATCGCGGCGAGGTGCTGCTCGAACGCCGGCCCTCCACCGGGCTGTGGGGCGGCCTGTGGACCTTTCCCGAGCTGGCAGGGAGATCGCCGGCCACCCAGTGCCGTGAGCGCCATGGCTGCACGATCGCGAAGCCCGGGAAGCTGGCGCCGCTCGAGCACGGCTTCACGCATTTCAGGCTTTCGGCGCAGCCGCTCCTGTGCAAGGTGCGCTCGCGCGCTCCCTGCGCTGCGGAGGGCGGCACGATGTGGATCGGGCTGGCCGAAGCATTGCACGCCGCCGTTCCCGTGCCGGTGCGCAAGGTCCTTGCTGGACTCGCCGCCGGCTAGTCGCCGGCCAGGCGGTGCTGCGACAGGAACTTGTGCAGGATCTCGATGCGCTGCATCGCGTCGCCGAGTTCCATCAGCTTCTGCTTCGCGGGCAGCGGCACCGGCAGGATCTCGGCGAGCCGCGAGCCGACCCAGGAGGCCGAATCGAAGCGGTGCGGCGCGGCGAAGAGCGCCGCGCCGTGCTCCTCGACGACGCGTCGCAGCAGCGTTGCGCAGGCGGCGTACTCTTCTGGCAGGCCGGCATCCGCATCCTCGGGCAGCATCTCGACGGAGGCGCGGCCGAGGCCGCCCGGTATGACGCGGCGCTCGAGGATGCGGAAGCGCGGCCCGCCCTTCGCCGTGACCAGCAGCAGTCCGAGCTGCTGCATGTCCCATTCGACGATGCCGGCGAGGCAGCCGATGGATTCGGGCTCGGCGGGCTCGCCGACCTCGCGGCCTTCGCGGATCAGGCAGACGCCGAACGGCGTGCCGTCGCGCAGGCAAGCCTTGGCCATCTCCATGTAGCGCTGCTCGAAGATGCGCAGCGGCAGCAGGCCGCCGGGGAAGAGTACCGTGTTGAGCGGGAACAGCGGGATGTCGAGCCGGGACGTGGTCATTCGTCCCCGGGGTTCGCGAGCGCGCGGTGGCGCACGAGTACGTTCCAGCGGCCGCGGAACGCGTCCGCAAGGCGCTCGACGAGGTAGACGGATCGGTGGCGTCCGCCGGTGCAGCCGACCGCCACCGTGAGGTAGCTGCGGTTGTCGTCCTCGACTTCCGGCAGCCAGCGCGAGAGGAACCCGCGGATGTCACCGAGGAACCGCTGCACCGGCTCCTGCGCGTCAAGGTAGGCGCAGACCGGCGCGTCCAGCCCGGTGAGGGGCTTGAGCTTCGGCTCGTAGTACGGGTTCGGCAGCATGCGGGCGTCGACCACCCAGTCGGCGTCCATCGGGATGCCCTGCGAATAGCCGAACGACTGGAAGAGGAGCGTGCGGCCCTGCGCGCCGGCGCCGGTCAGCTCGCGGATCCAGTTGCGCAGCTTCTTCGCCGGCGTGCCGGTGGTGTCGATGCGATGCCCGAGCCCGGCGACGTGCTCGAGCATCGAGCGCTCGCGCGTGATGGCTTCGGCAAGCGTGAGCTCGCCGGACAGCGGATGACGCCGCCGCGTCTCCGAGTAGCGGCGCAGCAGAGTGTCGGCGTCGGCCTGCAGGAAGATCACGCGGCAGTCCACGCCGCGCCCGCGCAGCGTGCGGATGCTCTCGCCAAGGTCGGCGAGAGCCGCGCTGCGCGCATCGACGCTGATCGCGACGCGGGAGTGGCCGGCGGCGTCGAGCCAGTCGATCACGCCGGTGAGCAGCGTCGCCGGCAGGTTGTCGACCACGTAGTAGCCGCTGTCCTCGAAGACGCCGAGGGCGATGCTCTTGCCCGCGCCTGAGAGGCCGCTGACGACGGTGAGCTGCATGTCCGCGCCACTTTAATGCAAAAGGCCCGTTCCGGCGGGCCTTTCACGGCGGCGCGCGTCAGCCCTTCTTCGCCTTGTCCTTCAGGCAGGCGCTCATGAACTTCTTGCGCTCGTCGGCCTTCCTGTCGCCGGCTTCCTTGTTGCAGTCCGCCATGCGCTGCTGCTGCGGATGCGGCGGCTTCGCCGCCTTGGCTTCGGCTTTCTTGTCCTGCGCGATGGCGCCGGACGCGGCGAAGGCGCACAGGGCCGCCGCAACCACGAGTTGCTGGATCATCGTCGGGTTCCTCTCTGGTGGGGGCGGCCCGGATCGGCCGTCCTGATCGCCTAACGTGCCGGCGATGGCGCTGGTTGACCGGAGGACCTAATCCTGGTTCTCGATGGCCTGGCGCTGCCGCGCGAAGAACTCCGCGTTGGAGTCGATGCCGCGCAGGAGGAGGATGTAGTTGCGCACCGCGGCCTCGAGCAGCACCGCGAGGTTGCGTCCCGCGGCGACGGGAATAATCACCTTGCGCAGCGTCGTGCCGAGGATCTCCTCGGACAGTTCCGACAGCGGCAGCCGTTCCGCGGGCACGGCCTGCGGCCCCTTCGCCGGTCGCTCGAGGTGCGCGACGAGCCGCAGGCGCATCTTCGGCCGCACCGCGGTCTCGCCGAAGATGGTGCGGATGTTGAGGAGGCCGAGCCCGCGCACCTCGAGGTAGTCCTTGAGCATCGCCGGGCAGCGCGCCTCGAGCGTGTTGGCGGCGATGCGCGAGATCTCGACGACGTCGTCGGCGACGAGGCCGTGGCCGCGGCTGATCAGCTCGAGACCGAGTTCGCTCTTGCCGACGCCGGAGTCGCCGGTGATCAGCACGCCGAGGCCGAGCACGTCCATGCACACGCCGTGCCGTTCGGTGGACTCGGCGAGCGCCTTCGAAAGGTAGCGCGCGAGCTTCTCGATCACGCGGGCGGCGGGCGCGGGCGAGGTCATCACGGGGATGTGGCGGCGCGTCGCGCCTTGCAGCAGCTCGGGCGTCGCGTCCACGCCGTCGGCGAGGATCACGACGGTCGGTCCCGCGCCGAGCAGGCGCTCGACGAATGCCTCGCGCGCCGCGGCGTCCGGGTCGGCGAGCGTCGCCGCCTCCCAGGCGCCGAGCACCTGGATGCTGTTCGGGTGGTTGAGGTTGAGGTGGCCGATCAGCGCGGCCGAGACGGCCGCCTCGCGGCGCACCGCCGTCCCGCCGTCCCGCCCGGCGACCCAGGCGAGCGACAAGGCCTCGCGGTTCGCCTCATGCAGCTGCGTGACGTTGACCTGGAGCATCCGGATGCCAAGCGGCGATGATCTGGTGGAGCTTCTCCGCGTCCGCCGCGGCGGCGAGCGATTCGCGCAGCGCGCGGTCGCTGAACATCTGCGCGAGCTCCGACAGGATCTGCAGGTGCTTGTCGGTCGCCTGCTCGGGCACCAGCAGCACGAAGACCAGCGACACGGGCTTGCCGTCGGGGGCGTCGAACGCGACCGGCTGGGCGGCGCGCACGAACGCGCCGAGCGCGTCCTTCAGCCCCTTGATGCGGCCATGCGGGATGGCGACCCCCTGCCCGAGGCCGGTCGAGCCGAGCCGCTCGCGCGCGAACAGGCTGTCGTAGACCACGCTGCGCGCGAGGCCGTGCTGGTTCTCGAACAGCAGGCCGACCTGCTCGAACAGTCGCTTCTTGCTCGAGACCTGGAGGTCGAGCACGACGTTCGATGCGGGAAGGAGCTTGGCGACGAGGCTCATGGGGGCGCGGCAGGGCGCCGCGGGAATGGGCGCGGATTATAGCCCACGGGGCCCGCGGGGCGGGTCCCCGGTCAGGTCAGGCGCTTCAGGGCCTCGTGGGGCTTGTCGTTCATCTTGCCCTTGTACTTGAGGACCTGGCGGTCGAGCTTGTCGACCAGCAGGTCGATCGCCGCGTAGAGGTCCTCCTCTTCGCTCTCGCAGTGGATGTCCTTGCCGCGCACGTGCAGCGTGCATTCGGCCTTCTGCCGCATCTTGTCCACCGACAGGATGACGTGCACGTCGATGACCTGGTCGAAATGCCGCGTCACCCGCGCCAGCTTGTCGCCGACGTAGCTGCGGATGGCGGGCGTGATGTCGAGGTGATGGCCGCTGACGTTCAGGTTCATGCGCGGACTCCGTTAGAGGGATTTTCTGAGGTTGACTGGCGGGATCTGCAGGGATTCACGGTATTTCGCCACGGTGCGCCGCGCCACTACGATACCCTGCTCGCCGAGAATTTGCGAGATCCGCGAATCGGCGAGCGGCGCCTTGGGATCCTCGGCGGCGACCAGCTGGCGGATCAGGGCGCGGATCGCCGTCGACGAGGCGGCGCCGCCCGAGTCGGTGGCGACATGGCTGCCGAAGAAGTACTTCAGCTCGAAGGTGCCGCGCGGCGTCGCCATGAACTTCTGCGTCGTCACCCGGGAGATCGTGCTTTCGTGCAGGCCGAGCGCGTCCGCGATCTCGCGCAGCACCAGCGGCCGCATGGCGACCTCGCCGTGCTCGAAGAACTGCCGCTGGCGGTCGACGATCGACTGCGTGACGCGCAGGATGGTGTCGAAGCGCTGCTGCACGTTCTTGATCAGCCAGCGCGCCTCCTGCAGCTTGGAGGCGAGCCCGGCCTGCGCGCCGCGGCTGCCGGCGCCGAGCTCGGCATAGAGGCGGTTGATGCGCAGGCGGGGCATCGCCTCCGCGTTGAGCGTCGCGCGCCAGACGTTCTTCACCTTGCGCACCACCACGTCCGGGATCACGTAGCGCGCCTCGACGCGCGCGTGCGACGCGCCCGGGCGCGGGTTGAGCCGCTGGATGAACTTCTGCGCCGCGCGCAGCGCGTCGTCGTCGGCGCCGGTGAGGGACTTCAGCCGGGTGTAGTCCCGGGCGGCGAGGAGCTCGAGGTGCTTGTCGACGATCTCGAGCGCGAGGCGCCGCACCGGATCGGCGCGCCCCGCCTCGTCCATCGCGCGGATCTGCAGCGCGAGGCACTCGCGCGGCGAGCGGGCGCCGACGCCGGTGGGATCGAGGTGCTGCAGGTGCTGCAGCGCGATGCACAGCTCGTCCATCCCGGCCTCGACCTCCGGCGGGATCATCGCGGCGATCTCCTCGAGGGACTGGGTGAGATAGCCATCCTCGTCCAGTGCGTCGATGAGCAGTTCCACCAGCGCGCGGTCGCGCAGGTCGAGGTTGGTGAGGGACACCTGCTGCAGCAGGTGCTCGCGCAGCGTGGGCAGGTCGGCGGAGGAGAACGGCCTGTCGCGGTCGCCTTCCTCGTCGTCGCCGCTGCGGCCCGGGCTGCCGTACTCGGGCTCCCACTCGGCGCCGGACGGCGCTTCCGGGACGCCCTCCTGCGAGGATTCCGGCGCGGGGGCTTCGGCGGCGGGCGCCGCCGGCGCGTCCGCCCCGGCGAAGGGCGCCGGCGGCGCCTCGGGGAATGGGTCCTCGCGCTCGATGGCAGGGTTCTCCATCAGGATGCGCTCGATCTCCTGGTTCAGCTCGACCGTGGAGAGCTGCAGCAGGCGTATCGACTGCTGCAACTGCGGCGTCAGCGTCAGGTGCTGCGAAAGCCGTAGCTGCAGGGTCTGCTTCATTTCGGGGGGTGCCAGGCCGGCCGGCTACATGCGGAAGTGCTCGCCAAGGTAGACGCGGCGCACGTTGTCATTGTAGACGATCTCGTCCGGCCGCCCCGAGGCAAGCACCGCGCCCTCGTTGATGATGTACGCCCGGTCGCAGATGCCGAGCGTTTCGCGCACGTTG
>SXGU01404420.1_pt1 | contig 13892 bp, 14 predicted proteins | sample 3174531 | NCBI WGS metagenome assembly SXGU01 (sample SAMN11356863, study PRJNA531348) | freshwater metagenome | isolation source: freshwater sample F1-140 | place: China: Fuxian Lake, Yuxi | collected 2017-12-25 | reverse complement strand
GGCGAGATAGTGCGCGGAAAAGGTCGGCACCGGCCGGTAGCCGCGCGCGAGCTTGTGCCCGCCTTGCGCGCCGGCCTCGACCCGGGCGAGCCCACGCGCGATCGCCGCCTCGATCGCCTGGTAGTAGCACAGCTCGAAATGAAGGTGCGGCACCTCCTCGGTCGCGCCCCAATAACGCCCGTACAGCGCCTCGCCGCCGATCAGGTTGAGCGCGCCCGCAATTGGACGACCGTCGCGCAGCGCCAGGATCAGCAGCACCTCCTCCGCCATCCGCTCGCCGAGCAGCGAGAAGAAGCGCCGCGTGAGATAGGGCCGCCCCCATTTCCGCGCGCCCGTGTCCTGGTAGAAGGTCCAGAACGCGTCCCAATGCGCCTCGGTGATCGCCCCACCCGTCAGGTGGACGACCTCCAGCCCCGCCAGCGCCGCCGCCCGCTCCTTGCGGATCGCCTTGCGCTTGCGCGACGCGAGGCTCGCGAGAAAGTCGTCGAAGCAGCGATAACCGTCGTTATGCCAGTGGAACTGGCTGTCGACGCGGATCAGCCAGCCTGCCGCCTCGAACAGCGGCACCTCCTCGCGCGCGATGAAGGTGGCGTGCGCGCCCGACAGACCGTGCTCGCGCACCACCGCCTCGGCCGCCGCGATCAGCGCGGGTGCGAGCGCCGGGTCGCGGGTCAGCAGTCGTCGCCCCGGCACCGGCGTGAACGGCACCGCGATCTGGAGCTTCGGGTAATAAGCGCCGCCCGCCCGCTCGAACGCCTGCGCCCAGGCATGATCGAACACATATTCGCCCTGGCTGTGGCTCTTGGCATAAGCCGGCATCACCGCCGCCGGGCTCCCGTCGGTTTCGTCGACGGCGATCGGCACCGGCTGCCACCCCGTCCGCGCCGTGGCGCTGCCCGACTCCTCCAGCGCGAGCAGGAATGCGTGGCTGGTGAACGGATCGCCCGCGCCCGCGCACGCATCCCACGCGCCCGCGTCGAACGCCGCGATGCCGCTGCCGATCCGTGCCTGAACCTGCTTCACCGCCAATGACTTAGGGGAGCCGCCCGGCACGCACCAGATCACCGGTCCTCGTAGATGATTTGGTCGGCATGGGCCGCGGCGCGCGCGCGATCGGCATCGCTCCGGACCGTCCAGGTCAGCACCGGCAGCCCGCGCGCGCGCGCCGCGGCGGCGAAGCGCGACGGCAGGTCGCGGACGTCATAGGCCAGGAAGTGCGGCCGGGCGCGCAGCAGCGCTAGCCGTCGCTCGATCGCGCCGCGCAGGGTCCGCTTCCTCTCCTCGCTGACCACCAGGCCGCGTAGGATGGTCGGCTCGTTCCGCGCCAGCCAGCGGCCGACCGAAGGATTGAACGACATCACGCCGACGGGCCCCCGATAGCCGCGCAGCGCGCGCTGCACCGCCCGGCCGGGACGCCGCGCGAGCCGCCCGCGCCACTTCTCCTCGATCAGCAGCGGCACGCGCCCGGCGACCAGCCGCAGCACCTCGACGAGCGTCGGGATCGTCTCGCCGCTGTTCCTGAGCCGCATGCCGCCGAGCGCCATCGCCGTGAAGCACTTCACCGGCCCCGCGCCTTCGGCCAGCCGCTCCAGCCGCCAGTCGTGAAACACCATCGCCTCGCCGTCGCGGGAGATCTGCACGTCGAGCTCGATGCCGTGGTCGCGCGCGATCGCCGCCTCGAACGCGGCGCGGCTGTTCTCGACGGCGCCGCTCCCGTGCAGCCCGCGATGGGCGAACGGGACGGCGCGAAGGGCCTCAGCCCGCCCGGACGGCGACGACGGCATCGATCTCGACGGCCGCGCCGAGCGGCAGCGCCGGCACGCCGACCGCGCTGCGCGCATGGCGCCCCGCCTCGCCGAACACCTGCTCCATCAGCTCGGACGCGCCGTTGGCGACCTTGGGCTGGTCGGTGAAACCGTCGGCGGAGGTCACGAACACGCCGAGCTTCACGATCCGCTCGACCCGGTCGAGCGACCCCAGCGCCTTGTTGATCTGCGCCAGCAGCATGATCCCGCACGCCCGCGCCGCGGCATAGCCATAGTCGACCGGCCGATCGTCGCCGAGGCGCCCGGTCATCAGCGTGCCCGAATCGAACGGCAGCTGGCCGGAAATGTAGAGGAAGCCGTTCTGCTCCACCGCCGGCACATAAGCGGCGACCGGCGCCGCCGCCTCCGGCAGCGTGATGGCGAGATCGGCGAGCGCTTGGGCGGGCGTGGTCATGCCGCTTCCAAGCACCGCCGAGCCGCGGCGGTCAAGAGGCCGGCCCCTCGGCGAACCGCGCGAGGATCCAGTCGGCCGCGGCCGGCCAGTCGTCGATGCGGGCGTGGGCCTGGGACGCCGGCGGCACATGCGACGCCATCTGCGGCTCGGCGATCATGTGCAGCCGCCATACCTGAGGCGCCTCGGCCGCCACCGAGCGGTGATGCACGGCGAGATCGTCCACGAACACCGCGGCCGTCGGCGTGAGGTCCGCGAGCAGCTCGGCGACGGGGCCGCCCTTCGGTCCGCGGTTGCACAGCACCCGGTGGCGGATGCCGAACCGCTCCAGCTGCTCGACGCGGCTCGCGTGATAGGCATCGCCGATATTGGTCAGCACGACGATGTCGGCCGCCTCGCCGATCCGGCCGAGCGCCTCGACCGCGCCCGGCACCACGTTCTGCCGGTGCATCTCGCCGTCGAAAAAGCCGTCGAGCAGCGGCCAGATCCGCTCCTCCTCGATGGGCCGGCCGTCATCGACATAGGTGACCGCATCCCGGAACGTCGGGCGGTTGAGCGCGAAGCGCAGCCCATGCGCCTCGCCGATCCAGTCGGCGAAGTGCGACACCATGTGCAACAGCACCTCGTCGCAGTCGGTGATCAGGAGGGGTCGGCTCACCGCTCCAGCTCCGCCCGCGCCGCGACCAGCCGTTCCGGCGTGGTGCCGATCGCGTCCGCGCAGGCGACGAGATCGGGCTCGTGCGCCTCCAAGAATGCAAGCGTCGCGGCCAGCACCGCCCGCTCGCCGATCCGCGCGCGCAGGTCGTCGGGGTCGAGGCCGGTCAGCGCCAGCAGACGTGCCGCTCGATCGCCGTCGCTGATCGTCCAGCCGAGCGCCGCCAGCGCCGTCGTTTCGGCGTCGTTTGTTTCCCGCTCCCGCATCCTCTAAGGCTTTCTCCACCCGGGTTTGTTCAGGGTGCGCGCGTGGGCGAAAAGATACTCGTTGTCGAGGACAACGAACTCAATCTGAAGCTGTTCTGCGATCTCCTCCGCGCGCATGATTATGCGGTGGAGCCGGTCCGCGACGGCCGCGAGGCGCTCGACCGCGCCCGCGCCTTCGCGCCCGATCTCGTCATCATGGACATCCAGATGCCATGGATCAGCGGCCTCGAGCTCACCGAGCAGATGAAGGCGGACGCCGAGCTCTCGCCGATCCCGATCATGGCCGTCACCGCCTATGCCGCCAAAGGCGACGAGGAACGCATCCGCGCCGCCGGCGCCGAAGGTTACGTCGCCAAGCCGATCTCCCTCCTCCGCTTCATCGGCGCCGTGCGGGAACTGCTGGCGCCGGTGGAGCTGCAGGCCCATTCCGCAGACTTGGAGAGGTAGCCGATCCGTGCGACGCTGCAAATTCCATGGCTCTTAAGTTCCCGGTCGCACCGCGCACGATCCTGCTTTGCGACTACAGTCTGGGAGGCTTCAGGAGCCCGGAGATGGTGAAACGCAGACCAGCGGTGGTGGTGATGGGCCGCTTGCCGCGTCGGGAAGGGCTGCACACGGTCGTGCCGCTGAGCGGAACCCCCTCGGATGAGCGCAATCTCTATGCTTGCAGGATCGAGCTCGATAGACCGTTACCGGCGCCGTTCGCCGAAACGGTCTGGTGGGTCAAAGCGGATATGATCGCCACCGTCGCCTTCGAGAGACTTGAGCTATTCAGAACCGAGCGGGACGCCGACGGCAGGCGCAAATATCTGAGCGGACTGAAGGTTTCGGAAGCTCAATTCGAGCAGATCAGGCTGTCTATCAGGCACGCCCTCGGTCTCGCATCTTGACAAATTACGATACCGATCATACGTGCTCCTCGATTGCTCGCGGGTAACGCCGTTGAGCCTCAAGACCTCCTCGGAGGCGGTCGTGCCATCGGGCGATAACAAGCCTTGGCACGATGTCGATTGAGCCCCCGAGCTTATGCTCGGGGGCTTTTTCGTGGCTCCGGAAGGGCGCCGCAGGAGTCGCGCCAGGAGCGATAATCGCGCGCGGCCAAGACTTCTGCTCTTGCGTTGCCCTGATACTGATTCGATGATGCCGGCGGCGGAAGGGGGCGCCGCGTGTGGAGGGCTGGTTCGCCGCGCTTCAGCTCGTGCTGCGCGAAGTCGCGCTGTTCGCGGCCGCCGGGTACCTGCTGCTCGGCCTCAGCGACCTGCTGGTCGACTTGATCTGGTTCTGGCTGAGGTTTCGCCAGCGTCTCTCCGGCACCGCTCCGCCGACCTTCGCCGACCTGCCGCCGCCGCGTGCGCCCGGGCCGCTCGCGGTGTTCGTGCCCGCCTGGGACGAGGCCGGGATCGTCGACCGCATGCTGGCACAGGCGCTCGCGCGCTTCGACCACGATTACCGCATCTTCGTCGGCTGCTACCCCAATGATCCGGCGACGCTCGCCGCCGTTCGCGCCCTCTCGGACGAGCGCCTCCGCGTGATCGTCAACGATCGCCCCGGCCCAACCACCAAGGCGGACTGCCTCAATGCGCTCTGGCGCGGCATGCGCGCCGAGGAAATCGCGACCGGACGGCGATTCAAGGCCGTGGTCCTCCACGACGCGGAGGATGTCGTGCACTCGGCCGAGCTCCAGCTGTTCGATCGCCTGGTGGAGCATCACGGCATCGTCCAGCTGCCGGTATTCCCGATCCCGCGGGGCGGCTCGCGCTACGTCTCCGGCATCTACAACGACTTCTTCGCCGAAGCTCATGGCAAGGAGCTGGTGGTCCGCACCGCGCTCGGGGCCAGCCTCCCGTCCGCCGGCGTCGGCTGCGCCTTCGATCGCGACCTGCTGGAGCGGGTCGCGGGACCCGCCGGGCCGTTCGATGCCGACAGCGTCACCGAGGATTACGAGCTCGGCCTCCGTCTCCACGCGATCGGCGTCCGCGGCGCCTTCGTGCGGATGCGGTCGGCACCCGGCAAGGCGCTGGTCGCGACCCACGAATATTTCCCGGCCACGCTCGACGCCGCCGTGAAGCAACAGTCGCGCTGGATGCTCGGAATCGCGCTTGCCGGCTGGACCCGGCTCGGCTGGCGCGGCGGCCCTGCCGAATGGTGGATGCGCCTGCGCGACCGGCAGTCGCTGCTCGCCGCTCTGCTGCTCGTCTGCGGCTACACGGCGGCCTTTCTCTTCGCCTTCGTGCAGGTCGGCGTCGCACTCGGCGGCCGGGTCGAGCCGCTGCCGCCGGCGCTCGTCACCATGCTCCAGATCAGCCTGCTCCTGCTCGGCTGGCGGCTGCTGGTCCGCTTTGCGTTCACGACGCACTGCTACGGCCTGGCGGAGGGCCTGCGCAGCCTGCCGCGCGCGATCGTCGCCAACCTGGTCGCGGTGCTCGCCGCCGAGCAGGCGCTGGAGCGCTATCGCGAGTGGCGCCGCACCGGCCGCCCGCGCTGGGACAAGACCGCGCACAGCTTTCCGGACGCGCTGCCGGCCGAATGAGCTGGACCGGGCCGCGCCGCTTCGTCGCCCTGGTGGTGATCGGCTGGACCGCCGCCCGCCTCGCGGTGCTGGCGCCGTGGACTACCTCGCCCGTGGACCCATTCGCGCCGCCGCCCGCCGTCGCGACACAGCGAACCAGCTGGCCCCGTCCACTCCCCCGACCCACACCCGATCCCGTTCGTGTCGAGCGTAGTCGAGACACGTGGCCGAGCGAAGCCGAGGCCCCGCTCCCGCGACCGGTTGCCGCACCCGCTTGGCCGAAACGCGCGCCCTCATTGGCAGTCCCGCGCCCGACCGCAGCCAGCGCGTCACCGCCCGCCCCGCCACCGCTCACGCCTGCCCCGCCGGCAAGGACGCCCGCTCCCCCGCTGCTGTCGGGTACCGCTCCCGCACCGCGGCCCTCACCCAACGGCTGGTCGCTCTCCGCCTACCTCTTCCTGCGTGAAGGCTCCGGCCGCCCGCTCGCGGCCGGCGGCACCCTTGGCGGCTCGCAGGCCGGCGCGCGGCTCACCATGCCGCTCGCTTCCGGCGTCGCGCTCAGCGCCCGCGCCTACGCTCCATTGGAGAGCCGCAGCGCCGAGGCGGCGCTCGGGCTCGACTGGCGCCCGCTCCCCTCGCTGCCCCTCAACCTGCTGGTCGAGCGCCGCCAGCGCCTCTCGCGGGGCGGCCGCTCCGCTTTTGCCGCGCTTGGCTATGGCGGCATCGATCGCCCGCTGGTCGGCCCCTTGACGGTGGAAGCCTACGGGCAGGCCGGCGTGGTCGGCCTAAAGCGGCGCGACCTGTTCGCGGACGGCTTGGTGCGCGTGAACGCCACCGTCGGCGACGGCATCCAGGCCGGCCTCGGCGCCTGGGCCGCCGCCCAGCCCGGCGTTGCCCGCCTCGACATCGGCCCGCAAATCTCCTGGCGCCTGCCCGCCGCCCCCAACCTCCGCCTCCTCGCCGACTACCGCCTCCGCATCGCCGGCGACGCCGCCCCCGCGTCGGGCCCGTCGCTCACCCTGGCTGCCGATTTCTGATCGCGCCGCTTGCTCGCGGACGTCAGTTGCCTCGCTGCGGCCGTGCGCAGCAGGCGGAGAGTCGCACTTACAATCCGACCAGCAGTTGACGTCGGCTGCGGGTGGAAAGCGGACGTTCTGCAAAGGGAACTTGAGCTTAGTTTCAACTTCTACGTATGCACTCGCAGTAGGGAGTGAGCGGCCCTTCACGGGGAGCGCGAAGTCAAAGCTTAATTGCAAGACCAGCGCGGCGTCGATTACTCAACCTCCTCCATATATCGTCGGGGGTTTATACCCCATCCGTTCAACGACGTCAGCGACGCAGTCCATCTGCGCCTCCACCTGCGTTCCAGTCGTATCGAAATCTACTGTGAGCGGGCTGTCGCCGTCCAGTGAACCCTCGACGATCCGTGCGTGTTCTTCTGCTCCGCAAGCCGCCAACGCGGCCTGGATCTGCTGCTTCTTTGGCTCCCTTGAGCAGCTCGCCAAACAAAAGGCTGTCGCAACCAGGCACACGAACTCAAGGCGGACTAAGGAACGCTTCATGGGATGACGTTGCGGCATCGATGCGCATGATTGCAACCACCTGGCTAAGGACCGCTTTTGAGAGTTACTCGCTGGAACGCGCGGCGCAGACACGGTCAGCAAGGGTGTTGGCAACCGTTCCGCTCGCGATCTCTGACCACTCACTCGGGCCGGTTCTGTCCCTCGAGATAACCCTTCCGTGACGCTCTACCCTCGTTTCTTTAAACCGGACTCGTTGCATTCGGCAGTCAATGTCAAATGTTGCTAGCGTGGCGTCGTGATTGTTTTCATACACAACCTTCTGTTTTCCGGAGACAATATATCCACGACGTTGAAGTGCAGCCGGATTATAGTAGAAGAACCGTGTGCCAGATTCAGGTTCGTTAGTCGCACCAAACTTCACCCAGAGAGGCGCCACGCATCCGACCGTTGCGAAAGTAAGCAGAGCTACAGTCTGGCTGCCAATCTTCGCTGCATGCGTCCTTATATTCCGTGACTTGCCAGATGTGAGGGACATCAGCTTGAGTTCCGTCGGTCTAGCCGTTTCGTTCACATGCGCCGGAGGGCGAAGCGAGCTGAGACTGCTCCGACGATCAGGACCAGCAAAACATACAGGGGGGTCAGCGTCATCAGGGCAGCTATGAGCATACCGCCTGAATCAACTTCATCGAGAGATGCGGGACCTACGCGCCTCAGCAAATAGCCTCCGAGCAGAAGCATGCCGAAGGCACCCGGAAGCGCCGAAACAAAGGCCAGCTTCGATTTGGGCCAGTTTGGTCGCCTGCGGCGCAGCAGTCGCACGATTATCAGCGCGAGTGGCATCGAAAGGAGTAGCGGCAGAAGTAGCAGGACGTTCCAAGCGCTCATCGATCGACCTTTTACCGTTGGCGACCGTCTCGGTCGAGAACAGACATTCTGAAGCACAAGCCCGCGCTTGGGTCGAAAGCAGACGCTCATTGCGCGCTGTCCGCTAAGGGTGGAAAGCGGACGTTGTAGGCGCGACGTTCTGAGCGGATAGTGGCTGCGCATGACAAACGATCAAATCTCGGTTCTAGACCTCCTGTCGGATGACCACTTCCCGTTGTGGGACTTCGCCGACAACCTACCCGTGATGCGTCCAGATGCGACCGATAGCCAAACTGCGCTGCTGATCGACTTAGTCGAGAAAGGCCTCGTCGAGATCACGTTCGGCAGGTGGATCGAGAATGATACCTTACCCCTGCCGGTGGAGGACGCCCGCGCTGCGCTTCGCAACGCAGCATCATGGAACCCGACCGGGCGAGAGCCGGGCTATGTTATCGAGCTGACGGAAGCTGGAAGAGGGTTTCTACCCGAGAGGGGCATTGGGCTTCCGCTTTGAATGTCCGCTAAGGGTCGGAAGCGGACGCCGACAGAGTTGGACCTACTCACCTGACAGGCCATCGGCCTCGCGTCGCCCTAAGTGCCCGCGATGCGCCCGCCGCTCACTCGGCCCTTTTCCGGTCGTCACGCCTTCCGCCTCCCCGCCCGACCCGTTAAGCCCCCTCCCGTGGACATTTACTTGCCCGTCGCCGGCCTGTCCGTGAACGCGCTCGTCATCATCGGCCTCGGCGGGATCGTCGGGCTCCTGACCGGCATGGTGGGCGTGGGCGGCGGGTTCCTGACCACGCCCATCCTCATCTTCTACGGCATCCCGCCATCGGTCGCGGTCGCCTCGGCCGCGACGCAGATCACCGGCACCAGCGTGTCGGGCGTGCTCGCGCATCGCCGGCGCAAGGGCGTCGACTACCGCATGGGCGCGATGCTGATCGCCGGCGGCACCGCCGGCGCGCTGGTCGGCGGCGCCCTGTTCCGACTGCTCCAGGAAAGCGGCCAGGTCGATACCGCGATCGCTTTGCTCTACGTCCTGCTGCTCGGCACGATCGGCAGCCTGATGGCGAAGGAGGCGGCGGTCGCGCTCGACATCGTCAAGCCCAAGCGCCCGCCCGCGCCCGGCCGCCGCCGCTCCAGGCTCGTCGCTGCGCTGCCCTTCCGCTGGCGCTTCTACCAGTCCGGCCTCTACATCTCGCCGCTCGCGCCCCTTCTGCTCGGCCTCGTCTCCGGCATCCTCACCGTGCTGCTCGGCGTCGGCGGCGGCTTCGTGGTGGTGCCGGCGATGATCTACCTGCTGCGCATGTCGGCGCAGGTGGTGGTCGGCACCTCGCTCTTGATGATCATGGCGGTGACGGCGGCGACCACCCTCGTCCACGCCACCACCACCCGCTCGGTCGACATCGTGCTCGCCGTGCTCCTCCTCCTGGGCTCGGTGGTCGGCGCGCAATATGGCGCCCGCTTCGCGCAGATGGCCAAGCCCGAGCTGCTGCGGATGTTCCTCGCCATCATCGTCCTCGCCGTGGCCTTCCGCATGGCGCTGGAGCTCGGCTTCCGGCCGCCGGAAATCTACACGGTGCAGCCGCTGTGAGGGCACTGCTGGCAGCGCTCGCGCCCTTGCTCCTCGGGGCCGCCGAGCCGGTGCTGGTGCCGGACGTGTCGCAGCGCCAGGTCGAGATCCGCTACAGCTTCACCGGCGCCGAGCTCCTGCTGTTCGGCGCCATCCTCTACCCCGGCGGGCGGGTGCCGGAGCGGCCGGCCGACATCGCGGTGGTGGTGAAGGGGCCGACGGCGCCGATCATGGTGCGCGAGAAGCGCCGCGTCGCCGGCATCTGGATGAACGTGGAGGCCGAGCGCTTCCGCTCCGCCCCCTCCTTCTACGCGGTCGCCTCCTCGCGTCCGCTGCACGAGCTGATCGACGAGCGCACCGCAGCCATCTACGAGCTCGGGCTCGACCATCTCCAGCTCTCGCCCGGCGCCGGCATGACCCCGGAGGATCGGCAGCGGTTCGAGAGCGGCCTCATCGATCTGCGCCGCCGCGCCGGGCTCTTCGTGGCCGATCCCCGCGGCGTCGAGATCAGCCAGGATGTGCTCTACCGGGCGCGTATCACGCTTCCGGCGCGCGCCCCGGTCGGCCGCTACACCGCCGAGACGTTCCTGATCCAGGACGGCCGCGTGCTCGCCGCCGCCTCGCGCGAGGTCCAGGTCGAGAAGCTCGGCTTCGAGCGTTTCGTGGCCACCGCCGCCAACCGCTGGTCGCTCGCCTACGGCCTGGTCGCCGTGCTCGTGTCGCTGCTGCTCGGCTGGGGCGCCAGCGCCTGGTTCGCGCGCCGCGCCTAAGCACCCCAAGAAATCAGTTATTTACCCCCGGCGGCTAGAGCAGGACTCCTGTACCGCGGCAAAAGGCTGTTTGTTCATGGTCGATATGATGGGCTTCCAGGGGTTCGAGGCTTCCGACGAGGTCCGCGGCGGGACCAAGGACGCGCGCGAGCGCCAGATCGGCACGGTGATCGAAATCGCCGGCGGCGGTGCCCGCATCCAGATCGACGGCCGGCGCCTGCGCGAACTCGCCGCGCATCCCGATCCCAGTGTTGCCCTCTCCGGCCAGGTCGGCAGCCAGGTGAAGCTCGAATGCGGGCGCCGCTGGCTGCTCGCCAATGTCCGCAATCTCAAGATGACGGACGCCGCCGGCGATCTCGTCGTCGCGGACGTCGACTTTCTCGGCGAGGGCGACGAAAGCGAGTCCGCCCGGCTCGTCAACTTCAAGCGCGGCGTCACCGCTTATCCGATCCCCGGCAATCGCGTCTTTCCCGTCACCGGCGATGACCTCAAGCAGATGTTCGCCGCCGACGAGCGCCCGCACATCGAGATCGGCACCGTCTACCCGACCAAGGACGTGCGCGGGGCGCTCTACATCGACGCGCTGCTCGGCAAGCATTTCGCGCTCTTGGGCTCCACCGGCACCGGCAAGTCGACCGCCACCGCGCTCATCATGCACCGCATCTGCCAGCTCGCGCCGGAAGGTCACATCGTGATGATCGACCCGCACGGCGAATATTCGGCGGCGTTCAAGGGCTATGGCGAGCTGTTCAACGTCGACAACCTCGCCATGCCGTATTGGCTGATGAACTTCGAGGAGCATTGCGAGGTGTTCATCACCTCCTCCGGCGCCGATCGCCAGCGCGACAGCGACATCCTCGCCAAGTGCCTGCTCATCGCGCGAGCCAAGAACCGCTCGGCCGAAGGGCTCACCAAGCTGACGGTCGATTCGCCGATCCCCTACACCTTGTCCGATCTCACCAACGCCATCACCAACGAGATGGGCCTGCTCAACAAGGCGACCGACACCGCGCCCTATATGCGGCTCAAGACCAAGATCGACGAGCTGAAGCTCGATCCGCGCTATTCCTTCATGTTCTCCGGCATGCTCGTCGCCGATTCGATGTCCAGCTTCATCACCAAGATCTTCCGCCTGCCCGCGCGCGGCAAGCCGATCTCGATCGTCGACGTGTCCGGCGTACCCTCAGACATCGTGTCGGTGGTGGTGGCGGTGCTCTCCCGCCTGGTGTTCGATTATGCGATCTGGTCGCGCAACGAGCTGCAGCGCCCGGTGCTGCTGGTCTGCGAGGAAGCGCACCGCTACGTGCCCGCCGACAAGACCTCCAGCGGCCAGTCGGTCCGCAAGGTGCTGGAGCGGATCGCCCAGGAAGGCCGTAAATATGGCGTCTCGCTCGGCCTCATCACCCAGCGCCCGTCCGATCTTGCCGAGGGCGTGCTCTCGCAATGCGGCACCATCATCGCGATGCGCCTCAACAATGATCGCGACCAGCATTTCGTGAAGTCGGCCATGCCGGAAGGCGCGCGCGGCTTCCTCGACGTCATTCCCGCGCTCCGCAACCGCGAGTGCATCGTCTGCGGCGAGGGCGTCTCCATCCCGATCCGCGTCGCCTTCGACGACCTAGAGAAGGACCGCTGCCCGGCCTCGTCCGACCCACTCTTCTCCAGCCTGTGGAAGCAGAGCGGCGACGAGGAAGCGATGGTCACGCGCGTCGTCAAACGCTGGCGCGCGCAGGGGCGCTAGGCTCTCCTCCGCGCGATTTCCGTCCGAAGCTGATTCACAAGTCTCGGCGCACGCTCAGCGAAGCCGGCTCAGGACCCGTTGGAGCAGCAGCTCGCATCGCCGGACGGTGGGCGGGCTGTCGTTCAGTTGGTCGCGGTCCAGAATGGCGAAATCCACCACCCGCGCGCCAGCGGCGAATTGCTGCCAACTCAGGTCAATATGCTTGAGCGGGTTCCGCGCGGGATCGATGTTCCAGAAGTGGGCCTCGATCGACGCGCCGGTATCGACCCGCCCCGCGACGATCCCGAAGCTCGGAAAGAACCACTGGACCACCCGCGCGGTGGGATAGCACTGGCCCAAGGCTGGATTGCCGGTCCGATGGACGCCGAGATAGGCCGTATCCGCCTGCCAACTTTCTTCGAGCGCCGCCTGGAGCTGAGGCAATGAAACAGGCGGTATCGTCGCGGCCATCTTGCCGATCATGGCATATCGAGTGCCTGCTTCCACCCTCGTCGATCACGCCGCGGCGATGATTGTCGGCCTAGATTGTGCGCCCACCCCCGACCGGTGTCGCCAGCAGCTGCGCCAGCCGCGCGCGCATCGCCTGCAGTTCCGGCCCGGCGAGGCCTGCACGGGTCATGAAGCCGCCCGCCGCCGGATCGATCGCCACGCCGTCCTTCAAGAGCTCGTAATGGAGATGCGGCCCGGTCGACAGGCCGCTCGAGCCGACATAGCCGATCACCTGGCCCTGCCGCACATACTCGCCCGGCTGGGCCAGGATGCGGCTCATGTGCGAATAGCTGGTGGCATAGCCGCCGCCATGCGCCAGCCGCACCTGCTTGCCATAGCCGCCGGCCCAGCCCGCGCGCGCCACGGTGCCGTCGGTGGCGGCCAGGATCGGGGTCCCGTAGCCGGCGCGGAAGTCCATGCCGCGATGGAGGCGCGTGTAGCCGAGGATCGGGTGCCGCCGCCATCCGAAGGCGGAGGAGACGGTGCCCGGCACCGGCCGCTGCAACGTGCCGCCGCTCGATTGCCCCGCGCCGGCGGCGTCGATCCACTGGCTGCGGCCGTTCTGCGGCCATTCGAGCAGGTGCAGCGCCTCGCCGGCGGCAGGCGCGAGGCCGGCATAGAGCAGCCGCCCCGTCTCGGCCTCGCCGGTGGCGGCGCGGCGATGGGCGACGATCAGGTCGAAGCGGTCACCGCGGCCGACCGCGCCGACGTCGATCCGGGTGGCGAGCGCGCGCAGATAGGATTGCACGGCCGCGGCCGGCGCACCCGCAGCGCGGACGGCCAGGTAGAGGCCGTCGCTGACCACGCCCTGGATGCGCAGCGGCGTCTCGTCGACCGCGATCGGCAGCGCCTGCAGCTGCAGCGCGCCGCCGGCGCGGCGCACCGCCACCTGCATGTCGAGGCGCGCGCGAAAGGCCAGCCGCTCGATCGGCCGCGGCTGATAAGGCGAGAACCGGCGGCCGAGGATCAGGTCCAGCGTCGTGCCCCCGGCGATCCGGTCCGGCGCGACGATCGGCGCGATCATGGTCGCGACCTGCGCTGCCTCCGACCCGGCGACGCCGGCGCGCTGCAGCACCCGCTCCAGGCTGTCGCCGGCGCCGAATCGCGCGACCAGCGCAACTCGGGGTCGCTCGGGAACATGGTCGAGCGGCTTCACCGCCTCACCTGGTGCCATGCGGCGGCCGGTCTCGCCGCTCGCGGCGAGCGGCTGGACGGCGAGCGCCGACAGCTGGCGCTGCGCGGCGCGGTCGAGCCGCGGCGGCGCCGCTCCGGCGATCGGCTCCAG
>SXGU01048484.1_pt1 | contig 13897 bp, 12 predicted proteins | sample 3174531 | NCBI WGS metagenome assembly SXGU01 (sample SAMN11356863, study PRJNA531348) | freshwater metagenome | isolation source: freshwater sample F1-140 | place: China: Fuxian Lake, Yuxi | collected 2017-12-25 | reverse complement strand
TCTCGTCGTGAGCCACGACCGGCGGTTCCTGGAAGCGGTCACGTCCCGAATGATCGAGATCAATCGCAGCTATCCGAACGGCGCCTTCGAAGCTAAGGGCAACTACAGTGACTTCCTGGAACAGCGGGACGCGGCCCTGCATGCGCAGGCCAACTATGAAGCCTCCCTGGCCAACCGGGTCCGCCGCGAAGTGGAATGGCTCAGGCGCGGTCCCAAGGCCCGCACGACCAAAGCCAAATCACGCATCGATTCAGCCGGCCGCTTGATCGAAGAATTGAGCAGCGCAGAATCCCGGAAAGATCCCGGCACAGCCGGCATCAACTTCACCTCGTCGGGACGCCGCTCCAAACAGTTGGTCGAAGCCACACAACTGTCCAAGTCGCTCGGCGGTCGTCCGATCGTCACGAACCTCGACCTGCTGCTCGGACCGGGCCAGCGGATCGGCTTGCTGGGACCGAACGGCAGCGGCAAGAGCACGTTGCTCAAACTCATCGCCGGGACTCTCAAGCCGGACTCCGGCACCGTCACCCGCGCGGACAAACTGCGCGTGGTCACCTTCGAACAACACCGCGAATCGCTGGACCAGGGCATCTCGCTCCGCCGGGCCCTCGCCCCCTACGGCGACTCGGTCGTCTATCAAGACCGCGAAGTGCATCTCGTCTCCTGGGCCAAACGGTTTCTCTTCCGGTCGGAACAGTTGGATCTCCCCGTCTCCCGCCTCTCCGGAGGCGAACAGGCCCGGCTGCTCATCGCGAGGCTGATGCTGCAACCGGCCGACCTCCTGATCCTGGACGAACCGACGAACGACTTGGACATTCCGACGCTCGACGTGTTGGAAGACAGTCTGGTGGAGGTCCCCGGCGCCTTGATGCTGGTCACGCACGACCGATGGCTCCTGGACCGCGTCTCCACCATGTTGCTCGCGCTGGACGGCACAGGCCAGACCGAATGGTTCGCCGACTATGCGCAATGGGAATCGGCGCAAGAGCGAAAAGCGGCGGAAGAGAGCCGCGCATCGAACTCACGCCCCTCCAAAGCCTCACGCTCCGAGTCGGACTCGGCGCCGAAAGCGAAAAAGACCGGCCTCTCCTATCGGGAGCAAAAGGAATGGGCCAAGATGGAGCAACGCATCCTCCAGGCGGAAGAAACCATCGCCACCTGCCAGGCCGCTGTGGAAGATCCGGCCATCGCCTCCAATGCCACGGCCTTGCAAGAGCGATCCGCCGCGCTGGAAGCAGCCAAGACAGCCGCTGAACGGCTCTATGCGCGCTGGACCGAACTCGAAGGCAAACAGACGGAAGCCGCCGGTCAGCCCTAGGTCTAGCAGATAGCCCGCAGCATTGTAATTCTGTACAATGCCGCCATGCGCTTCGCCACGTCTCTCTCCTCGTTATTGCTCGTCATCCTCGCCTTGACCTCCTCCGGCTGCGAGTCGACCGACCAGGCCCTCGGGGCGGCGAAACGAATCGCCACAGGCCAAACCGGCCAGACCATCATCGATCTCGCCCAGGGAAAAGATCCGGCACAGATCGCCAAGAAGCGGCTTGAGCAATATGCGCGCAATCCCAACGCCCTGCTCAAAGACCTGGAGGAGGCCAAGAAAGACCTGGAGGCCATCCTGACCGCCCTTGGGGTGAATGTCGGAAAGACCTGGGGCAAGGAAGAGGTCAAACTGCCCGAGCAGAAGAAATATGTGAAGTACACGCAGAACTATAAGAGCCGGGCCATCGTCGATTTCGATGCGGGCGAGATCCTGGTCGAAACATTGGACGAGCAAGACCCTCAGCGCAGTCTCAAGAACGCCGTCATCACGACAATCCTGACCCCGGAAGACCCCCGAGCGGTCGATTTATTTTCCGACAAGGAAATCGTCCTCACCGGCGACAAGGCCCCCTACCTCTTCGACCTGATCCACGATCAACGGAATAAACCGGTGCGCACGCCGGCGGAAGCCGAGTCCTTCGCGGCCTATCTTCTTGAAAAGAAATCTTCCACCAGGGCGATCGACCAGGAGGGAGCCAAGAAAACGGCCCACTTCGTCAAAATTGCGATGGTCTCCAACCTCGCCGTGAAGCAGGCGGATAAATACCGGACGCTGGTCCATCAGTTTGCGGAGCACTATCACATCAGCCCCAGCCTGGTCTTCGCCATCATCCGCACCGAGAGCAACTTCAATCCCTTTGCCGTCAGCTCGGCTCCGGCCTATGGGCTCATGCAACTGGTCCCCACCAGCGGAGGCCGCGAAGCCTACCGGAAGGCGAAGGGGCAGGATGTCTCCCCCTCGCGGGAATATCTCTTCGACCCGTCCAACAATGTCGAGCTGGGCGCCGCCTATTTGAATGTCCTGATGTTCAATCAGCTGGAGCCGGTCACGCACAATGTGTCGCGCGAATACTGCGTGATCGCCGCCTACAACACAGGCCCGAGCAACGTGTTCCGCACCTTCTCGCGAGACCGCACGGCTGCCGTCAACCAGATCAACAGCCTCCAGCCATCCGGCGTCTACGCCCAATTGCGCCAGCACCTGCCCTACGAAGAGACCCGCCATTACTTGGAGAAGGTGACCGGCTACCGCAAATCCTTCGTCAGCTCGTCCGAAATCTCTGTTCAGTAACACTCACGTGCGCCCGACAAGTTCTTCCCGCAGCTCTGCCAAGAGAAATTCTACGACCGAGCAGGAATCTGGCTGCCGATGACAGACGGATCAATACCACAGCGCCCATTGCCCGAACTCGCTCGACCCCAGCAACTCCTTCAGGCCCTGCGGGGCTGAATCGGGCAGCAGCGACGCGAGCAAACCATGGCCGCCCAATGCGGCAAGTTCTTGCCACAGTTCATCGGGCAGAGGCCCCTCGACGGACGACTGCATGATGACGGTCAGGACATAAAGCAGAATCGACATATTGTGGGCGGTCGTGAGGTCATAGGGGTAGGAATAGACTTTAGAAAACAGAAGATTCCTGAGGATGTCCACCACGACCGGCTCATCGCGCAGACGATCATGATGAAGATCCAGCGACAGGCCCTGCGGCAAACCGGCGAAGGCCCGCCGGTCCCAATCGAATATCTTCGACAGATAGGTGCGCAACGTCGCGCGATATTCATCCGCCAAGAGGCCCGGAGGCTCCTCCAGCCACGCGCTCAAATCGATCGGTTCGTTCCTGCGCAAAGCGTCCAGCAGCCGGTTGCCCGCATACAGACGCTGATGGAGGGGCGCATGTGAATAATCGAGCAGCTGGAGCAAAATCGTTTCGACCCGGCGGAACGACTCCCAGGGAATCTCCAGTGCCGGCGCGAGACGAAACCCGTCCGGGCTCCGGACCGGGGCGAGGAACAGGCGCTCGCGCACAACGTCCTGCCGATCGGACAACGACGGCCCCAGACGATTTCGCACGCTGCCACACACAAGACTCGTGCTGACGGCCACGCCATCCGGCGTCTGCGCAAAGGCAAAGGGGAAGACGGCGCAGGGTCCGAAGGGTTGGCGGCCAAGGGTCTGGTGAATCAGACATTGACGCCGTTCATCCAAAAACCGGCAGGTCTCGCGGTTGGCCTTGAGCTGCAACTGGCCGTCGGAGCGAACCTCCAGCTTCGTGCCCTTGAGCGCCGGTTTGATGCCTTCCCATGGGATGGCATCGATCAGGACTTGGGCGGCGGGCGGCAAGGCAATGTTGTAGTCGAATTTACAGCAGGCCCCGCTCATGTGGCAGCTAAAGCGCGTCTCGGGCAGGAAGCTCAGGTCCACAGCCGATTGCCGGAACAGGCGGCCGTAGGATGCGTCCAGGGAACTCCGCGGCAGAACCGGCTGATCGGCCAGCATCCAGGGATATTCGGCCAGCGTTTGCAGCAGCCCGTGGCTGTAGGACCAATGCTGCAGCGAGGAGGCCGCGAGGCACCATCCAATCCGCCAGTCCCCACCTTCAAGCCGAAGGCCCAACGCCACGGTTGCAAGCCGGTCATCGCCCAACTCCCTGGCGCTGAACCACCCGACCGCGAGGCCTCCCTCCTCTTCCACATTGTCAGCCACTATCTCGACAAGTTCGAACACCGGCAGTCTGCCGATCCCCTGCAGACAGATCTCGCGATGCGCCAGAGCAAAGGCCTCTCGGTCCACCTCACCTTTTCTGAGCAACCGCCCTTCGAAGGCAACGGGCGCTTCTTCCGCATAGAGGTCATACAAGCGGTGGCCCCCGTCAGGATCGGCCTGAGCCGCAAGAAGCTCCTGGAAGAGTGACGGAACGGCGACGGTCTCTTGCAACAACGGGACAAGTTCTACAAACATCGAGCCTCCCTGTGACGAACAGCGCCGGGACTTCTCCCCCGGTCATACGATTGGCCTGGGCGTAATTTTCGACAGATAACGCAAGCGGTGTGCCGCACAGTTCTGTGCCATTCACAGGGCATTTTCATCATCCGGCTGGCGTCCCTCGATCATTCCGGCGCTATGAGGAAAATACTGCCGGGTTGTTGGGCAGATTACGACCAGGATAGAGCGCCGAGCAGATGCGAACGGTGCGGGCTGCTCGCCTCAGCCATCGCGCACTTCATGTTCGGAGCCGGCTCAGGTACACTGCAAGCCGGCATGAGAGAAAAGAACTACGACGCCATTATTATCGGAGCCGGTCACAATGGACTCGTGACCGCCTGCTACCTGGCCAAAGCTGGCTGGAAGGTGCTGGTGCTGGAGCGGCGCTATCTCGTCGGCGGCGCCTGCGTGACGGAAGAAACCTTCCCCGGCTTCAAGGTCTCCACTGCCTCCTATGTGAACAGCCTCTTCCGCAAGGAGATCATCGAGGATCTCGGGCTCGAATCCTACGGGCTCAAGATTCTGGAGCGTAATCCCTCCTCCTTCACGCCCTTCCCCGATGGCCGCCATCTCTTGCTCGGTCCCTATCAAGCGCTGAACCATCGGCAAATTGCCAAGTTCAGCCTCAAGGACGCGAACGCCTATCCGGCTTACGAGGCCATGCTCGAACGGATGGCCTCGGTCCTCGAACCGCTGCTGACCATGAGCCCGCCCAATCTGGCGAAGCCGGGCCTGCGAGATCTGTGGACCCTCTATCAAGCGGGCAAACCCTTTCAAGCCATGGGCCCGGCCATGAGCGAGGCCTTTGAAATCCTCACAGCCCCGGCCAGGCAGATCCTGGATCGCTGGTTTGAATCGGAGGCGCTCAAGGCCACGCTCGCGACCGATGCCATCATCGGCGCGATGGCCTCTCCCTCGACGCCCGGCACCGCCTACGTCCTCTTCCACCATGTGATGGGAGAGACGAACGGAAAGCGGGGAGTCTGGGGCTATGTGCAGGGAGGCATGGGAGGGATCACTCAGTCATTAGCGGCGGCAGCCCGTGAGCTCAAGGTCGAGATCCGTTGCGAATCCGAAGTGGCGAAGATCCTCGTCAAAGACGGCAGGGTCCGGGGCGTCACCCTCGCCAACGGAGCGGACTGTCACGCGCCGGTCGTGGCCAGCAATGCCGATGCGCAGGTGACCTTTACCCGCTTGCTGGATGCGCAGCAGCTTCCGCCTGAATTCTCCGAGGCAGTCAGCCGCATCAGTTACGAAAGCGCGTCGCTGAAAATCAATGTGGCCCTGAGCGAACTGCCGGACTTTCTAGCCTGCCCTGGCCTCGAGCCTGGTCCTCAGCATCGCGGCACCATCCACATCAGCCCAGACCTGGATTACATCGAGAAGGCCTTCAACGAGGCGAAGTATGGGCAGCCCTCGCAACGGCCTATTCTGGAATGCACGATCCCCTCGGTCGTCGATCCCACCGTGGCCCCGCCAGGCCAACACCTCATGTCGATCTTCGTGCAGTACGCTCCCTACAAACTGCGGGGCGCGACCTGGGACGATCTCCGCGAGACATTCGCCGATCGCTGCTTCGCCACCCTGAACGATTATGCGCCGAACTTTCAGCGCTCCGTCATCGCCCGCCAAGTCCTGACGCCGCTCGACCTCGAACGGACCTTCAATCTGACCGGCGGAAATATTTTCCAGGGAGCCATGACGCTCAATCAGCTCTTCGCCTGCCGGCCCGTGCCTGGCTTCGCCGATTACCGCACCCCGATCGAAGGGCTCTATCTCTGCGGAGCCGCGGCCCATCCAGGAGGAGGAGTCATGGGCATCGCCGGCGCAAATGCCGCCAGAGAAATCCTCTCATCCGCATCGCCGCTTTCGAGACTCATAAAGCGTCTCTCGTGAAACGTCGTTCGTTTTCCGATTCGACCGTTTCACATTTCACGTTTCACATCTCACCTTTCACGGCCTCACGGCCTCTGCCAGCCAGCCACCAGCCTCACCTTTTCCCCTCTTGACGGAATCATAGCCCAAGCGTAGCGTAAAGGAGTCCTATCGAACCGCCTCACTGAGGGTGGTGGCCATGGTCCTCCTTGGGAAACAGATCCAACGGTGCGACCCTGCCGGGTGTAACCTCCTCACCAATCGCGCACTTCCCAACGATATAGCCCGCTTGTCGCGCGAGGAAGCTCCTGCCTGCGCTTCGTCACGCGCTCGCAGCGTCCCCGTCTCTCGCACCCTCATTCACCAGAACGGACAGAACAAGTCCGCCGTCACTCACTCAACGCAGTATCACGTCACTCGAGCTGGACGGCCCGCGACAGTCGGCCGCTCGCCGAATGGCCCGAGACAACCAGGAGGTCGTTATGTCCTACAAATACACCACCATCGATGTCATCGTGGGTGTGGGGATGTGCGCCATTGTCTTCGGCGCACTCCTGTTCTTTGTCGCAGCCACGGGAACATTCCAGGTCGCCCCGATCTCGTATACGCCGATTGAGCAATCGACGGAGATGCTGGCCGGCATGGCCATGCTCCAACCAGCGCTCGGACAAGCCATCGTCGAGCGTGAGCTTCTGGAGCGCCGCGCCAGCCAGGGCATGGCAGGCGCTATCGCCCTGTGGAACAAGGCGAACTTGGCCCAGCAAAATCTGGAATCCCTCCCCGGCGGACCGTTCGGAGCGGTCCGCCGCGACGCAGCCACCGTCCCGGCCAACCATGCAGCCCGCATCCAAACCGTCATGGGCCGGGAGATCGTGAACTTCACGAAACGCGGCGTTCAGAGCGGGCTGTTGTCTGCCGATCGATACCGCTCCCGATACAACCGCCTCATGATTCACAGGAGCGACGCCAGAGCGCAGCGGCGGGACATCGAGTTCGCCTCGACCTGGCAGGCGACGCTTGGGCGCGGGATTGTCGAAGCGGCCCAGAACTACCGACGCCTGAGCGCATCGGTCCAGGAGCAACTGGGCAGCGCGATTCTGCAGATGACGCATCTGCAAGCCACGCTCGAAGAACGCCGGGCCGTGAACCAATATCAACTGGCCAGCTTGATCGGCGCAGCCGTTCGCACCGGGGCCCTGGCGGATCGGATCGAGCGGCTCGCCGCAGCAGAGCCCATGGCCAAACCGGCAGTGACGGTCTCTCAGGACACAGCCTCCCTGCCGCAGGTTCCGATGGGCGTCCTGATTGCCGCCGCGCTCGGATTAGCCGCGGTCTTTTTCGGAGGACTCACGATGGCCGGATCGCTGCGGGAGCGGAAAGCGATGGCAGAGATGAACCGTAACAATGCCCGGTGGGTCTATCGCACCGCGGCGTAACGCAGGGGGAGAAACAGAAAAGGGAGGCCGGTCCCTCACAGGGGCGTGCCGGAGATCGCATCTCTGGCACGCCCCTCGTGTTATGGAGTGGCAGCAGGATACTAAAACAAGCCATCCTCGGCGTCCGTCGTTCGTGAAGCGTGAAACGTCCGAGTCCCAAAACGAGCGACGCTTCACGAGGGACGATTCACGGCCTTTGCGCTGGCGGCCTGTTTCAGCATCCTGCTAGTTTCGACTTTTCCACATCTCAGGCTGTCGATGCAGGTGCAGAACGGCCAGCACGTTGACGCTCCCTTCTTCCACATGGAAGTACGCGCCATAGGGGAAATGGCCGAGCAGCACACGGCGCACCTCGTTTCCAAACACGGAAATTGTCCGGGATTGCCTGCAATACGACGGAACACCTGGTCGAGTTCGTCGAGGAACCTCGTTCCCAAACCGGACCGCTGGTCTTCATACCAGACGGCAGCAGCCTGAATGTCGAGGTCGGATTCTGGCAGGACAACGAGCCGCAGTGCCATCCGTCAGATCAACGCTCTCGCAACTTGCGCTCGATGTCTGTGCGGACATCGGTCCAGGGTCGGCCAGCGCCGGAGTTCGCCTTATACGCCGCCAATCGCTCGCGAATGATTTGCCTGTGCCACTCGGGCACAGGAACTTGTTCAGCGGTCGCAGCAATCCGGTCCCAAAGCGATTGCACAAAATCGATCTGCTCGTCGACCGAGAGATCGTCGAACCCTGGAGGAGGAGTGGGGACTATCTTGGACATAGAGAAAACTCCTACAGCCAAAAGCATATCTCAAACCGACGATCAGGAAAAGCTGGCAAATCTGGCGAATTGTTGAAAAAGCTCATGGCCCTCGCGCCACTCGCCATGCCCGCTCTCTGCGTTGATATGTCCCGCCTGGCCGATATCGACAAACTCGCTCCCCCAGGCAGTCGCACAGTCTCTGGCATGGGCCAGAGAGCCGAACGAATCGTTCGTGCTGGCGACCACCAGGCTCCGAAAGGCGAAGGGCTCCATCGGCACAGACTCAAACCCGCGAGCCGTGGCGGGGAAACATTCGCTCTGCGGGTCCGGCACCGCCACGAGAAAAGCGCCCTCTATCGCTAAGGCTGAACGACTGGCCCAATGGGCGACCAGGAGGCAGGCAAGGCTATGGGCCACCAGGATAGGTGGAGCAGGACAGGCCTTCACGGCAACGTCCAGCCTGCTGACCCAATCGTCACAGACAGGGCTGTCCCAATGGCCCAGCTCCACAAGCTGCCAATCTGGATGGCGCAAGCCCCAGAGCGTTTGCCAATGGTGCGGCCCGGAGTTACCGAAGCCGGGCAGGATGAGCACAGGCGTGGTCATAGGATCACGATAAGGAAGAGAGATTGAGCGGAATCGTTAGCGAACCCAGGGGGCCGGCACAGTCTGATTCGGAACCGCCCGCTCGATCGGTCCCACCGGCCGTTTGGATGGCTCAGGCCCCAGAGGAAGCCCTTCCGGCGAGGCATTCCGGTTGAGACGAACGATGATACCGCCCATCACATCCCAGCGGCGGAAATTCTGGCGCGGCGCCTGGGGGTGCTGATTGTGGCAATCCACGCAGGACTGAACGATCGCAAGATCCGCCGAGATGGCTTTGAACTGGTCCCCGTCCACGAAGCTGAGGACCCGCACATCGCGATTCTTCTCCAACTGGATAAGCGCATCGCTTTCGGCGGCAGTCCTGGGGCGATTCGCAGGATTGAGCGGGCTCAAACCGATCAAGCCCATTTCAAACCCGTTCACTTGCGCCGCAGCCGATTTCACGAACTGAGCCGGAAGCGGCAGAAAGTGCGAATCCTTCTGCCAGTCTTCCTTCGGCACAACCCCACTTTCCCTCAGATGCTCGACCACGTCCAGCACGTAGGCCGTGCGAAAGGCCTTGACGATTTCCAGGATGTACCGGGCCGTCTGGTCGAACGTGGGATCAGCCGCCTTGGCAGACCAGGCGACGAGGGTGAAACAGGCAGAGAGGACAAGGATGAGAGCCGGGCGACCGCAGTTCAATCGAACCTCCTACAGCAACGGCAAGATCAGCAACACGTGAAGACTCATGAGGAGGCACAACCTAGCCGATTCGACTTTAGCCGTCAACCGCTCCTGGCGGACGTTGTTCGTGAAACGTGAAAAGTAAAAGGTAAAAGGTTTCGGAGGGGAAGCATCCAGTAGCCCCACGTTTCACCTTTCACGTCTGACGTTTTACGTGTGGCCCAGCCACGCTGGCGGACTGTTTCAGCAGCCTGCATCTAGCAGGGGATGTTCACGGCAGGATCGCACAACACCGGCGGAATCTCTGGCGGGCGCATGTACTTGCTGGAAGGGTCCTGGGACCCCATCGACCCCTTGATCGGCGGACCGCCCGGCATTCCCGGAAGTCCCTGCCCGGCTGAGCCAAACCTCTTCCCCAAACTTGAACTCGCAGAAGAGCCAACTCCGGGAACCGGCACAGAGGTAGGCCCGCCGAGGGAAACTCCCGCGCCGGACGTAGCCGGCGGCAGCATCGCTTGCGGAGTCTGTCCCAATTGATTCTGAACAGGAGGAGGAGTCGGCGTTTGCGGCGGCGCCTGCGCCCCGCAGGGAACAGCCAGCACAACCGACAAAGCAGCCAACGAGAGAACGCGCTTCATGGGATCAACCATTCCCGGAGAGACAATCGACATGGGAGGATTCTAACGAGACAGGAGCAACCAAGCAATGCCACGCGAGTTGCCCCAAGGGATTTGCATCTCTTCTATCTTGGGGTATACTTTGCCCATGTCTATTCACCTGCCCCTCAAGGACATGACTCTCCAGGAAAAACTTGCGGTGATGGAGTCCCTCTGGGAAGACATCAGCAAGACTCCTGACGCCATTGAGTCACCTGCCTGGCACAAAGATGTTCTTGAAGAACGCCGCCAGAATATTGCCAAGGGAGAAGCCAAATTCTCCGACTGGGAAACAGCCAAAGCGGACATTCGCAAACGGCTATCGTGAGAATCCAGATCCTGGATAAAGCCCAGGACGACCTCACTCACGGCTTCCAATTCTACGAAGCAAGAGAGCCGGGCCTCGGCGGATATTTCCTCGACAGCCTCTTTGCCGACATTGACTCCTTGCTGAGCTACGCAGGAATTCATCGCGTGATCTTCACCTACCACCGTTGCCTATCCAAACGTTTCCCCTTTGCCATCTACTACAGCGTGGATGGAGAGATCGTGCGTGTGCACGCCGTCTTAGACTGCCGCCGAAACCCATCATGGACGAGGAAGCGGTTGGGAGAACAGCGCTAGCCACGCAATGCCACGCACGGACCAGTTACTCCAAGAAAACGTTCAATCCCTATCGCTCTTGGCTACGGAAGGATGATGGCCTGCGCGGAATGGCATTGTCAGGCAGGGCAAAGCAGAGAGTCTTCGCATCGTGGGTATCGCGATGAACCGCCGTGAGCTCATAGGGCACCGACGCCTTCGACATGATGCGCGTGACAGGTCCCGACATCATGGCTCCGTGCTTGCGTGAAAGGTGAAACGTGAGACGTGAAAGGCTTCAGCCACTCGGCGCAGGGGAAAGGGATCAAACAATGGCTCCTGAAACCATTTCGCTTCTTCAACTTGTCATTCGAAAGTCTTGATGGGCTCGTAGTAATCAAGGCAAACCCGTTCACCTGCCATTTCATTAAATCTCTTTGCCACTTGCTCCCAATTTCTCAGCACATGCATGTGCTCTCCTCGCGCAGTATTCCATTGCTGCTTAAGCTGCCGCAGCCGTTGATCTACCAACGATTTAGCATTAATCAGTTGCTCGAGGTGCTCCTGTGAGCGAACACAAAGATAGTGATATTGATAAATGACGCGACTGAGATCAGAAGCAACAAGCTTGAAGTCCACATTTCCCCCGGTCTCCAAACGTTCACTAGTTGATTCAAGCCACTCTCGGATACAATTAACCGAGCTAAGCGCTAGCTTTTCCCCTCTAAACTCATCCCACCCATTTAGCTGCTGGAGCACATACAGAATTGTATTGGCTCGATTGTTTTCTGTTAGCTCATCAAACTCCCTGGCTATGCCTTTAAATGGAAGACGAAAACTCCGGCTCAACTTCTTCTCAGTTCGTCTCCCCATGTACCATCGAAAAATCCATTTCGCGGGAGGCGCCAAACTAATAGCAATCGTAAACGCAAGGTAGGCAATTACAACACCCAGCGCCCAACCAGGAAGCTTCTCGTAACCAGCCAAGAAGCCCACAGCACCGACAAGAAATACACCAAAAGGGATCAGAAGGTCTTTCATAATTGTGATCGAGGAAGCCTGGTCAGGCTTCCCTTCGTTAGGCTCTAGGGAAAGGAGGAATGAGTCGTTCTTTTTCATTTGGCTAATGAACTTTCTACGCTAAGCCTTATCGGTCAATAGATACTAAGCTGCACAGTCCATCGAATAGTATCATGCAAGTTATGACAGAATGACTGCGGGGGCGTACTCTGCCAAAGAACCCAAGCAAAGACTCCCGCCCCCTTTTCTTCCCCCCACCTGCAAAAAGCAGGATATCCCCCTTTCTGGCTTTTTCGTCTTCTGTGGTCAAGAAGGAACTTCTGAACGAAGCAAGTCAAGCTGTTCAGCACCCACCGTTGCTCGATCAAACAGATCAATCCCTGATATTTCCTCATATCTTGCGGCCAGCTTCTCCTTAAGTCTAAACAATCTCTTCTCACCAGTCCTAACCAGCTGGTTGTATGTTGTCACGTCGATCCGTGCTCGAACAGGAGACTCTCCTATCTTACGAGTCTCCTCTACCTTACTACTTCTTGTATGCCCAACGACAAAAGCTCGAATAAATGGAGCTCCATCCAAGTGACCTGACCTAGCCAGATCCTCGACATAATCTGTCGCTTGATGAACTGCCTCTCTGCCGATCTCAAGGCGCCCCCGCTTCAACTCAATAAGAAGAATGTCTCTCAGCGAAGAAAGGCCTTTCTCATTATCGTACGCATCTGTTGAAACACCGCACATTGTAGAATCTGACAAGATTAGTAGATCGGGACGCTTCCTCGGATATAGAACAGCCTTTGGATCTAGTCGTTTTTTAAAAAGCGTTTCTAACGCGGTTCTTAACGATACATTGGAGGCATATTCAGCTGAGTCAAATTCTGGCCCAAAGAGCCATCGTGCCTCTGAAACAAGAGGATGGAGAGTGTGCAATTCGTCTGCATCCTGGTCAGCAGAAAATCGGGCTATCGCCTGCAGCACCGCAACGCGCCTATCAATTTCATCGAGGACCGTCAGCGCATCCCTGACAGTCCATTCTCCGAGCAAGCGGTCCAGCCCTTCAACGTCTTCATCTGACAACTTGGAAAGCTTCTCCAAAAGCCCCATACCGCCCCTTGATTTCTCTAGGTTTATTACGGCCTGAACAGCAACTGAGACCGTCTCGACCGTCATCATCGGCTAAGTTGCAGTTAAATCATCGACAAATTCACGTATCTCAAGGCGGGCAGAAGGCTGTAATCCTTCGATCGTTTCCCGATGCTGGCTTAAGACGGAATTCCTGGTTTCCTGAATTCTTTCCGTAGATAGGCGAAAAAAAAGCCGCTCCACGTATTCAGTGACAACCTGAAAAAGAGAATCTATTAGCTTTGAGCTCTTGAAGGCTGACCAATCTGGCTGAACTTCATCATACAACCCATCTGACTTGATGACTACAGTGTGCCGCTTCGCTATTCGTGTTCGTCCGTCAATTAATACTGTATTCCCAAGGATCCAAGAAGGTTCTCCAACCAACCGTCCGCCCACCCAGAACGCCACCCCCTGATATTAAGTTGTCCGAGCAGACTTAGTTGAATCAATAAAATATGCCTCCACGGACAGCGTGTCATTTACCTTCAAAACCGCTTTGTCAATCAAGCCGGTGTGCTCAGAAAATGGAACTGATTTTCCATTTACATAGACAGAGAACTGAGGGTCATGCAGAAAGCGAGCTGATAGCACGTCACGAATTCTGTCAGCAGATGGTATATTTCTAGACGCAATGGCCGTTAGCACAGTCCCGTGCCCTGAAGCTTTAAAGCTTTCAAACTTCTTTACGGTAAATGGCTCTGTACCACTTGACGTGGCCACTGTAAACCGACTGCCCGTTCCATCTCGCTTCGTCTCAACATGATACGTAGGCGCAAAACATAATAGACCATGGCGGCCCATGCCATTCCTGCCATATGCAGAGCGTCTCCAGTTAGCTCGCTCAGGTGGAAAATCTGCACTTACCCCTTGATGCTTA
>SXGU01043111.1_pt1 | contig 13897 bp, 15 predicted proteins | sample 3174531 | NCBI WGS metagenome assembly SXGU01 (sample SAMN11356863, study PRJNA531348) | freshwater metagenome | isolation source: freshwater sample F1-140 | place: China: Fuxian Lake, Yuxi | collected 2017-12-25 | reverse complement strand
AGGTCGGGGGTTCAATCCCCTCACCCGGCACCAGGCGCGCACTGGCAGGGTTGGAAACGTCGCGACAGATCGCGGCCAAGACAGTGAGGCAATGGAAAAATACCTCAAGCTCATCCTGTCGGCCGGTTCGTCGCGGACTTTCAACTGCTGCGCCATCTCCAACGGCATCGTTGCCGCCGCGCCACCGCCAGAGGCGCCGAAACCCGGCGGCAAGGCGCCGCCCGGGCCCAAGCTGCTGTTCGAGAGCCGGGCGCTCAACTACTGCATCGTGATCAAGGAGCCGGGCCGCACCAAGCCCGGCATGTTCGCGCCGCCGCCGGGCAAGACGCTGCGCACGCGACTCTATTTTCCCTATAACCGCGAGCGGCCGCACGAAGGCGGAGTGTCGATCGACACCCAGAACCCGAAGCTCGACGAGGCCCTGCTCGACACCGCCGGTCTCGACAAGAAGAACCGTCCCGAAGGCTACGAGCACGACAAGAAGATCCTCAAGGTTCTGATCGACCTGCCGTCGCTCGATCCGTTCCTGCTCAAGGACCGGTTCCGGCAGGGTTCCATCGCCATCCGCGACGAATATCTCTACGTGCAGCCCGAGGAATGGGAGTCGATCCAGCAGTACGTCCACAACCAGTTCCGTATCGTGGCCACCACGATCTTCCCCGGCGAGACCGCGCAGATGGACGAGCGCGTCAGTCAGCTCACCCAGCAGCTCTGGGAGCTGCGCGACCTGTCGCATCTCGCGGCCCTGACCAAGGTCTTCGGGCTCGACCCTCAGCGGACCGAGGAGATTTTCTATTCCTGGAAGGGCGTCATCTACTACGACTACGCCTACAACCAGCTGCGGAGCATGATCACTCAGCTCTTCGACTGGTTCGACCAGGGCTCGACGCCCAAGGACTTCGTCAAGCCGATCGTCGAGCGCGATCTCGACCGGCTGCGCACCGAGATCAAGAATCACATCCTTGCCGCCAAGTCGGAGACCAAGAAGCACCTCACCGCCTACCACAAGGGCTTCGACCTGTTCTTCAAGGAGAAGAAGACGGCCGGCGACTTCGTCTCCTTCCTGCAATCGGCGCCGAACAATTTCTACACGCTGGGCGAGAGCCTATCGAAGCTCAGCCATTCCATTGTCATCTGGGATCGTGGGACGCAGAATTTCCGCAACCGCCTGCTGCCGGGCGAGCAGCTCATGGAGCTGTTCGAGTTCATCGCCGAAGTCTACTGAAAGACCGGCTCGTAGATCTCGATATGGGTTTTGAAGCCCTGCAGCGTGCCGGCGCGGCGCAGCCAGCCGGCCGACATCAGAACCTCGCGGTGCTTAGGATTGTAGTAGCAGAGCCGCAAGCGGCGTGGCTTCATCTCCAGGCTGCGCCGCAGGTTGACCAGCACGGCACGCAGGGTCTGCGGCCCGAAGGGGTTGAACAGATAGACCAGCGTCTCGTCGTCGAACGGATAGTCGGCCGCGTCGCCGGTGACCACGTCGATGGAAGCGCGCCGGCCGCGCAGCAGCCGGGCATTGGTCCGGGCGACACCGGCAGCACCCGCGTCGAACTCGATGCCGCGGCAGTAACGCAGGTTCCGGCGGGCAAACACCGCCAGCACCCGTCCGCAGCCGCAGCCGAGATCGGTGATCGCATCCTGCGGGGTCAGCCCCAATGCGTCACGCAGCGACAGCAGCCGCATGTAATAGGACGGCATGTTGGTCGCCGGATCGCCGTGGCGGGTGGAAGCCGCGTCACCCGCCGCGTAGCGCCGCTCGGCCTGCGTGTGCACGCCGTAGGTCGTATCGACCACGACGTCCGCCGCGCGCATGAAGATATGAAACGACCGGTCCTCGATCGTGTCGGCCAGCCAGCTCACGCCGGCTCGACCGGCGAGATGTCGAACACCTGTTCGGCCGGCAGACGCATGACCGTCTCAGCGATGCGCTGCTTGCCTTCGCGCCAGGCCGCCATCTCGGCCTCACCCAGCAGGCCGAGGAAACCGCGCTTGGCGAGCAGCGTGTAGCCGTCCGGCACGATCCCGTCGCGCAGCCAGAGCGCCACCTTCCGGCCCTCGTAGTGGATCTCGAAGTAGTAGCGCCCGTTGTAGGATTCCGGCCCGCGGCCGCAGGCGGGGTCGATGATCACCCGGCGGTCGCTGATCGCCCGTGTGATGTACTCGAAGCCGTCGAGGATGCCCGGTGGGCTCAGCGCCAGGACCAGACGGATGCGGCGCCGTTCCGGCGGCTGCCCGCCGGTCAGCTGCCGGAACGCCAGCTGACAGGCCTTGAGAGCCATGCTCAGGCCGTTGTCGAAATCCTGCCCGTGATATTTGCGCATGTCGTCGAGGCTGATGACGATTTCGCCCCGGACATCCCGAACCGTGAAGATATCGCTCATGCCGCCGCCCTGCCCTCCCGTGCCGTCACCGGGGCAGTATAGGCGCTGATCAGCTGCTGGTGTCGATACGGCCGCCGCGGAGCTTGAGCGGCTTGATCAGCTGCGTCACGTAGGCGAGCCCGGAATTGCCGCTCAGACCGCTGGCTTCCGCCGCATTCTGCGAGTCCTTGAGCGTCAGGTAGCGTTCGATGAACTTGATGGCAAAGGCGTTGGCGTCGACCTGGTTGCCCGCCGTGCCGCCCGTGTCGCGGCTCTCCTTCTCTTCCAGATCCTTGATGCGGCTGGCCGTCAGCGCCGTCGCTGCGTCGAGCTTGCGACCATCGGCATTGAGATCGCTGAGCACGCGGACGGCATTGAAACGTACCGTTTCCAGGGTGGCCAGGGCGCCGCTCGTGTCACCGGAATCAGTCGGCAGATCCAGGCTGCCGCTCTCCAGCAGGTCCATCACATCGGGCTCGAAGGCGGTCTTGGCGGTGATCGTGACCGGCAGGGTCGAGACGCCGAGCGCCAGCCTGATCGATGACTGGTTCGGGTCGAGGAGGTTCTTGTTGCTGACCACCGCCTTGCCGACCAGGACTTCCATGTCGGTCGACAGCTTGCGATAGAGGCTGTCGACACCGGCACGCGGGTCGAGCTTGTCGGCCGCCAGCGAGATGAACTTGCTGTCGATGCCGATCTCGCGCGAGGTCGTCTCCATCGTCGTCTTGATCGAGCCGTCCAGGGAGGCAATCACCGCGTTGGCGTTGGTGGCGCTGGTCACGTCGCCGGCGTCCAGCACGTCGTGCACCAGGGTCATCAGATCACGGCCGCGCGCCTGGGCGTAGTAGTTGCCGATGACCTGGTAGCTCTGGTTGCCGCCGGCCAGGAGATTGTCGGTCGCGTCGGTCGTGCCGATCGCGCTGCTCAGCTGGGTCAGCAGGTCGTTGTAGCGGGTCTCCAGGTCCGTGCGGTCGGCACTGCTATCGAGCTGCGCGGACTGCGAGGCGACCGAGCGGATGTCGCTGAGGATCAGGTTCACGTCGAGGGCCCGCCGGCCCGCATCGCGCAGGGATTCAGCGCCGTTGTAGATGCCGACCGTGTTGAGGCTCCCCGCCCACTGCGACACCGACTTGATGCCGTTGTCGAACAGTGTCGTGTCCACATCGACCGTCAGCCGCACGTTGTCGCTCAGCGCCTTGGCGCTGCTCAGCCCGCTGGCCGCATTCTGGATGCTGGTCGTGTCGCTGGCGCCGGTGATCGCCTGGAAGGCGGTATTGGCGTTGTCCAGATAGGTCTGGAACGACGAACTGCCCGAAAGATTGTGCGAGCGCACGACCGTGGTGTCGCCCGCCGACTTGATCTGCACCGTGATCGACGAGCCGATGCTGCCGTCGAGCAGGCTCTCGCTGGTGAAGCTGGCGCCGGCCGCAGCACTGTCGCGGGCGTAGGTCGAGCCGCTGATCGCGGATTCGATCTTCGCCTTGAGATCGGCGAATTCGGTCTTGTACTCCGTCAGCTCGTCCGCGTCGGTCTCGGAGCTGCCGGCGAGCTGGATCAGCTGCTGCAGGCGCGCGGTGTGCGTGGCCACGCGGCCCATGGCTTCGCCCGCGGCGGACAGCAGCCCCTGCTGGCGCAGCAGTTCGGGCGCCGCCGCCTCCTGGACCGGGATCTCGGTCGCGTAGGGACCGCTGAGGTTCTGGATGTTGGCCAGGCGGTCATACTCGTCCTGGATCGTCTTGATGCGATCGAGGATCGTGGTCAGCGTGTCCTGCGAGCCCTTGACCACGGCGCGCGCGCTGGCGATCGAGTTCTGCTCCTCGCGCGCCACATCGAGCGCCGATTTGGTGCCCGAGGTGCTGCCGCTGGCGCTCGTGCCCTTGCCGAATTTCTTGATGTCGAGCTTGGCGTCGATCAGCGCCTTCTGCTTCTCGACCGACTGGTTGACGATCTCCGGCGGCAGGCCGAGCGCCGTCGTGACGATGGCGCGCAGCACCTTGTCGCCGAGGATCTGGAACGTGTCCGTGACGCCGCCGATGGTGCGCAGGAAATACGCGGCCTCGCGCAGCGCCGGGTTCTTGTCGGCGAGGGATTTCTCGAATTCGTTGCGGACGTAGCGGTTGACCACGTCGTTCACGAAGAAGCTCTGCTTCAGATAGAAATTGCCGAATTCCTTGAACTTGAAGGCTTCGGCGAACTGCTTGAAGCGCGGGTCGATCTGCCGGTTGGCGAAGGATTTCTCGTCCTTGAGATCGCTCTCCAGGATCCGGCGGATCTTGCCGCCGTATTTCTCCTCGCCGTCGAGCCCGAAGGCCGAGGTGACGAAGGTCAGCAGCCGCCGGTCCTTCACCAGCTGCTCGGGATTCTCGATCTTGCCGATCTTGCTTTTGAAGTACTCGACGTCCTTGAGCATCTTCGCCTGCTTGGCGAAGGCATCGAGCTGGGTATTGCGGGATTTGACCAGCGTCTTGAAGCTGGCGAGCGCCGGGATCGACGGCGTCGTCGTCGCTGTCGACTGACCAAATAGAGCGCCGATATCGACCATTCTGGCCTCGGTTGCGCCGTCTCAACGGCTCCCAGATTCTGTGGAAGCCCTTACGATCAAGGAATCAGGCTACCACACGGGGGGTTGCCCGCAAATCTACTCTATACCGACAATTTTAAATAAATTGTTAACCGAGCGCGGTCGTCTCAGTTAATTGTTCTAAAACAGTTACTTGGGTGTAGCGCCCATGACCTGCTGTTCGGTGGCTCCGGCCTTCTGTCCCTTGTCCTTGGCCTTGCCCGAGAGGGTGGGCGGGATATAGACCGCGCCGACATTGGGCTTGCCCGGCCCGGCATGCACCGCGAGCATGTTTTTCTTGTTGAGGATCAGCGCGTCGGGATGGTCCTGGGTATTGACCGGCGGCGGACTTCCCGGCGGCGCCGGCGGTTCGCTCTGGGCCGCAGCCGGACCTGCCAGCAGCATCGCCAGGGTCGCCAGCGCGGCGATCCCGGGAAGACTCTGGCGGACGGTAAGCCGGTGTAATGAAACGGTCATTGGCCTCGTTCCCTACGGATTTTTAATACGTCGATGCCAACGTGGTCGCTGGAACCATGATACTGTCCAGCCTGATAATAGTCCATTAACGCATCGTCCCTTTAACGCCCCGAGCCCCCGCCTCCCGTGGAAACGATTCAGCATCTGGCGAGCGAGTACGGGGCCTATATCTACGCCCTGATTTTCATCTGGACCTTCTTCGAGGGCGAAACCTTCGTCATTTTCGCGGGCTTTGCCGCCAGCCAGGAGATCCTCGACTGGACCGGGGTCTTCCTCTGCGCCTGGCTGGGCAGCTTCTTCGGCGACCAGCTCTATTTCTGGATCGGCCGGCGCTGGGGTACGCGCCTGCTCGAGCGCATCCCGCGCTGGCGCCCGGGGGTCGAGCTGGCGCTCGATTTCCTGCGCCGCTACGACACCACCTTCATCCTGTCCTTCCGCTTCATCTACGGCGTGCGCAATTTCGCCAGCTTCGCCATGGGCATGAGCGGTCTCGATCCGGCGCGCTTCGCCTTCCTCAACTGCGTCGCCGCCTTCGCTTGGGCGCTGTCCTTTGCCGGCTTCGGCTACGTCTTCGGCGAGGCGCTGGAGAGCGTGCTGGACGACGTCATCCACATCTTCGGCATCTTCATGCTGGTGTTCTTCAGCGCGGCCTTCGCGCTGGTCTTCTTCCTGCGCCGCCACCACCGCCGCGAGGCGGCGCGTACCGCCGCGGCGGCTGAAGCGGCTGCCGCAACCGCCACCTCGCCGACCAATTCCTGAGGACGCGCCTCAGGCCACCTTCCTGATGTTGAAGGTGAAGATCCCGGCCTCTTCCTTCCACTCGACAAGCTGCTGACCCGTCGCCCGGCAGAAGGCCTCGAAATCCTTCACCGCGCCTGGATCGGTCGCCAGCACCTGCAGCGTGTCGCCGACCGGCACGGTCTTGATCGCCTTCTTGACCCTGAGGATCGGCAGCGGGCAGTTGAGGCCTTTGGTGTCGAGGATTGTCGTCGCCATGACGTCTCCGGTACCTTAGAAAGCGCAAATATAGCAATCTCCGCGTGACAATGCCGATGCCCGATCTGCCAACCGCCACCCTGGTCAGCACTCTCGGCTTCCTCGCCGCCATCGTTTTCGGCGCGACCGCCCAGCGCAGCGATTTCTGCACCATGGGCGCCATCTCCGACGTGATGAACCTCGACGACTATCGCCGCTTCCGCGCCTGGCTGCTGGCCATCGCGGTGGCCATGACCGGCAGCCAGGTCCTGCACCTCGCCGGCGTGGTCGATCTCGGCAAGTCGATCTACCTCACCCCCAATCTCGGCTGGCTGGGTGCCGTCATCGGCGGGGCGCTCTTCGGCTTCGGCATGACCCTGACCGGCGGCTGCGGCAACAAGACGCTGGTGCGGCTGGGCAGCGGCAACCTGAAGTCGCTGGTGGTCTTCCTGGTCCTCGCCGTGTTCGCCTACATGACGCTGCGCGGCCTCATCGCTCTCGGCCGGGCGCGTTTCATCGAGCCCACGAATATCGACCTCGCCAGGGCCGGGCTGCGCAGCCAGGGCCTCCCCGACATGGTCGCGTCGCTGACCGGCTTTGCCCTGCCGGGCGTGCGCACGGTCCTCGCCGGCGCCGCCATCGCCGCCCTGCTCTGGTACTGCCTGCGCGATGCCGAGTTCCGCGGCAGCGCCCGGCACGTCATCAGCGGCCTGATCATCGGCACGCTGATCCCGGTCGGCTGGCTGATCACCGGGGTCGCCGGGGCGGATGATTTCGAGCCCACACCGCTCGCCTCCTTCACCTTCGTGGCGCCGGTGGGCGAGAGCCTCGTCTATCTGATGACCTTCACCGGGGCGACGATCAATTTCGGCATCGCCGTGGTCGGCGGGGTGATCGCGGGCTCCTTCCTCATGGCCATGACCACCGGCACGTTCCGCCTCGAGAGCTTTGCCGATGCCAGCGACGTGCTGCGTCATCTCGGCGGCGCCGCGCTGATGGGCCTCGGCGGCGTGCTGGCGCTCGGCTGCACCATCGGCCAGGGCATCACCGGCCTCTCGACCCTGGCGGCCGGCTCGCTGCTGGCCTGGCTGTCGATCCTGGCCGGCGGCGTCTACGGCATGAAGTATCTCGAGGAAGGCAGCTTCGGCGCCGCCCTGCGCGCCCTCGTCGCGCGCGGTTAGCGTTTCCTGTTCTTCACCATGAGAAAGAGCGTGCTGTTCCGGTATATGGGGTGCCGCATACGTTCTGTCTAGAGCGCGACAAGAAAAACCCCGCGTGACGCAAGAAAATTTGCCCCAATTGCCGGATTGATCCGATTCGAGAACGGCTTGGCTCCATCGGCCGGAGCCAGAGCGATAGACAGATTAGACACTCTCGCCAGAAGCCGTCGGCAGGAAATTCAACGGGTTAGTTGGCGCAGACTGTCCAATCTACCGTGGCGGCTCCATGGCTTTTTCTTGCAGACAAAGTGTCCAAAATGCGGCAGCGGCCTGATTGCCTAGCCCTTCAGCCACTCCGCGATGATGTCGGCCGTGTCCTCGATGAACAGGTCACGGAAGAAATGGTCGGCGCCCTCGATCGTCTGCACCCGGATCTCGCCGCGGCCTCCTCCGGCGTCGCGCGCCAGCGGCGTCACGGCTTCCTCCAGGTCCGGCACGATCTCGTCCTTGCCGGCGACGACCACGAGGGCGCGCGGCACCATGGCGCGCAGCAGCGAGGGCGTATGGCGGCGCGGATCGGGGCCGTACCACGCCACGATGCTGCCGGCCGTCGCCGTGGCGTTCTCGCAGTTGAGGAAACCGATCCCGGACATCCGTTCGACGGCGTTGCCCGCCTGGACCCTGGCCTGGGCGCCAGCCAGCACCTCGCTGAGCTCCGCTCCGAAGCGCGCCTTGTAGCGTTCCGCGGCCCGCGCCGACTCATAGGTGGTGGGGGCTACCAGCACGATCGAGCCGAGCGAGGGATCGTTGCGCTCGGCGGCGTAGACGGCGACCTGGTTGCCGCCGACGCTGTGGCCGATCAGCGCGATATCCGTGGCACCGTTGTTCTTCAGCCAGCCGATCCAGGCGTCGATCTCGTCGGCGGCATCCTGCGGACGATGGGCGTGCAGCGCGCCGCAATCGAAGAAGCCGGTCCGCCGGTCGACACCGAGGCTGAGGGTGATGGCCAGGGTGGAGATGCCGCGTGTCTTCAGGTGCTGCTGCAGGGCCGTGATGATCTCCATGCCGCGATGGGCCAGCGTGCCATGGACGACGACGCTCACGCCGCTTTCCAGACCCTTGCCTTCCGCCAGCTCGAGATTGCCGAGCAGCGACAGGCCACGGAACCGCGTATTGACCTCCTCCGCCTGAGCAGGAGCTGTCGCAAACCAGATCACACAGAGACTCAACAGAAGACGCCGCATCGACACTCCGCTTTCCTTATCGACGGGGGATCTCGCGCAACCCGCCCCCCGCCATGCGGCTGGTCACCTGGGTATATAGGTGAAAATCGGCCGCCACCGCCACCAGCAGGCGCTCCTGTGTCGCGGCGTGCTCCGGGTCGGCGGTCACCAGATTGGCCTGGTCGACCACTTCGAGGCAGGCCGCCCGGCAGGCTGCGAAGCCGGGCTCCCTGGCCGCACACTGCGCCTGCAGGGCCAGCAGGCGCAGCTCCTCGCCGCCGTCTTCGACCGGCGTCTCGCCCGTGGCCAGCAGCCAGTGCTCCAGGATCTCCTCAGCGAGCTGGATCAGCTCCGCGGCGATGGGCGGCGGCTCCTCGGGCGCAAACATGCCGAGCGTCATTTTCAGGAGCTCGAGCCGGTCTTCGATGTCCTGGAGCGATTGCGGCATGGCAGCGTCAGGCGGCGGGCGGACCGGCCGCAGTGCCTTTCTTCTCCAGCACGAAGCCGATGCGGCGCGGCTCGTCATGCTCGATCCGCTTGGGTATGGCAACCAGCAGCACGTTGAGCTGCGACACGTTCTGGATGAGCTTCATCCGCCGACCGCCTTCGTCCAGCCCGTCGAAGGTGACGATGTCCGGATTCCAGTAACCCATGTCGACGATGTGGAACTGCACCGTGTCGCCGAACGAGACCATGCGGGCTCCGACCTCGTGGGCGGAATCCATGTTGGCTTCGAATTCGCGGATATACGAGACGATGCGATTGAAGGTCGCCTCCGCCGCCCGTGCCGGCGGCACGGGCTCGTCACGCCGCGGCGCCAGCCTCTCCGCCTGTCGGGCCATCAGCGCCCTGGTCGCCGGCACGTCCGTCATCGCCCTTCAGTTCTCCATCTTGATGCCGAGGTCGCGGATCAGCTTCAGCCACTTGCCGATATCCTCGTTGATGTAGCGCGTGAAGCCCTCGGCCGTCGATGGCGCCGGTTCGGCGCCGAGCTGGGCCAGCCGTGTCCGCACATCATCGAGCGCGAGAATACGCACGACCTCGGTGTTGAGGCGCTGCACCAGCTCCGCCGGCAGCTGTGCGGGTGCGAGCAGCCCGAACCATCCGGTCGCCTCGTAGCCGGACAGGCCCGCTTCGGCGATGGTCGGCAGATCCTTCTCGAAGCCGGAGCGCCTGGCGCCGGTGACCGCGATGGCGCGCAGCGAGCCGGCACGGATATGCGGCGTCACCGGCGGTGCGGGCGAGAACATGAGCTGCACCTGCCCGGCGAGGAGATCGGCCACCGCCTGGCCCTGCCCCTTGTAGGGCACGTGGACCATGGTCAGGCCGGCGGTCGCGTTGAACAGCTCCGCCGCGAGATGCGAGGCCGCCCCGCTGCCGGAGGAACCGAAATTGAGCGCGCCCGGCTTCGCCTTGGCGAGGGCGATCAGCTCGGTGACGGATTTCGCGGCCAGCGCAGGATGGACGACCAGAAGATAAGGAGGTGCCGCGACCAGGGTGATGGGGGTGAGCTCGCGGCGGACGTCGAACGGCCCCGTCGCAGCCGCACTTTCCGGGTTGGTGGCGACGGCCATCAGCGTTCCCGTCGAGGCCATCAGCAGGGTGTAGCCGTCCGGCGCCGCCCGGGCCGCCAGGGTGGCGCCGATCGAGCCGGAGGCGCCGGCCCGGTTCTCGACCACGACCGGCTGGCCCCAGCTCTCCGTCAGTTTCTGGCCCACGATGCGGGCGAGGATGTCGATGCCGCCGCCCGGGGCCGCCGGCACGATGATGCGGATCGGCCGGTTCGGGTAGGCCTGGGCATCCGCCAGACCCGGCAGGCTCGCCCAAGCTGCACAGACCGCAAGAATGACGGCACGAAACAGCTTGGTCATGGCGCCTCCCGGCTCGCTCGTTGGCCGACCGCAGGGGTCCAGCTTGCCCCTTCGTCCGGGGGCCGGCAACGGCCGCGGCCAGGGTGGCACCCTTGCCGCCGGATCACTATATTAGAAATTCTGAATATGCAGCCCTGCTTTGCAGCCGGGACCAATTCTTTTGCTTTGATAATTTTGCCCCGCTCGGCCAAAGAATTAGCCTACGTTTTGGCTGGCCCCGGGAGATGACCGAAACCATGCGTTATGCCGCTTCCCTTATTGCCGCAATGACCGTGCTGGCGGGCCTTGCAGCGCCCGCCTGGGCGCAGGGCAAGGCGCCGCTGGTCAAGTTCGAGTACAAGGATGGCGCCATCGCGGCCTCACTCACCGGCAGGCCCGGCGATCCGCAGAAAGGCCGCCAGGTCGTCGTGGGTCGCACGCTCGGCAACTGCATCGCCTGCCATGAGATCACGGCGCTCAGGAACGAGCCCTACCATGGCAACACCGCGCCGAGCCTCGACGGTATCGCCTCGCGCATGAGCGAGGGCGAGCTGCGGCTGCGTGTGGTCGACGGCACCAAGGTCAATCCCGACACCATGATGCCGCCCTTCTACCGGGTGGACGGCCTCAACAAGGTGATGAAGCGCTTCCAGGACACGACCATCCTCTCGTCCGAGCAGGTCGAGGATGTCGTGGCCTATCTCAAGACCCTCAGATAAGGGCCGCACGGCCCGACAGATATCCAAGGAGAAGCTGACGATGTCTTTCGCAAACAAACTGCCGGCCCTGTCGCGCCGCGGCCTGCTGGCCGGCGCCGTGGGTCTGGCCGGCGGCCTGATCACGGTGCGCGACGCCTCGGCCCAGGCGGTCCAGCCCGGCGCCCACCAGCAGGTTCTCGACAAGGCCGTGGGCGGCAAGAAGGCGCAGCCCGGCAAGGTGCGCGTCCGCATGCCGGAGATCGCCGAGACCGGCACCACCGTGCCGATGACCGTGACGGTGGAAAGCCCGATGACCGCCGCCGATCACGTGAAGGCGGTGCACCTGGTGACCGACAACAACCCGCGGCCCGAAGTCGCGTCGTTCTACTTCACGCCGGGCAACGGCAAGGCCGAAGTCTCGACCCGCATCCGCCTGTCGCAGACCATGAACGTGCTCGCCTACGCCGAGATGAGCGACGGTTCCGTCTGGTCGGCGCGCGCCGAGGCGAAGGTCACTATTGGTGGATGCGGCGGCTGACCGCCCGCGCCCCTAGAAATTCAGGAGAGCATCCATGTCCACCGCCCGTATCCGCCTGCCGGCCACCATCAAGAAGGGTGAAGTCATCGAGATCAAGACGCTGGTCACCCACACCATGGAATCCGGCCAGCGCCGCGACGCGCAGAACAACGTGATCCCGCGCAAGATCCTCAACAAGTTCGCCTGCTCCTATAACGGCAAGGAAGTCTTCAGGGCCGACCTGGCGCCGGCGATCTCGGCCAATCCCTATCTCGCGTTCTTCATCACCGCGACCGAGTCCGGCACGCTCGACTTCGTCTGGACCGACGATGACGGGTCGACGATCAAGGAATCAACCAAGATCACCGTTAGCTGAGCAGGATCTCGTGATGAACGGACGCTTCTGGACGCTCGGCGCCGCCACGCTCGTCTCGGCGGCGACGATCATCGCCGCCTGCGCGACCGGACCGGGGCCGAAGATTCCGCTCCCCGCCGATGGCAGTGCCGGCGGCTACAAGAGCGATCCGGTGACCCAGTTCGAGCGCGCCGGCAAGAAATCGGGCTTCCTCTTCGCCACGCCCGAGACCCAGAACATGCAGAAGGACGATTTCGAGAATCCGGCCTTCCTGCTCGTCGACCAGGGCGAGGCGATGTGGGTCAAGGCCGAGGGCAAGGCCGGAAAATCCTGCGGCACGTGCCACGGGGCCGCCGCCAATCTGCGCGGCGCGGGCGCCACCTATCCCAAGGTGAGCAAGGAAACCGGCAAGCTCTTCACGCTGGAGCACCAGATCAATTACTGCCGGACCGAGCGCATGGAAGCACCTTCCCTGTCCTACACCAGCCAGGCCATGTTCGCGGTCGAGGCGCTGGTCATGCTCCAGTCGCGCGGCCTGCCGATGAACGTCTCCAACGAAGGGGCCGCCCGCCCGTTCTTCGAGGAGGGCGACCGGCTCTATCACACGCGCCGCGGCCAGCTGAACGTCGCCTGCATCCATTGCCACGAGAACAATTCGGGCAACCATATCCGCGCCGACCTGCTCTCCGAGGGGCGCAGCAACGGCTTCCCGCTCTACCGCCTGAAATGGGCGGGTGTCGGCTCGTTCGACCGGCGCATGGAGGAATGCTACGGCCAGGTGCGCGCCGAGCCCGAGCCCTTCGGCTCCGAGGAGCTCGCCAAGCTCCAGCTCTACGTCAACTGGCGCGCCAACGGCCTCCTCGTCGAGACCCCCGCGGTCCGGCGCTAGGCGCTGCTTACCCTCTCCCGCCGGGAGAGGGTGCGAGCGGAGCGAGCGGGTGAGGGGCAAAACCATGACCGGACGCGAAGCCGCCCCCCTCACCCTACCCTCTCCCCCCGCAGACGGGTGGAGAGGGGGTTTTGCTTAGATGCTCACGCGACGGCATTTCGTCCAGGCCAGTGCAGCCACCGCCGCGCTGTTCGGCCCCGGCGCTGGTCGACTCTACGCCCAGCAGCGCCTGAGCCAGGAGGGGCTGCTGCGATTCCCGGCCACCGGCCAGGTCACGCTGCTGCATTTCACCGACTGTCACGCCCAGCTCCTGCCCGTGCATTTCCGCGAGCCGAGCTGGAATCTCGGCGTGGGCGAGGCGCGCGGCCTGGTGCCGCACCTCACCGGCAGCGACTTCCTGCGCCACTATGGCCTGCCGGCCGGCTCGCCGGCGGCGCACGCCCTCACCGCCGAGGATTTCACGGCACTAGCCCGCTCCTACGGCAAACTGGGCGGCATCGACCGCATGGCAACGGCGGTCAAGGCGATCCGCGCCGAGCGTCCCGGCCGCACCCTGTTGTTCGACGGTGGCGATTCCTGGCAGGGTTCCTACACGGCGCTCAAGACGCGCGGCGCCGACATGGTCCGCGTGATGAAGGCGCTGGGCGTCGAGGTGATGACCGGGCACTGGGACTTCACCCACGGGCAGGAGCGGGTCAAGGAACTCGTCGGCACGCTCGGCTTCCCCTTCCTCGCCGGCAATGTGCGCGACACGACGTGGGACGAGGACGTCTTCGAGGGCGAGACCTTCTTCGAGCGCGGCGGGGTCAAGATCGCCGTCATTGGCCAGGCCT
>SXGU01549295.1_pt1 | contig 13899 bp, 7 predicted proteins | sample 3174531 | NCBI WGS metagenome assembly SXGU01 (sample SAMN11356863, study PRJNA531348) | freshwater metagenome | isolation source: freshwater sample F1-140 | place: China: Fuxian Lake, Yuxi | collected 2017-12-25 | reverse complement strand
CTTCCGCCAAGCAATCCTCGGTCTTGGGTGGTTGGTTAGACCTTTCCATTCATTGTTTTCACGTTGAATTCCGAGCGGACCATCCGCCCAGACTCAGGGGACTTTCACCCCCGGACTCACACAGCTTCACGAAGCGCACCATAATCTTGATCGTAATCGCGGGCAAAGTCTGAGCCCGCTTGAAAATACTGTGATCCTAAAAACGGCGGTACGGATTCACAGAAGGAAACAAAGAGAACGAAGGGACAGCAACTTCGACAGACGCTCCCCGGTGATAGGCGCTCACCCAGTCAGTGAAGTTCGGGAGACCAGGAAGATCCTGCCAAATCTTTTTCACTTAGTTTCCTTCGTTGCCTTCTGTTCAAACCAACTGCTGTTTTCAGGATAAGAGGCTCATCCATCAGTGAACGCTGTAACAGCCACTCAATTCTGTCTTCGGACTTACTTTCCGATTCGTGTCCATTGGTGTCCATTCGTGGTTTCCTGCGGCATGGTTATGGCCAAGCTTGTGATCAGTTGTTGAATCCAGTAGCGTTTTCGGCGTCAAGAATCCCATGCCGTATCGCCACGCCATTCAATTCTGCATCTTTGTTGCGATTGCTGTGATGATCCACGGCCTGGCTGGACGCGCAGCAGGGGAAGAGTTCAGTGCTGAAGGCATCGAGTTCTTCGAGAAACGGGTCCGCCCTGTGTTGATCGAGCACTGCCATAAGTGTCACAGCGCGGAATCGGAAAAGCTGAAAGCTGAATTGCGTGTCGATTCCCGTGAAGCGTTGCTCAAAGGCGGGGAATCAGGGCAACCAGCCATAGTTCCCGGTGACGTGGACAAGAGCCGGCTGATCGCGGCGATTCGGTACCTGAATGTTGATCTGCAAATGCCGCCGAAGAACAAGCTCCCGGAGGCGCAGGTCGCGGACATTGTTTCCTGGATCAACATGGGCGCCCCCTGGACGAAGGAAGCGGCCGCGCGTGTCGCAACGGTGAAGAAAGCGGAGTTCGACATCGAACAGCGGAAGCGATCGCACTGGTCGTGGAAACCGATTGCCAGCCAGCCACCGCCTGCGGTTGAGCAACCGGACTGGCCACGACAGCCGGGCGATCGGTTCATTCTCGCGAAACTCGAAGCTGCCGGTCTGAAGCCGTCGCCTGAAGCGGAGAAACGCACGCTGGCCCGCCGGCTCTTCTTCGATCTGATCGGGCTGCCGCCGTCGCCCGCTGGACTGGATGAATTCCTGGGAGACACTTCCTCAAACGCGTTCGGGAAGCTCGTGGATCGATTGCTCGCGTCGCCGCACTTTGGCGAACGTTGGGCAAGACACTGGCTTGATCTGGTCCGTTACTCGGAAACGCTCGGGCACGAGTTCGACTATCCAATGCCGAACGCATGGCGTTACCGCGATTATGTTATTCGCGCCTTCAACTCGGACGTTCCATACGACCAGTTTGCGATGGAGCACATCGCGGGTGATCTGCTTGTAAAACCACGACGCCATCCCACGGAAGGTTTCAACGAGTCGATGATAGGCACGGGTTTCTACTGGCTCGGACAGCAGACGCACTCGCCGGTAGATGTTCGCGCGAACCAGTCCGACATCATTGACAATCAAATTGACGTTCTCACGAAGACGTTCATGGGCCTGACCGTGGCTTGCGCGCGTTGTCACGACCACAAGTTCGACGCGATCCCGACCAAGGATTTTTACTCGATCTACGGGATGATCGGGAGTTCACGTTACGCGCAACGAGCCGTGGATCCGCCGGATCGGATGAACGGAACTGTGAAGCGCCTCGCCGAGTTGAAGCCGAAAATCCGATCAGCACTGTCGGACACGTGGCAATCGAAAGCGGCGAAGGTGAAAGACTACCTGCTGGCGGCGCACGCAGTGACGTTGAATGCAAAGCAAGACGACAATGCAAACGCGACGAACGCAGTTGCTGCCCGATTCAGCGTCGAGGCATCGAGACTGGTCAAATGGCTGACGGCTCTGCGCGTTCAGCGGGCTGGGGATGACGATCAGCCCTTCCGGATCTGGAACAGGTTTTCTGGAACGAACATGCCTTCGGACTTCGCGGCGGCGTGGCGCTCAGTCATGTCCGGAGCATCCCGGCCGGAGCAGGGGCGTCCCCGGACGAACGAGCTGGTCTTCGCCGATTTTTCCGAAGGCTCCATGGAAGATTGGTTTGTCGAGGGCGCGGCATTTGCCTCCGCGACTCATGGCGCTGGCGAATTCGTTGTCACTGATCCAAAGAAGATGGCGCTGCGAATTCTTTCCACGCCGGGAGTGAATACAGCCGTCCTCTCGGGACGGCTTCAGGGCGCCATTCGTTCGCCGACGTTCACCATTTCAAACCGGTTTGCGCACATTCGCGCCGCCGGCCGTGACAGCCGCCTAAACCTGGTGGTCGATAATTTCATCATGATCCAGGATCCGATCTATGGCGGGCTGCGCCGCGTGCTGGATCGTGACGACCTGGGCTGGATCACGATTGACCTGGGCATGTGGCCGGGGCATCGCGCTTACATCGAGTTCAATGATTTCTCAGTGGCAGATACGGCGTCTGGTGGCCGAGCTGGCGGCTACGGGCCTGATGGATGGGTTGCAATCGATCGAGTGATCTTCTCCGACGACAAACAGCCGCCGCTTTTGAAGGCTGTGGATTTCGCGACAATGCTGGGTGCGCATGAGGTGCGCACCATCGAGGCGCTGGCGGAGCGTTACGATCAGGCGGTGCAGGCGGCACTTCAGGAATGGGAATCCGTCAACAAGGCTGGGGCCTCCCGCCAGCCCGGGGCATCTTCGCCCGCTTCATTCATGCTTCTCGACTGGCTCGTGAGGAATGGCCTTCTCGATACACAGGAAGATCCGAAATCCGCCGAACTGTTGCGCGAGTACCGGGCGATTGAGGATTCCACTCCGGCACCGACGTTCGTGCCAGCCATGGCCGACGGCACCGGACTTGATGATGTCGTCTTTATTCGCGGCAACGCGCGGACGCCTGGGGAGGTCGCGCCCCGGCGCTTTCTCGAAGCGATTGCCGGCCCGGATCGATTCTCAATGGGGCAGGGGAGCGGACGATTGGAATTTGCGCGCCGGATGACCGATCCTTCGAATCCATTCCTCGCGCGAGTGATGGTCAATCGCGTGTGGCATCATCTGTTCGGGCGCGGAATCGTGCCGACACCGGACGATTTTGGAGTGCTTGGGCAGCCACCCACGCATCCGGAATTGCTCGACTGGCTGGCGGATTGGTTCCGCACCGAGGGTGCCTGGTCCGTCAAGCGGCTCGTCAGGATGCTGGTCACATCATCCACCTACCGGATGTCGAGCAAGCCTGATGACGCCCTGGCGGAGGAGAAGGATCCATCAAACATGCTCTGGCATCGAATGGAAGTGCGGCGTCTCGAAGGCGAGGTCATCCGCGATTCGATCCTTTCGCTTTCCGGACGGTTGGACAAAACGATGTTTGGGTCGCCGGTGCCGGTACATCTCACGCAGTTCATGGATGGGCGCGGGCGTCCTGGGAAAAGTGGCCCACTGGATGGTGATGGACGGCGGTCCATTTACGTGGAAGTACGCCGGAATTTCGTGTCGCCGATGATGCGGGCTTTTGACACCCCGGTGCCGATGACCACGGTCGGCCGGCGCACAATGTCGAATGTCCCGGCGCAGTCGCTCATCCTGATGAATGATCCATTCGTGGCTGCTGAAATGAAACGCTGGGCGAAGCGGCTGATCGAAAATCCTCAAGCCTCGCCCAAACAACTCATCCAGGAAATTTACCTTGCGACATTCGGACGCGCACCCATCGGCAGCGAAATTGAGGACGCACTTGCGTTTGTTGCCAGGCAGAGTGAAGCCTACGGCACCACCGGAGATGAAGCTTCGCGCACGGCATTGGTGTGGTCTGACCTTTGTCATGTACTGCTCAATGTCAAAGAGTTTATGTTTGTGAATTAAGTATGTCGCATTGCCAAAACTTCCTTTCACCAGCGGTGACCCGCCGCCAGATGCTCATGCGATGCGCCAATGGATTTGGCGGACTCGCGCTCCTCGGATTGCTTGGTGACCGGGCATTTGGAAGCGTCGTCACCGGCGAAGCACCAAAGGCATTCAACACGTTGACGCCGCGTGCGTCGCATCGGGTGCCGAGAGCTCGCAATGTCATTTTCCTGTACATGGATGGCGGGCCGTCGCAGGTGGATACGTTTGATCCCAAGCCCCGGCTCAACGCCGAACATGGCCAGCCGTTCAAGCCGAAGATGGAGCCGACACAATTCAACAACAATGGCAGCACGTTCGGCTGTCCATGGAAGTTTCGGAATTACGGTCAGAGCGGACTGCCGGTGAGTGATCTGTTTCCAAACATCGCGCAGTGCGTGGATGATCTTTGTGTGATTCGCTCGATGGTGGCCAATTTCTCGGAGCACACGAACGCGAACTACTTCCTCCACACCGGCCTGGGCCTCTCGGGCAGGCCGAGCATGGGAGCGTGGGTCAGCTACGGTCTGGGAACAGAGAATCAAAATCTGCCCGGCTTTGTGGTTCTCAACGGAGGTCTGATTCCACCGGGAGGGTTGGAGAATTTTGGTGGAGGATTTTTGCCGGCTACATTTCAAGGCTCTGTCTTTCGTGCTGCGGCACAACCGGTGGCAAACGTTCAACCGCTGGAAGCCACGCCTGCATTGCAACGAAACAAGCTGGCGCTCATGCGTAAGCTCGACCAGGGAGTGCTCGCCCGGCTTGGACACCTGGACCAACTTGAATCTGCCATCACGAATTATGAGCTGGCCTTTCGAATGCAATCCGCCGTGCCGGAATTGATGAACATCGATGGTGAATCCGAGGCCACGAAGAAGCTGTATGGACTTGAAGCCGCCTATCCGCAGACGCGCACCTACGCGCTTCAATGCCTGGTCGCGCGCCGTCTGGTGGAACGCGGCGTGCGGTTTGTTGAGCTGACATGCCCGTCAATTGGGGGAGCGGATCGCTGGGATCAACATGCTGGGTTGAAGACCGGGCACGAAAACAATTCGAGGGCGGTGGATCAGCCCATTGCCGCCCTGCTGAAGGATCTGAAGTCGCGAGGGTTGCTTGATGAAACACTGGTGTTGTGGGCGGGCGAGTTTGGCCGCACTCCGTTTGCCCAGGGTTCCGATGGTCGCGATCACAATCCGTTTGGTTTCACTGTCTGGATGGCCGGCGGAGGAGTGAAGGGAGGCATGGCATACGGCGCGACGGATGATTACGGTTACAAGGCGGTCGAGGACAAGGTCCACATGCACGATTTGCACGCGACAATTCTGCATTTGCTCGGTTTCGATCATGAGCGGCTGACGTTTCGATTCAGTGGTCGGGACATGCGGTTGACGGACGTTCACGGTGAAGTTGTTCATTCGATTCTGGCGTAATTCCACTCCGAAAGCGGGGGAGGCAGCAGGTGACATCGAGCGCCTCTGCCAGTGTTTGTTGTCCTTGCTACTGCCCGGTTGAATTCGCCGTCATCTCGAAATCTCAATTGATGCAGGGATGCGGCTTGGCAACACGCGGGAGTCTGCCTAGATTCCACATTAGTTACGCGTCGCAGTTGCAAGCGAGGTGCCGGGAACGGGAGAGTTGGCAAAAGCTTTGCCAGTTTTGATCTCAGATGTCAGGCGGAAGGATGCCGCCAGATGTGCCCTCAGCATTATGCAAGCGAGGTGGAGTATGAGTTTGATTGGATGAAAGTGATTATTTTCGAGAATGACCTGGCAAGCCGTGATGAGCTGGCAAAGTGCATCACGGATCGGGGGGTGAAGTTTTCATCTGCCGGGAACCGGTTGAATTGTCTTCATCGCTCGAAGTCAATCCAGCATCGCTCATCTTCTTGAATGTGGACATCCCGGAAGGGTTGACGGCATGCAGTCAACTGACCCGCCAGGATGGTCAAAGGCCAGGATGGTTGGTGGGTCTGGCATCGTCCATCGAGGCGGCAGCCGCGGCGCTGGAAGCCGGCGCGAATGATGTGCTGTGGAAGCCGGTGAATCGGAATGCCGCCAGCCTCCGCCTGGCTGTGGCAGAGCAGCGTTTGCCGCAGGCTTCTCGCCGCACCGAGGACGAAGCTGTGCGGAATTACCGTCTCACGACACGTGCGAGTCAGCAGGCCGCGGTGGCTGCGATTGGTCAGTGCGCGCTTGTAGGTCTGGACGTTCCTGGGCTGATGACCCAGGTGGTATCATTTCTTGGTAACACGCTCGAAGTGGAGCGTTGCGCCATCTTCGAATACATGGCGGATACCCGCGAACTTGCGTTCCTGGACGGGTTTGGGTTCGGCCAGGAGATCCGCGCGGGAGTGCGCCACCTGGTTGTCGAGGGGACGCCGGAGTCACGAGCGCTCAAGGATGATCCCGTGATCATTCAGGAATGGTCCACCGAGACGCGATTCAAATTTCCAGAGACACTCAAAAGCGAAGGAGTGCGCAGCAGCGTCTTCCTTGTCATCGCCGGACCGGAACGCCCCTTCGGACTGCTGGTGGCTCATTCAAGGCGACCCGGCGCGGTGACGGAGGATGATCTCCATTTTGTCCAGGCCATCTCGACAATCCTGAGCCTGACCATTGAGCGGAGAAGGAGCGAAGCCGCCATCCAGCGGCTCGCGGCGTTCGCCCGGTGCAATCCGAATCCTGTGGTGGAACTGGCCGCCGACGGGGAACTGACGTACGCGAACGAGGCGGCTCTCGATCTGGCCGAGCAGATGGAGAACAAGCCGGTGCTCGCTCTCCTGCCAGCCGACAGCACGAAGATTGTTCATCAATGCCTGGCTGCAGGAGAAAATGCCGTCGGGCATTCCCTCGAGATCGCGCGCCGTACGTTCCTCTGGTCCTTTTTCCCTATTCCTGATCGTGAGGTGGTCCATTGCTACGGTGAGGAAGTCACTGGAAAACTGAATCTGGAGCAACAATTGCGGCAGTTGCAAAAGATGGAGTGCGTTGGCCAGCTCGCCGCAGGACTCGCTCACGACTACAACAATGTCCTGACCATCATTCGAGGGCATGGAGATATTCTTTTGACGGACACCACGCTGGCTCCGAAAAAAGTGATGTCGCTCCAGAAGATCCTGGGCGCAGTTGACAAGACTTCGGGTTTGACGCGGCAACTGCTGACGTTCAGCCGCCGCCAGATCGTGCAGACGGTGCCACTCGACCTGAACGAATGCCTCGCGACGGTGATGAAGATGCTCGACAGGGTGATCAGCGAGAACATTGAACTGACGTTCATGCCCTCGCAGAGGCTCCCCGCTGTCATGGGGGATTCAGGAATGCTGGATCAGGTATTGATGACTCTCGCGGTGAACGCGCGCGATGCCATGGCTCAGGGCGGACGGCTCGTCGTCACCACTTCGCTCGTGGAAGTGGACGATGCTCATGCTCAGCGGTGTTCGCAGGCGCGGGCCGGGCAATTTGTCTGCCTGAGTGTGACCGACACGGGTTCAGGCATGGATGCCGAGACCTTGGCGCACATTTTCGAACCGTTCTTTACGACAAAAGGCAAGGGCAAGGGCACGGGTCTGGGACTTGCGACTGTGTATGGGATTGTTCAGCAGCATCAAGGCTGGATCGAAGTGATCAGCAAGCTCGGTGAAGGAACGACCTTTCTGATCTTTCTGCCGTGCTCGGATCAACCTGCGCCGGCGGCCGCTGGAGAATCGCAGTTGGTCGAGGTTCAGGGTGGAACGGAAACCGTCCTTCTGGTGGAGGACGAGCCAAGCTTGCGGGAGCTGGGACGCATGATTCTTCAGAATCTCGGATACGTCATCATAGAGGCTTCGTCCGGCGCGGAGGCTCTCAAGGTCTGGACGCAGGCACGGGACCGCGTCGATCTTCTCCTCACGGATCTGGTGATGCCGGAGGGTGTGAGCGGCTTGCAACTCGGACGCCGACTGGCCGCCGACAAACCGGGTTTGAAAATCATCTACGTGAGCGGCTACAGCAGCGAAGTCAACGGCAAGGAAGATGTGCAGCAACAAATCTGTTTTCTTCAAAAGCCATACGCTGCGCAGTCGCTGGCCCGGATCGTTCGGGAAGTTCTGGATGGGGCTGCCCCCAATGCCGGGGCCAGGAAGAACTCTTGAAACTGGCTCTCAGGATGTTGGCGTCAGTGGATTCAGCGTGAAGATGGCAACCTTTGTCGAGCGAGCGATGCGGTTCATTTCTTCCTGCTCAAGAACAAGTGTTCTGCCGGTTTCGAGCGCCAGCGCCGAAATGCCGGAAGCGGCGCACGTCTTCAGTGTTTCGGGGCCGATGCACGGAATGTCGAACCGCATGTCGTGGTCTGCCTTCGCCACTTTGACGGCGATGGCACCACCTTGTTTTCCGGCCAGTTCGCCGCCGCGGACGAGACATTTATCCGTGCCCTCGAAGCCTTCCACGGCAAGTACGGTGCCATCCTTCACAACGACGGTCTGACCGATCTCGAGCCGGGAGATTTCCTTCGCGATCTGAAAACCAAACCGTGCATCCTCCATCTGGGCACTGGTAGGCTGCGGACCAATCTGAAATCCAGAACCAGCCATCAGTGGCAGAAGCCACGGTGTGGCTTCAATCAATTCAACGTTGTCTTTGGCCAGTTCATCGCCAATGGCCTTGAAAATCGTCTGAGCGTTCTTTTCCTTGAGCCTGATCAGCAATGCCATTGCGCGAAGATCAGGTCGAAGGTCGAAGAGGTTCTTTGGAGCGATCTGTCCGAGCATCACGCAGTGGTGCACCTGTCGGCTGGCAAAGGCGCCGATCATCTTGCCAAGTTGTCCGACTTTCAACCAGACGATCTCATCCACGAGCTGTGTGAGACGGGCATCCGTCTCATTCTCGAAAGCGACCGCGACGATCCGCGACACTCCCATGCGGCGCGCTTGAGCCGCGAAAAGCAGGGGCAGGGAACGGCTGCCTGCAATCAACCCAAGACTTTGATGAGTGAAATTCAACCGGATGCTTTTAGCGACTTTGGCAGGATGGCGAAAGGAATTTGCGGCAAACATTTCCAGACAGACCATCATAGGCTCTCTTCAGAATCCGACAGATGGTGGGTAGTTCGGTTGGAACGATTTCAAAGGAGGTTTCGTGGAAGATCGAAGGAGTAACCGCGTCACGCTACATTGAGCGCGGCCTTCAGTTGCGGAATTTTGACCAGAAGGAACAATCCTCTTTTCACCGCAGGCTTGGTCAGCTAGTTTTCAATCATGCACCATTCCTCAAACACCGAATCGAGGAATCGATTTCAGAGCGTCGCAAGTCATCGACGTGGCTCGGTTCCACCTTGCGGTGCGGTTCGGTTTAACGGCATCCGCACATGATCCGAAAGATGGTCATTCTTATCGCCTTCATTTCGGCTCTGCTTGCGTCGGTCCCAGTTCTTTTGGCGGACCAATCGTCGCAGGAGGCGGACGCGTCGATCACCTTCGAGCGGCACATTCGTCCCATCCTCAAGGCGCAGTGTTTCCACTGTCATGGCGAAGGGGAGAAGTTGAAGGGCGGCGTGGATTTGCGACTCGTGCGGCTGATGCTCACGAACAGCGAGTCGGGAATCGTTCTGGTGCCGGGCAAGCCGTCCGAGAGCGTGCTCTTCCAGATGATCTCGCAGGGGAAGATGCCAAAGGGCGAGAAGTTGCTGACATCGGAACAAGTATCGATGGTCGAGCGATGGATAGGGCAGGGGGCAAGAACGATCCGCCCCGAACCTGCCGAAGTGCCGGCGTTTCATATCACCGAAGAGGAACGCGAATTCTGGTCCTTTCAACCCGTGCGACGTCTGCCCCCGCCGACAGTGAAACACGAGGAACTCGTCCGCACTGCCATCGACGCGTTTCTCTTGGATGAGTTAGAGGCACAGGGGCTCTCCTTCGCGCCGCCTGCGGATAAACGGACGATCATCCGACGTGTGACTTACGATTTGACGGGACTGCCGCCGACGCCCGACGAGGTCGCCACATTTCTATCTGACGATTCTACGGATGCCTACGAGAAGCTGGTTGATCGCCTTCTCGCATCACCACGATACGGTGAGCGTTGGGCGCGTCACTGGCTTGATGTGGCGGGTTATGCCGATTCCAACGGCGGCGCTGACACCGACTCGGACCGCCCCTGGGCCTGGCGCTATCGCGACTACGTCATCCGATCGTTCAATGCGGACAAACCCTTCGATCAATTCATCACCGAACAGCTCGCCGGCGATGAATTGGTGAAGCCTCCCTTTGGTGATCTCGTTGGCGAAGAACTCGACAAGTTGATTGGGACCGGGTTTCTGCGCATGGCACCGGACCCGACCGGGGACAATCCGGCCGATGCGAACCTCGCGCGAAACCAGGTAATCGCGGATACGATCCAAATCGTTTCTTCGTCGCTGCTCGGACTGACGGTTCAATGCGCGCAGTGCCATAACCACCGTTACGATCCGATTCCGCAAACCGATTACTACCGGCTGCGCGCGGTGTTCGAGCCTGCATTCAATTGGAAAGAGTGGAAATCACCGGCGCAGCGGCAAGTGTCATTGATGGCAAGGGAGGATCGCGAGGCGGCGGACTGCATTGAGCACGCGGCCGGGACGGTGGACAAGGAAGCTCAACGATTGCACGACGAGCTGATCGAAAAGTTCGTTCAGAAGCAGGTCACACTTGTCCCCGAAGACATGCGCGAGAGGGTGATCGGCGCGCGACGCACTCCAGCCGACAAACGCACCGAGGAACACAAGCAATTGCTGCGCGATTATCCCACGTTCCAGGACAACATTTTGCTCGGAGAGATCGACAAGGAGGGGGCGAAGAGGGTCGAGGAAGTTCGCAAACAGGCCGCTGATTTTCGCACGGCAAAGCCAGTCGATCCGATGGTGCATTGCCTGACGGAAGAGGCGGGGAAGAACGTCGAAACTGTCCGCTTTCATCGAGGCGATCCTCAGCAGCCGAAGGAGAAGATTCCTCCTGGAGGGTTGACTGTGCTGGCATCGTTGTTTTCTCAGGAAATTCCTTCAACCAACTCCCAGTGCCGCACGACTGGCAGGAGGCTCGCCTTTGCGAAGATGCTCACGAATGGAACTCATCCACTCGCAGCGCGGGTTTTCGTGAACCGCGTGTGGCATCATTACTTCGGCGCAGGCATCGCCCCTTCGCTTGGAGATTTCGGTGCCCTCGGTGAACGTCCGAGTCATCCGGAGCTGCTTGACTGGCTCGCGAGCGAGTTTGTTGCTCAACGGTGGAGCGTAAAGTCCCTTCACAGGCTCATCCTGACGAGCACGGCTTATGGTCAAGGATCGGTTCATCCCGCTTCACAGAACGCTGATCCCGACAATCGTTTGCTCGGACGGATACGATTGAAGCGTCGTGATGCGGAAGGCTTGCGCGATGGGATGCTGGCTGTCACCGGCAGGCTCAACACAAACATGTATGGGAAGCCATTGCCGGTGGCCGTCAATGCGCAGGGTCAGGTGGTGGTTGGCAGTCAGGCGAAAGACGCCAACGGCGATCCGACCGGCGCCAACGCGATCGACGGCGATGAGTTTCGACGCAGCGTGTATGTACAGGTGCGACGGAGCGCGCCCGTTGGAGTCATGGAGACATTCGACGCTGCGGCCATCAGTCCAAACTGTGAAATCCGCGCCGTCTCAACCGTCCCGCCGCAATCACTGGTGATGATGAACGATCAGTTTGTGTTGGAGCGCTCTCAGGATCTCGCGACGCGTCTGCGGCGGGAACGTTCGGGCGACGCGCGCGGCCAGGTAATGTTGCTCTGGCGGTTGCTCTTCGCGTGTGAGCCGGACAATGCCGAGCTTCAGCGGAGCCTCGTTTACCTCGCGGAGCAGACGGAAGCGATTCGTTCAACTGTCGATCCGGGGGGTGAGAAAAAGAAAGATGCCAAAGCGCCGGCAGTCGATGTCCCGCTCCAAGCGCTGGCCAGCCTGTGCCAGACGTTGCTCGGGTCGAATCGTTTTCTGTATCTTGATTGAAGCCAGAACCATGAAACCTCCATCGATGCATCCTGCAAATTTCGCTCTGCCCGCGGGCTTCTGTTCGCGGCGGCACTTTCTGCGGGCGAGCGCATTTGGACTCGGTTCCCCAGCGTTGATGTGGCTCTTGCAACAGGACGGTTTGCTTGCCGAACCAGCGCGGCCTGAGTTGGAACTCCGCAAGTTCGATCTCAAGCCCAAGAGCGGACATCATCCGGCGCGGGCGCGGGCGATGATCTCGATCCTGATGATCGGCGGACCCAGCCAGATGGATTTGTTCGATCCCAAGCCGGAATTGAAACGTCGCGAAGGGCAGAAGTTTCCCGGAGAACTCAAGTTCGACAACGTGGGCCAGGCCAGCGCGAAGGTGCTGCCTGGATTGTGGGAGTTCAAAAAACACGGCCAATGCGGGACCGAGTTGTCCGAATTGTTGCCCCACCTCGCGACCGTGGTGGACGATATTTGCGTCATCCGTTCCACGCAGACAGGCGTGAACAACCACGGGCAGTCGCTCTACGCGCTGACCAGCGGCCGAGTCACGACGGGAGCGCCTACAATTGGAAGCTGGTTGACGTTCGCGCTGGGAAGCGAAACCCAGGAACTGCCGGCCTTCATGGCGCTGACTCATCCCTCGGGTGCTCCGTTGCTCGCAGGCGACAACTGGAGCAACGGCTGGCTGCCATCGCTTTACCAAGGCACAGTGATCCGCCCCAAGGAACCGCGCATTCTGAACCTCGATCCGCCAGAACACCTGCGCGGTGTCGCACAGGAGCGTCAACTGGCTTTTCTGCGCGAATTGAATCGCGAACACCTTGAACAGCATCCGGCGGAACTGGACCTCGACGCACGCATCACGAGTTATGAGATTGCCGCCAAAATGCAGACCGCCGCCAAGGAAGCGATGGATGTGTCAAGTGAGAGCGAGGCAACGCGAAAGCTCTACGGCATCGACAAGGAACTGACGCGGGATTACGGAACACGGTGTTTGATCGCGCGCCGACTGGTCGAACGCGGAGTGCGCTTCGTTCAGATCATCAACAACGGTCAAAGTTGGGATCATCACAGCGGCATTATCAAAGCGCTACCTGATGTGTGCGCGAAGAGCGATCAACCTGTCGCCGCGCTCATCAAGGACTTGAAGGGCAGGGGACTGCTGGACTCGACACTGGTCCATTGGGGCGGCGAGATGGGACGCCTGCCGGTCATTCAAAATGATCTTGGCCGTGAGAAGGTTGGTCGTGATCACAACACTTATGGCTTCACGATCTGGCTGGCTGGTGGTGGGATCAAGGGCGGAATGACGTTCGGTGAGACGGACGAGTTTGGGCACAAGGCGGTGAAGGACATCGTCACACACCACGATTATCACGCGACACTATTGCACCTGTTCGGACTGGATCACACGAAGCTCATCTATCGCCGCGCCGGACGCGAACTGAGTCTCACGGACAACAAACCTGCACGGATCGTGAAAGAAATTCTGGCGTGAGCTTGTGCCACATGGATGACCACGCCCGGAATCCATCACGTTTTTGAGTCCGAGGCTCCACGTCGGCTGGCCGTCCACGCAAGTAGCGCAGGTCATCAAGGTCTTTGGCGCGGCCTGCGGCTTCCTTGTTCTTCAGCAGTTCGTCCAATCCGAGGAAGTGGAGGGGAACCGCCTTCGAGTCAGCCTCCCGCGTCTCCGGCGAAAAGTGCGATTAATCTTGGGCGTGACTATGCATTTCCAGTGCCTGCGAATCACGGGTATGTGGTTTGTCAACGGGAAGATTCCGAAATTTAGATTGTTCTGACGCTCTTTCAAAACTCCCACGTTACGACGAGGCCAAGGCTTGTCGGAGCGGCTGGAGACAAGAAAAACGCCGCTTGGGCGACTGTCTCCCCGATTTTCACGGGAGCCGTCCGCGCTCCGCCGTTCGCGCCGTGTTTT